>Ga0255056_10000026_pt1 | contig 33522 bp, 29 predicted proteins | sample Cases_109_1_MG_FD_183639 | JGI IMG/M metagenome (GOLD analysis project Ga0255056, IMG submission 183639) | Seawater microbial communities from Amundsen Gulf, Northwest Territories, Canada - Cases_109_1 | ecosystem: Environmental > Aquatic > Marine > Gulf | place: Canada: Northwest Territories... | reverse complement strand
AAGTAAGTTTTTGCATGCAACAGCCATAGCTGCAATGCTGGATTTCATATCGGCTGCTCCACGGCCATACAGCTTTCCATCGCGAGTCGTTGGAGTGAAGGGTGGTGAATCCCATTCTACTTCAGGGCCGGTGGGCACCACATCAGTGTGTCCTGCAAATACCACCAAAGGTGCTTCAGAACCACGCCGTAACCAAAGGTTTGTGACATCTTCAAACCGCATTACCTCAGCGTTAAAGCTCTCAGGTTTTAGGAAGTCACTTAATATCTTTTGGCACTGTGCATCTTCAGGGGTCACTGAAGCCTGTGAAATAAGTTGTTTGGCCAATTCAAGGGTAGCGGACATGAGTGGTTAAGTTGACTATCTGAAGATGCTTGCAAAAACTTTTTCATTAAAACCTACTGCAAGTATTTTGCTTTGCTGAACAACAGGTCGCTTGATTAATGTAGGATTTTGTTGCATTAATGTAATAGCTTTTGCTTGGGTGAGGTTAGACCGATTCGTCTCGTTTAGTTCCTTCCAGGTTCTACTGCGTTTGTTCAGTAGAATTTCCCATTCAACGTTTTTGCACCAATCGGTTAATATTTTTTTAGTGATACCTTGTTTTTTGTAATCGTGAAATTCAAAATCAATTCCACGATCCTTTAGCCACTTTTGCGATTTTTTATCTGACCACAATTTGGAATACCAAATACCTTCAACATGTTTAAAGAATTGAGCATTAGTTAATCGATCTTAGTAGCTCGTTAATACCCACTTTGCTGCGCGTTTTTTCGTCTACTTGCTTCACTATTACTGCACAGTAGAGACTGTATTTTCCATCTTTAGAAGGAAGGTTGCCAGATACCACAACCGAACCTGCGGGAATTCGACCGTAGGTTACTTCACCGGTTTCGCGATTGTAGATTTTGGTACTCATTCCAATATATACGCCCATCGAAATGACAGCGCCTTGTTCAACGATTACACCTTCCACAATTTCTGAACGCGCTCCGATAAAGCAATCATCTTCAATAATTGTGGGCGCTGCTTGCAATGGCTCTAATACACCACCAATACCAACACCACCAGAAAGATGAACGTTTTTACCAATTTGCGCACAAGAGCCAACGGTAACCCAGGTGTCGACCATAGTACCGGAATCTACATAGGCGCCAATATTTACGTAGCTTGGCATTAGAATTGCGCCTGGTGCAATGTAAGCACCATGTCTTACCATTGCGCCAGGTACAATTCTGACACCTTGTTGTTTGATTTCATCACTGCTCATTTGTGAAAATTTTGTAGGAACTTTGTCATAATATTTAGTTACACCTACGTCAATTATTTCGTTTTCATTCATGCGAAACGAAAGCAGTACCGCTTTCTTAATCCACTCGTTAGTGATCCAATCGCTACCCTGTTTTTCTGCAACCCGTATTTCACCAGTATCCACTTGCTTTAAGGTGGTCTCAACCGCTTTGCGAACTTCTGAGTCTGTGTTAGCGGGGGTGATGTCTGCTCGTTGTTCAAATGCTGCTTCGATGACATCTTTTACTTGGTCTGACATGGGTTCTCCTTGGATTCCTGCAATTCTAAATATCTATAATTCTATTAATAATTCTTTGATACGATTGGCGGCTTCAATACATTCTTCTTTTGTTGCTACCAGCGCTAAGCGTACACGTTTTTTACCTGGGTTATAACCATTAACCGATCTAGCCAAATAACTTCCCGGAAGAGTTAATACATTTTTTTTAGTAAAAAGTAACTTGCAGAACTCAACTTCATCAATAGGTAATTTAGGCCAGAGATAAAATCCTGCATCGGGTCTTTGGCAGGCTAAGACTGGTTGAAGAATATCCAGTACTGCATCGAACTTTTCAGCATATAGCTGACGATTAGATTCCACATGCGATTCTTCTAACCAGGCAACGATACTTGCAGCTTGTGTGGGGAACGGCATGGCGCAGCCATGATAAGTACGATAATTAAAGAATTGTTCGATTAAGTCTTTTGAGCCGGCCACAAATCCGGAACGTAGACCTGGTGCATTGGATCGTTTGGATAAACTATAAAATGCTACGCAATTTTGGAATGATTCGTTACCTATTTCCTGCGCGTAGTGAAGTAAGCCGCTAGGTGGAGTGGTATTTGGTGTATAAATTTCAGAGTAACATTCATCTGAAGCAATCACGAATTGATGTTTGATTGAATGTTCAATTAATTTTTGCAATGTGTGTGCCGGAGCCACTTCGCCAGTAGGGTTACCAGGAGTGCAAATATAAAGAAGCTGGCAACGTTGCCATATTTCATCGCTGATTTCCCATAATGCAGGGATGTCGCCATCAACTACATTACAGTCATAATATATAGGTTCAGCTCCTGCGAGTAATGCTGCTCCTTCATAAATTTGATAGAAAGGGTTAGGAATTAGTACTATAGGTTTGCTGTTGTAGTCTATAGCGCATTGTGCAAACGCAAATAATGCTTCACGTGTACCATTCACAGGCAACAAATTGTGTTTACTATTTATGTTTTTTTCAGAGAGATGGAACCTTTTTATAAGCCAATTTGCGCATGCGTTACGCAAAGAATCTGATCCTCGCGTGGTCGGATATTTTGCAAGGTCGTTAATATTTCTACTTAGCTCATCTTTGATTATTGCTGGTGTTGGGTGTTTAGGTTCGCCAATGGCCAGTGATATAGCTTCAAGTTGAGCGTTGGGTTCTTGCTGAGAAGTTAATTTTTTTAATTTCTCAAAAGGATAGGGTTGTAGTTTAGTAAGATTTGGATTCATATAAATATTTGGTAGTTTACACTGTTAGGGCTGCTTGTTTGGGTTGATGTAAGTATTCTAGAATTACGGTTCTCAGTTTTTCTTGATGCTTTTCATCTAGTGGCTGGTAATCTAAGTTACTAATTTGGAATAAATTATGAACACGTTCTCCTAGTGTTGAGATGCGCGCATTGTGTATAGCAATGCTGCAGTCTACAAATGCATTACCTAAGCTTGCGAGCAAACCAGGAAAGTCCGGCGCTTTAATTTCCAAGATTGTGTAATTGTTGACGGTGCTAATATCAAAATAAATTTCAACAGGAACATGCAATTCACGAATTTGTCTAGGTAGTCCTTGAGCAATGCTTGAAGGAATGTAATCTGGGTTTTCCAATGCTTGAATCAGTTTTCTTTCAACTAAGTCACATTGGTTTTTATTGTCAATAGCGTTTCCGTTTGCATCAAGTACTAAAAAGGTATCTAAAGCATGACCCTTTTTAGAGGTAATGACTCTAGCATGCACGATAGACAATCCTAGCTTGGCTAGCGTCGAGGTGATATGTGCGAATAAGTAGTTGCGGTCATTGCAGTAAACGAAAATTTCGGTTGCACCTCTAGCGCTGTATTGATGAATATTGACTACGATACTGTTCTTGTTTCTATGGTTTAAGATAGCTTGTGTATGACGCACTACTTCTTCATCTGAGTGGCGCAGAAAATAATCATCACCCAGCTCTTGCCAGAATGCCAAGAAATTTTCTTGTTCTAGTTCAGAATTTTTTAATATCTGCAGTGCAGAAGATTTGACTTGATCAACTAATTCAGCTCGATTGGTAGGAGAGTCTATATCTTGACGTAAATAATTTGAGGTGCGTTGATATAGTGCAGATAGCAAAGCACTACGCCAGCTATTCCAGAGCTTAGGGTTCGTTCCACGCATGTCTGCTATAGTTAATAAGTATAAATAATTAAGTCGCATTAGATTGCCTGCATTCTTAGCAAACTCCTTAATTATATATGGGTCGTCAATATCTTGTTGTTGTGCAGTGATTGACATCACTAAGTGATTTTTTACTAACCAAGCTACTAAGTTAGCATCAAACGAGCTCAAATTGTGTTGTAAGCAAAAAGCTCTAGACTCTTTTTCACCTAATTTAGAATGGTCGCCGCCACGGCCTTTGGCGATATCATGAAACAGGGCAGCTAAATAGAGTATTAACGCTTTTGGAGTTTGTATAAAAATATCATGATAGGTGGCGTATTCATCATTAGTTTTTTTCTTGCTAAATTCGCATACGTTTTCAAAAACACGGAGCGTGTGTTCTTCAACGGTATAGACATGGAATAGGTCGAATTGCATTCTGCCAGTTACTGCGTCAAAGCTTGGCCAGTATTTACCTAATACACCAAGTTGGGCCATGCGTTTTATTTCGCGGTAGTTGGTGCCAATGTGACCGATGATTGAAATAAATGCATCGCAGTTTTTTTTATTTTTTCTGAAGTCATCATCAATAACATGCAAGTTCTCTATTATAATTTTTTGTAGTGAGTCACTAAGGCCGGTTAAATTTTTATATTCTTGTAAAAGTTGAAAAAGCTCGAATATCGCTGCTGGAGATTTATTAAATACATCTTTGTTGGTTGCCTCGAGTAAATTTGCACGAACTTGGAAATTTTCATTAATAGGTTTTGCTCTTCTCTTAAATAAGCCCGGGAATATGGTTGAATGTAGGCGCTCTACTATTATTTCGGATAGTGTGGACAGTCGATTGCTAGTGCGATAGAAGACCTGCATGAATTCTTCAACTTGATAATTACGGTTTTCGTTTTTGTAACCAAGCAAAGATGCTATTTCGTGCTGATAGTCAAATAACAAGCGGTCATCTCCGCGTTGAATAAAAAGATGTAGTGCAAATCTTATTTTTGCTAAAATTGTGTATGCTTCTTGCAGCAAGGTTAATTCGCTCTTAGATAGAAACTCTAGTTTTTCTAATTGCTCAAAACTTTCTGTTTTAAAGTGTCTATTGGTTAGCCATCGTAAGGTGTGAATGTCCCGCAAGCCTCCAGGATTTTCTTTGACATTGGGTTCTAAGTGGTTGGCGGTGCTGCCAAATTTTTGATGTCGGTTTTCGAGTTCTTGTCTTTTTTCTTTGAAGTATTTTTTGCTGGGCCAAATCTTTTTGCTGTTAACAATGTCAACAACCTGTTTGTATAAATCTTTGTTGCCAGCTAAGTAATAATGTTCCATTAAGCTGGTTAACACTGTGATATCATTTTTTGATTCAACTACGCAATCATTTATGGTTCTCACGGACTGTGCAATGTGTAAATTAATGTCCCAAAGAAAGGTTAAGAATGATTCGATTTTTGATTTTACAGTTGTGTTCTTCTCGTCCTTAAGAACAATCATTATGTCTATGTCTGATTCGGGAAATAATTCTCGTCTACCATAACCTCCGATGGCTATTAATGTTGCAGCGTCTCTAGGAATTCCGAATGCGTTCCAAATACTTTTTAGGAATGCGTCTATGATGCTGGTGTTGAGTGATATGAGCTCGTAGATAGTAACTTGAGTGTCAAATCGTTTCTTAAGTAACTTTAATAATTCGGCTCTGAAGCTTTTATATTTTTCAACGCTTAGTTGAGATGTTTGATCTTGTTGCAGAAATTGCAAAATAGGCGCATCAGATTCAAGCGCCTCATAGATATCAATATTGAGCATGACTTAGTTGTATTGTAAGGCTGTGAGTCAAATGACTCGTCGCATGTAAATTTAAAAAATTTCGTCACTGCGCTTGGTTAATACCTCGTAACCTTGTTCTGTAACTAAAATAGTGTGTTCCCATTGGGCAGACAAACTATGGTCTTTGGTTACCACGGTCCAACCGTCAGGGAGTAAGCGCACGTTTCGTTTTCCTGCATTGATCATGGGTTCAATTGTAAATGTCATTCCAGCCTCAAGTTCCATGCCAGTGTTAGGTTTGCCGTAATGCAGTACTTGTGGATCTTCATGGAACATGCGACCAATTCCATGTCCGCAGTATTCACGGACTACAGTGCAACGATTATTTTCAGCGAAACTTTGGATCTTGTGGCCAATATCACCCAGTTTGGCACCTGGTTTAACTTCTTGGATTCCGATTTTTAATGCTTCGTAGGTTAAGTCTACAAGTTTTTGTGCTTTTATAGGGGTTTTGCCTAGAAGAAACATTTTGCTTGTGTCGCCATGAAAGCCGTCTTTAATTACAGTGATATCGATATTGAGTATGTCGCCATTCTTGAGAATGCGGCCACCTGGAATACCATGACAAACTTGGTGGTTTACAGAGGTACAGATAGATTTAGGAAATCCTCGATAATTGAGGGGTGCTGGTCTTGCTTGCTGCTCGTTAACGATGTAGTCATGACAGATTTGATTCAGTTCCAGGGTGCTAATTCCTGGTATCACATGAGGTTCAATCATTTCTAACACTTCTGAAGCGAGCTTGCCCGCAACACGCATTTTTTCGATTTCATCTGGGGATTTGATCATTATGCTCATAATTGCTGTGCTAATCCGTAGAGTGCAGATGTTACTGCTTATCTAAGAAATTGTTCTGAATAAGTAATCATGTTATAAAGCGCCCGCGTCTAAGGCAAATGCTATTGGGCGTCAATAACTTTAAATCTACACGTATTATCGACACATGTGGTCGGGTGCTCCAAGTGAGTTTCCACATGGGATATGCGGAAGTATAAAACCCTATAGGAGTAATCACATTATGACTAGCGTCACCATGCGCCAGATGTTAGAAGCTGGCGTGCATTTTGGTCATCAGACCCGTTACTGGAACCCAAAAATGAGTCCTTACATTTTTGGAGAGCGTAACAAAATCCACATTATTAATCTTGAGAAAACATTGCCGATGTTTCTCGATGCGGCAACTTATTTGGGTAATTTGGCAGCAAATCGCGGCACAATTTTATTTGTTGGCACCAAGCGTTCTGCACGTGATGCGGTACGAGAAGAGGCTATTCGCTGTGGCATGCCTTATGTTAACCATCGTTGGTTGGGTGGGATGTTAACTAACTTCAATACGGTAAAAAAATCTATTCAGCGTTTGCATGATTTAGAGCAGATGTTGAGTGGTGATGGAATAGAGCGCCTTAATAAAAAACAAGTGCTATTGCTTAAACGAGAACTATTTAAATTAGAGCGTAGTCTGGGTGGTATTAAAAACATGCCATCATTACCAGATGTTTTATTTGTTATCGATGTTGGGTTTGAAGCTATAGCAATTAAAGAAGCAAATAAGTTAGGTGTTCCAGTAGTTGCGGTTGTAGATACTAACTGCAAAATAGATGGTGTCGATTACGTGATTCCAGGTAATGATGATGCCATTCGTGCGATCAAGTTGTATTCCTCGTATATTGCTGATGCAATTTCTGAAGGTAAAGAAAGTGTACGTGTAATGGCAGGTGGCAATGAGGATGAATTTGTTGAAGTTGATGATTCAGGGCAAGTTACAGAAAAAGAAGTGAGTGGAAAAGCTAAGCCAAAGCAAAAAGTTACTGTTAAGAAAAAAGCTACGCTCATACCTACCACGGAAGTGGCCGTTAGTGATGGTACTAATATTACTGACATTGAGGGCATTGGTCCTAAGTATGAAGAGGTGCTAAGTAAAATAGGAATTACTACAGTAGAACAATTGTTAGATCAGTGTGCTTCGGCGGGTGCACGTGAAAAGTGTGCTGAAGTAACGGGTTTGAATGTGAAGTCAATTGAGCGTTGGGTGAAGATGAGTGATTTCTTACGCTTGACCAGTGTTTCAGGGAATGAGGCTGAGTTACTTCAGATCAGTGGATATAATAGTATGGCAGAGCTTGCAGCAGCAGCAGCAGCTGATGTTTTATCAAAATTACAAGCTACAAATGCTGAGAAATCTCTTGCGCCAAGCGTGCCTGAGGAATCTGTAATTGAGTCGTGGATAAATCAAGCGAAAGCCTTGCCAGCTAAGCAGACTGATTAAACATAATATTCAAAACATAACTATTTATTAATTTGGAAGAAGTAATGCAAGTAACAGCAACAATGGTAAAAGAACTGCGCGAGCGTACAGGCGTAGGCATGATGGAATGCAAAAAAGCGCTCACAGAAGCAAGTGGTGACCTGGATGCTGCAATTGAGCAAATGCGCAAATCTGGCCAAGCTAAAGCGGATAAAAAAGCTAGCCGAATAGCCGCGGAAGGAACAGCTGCAATTGCGAGTGATGGTAAGCAAGCCGTTATCATCGAAGTAAATTGTGAAACAGACTTTGTCGCAAAAGATAATCAATTTCAAGAATTTACTAATCAGTTAGCTGAGTTAATTTTGAAAAGTAATTTGAATTCTATTGAAGAATTAAGCGCAGCTTCACTGCCTAATGGCCAGACTGTTGAGCGAACGCGCCTTGAGCTAGTTACTAAGATTGGTGAAAATATTCAGGTTAGACGATTCGAAAAATTATCTGCAAGCAATAATGTTGCAAGCTATGCTCATGGAAAGCGTATCGGTGTATTAGTTGATCACAGCGGTAGTGATGAAGTTGGCAAAGATATTGCTATGCATATTGCTGCGGCTAAGCCACTTTGTTTAAGTGAAAAGGAAGTTCCTGCAGATGTATTAGATAAAGAAAGAGATATCGCTAAAGCTCAAGCAGAAGCCAGCGGCAAACCTGCGGAAATTATTGAGAAAATGGTTCTAGGTAAAGTCAATAAATTTCTAAAAGAAAGTACTTTACTTGGCCAGTCGTTTATTAAAGATGATAGTCTGTCGGTAGAGAAATATTTAAAAAGTGCAAATGCATCGGTATCTAAATTTATTCGTTATGAGGTTGGTGAAGGGCTAGAAAAAAGGTCAGAAAATTTTGCCGATGAGGTTCAGAAACAAATAGATGATTTGAAAGATAAAGGTGATGATGATTAATCAAAAAAAGGGGCGTTGCCCCTTTTTTTATGTCCCATATATTCAAAAAAAAATTAAATATGCAAGATAAGCAAATAGTATATAAACGTGTGTTATTGAAGCTCAGTGGTGAGGCGCTGATGGGTAAATATGATTACGGCATTGACCCAGAAATCATCTCTCGAATAGGCGCAGAAATTGCTCATATTAGTAAGTTAGGTGTAGAAGTAGCGATTGTAATTGGTGGTGGTAATATCTTTCGAGGAGCGGGGCTTTCCCAAGGTGGGATGGATCGAGTTACGGCTGACCATATGGGCATGCTTGCTACTGTAATGAATAGTTTAGCGTTGCAAGACGCATTAGAAAATTTAGGTGTTTATTGTCGAGTAATGTCTGCAGTTAAAATCAATCAGGTATGCGAAGACTATATTCGTCGGCGTGCAGTTCGGCACCTTGAAAAGGGTCGTGTAGTCGTATTTGCTGCTGGTACGGGAAATCCATATTTCACAACAGACTCTGCTGCTAGTTTGAGAGCTTCAGAAATCAATGCTGACATTATGTTGAAAGCCACCAAGGTGGATGGTGTATACGATGATGATCCGCACAAAAATCCGAATGCTAAGCGCTATAATAAAATAAAATACGATGACGCTATTCAGCAAAAGTTGGCCGTGATGGATGCTACAGCGCTAGTGCTTTGCCGTGATAATCAAATCCCATTACGTGTGTTTAATTTATTTTCTGAAGGAGACTTAACTAAAATTATACAAGGTGAAAACATTGGTACAGAAGTGACAGGAGCATAATGCGTGATTGAAGAAATTAAAAAAGATGCCAAGGAGCGAATGCGTAAAAGTATTGATTCATTGCTGAATGAATTAGCTAAAGTGCGCACGGGTCGCGCGAATGCAAAATTGCTCGATCATGTAATGGTGGATTATTATGGTAATCGAGTGCCAATCAATCAAGCTGCTACCGTGTCTGTAGAAGATGCGCGCACACTGGCGGTTACACCATGGGAGAGTAATCTTGTGCCAGAAATAGAAAAAGCGATTATGAGTTCTGACCTTGGGCTTAATCCAACTTCTTCAGGTACGGTTATTCGTATTGCGATGCCTCCTTTGACAGAGGAGAGGCGTAAAGACCTGGTTAAAGTTGTGAAACATGAGGCAGAAAAGGGTCGTGTAGCTATTCGTAATATTCGTAGAGATGCCAACACAGACTTTAAGGATTTATTGAAAGAAAAAGAGATTTCTCAAGACGAAGATCATCAAGCGCAAGATGAGGTTCAAAAGATGACAGATGAATTTATTGCAGAAATTGAGACCATCTTGGAGCAGAAAGAAAAAGATCTTATGGAGGTCTAAATCAACATCACGCGACAACCCAAATTTAAATCTCTTATTGATACAATTTTGTTAAATGCCGGATGAAATTATTCCAAGCCATGTCGCTATTATTATGGACGGTAATGGTAGATGGGCAAATCATCGTAAACTACCGCGTACTGCAGGGCATAGAGAGGGTGTAAAGGCTATACGGGAAGTAATTACAGCTAGCAAAGAGGCTGGCGTAAAATATTTAACTTTATTTGCCTTCAGTAGCGAGAACTGGAATAGACCTAAAACTGAAGTCTCGGCACTAATGGAGCTGTTTGTGCGTTCATTAGAAAGCGAAGTGCAAAACTTGGCTCAGAATGGTGTGCGACTAAAGTTTCTTGGCGAAACTGAAGCTTTTTCAAAAAAACTTTTTCAGAAAATTCAAAAATCTGAAGAAATTACTTCTAAAAACGAGAAACTGTTTCTAAATATTGCTGTTAACTACGGCGGCAAGTGGGACATTCTTAATGCAACAAAAAAACTCATTAAGGAAGTTCAAGATGGCGAGCTATCGTTAGCAAATATTGATGATAAAACGTTAGAAAGTAAGCTTGCGACGCAAGATATGCCAGCACCTGACTTGTTTATCCGTACGGGAGGTGAGCAACGAATTAGTAATTTTCTATTATGGCAGTTAGCGTATACCGAATTATATTTTAGTGATGTGCTATGGCCTGATTTTTCTCCAGAGGAGCTCAAAAAAGCTTTTGAGTCTTATCGTTTAAGACAAAGAAGGTATGGTCAAGCACAGGAAAAAATTTCTGGGTAACTTATGTTAATGCAAAGAATCATTACTGCGGTAATTTTGGGTTCGTTAATGGTTTTAGCAATTTTTAAATTACCAAACTCATTAGTTACTGTTATTTTTGCAGGTATTGCCTTGATAGGAGCCTGGGAATGGTCAACCTTGGTTGGCGCTAAAACGAATCTAAAGAAGCTTATATATGTTGTTTTAATTGGCGTTATTATATTAGTTATATGGTTTTTTGTTAAACCAGAGCAAGAAAAATTAATTTTGCTAATTGCGAGTTTATGGTGGATGGGAGTAGCGTTTTTATTGGTATTGTATAAATCCGATTGGTTGCAATCCATTCGCTTACAAAAATTGCTGGAATATTCTGGCATAATTGTTCTAGTACCTGCATGGTTAGCGCTTAAGATGCTGCACCAGCAGAGTCCGGCAATGCTGATGTTTTTATTAGCTTTGATCTGGGTTGCGGATATTTCAGCATATTTCGTTGGCAAACGTTTTGGTAAAAATAAGTTGGCGCCTGAATTAAGTCCTGGTAAATCGCGTGAAGGAATGTACGGAGCATTAATTGCTACTGTTTTAATGGCGTATATTGGGGTTCACTTATTTGCAATAGATAAGCAAATATGGATTTATTTTATAGGATTGTGTGTGTTCATAGCTTCTATATCAGTTGTAGGTGATCTGTATGAAAGCTTGTTAAAACGTAAAGCGGGCGCAAAGGATAGTGGTGCCATTCTACCTGGACATGGCGGTGTACTTGATCGTATTGATAGTCTTACAGCAGCAGCGCCAGGTTATGTGCTTAGTTTGAGTTGGCTATGTATTGGCTGTTAGAGTCTATGAAATTGTTATTTCGATAAATAAAAAATTAGAATGAAAAAAATTTCAATATTAGGCGCGACAGGTTCGGTCGGTGTAAACACGCTAGATGTTATTGAGCGTCATCCTGATTTATTTTCAGTTACTGCGCTGACTACAAATGAAAACATTGATCTTTTATATGAGCAGTGTGCAAAGTTTCGTCCTAAATTGGCAGTGGTAACAAATGAAACGCTAGCGGACAAGTTTATAGCTAAGTTTGAGGGGCTCCAATATAAACCTGAATTGGTGAGCGGGAGTGATGGATTAAAACTTGCTGCGAGCTTTGATGAAACTGATTGCGTGATGGCAGCTATAGTCGGTGCGGCTGGCTTGCCTGCGACTCTAGCAGCTGCTCATGCAGGTAAGAAAATATTGCTAGCAAATAAAGAAGCTTTAGTGATGTCTGGTGACCTGTTAATTAAAGTCGCCAAACAAAATAATTCTCAGTTATTACCCATTGACAGTGAACATAATGCAGTATTTCAATGTCTACCAACAGGTAGTGATATTTGTGAAATTGAGAAAATTATCCTCACAGCTTCTGGTGGGCCTTTTTTAACAAAATCATTAGCAGAATTTGAGAAGATAACACCTGAAGAAGCTTGTGCGCATCCAAATTGGGAGATGGGTAAAAAAATATCAGTAGATTCTGCAACGATGATGAATAAGGGGTTAGAACTAATTGAAGCATGTAAATTATTTGATGTTAACGTTAAAGATATTGAGATTGTGATTCATCCTCAGTCGATTGTTCATTCATTAGTAGCCTATCCAGATGGATCAGTTCTAGCTCATATGGCTTATCCAGATATGCGTGTACCAATAGCTCATGCATTAGCGTGGCCGCAACGTATTAGCTCAGGTGTAGGTTTGCTGAATTTAACTGAAATTGGTGCGTTAGAGTTTTCTGAACCAGACTATAATCGATTCCCATGTTTGCAGTTGGCTTATGATGCCATGGGTGCAGAGCAAAGTGCTACAACCGTTTTGAATGCTGCCAATGAAGTGGCGGTAAGTTCTTTTTTAAATGAGCAAATTCGTTTTACTGATATTTCTTCTGTGATCGATGCGACTTTACAAAATATTGAACATGTTATTGTAGATGAGTTGGACGTAATACTTGAGAAAGATCAACAAGCAAGAAGATATGCGCAAAGTTTTATTCGTGATTCGTTAGCGAGGCATTAGAGCATGCAATTTATTACTTATGTGTTAGCTTTTATTGTTGCAGTTGGAATTATTGTAACTGTGCATGAGTTTGGGCATTACTGGGTAGCCAAGAAACTTGGCGTGAAAGTGTTGCGCTTTTCAATTGGGTTTGGCAAACCCCTTTTTACAAGAATAGGCGGTGCAGATAAAACTGAATATATTCTTGCGAGTATTCCTTTAGGCGGATACGTAAAAATGCTTGATGAGCGCGAAGGTAAAGTAAGTGCAAATGAAGTGCATCGCGCGTTTAATCGTCAAAAAGTGTGGAAACGATTTGCGATAGTCTCTGCAGGTCCAGTTTTTAATTTTATATTTGCAGCTTTCGCATATTGGCTCACCTTTGTTGCAGGTGTAGATGGGGTAAAGCCAACTGTTGGAGAAATACAAGCAGAAAGTATTGCAGCTCAAGCGCAAATTCAAGCGCAGGATACATTTACACATATAGAAGGGCAGCCCGTTAAGACATGGCAGCAAACTACTATTCAGATGCTGAATGCTGCCCTTAAAAATGGTTCTGTAAATGCAACATTAAGCCGTGAAGACTCATCACAAAAAACGGTAACACTAGATTTAAATGATACAAAACAACTGTTAGCAGAAGGACACTTGCTTGAAAAAATTGGTATCTTACCATGGCGATATCAGTATCAAGCTAGGTTTGGAGAAATTAAAAATGGTGTAGCAAAAGATGCAGGAATACAAGATGGTGATAAAGTTCTTAGCGTCGATGGTAAAGAGGTTGATACTTGGATTGATTTAGTGAGCTATATACAAGAGCGTGCAGAAATGCCGATCAGTTTTGTATTGCAAAGAGGCGAAAAGAAATTGAGTTTGCTAGTAACGCCAAGTGCTAATGAGGTTGATGGAAAAATAATCGGCAAAATTGGTGCCTACCCTTATATAAATAAACAACAACTTGAAGCTCAAAAAATTGTAGTGCGTTATGGGCCAATAGACTCGATCTGGAAAGGCTTGCAAAAGACATGGGAGGTTACGGCGTTAACTCTTAAGCTACTGTGGAAGCTTGTCATAGGAGAGGCATCATTAAAGAATATAAGTGGTCCCGTAACCATTGCAGAATATGCTGGGGTATCAGCAGCAATTGGATTCTCCGCATTCGTTGGAGCACTAGCGATTATAAGTATCAGTATTGGTATACTTAACCTGCTGCCAATCCCTGTGCTCGATGGTGGGCATTTGTTTTATTATTTGATCGAGATAGTGAAAGGTAGTCCAGTATCAGAAAAATTTGAAGCGGCAGGTCAAAGGTTAGGAATCGCCATGCTGGCTGGGTTGATGGCTTTGGCTTTTTATAATGATATTCAGCGCTTGTTACAATAAACAAATACAGAAATAAAAAAATATAATATGGAGTCATTTTTTATCAAGCGGCTTGTGCTTGTGTGTCTACTTGTGTGTGTCTCTTTGCCGGTTTTAGCTGAAAAGTTTCGATTACAAGATATTCAAATAGAAGGTCTGGATCGAATCCAGGCAGGTACAGTATTCACCTACTTACCGATAAAAGTGGGTGATATGTTAGACGAGAATAATACTGCTTATATTGCTCGAGAACTCTATAAAACTGGTTTTTTTAAAGATATACAATTACGCCGTGAAGGTGAAGTTTTAGTAGTTGCTGTTCAAGAAAAGCCTGCTATTGCTAGTATAAGTTTCGATGGTAATAAGATACTAGATGACGAGCAGTTAGCTCAAATTCTTACTGATGTTGGTATTGCAAATGGTCGTGTGTTTAATCGTTCAGTTCTTGAAAGGCTTGAAAATGAATTGGTGCAACAATATTTTGCATTTGGAAAATATGGTGTAAATGTAGATACTCAGGTTAAGGAGCTAGAAAGAAATCGTGTTAATATTAGTATTAATATACTGGAGGGTGATGCTGCAAAGATTAAACAAGTAAAAATTGTTGGCAATACGGTTTTTGAAGAAGAGGAGCTTACTGGGGATTTTCAATCGGGATTAAAGCCTTGGTATAAGTTTTGGGGGACTCGAGATCGTTATGCAAAGCAAAAACTACAAGGTGATATAGAGGTACTACGATCCCAATATTTAAATGAAGGTTATTTAAAGTTTGATATTCCTTCTACGCAAGTGTCTATCAGTCCTGATAAGGAAGATATTTTCATCACTATTAATATAGAAGAAGGAGAGCAGTATACGGTTAATAGTGTAGAGCTTGCGGGGAAGTTTTTTCTTCCGGAAGAAGAATTAAGAGCATTAGTTGATCTTGAGCCCGGTGATGTTTTCTCTAGAGCAAAAATTGTTAATTCAAATGACGCTATTACACGTAGACTCGGAAATGATGGCTATGCATTTCCAAATATTAATGCTGTACCTGAGGTAGATGAAGATAGTAAAAAAGTAGACTTGACGTTTTTTATTGATCCAGGAAAGCGTGTATATGTGCGCAGAATTAATTTTACTGGTCATAAAACTACACGCGATGAAATTTATAGAAGAGAACTTCGGCAAATGGAAAGTGGCTGGTATTCACAATCTAATGTGGAAGCTTCGCGAGCCAGATTACAAAGATTGGCTTATGTGGAGTCTGTGGAACTTGAAACACAACGTATTCCAGGAGTGGATGACTTTGTGGACCTAAATGTCGAGATAGAAGAAAGGTTGGCTGGCAGCTTCAATGTCGGTGCTGGACTTTCTGATAGTCAAGGTGCCGTAATTACAACGAGTGTGAGTCAGGAAAACTTTTTAGGCACAGGGAAAACAGTCTCGTTTCGCATTAATACGAGTAAAGTAAATACGGTCTATGATTTTAATTATACTAACCCCTATTATACGATTGATGGCGTTAGTCGTGGATTTGGGGGTTCGTTTGTATCTACAGAGGCAAGTGAAGCTGATATTTCAGATTTTGATTCTGAACAGTGGGCCGCCAGAGTAAGTTATGGTATTCCACTTACTGAGGTTTCCCGCATAAGGGCCACTGCGCAAATAAGGCATACTGAAATAAATATAACATCTAATACACCAACAGAAGTGCTGGAATTCCTTAGAGATAATGGTGATACATACGACAATCTTACTTTAAACACTAACTTTACACATAATACGCAGAATCGAAGCCTTTTTCCTAGTAAAGGTAGTAAGCAAGCTGTTGGTTTAGAGGTTTCAGTCCCGGGAAGCGATCTTGAATTTTATAAAGTCAACTATGAAAATGCCTTTTATTACCCTTTGGGACAAACATTCACACTGTCGTTAGGCAGTGAAATCGGTTATGGTGACGCTTACGGAGACACAACCGATTTGCCATTTTATGAAAAATTTAGGGCGGGTGGTTTTGATTATGTTCGGGGGTATGAAAGTAATAGCTTAGGTCCACGCGATTCCTTTGATGATTCTTTTGGCGGAAATTTTTTAACAACTGCTAGAGCACAGGTTTTATTTCCTATTCCATTTTTGGAGAATAAAAATAGAGGTCGTCTCGCGTTCTTCGTTGATGTAGGTAATGTGTTTGCTGAATATGATGACTTTGACACAGGTGATATAAGAGGTTCTGCGGGGTTAGCGCTAAGCTGGATTACAGGGTTGGGCGGTATAAGTGCGGCACTGGCTGCCCCATTTAATGATCAGCCTGATGATGATACTGAAACCTTTCAATTTAATTTAGGGACAAGTTTTTAAGTTTAGGAGCGACAGCCAGTATGTTTAGTGTAGTGATAAGAGTTTTTATTGTCATGTTTTTGATGGCCCCTTTGGCTGTTATGGCTGAAACCAAAATTGGGTTTGTCAACATGGTAGAACTTATGGAGAAGTCACCTCAAGCAGAAGCTGCACGTAAAGGGTTAGAACAAGAGTTTTCTAATCGTGACAAAACGCTTACTGCCGTGCGAGACGAAGTTTTGAAATTTGAAGAAAAGCTGAAAAATGACGGTCCGATCATGAATGATAAGAATCGTGGCGAATTAGAGAAAAAAATATTGAACAGAAAGCGAGAATATAATCGCCAACAAGATGAGTTAAGGGAAGACTTTAATATTCGCCGTAACGAGGAGCTTGGTAGGTTGCAGAAGAAAGTTCACGAAATTATTATTGTTGTTGCTAAAGCGGAAAGTTATGACTTGATAGTAACGCAACCCGTACTTTATGCGAGCGAAAAAATAGATTTAACTCCGCGTGTTTTGCAAGAAATGCAAAAGCCTCAGTAGCTTTGATCAAGTATCGATTAATATGTATTAAGATTGCATAAAGTAATTTAACTTACATTTTTTGATTTTGCAGCTTCTATATTTATTTAAAAACCTTTCTTTAGATATAAATTCAATATTGCTCTAAATTTTAGCAAAATTCTAAATTCTCATTAAATTAACTATTAACAGCTAGGTATGTCAAACATGGTCGAGATGAGCATCCATGATATTTTAAAGTATCTACCCCACCGTTATCCATTTTTGCTTGTCGATCGTGTGCTTAAATGTGATATTGGAAAATCAGTTTTGGCGATTAAGAACGTAAGTTTCAATGAGCCTTTTTTCCAAGGTCACTTCCCTAATGCACCAGTGATGCCTGGAGTGTTAATTCTTGAGGCTTTGGCGCAAACGTCAGGTTTACTCGCCTTAAGTAATCCTGAGTGGCGTCCTGATGATGACAGTTTATATTTATTCGTCGGCATTGATAAAGCTCGTTTTAAACGACAAGTAGGTCCTGGTGATCAGCTGATTTTAGATGTGAGATTAAAGAGACATAAACAAGCTTATGGGGTTTTTGAGGCCGTTGCATATGTTGAAAAAGAAGTTGCTGCAAGCGCTGAGCTGATGTGTGTATTTAAGGAAGTTCAGACAAGTTAATCTATAAGAATGCAGAAGTCTTCCGCGAAGATTAACGTGTCAGATGGCATACACCCTGCTGCGATTGTAGATCCAAGTGCTGAGGTTGGCACTGATGTCTCTATCGGTGCTTATTCAATCGTCGGACCTGGCGTAAAAATTGGTAATAAAACCACGATTGGCCCGCATGTAGTTCTCAAAGGACCAACAACTATTGGTACAGGGAATCGAATCTTCCAGTTTTCATCCATTGGCGAGATACCTCAAGATAAAAAATTTCATGGTGAAAATAGCGAATTAATTATAGGTGACGATAACACTATCCGTGAATATGTGACAATCAATCGTGGAACAGAGGAAGATCAAGGTTACACAAAAATAGGTAACCGCAACTGGATTATGGCTTATGTGCATATTGCTCACGATTGTAATGTTGAGAATGATACTACCTTAGCAAATGGAACAACGTTAGCGGGCCATGTAACGGTCGAAGATTTTTCAATTCTTGGTGGATTTACCTTGGTACACCAGTTCTGCCGTATAGGTGCACATTCATTTTGTGCAATGGGTACTGCATTAAATCGCGATCTACCTCCTTATGTTATGGCCTCTGGAAATTATGCAATTACGCATGGTTTGAATAAAGAAGGCTTGAGACGTAGAAATTTTTCAGATGAATGTATTAAAGCTTTGCATAAGTCATACAAATTATTAGTGCGTAGCAAACACTCAAGAAGCGAAAATCTAGCAGAAGTTAAAATACTTGCTGGTCAATATCCAGAAGTAAAGTACTTTATGGATTTTGTGACCTCAAGTAAACGCGGTATAACTCAATAATTTAATTATTAATTTGAAATTAGCTTTACAGCAATTCGTGCTGTAGCAGCAGAGCCATTTTTATCTCCAAGTGCATTTCTTATTGCATGCATATTGCTTTTCATATCAGTGATGTATTCTTTATCAGATAATAATTTATTTAATTCGGCAGACACACTTTCAGTTGTGGCATCGGCTTGAATAAATTCACGTGTAATTTCTTTTCCTGCAATGACATTTGCAATTCCTGCAAAAGAGAATTTAACAATTCTTTTAAAAATGCGGTATGTGGTAGGCGATATTTTATATACGATCAGCATTGGTACTTGCATGAGAGTGATCTGCAGGGTGACAGTGCCTGATGCTGCTGCAATAGCATCGCATGCATTGATAACGTTGTAGATATCGTTGGATGTGGTAAATACTTTTATACCAGCTTTAGAGATATACTCGTGTATCAAATCATCAGATAAAGTCGTAGCTATTGGAGTAATAAATTGAATGTCTTCTCTTTGCTGTAATAAAGCTTTAGCTGCACTCAATAAAACGGGGTAGTTATTTTCAATTTCACTCACACGACTACCTGGGAATAGGCCAACCAATTTCTTGTTTGAGTCTAACTCTATAGATCTAAAAAATTGACTCTGATCGACTGATGCGTTTGCTTCTTTAACTAAAGGATTTCCAACATACTCAACAGGCACACCTGCATCGAGATAAAACTTTTCTTCAAACGGAAATACCACAGCCATCCTATCTACATACTTCTGAATTAGTTTAATTCTGCCTTTTCGCCAGGCCCATATTTGTGGGCTGATATAATACAGAACCTTAACGTCATGTTGTTTCGCCGATTTAGCTAAGGGTAGATTGAAATCTGGAGAATCAATTAAGATTAACAAGTCAGGTTTTTTTAGCTTTAAAGTTTCTTTGGTTTTGTTAAGTATTTTTCGCAGTCTTGGATAGTGTTTAAGTACTTCAACTAATCCTACTACCGAAAGCTCAGAGACATTGGTGTGAATATCAACTCCAGCTTGTCGCATATGTGTGCCCCCAATTCCATAAAAATCGCTATTGGGCAGTAGTTTTTTAATTTCACGAACGACGTGTGCGCCATGTGAATCACCCGATGCCTCGCCCGCCACGATCATTACGCTAGGGGTATTATTATCTACTGCTCGATTAGGCACGTTTAACGGTGTTGACTACGTGTTCTATCTGTTCATCGGACATCTCGGGGAACATCGGCAGCGATATACATTTGCTGCAAATATTTTGTGTGTTATTAAGATTTTCCGCACGTGAGATTTGTTTGAAAGCGGGCTGTTCTGAAAGTGACATCGGATAATAAATTGCGTGACCTATATTATCATTACTCAGTTTCTCAGAAACAGCATCACGATTTTCGCATAGCATTGTGTACTGATGAAAAACATGGGACATATTATCTTCGAACGAAGGTGTTCTAAAGGAAGGTGATGTTAGTAGTTCTTCATATCGTTTAGCTATAGTTATGCGTTTTTTATTAAATTCATCAATGTATTTTAACTTTATGCGTAAAATAGCTGCCTGCAGCTCATCTAGTCGACTATTCCAACCAACAATTTCATGTTGATTCCGTACTCTACTACCATGGCTTTTTAAGAGTGTAAAATTTTCCGCGATTTCATCAGAATTAGTAGTAAAAAGACCTCCATCACCATAGCAGCCTAAGTTTTTACTTGGGAAGAAACTAAAGCAGCCCGCATCGCCAAAAGTGCCTGTTTGCTGGTTGTTGATGCTAGCTCCAAATGACTGTGCACAATCTTCGATAATTCTTAGACTATTATTTTTAGCAAGCTTAACTATTTCTTGCATATCAGCTGCTTGGCCAAAAATATGCACAGGTAAAATAGCTTTGGTTTTGCTGGTAATTGCTGCTTCGATGGCTTTCGTAGAAATGTTATACGTATTGGGATCAATATCAACAAACACTGGAGTAGCGCCAACATAGCATATTGCTTCAACAGTAGCGGCATAAGTATATGCAGTGGTAATGACTTCATCGTTTTCTCCGATACCACATGCGCGCATTGCTAGATGTAATGCATCTGTTCCTGAATTACATGAAATTGCATGTTTAATGCCTAAGTACTGAGCAGCTTCAGCCTCAAACTGTTTAACGTTGGGGCCCATAATAAAATGTGTGCTCTGCAATACATCGGCTATAGCATTATCTATTTCATTTTTTAACGCTGCATACTGCAACTTTAGATCAAGCATTGGGATCATAAGAGTTTTTCAGTTAAAATATTTAAGAGTAATTTAGTATAGTAATAACGATATAACTAAGCTAAAAGTTCACTAATTTGAATTGCTGTTTGCAGTGCTCGTTTAGCGTCTTGACCTGTTACTTTTGGTGTTGAGTTGGTTACAATGCATTTAAGAAAATGATCTATTTCGGCTCTTAATGCATCTGATTTATCAAAAGTTTCTTTTTGAATGTCAATATTGGGTACTCCTGGGTACATTTCGCCATCACCTTTTCTATAGATGGCAAGCTCTTGATTTTGAAAATCAACGGATAGGTAAGAATCATTTTGAAAGATACGCATTTTCCGGTCTGTTTTATTGCTCACGCGGCTAGCGGTGACATTCGCAACACAACCATTTTTAAATACAATGCGCGCGTTAGCTATATCAATGTCATTGGATAGAACAGGAGTTCCGCTAGCATCAATTTTTTCAACTTCAGAATTCACCATATCTAAAATAATATCAATATCATGGATCATTAAATCGAGTATAACGCTTACATCTGTTCCTCTTGGATTATATGGCGCAAGTCTATGAGATTCGATAAATCTAATTTCTGAGATCTCTTTTTTAATGGCAACAATTGCAGGATTGAATCTTTCAAGGTGTCCAACCTGTAGTATGCGATTATTTGATTTAGCTAGTTCAATAAGCTGATCAGCTTGCTCAATGTTGGTGGTAATTGGTTTTTCGACTAAAACATGTGCATTGTGCTTGAGAAAATCTGCAGCAATCTCATAGTGATAATCGGTAGGTACAACAATACTTACTGCATCCACCTTGCCAAGAAGATCATGATAGTCTGTGTAGGCAGCACAACCAACATCGGCGGCTACTTCCTGAGCGCTATTAAACTCTTTATCAACAACAGCTAGTAACTTGCTGATTTTTAATTCTGAATATTTTTGTGCATGAAATTTCCCTAAATATCCTGCACCTATGACGGCTGCTCGTATCTCTGACACTAGTTTTTATGTATCCTTTTGTTCAAGCGCGCAGTATACGAAGTTTATGTATCTAGGTAACGTTCGTAATGATTAATCGGTCAATATTTAGCCAGCCATACAAAGAAAACTTAATCAACTTTGAATTATCAGTAGGGCTTAATTTAAAGAGATGAAGTAGGAAAGAAAATATAATTAATGTCGAATTTAACTTCTGGATCACAATACGTTGCAGGTATAGATGAAGCTGGTCGTGGGCCACTTGCTGGCCCTGTAGTCGCGGGAAGTGTGATATTAAATCCCGATATCATTATTGAAAGTCTTGCGGACTCGAAAAAGTTAACGGAAAAGAGGCGTATAACTCTATACAATGTAATTGTATCTAAAGCGTATGCTTGGGGCATAGGCTACGCTACTGCTGACGAAATAGACGAAATTAATATTCATCAAGCCACACTGTTAGCTATGCGGCGCGCATATATAGCAATGAAAGTGGAGGCTACACATGTATATGTTGATGGCTTGTATTGCCCGACGCTGCAAGTGCCATGTACAGCAGTTGTAAAAGGTGACCAACTAGTTTCGCAGATTAGTGCTGCGTCCATTCTTGCAAAAGTAACTCGTGATACTGAAATGGAAGAGCATCACAAGGATTTACCGCAATATGGTTTCAAACAGCATAAAGGCTATCCCACTGCACAGCATCTAGCGGCATTGCAAGAATATGGGCCTTGTAAATTACATCGTAAAAGTTACAAGCCGGTAAGAGATGCAATGGCCGCGTCAATGCAATATAGAACAAGCTAGTAATTTTACCATGTCGCAATTTGTACATTTGCATTTACACACTGAATATTCGCTGGCAGATAGTATTGTCCGTGTACCTAAGCTTATGCAACAGCTTAGTAGCTCATGCATGTCTTCTGTCGCTTTAACGGATATTAATAATTTATTCGCGCTAGTTAAATTTTATCAAGCAGCATTAAAGAATGGCATCAAACCCATCATAGGTGTTGAAGCTCAGATTTCGGGACTATCTGCAAAAGAACCTAACTCTCGCGTCGTATTTCTATGTAAAAATAACGAAGGCTATCAAGAGCTCACTAAGCTTGTTACTAGAAGTTATATAGAAGGGCAGAGAGGAAGCGGGCCAACACTTGAGCGCGATTGGCTGGTTGGTGCTGGTAAAAACCTTATTGTAATTTCAGGTGCGCGAGATGGTGATGTTGGACGCGCAATCGTCTCAGGTAATAAAAAACTAGCTGTTGAATATGTATCATTTTGGAAAAAACATTTTAAAAGTAACTACTATATAGAATTACAACGTACAAATAGAGATGAGGAAAATCTTTACAACCAACAAGCTATATTGCTTGCTTCAAAGTATTTTTTGCCTGTAGTGGCAACTAATGATGTGCGGTTTTTGGAACAAAGTGAATTTGATGCCCATGAGGTACGCGTTTGTATTCACACAAGCAGGGTGTTGAATGACCCGCGTCGACCACAGTTATATTCTCCACAACAATATCTTCGAAGCAGTGAAGAAATGCTAGAGCTGTTTAAAGATGTTCCAGAAGCCATCATCAATAGTGTAGAGATTGCGAAGCGCTGTAATGTCACTTTATCGTTTGGTGAAAATGTTTTACCAGAATTTCCAATACCCGAAACGCATACGCCAGATGAGTATATGCGTGAGCAAGCTGAAAGCGGTTTAGAAAAACGATTACAAAAACTGCAAATAAATGTTCCGACTATAGTGCAAACTTATAAAGACCGTTTGGATGTCGAGTTAGAAGTAATCAACTCGATGGGCTATGCCGGTTACTTTCTTATAGTAGCAGATTTTACAAAATGGGCTAAAGAGAATGCTATACCTGTGGGACCTGGTCGTGGTTCAGGCGCAGGTTCCTTAGTTGCTTATGTGCTGGGCATTACTGATGTCGATCCGCTTAAATATGATCTACTGTTTGAGCGTTTCTTAAATCCGGAACGTGTATCGATGCCTGACTTTGATATTGACTTTTGTATGGATAACCGAGACCGGGTTATTGATTATGTTGCGGAGCGATATGGTCGAACTCGAGTCAGTCAAATAATTACCCACGGCACCATGGCTGCGCGTGTGGTGGTGCGAGATGTAGGTCGTGTGTTAGGACATCCTTATGGTTTTGTGGATCGAATTGCAAAACTGATTCCTTTTGAGGTCGGTATGACCTTAGATAAAGCGCTTAAGGCCGAGCCGGTGTTAAAAGAGCAATATAACAACGAAGAAGATGTGCGGAGTGTATTAGATATGGCTCTGATGCTTGAAGGCTTGGCGCGTAATGCTGGCAAACATGCTGGTGGTGTAGTTATTGCGCCAACAGAGCTAACGGCCTTTACTCCTCTTTATTGTGAAGCAGGTGGAACTAATGTCGTCACCCAGTTAGATAAAGATGACGTTGAAGCAATGGGCTTGGTGAAGTTTGATTTCTTAGGGTTGCGTACGCTTACTATCATTGACAACACAATTAGATTGGTTAATGAAAAACAAATACAGCTCAATCAGGCGGTTATTGATATTGATGATTTACCACTTGATGATGCTGCGACTTATGAAACACTAAAGCGCCAACAAACTACTGCTGTATTTCAATTAGAGTCGAGTGGTATTAAAGATATTATTAAACGACTGCAACCCGATACGTTTGATGAAGTTGTTGCGCTTGTAGCGCTTTACCGGCCGGGCCCATTGCAGTCTGGAATGGTAGATGATTTTATATTGCGCAAGCACGGTGCGCGAGTCGATTATTTTCATCCAGACATCGAGCACATTCTGAAAGAGACGTATGGGGTCATACTCTATCAAGAACAGGTGATGCAGATTGCACAAATCTTGGCTGGCTATACACTCGGTAGCGCGGACTTATTACGTCGTGCAATGGGTAAAAAGAAGCCTAAAGAGATGGCGAAGCAGCGCGAAATTTTTGTAAGTGGAGCAGTTGAACGTGGTGTGGATCAAAAGCTTGCCACACATATTTTTGATTTAATGGAAAAATTTGCGGGTTATGGTTTTAATAAATCGCACTCCGTTGCATATGCATTATTAGCCTATCGAACAGCTTGGTTAAAAACGCACTTCCCTGCTGAGTTTATGTCTTCGGTGATGTCATCAGATCTTGATAACACCGACAAGGTAGTAAACCTTATTGATGAGTGTCGTGGCATGAATATCAAAGTATTGTCACCAAGCATTAATAGCTCTAACTATAACTTCACGGTCCCAGAAGACAATATAATCTTGTATGGCTTAGGTGCGCTAAAAGGTGTGGGCCAAGCCGCTGTAGAAGAGATGGTTAATGAGCGTGTTGAAAATGGTGAATTCCAGGACTTGGATGATTTTTGCTTAAGACTAGGTGCGCAAAAAGTGAATCGACGCTGTATTGAAGCATTAATCAGAGCGGGCGCAATGGATTGCTTTGGTTATACACGCGCGAGCTTATTTCAGCATCTTGATAAATCTTTGCGATTTTCTGAACAGCGTCACCGTGATGATGACGCTGGACAAAACGATATGTTCGGTCATGCTGAGGTCAGCATGAAAAGTAGCAAGGTACAAGAAGTACCTGAGTGGGATGAAGGGAAAAAGCTACTCGGTGAGCGTGAAACCTTGGGTCTTTACTTAACTGGACATCCAATTACGCGTTATCGTGATGAGTTAGATCAAATCACTAGTAAGAATATTAAAGAACTGTTGGCAACGGGAAATGATTTAGAACCGCAAAAATCTTGGCAAGCACGTGATGAGTCCAAAACTATATTAGTCGCAGGACTATTGGATCAGATCCGCTTGCGAAATAGTCCTAAAGGTCGAATTGCATTTTTAAGTTTAGATGATAATACCGGGCGCATCGATATTGCTGTTTTTGCTAAGGACTATGCTAAGTTTGACCATGTATTGATTAAAGACGCAATTTTAATTATCAAGGGAAGCTTGGGTTGGGACGAATATACTGGTCGGGTGCGTATTCGAGCTGATCATGTTTGGAGCTTTGATGAATATCTCAAGCAATTTGGTGCAATGTTGAATATTAAAATTAAAGCTAGTGGAGATTCGCTGTCCTGGGTGCAAGACTTGCAGCAGTTACTGTTGCCGTTTAAAGATGGTAATTGCTCGATTATGGTCGAATATCAAAATAACTCAGTAGAGACAAAACTGAAATTTGCAGATGATTGGAATATTTCCCTTAATGAAAAACTGCTGCAGCGCTTGAGTAATGTTTCTGGAGTAATGAATACAAGTGTCGTATACAAGAAACAAAGTATTAATGCATAATTGATCGTATGAATCCTGATTATCTTGAATTTGAACAACCGATCGTTGAGCTCGAAGCAAAAATAGACGAGTTACGGCTAGTTGAGAGTGATAACGATTTTAATCTCAATGAAGAAATTGACAAGCTGCAAATTAAATCTAAAGACCTAATTGAATCTATTTTTTCAAATCTAACCCCTTGGCAAGTTGCGCAACTCGCTAGACACTCAAAACGGCCTTATACATTAGATTATGTCAAAAGACTTTTTACTAACTTTTCCGAATTACATGGTGATCGTATGTATGCCGATGATGCAGCTATTGTCTCAGGTATTGCAAAATTTGAAGGGAATTCTGTAGCTATAATTGGTCATCAAAAAGGTCGTAGCACCAATGAAAATATAAAACGTAATTTTGGTATGCCTCGTCCTGAGGGTTATCGTAAGGCATTGCGAATTATGGAGCTGGCTGAACGCTTCAGGATGCCAATATTCACTTTTATTGACACTCCGGGAGCGTACCCCGGAATTGGCGCAGAGGAGCGTGGACAAAGCCAGGCGATTGCAGTGAACTTGCGGAGAATGTCAGCATTACGCGTGCCTATTATCTGTACTGTCATAGGTGAGGGTGGATCAGGTGGAGCGCTAGCAATTGGTGTTGGGGATTATCTGGCGATGCTTAGTTACAGCACATATTCCGTAATCTCGCCAGAAGGTTGCGCATCGATTTTATGGAAAGATGCAGGTAAGGCAGAAGATGCGGCAACAGCACTTGGTATCACGGCTCCACGTTTATTGGAACTGGGTTTAATCGATGAAATTATTGAAGAGCCACTTGGTGGTTCGCATCGAGATATTGAAACCACATGTGAAAATGTAAGGGAGTCATTAGCAAGTACATTAGATCGATTAAAATCGTTAACAACTGAACAGTTAGTGGCGAATCGATTTAAACGACTCACGCAATATGGAAAATTCAAAGAATCTAGCTAAGATTTTTTAATTTCTAGCAGTAAAAACTGATGCACTGATGTCTTTTTCTATTTCCCTGCTGAAGCGTTTTTTTTCATCCTATAATCATTTTGAAAATTATTTTGTTGCCTATAGCGGCGGCTTAGATTCAACTGTTTTGTTGCATGCGATGCATGAAGCAAAATTGCCGATACATGCTGTGCATGTAAATCATCATTTGCAACAAGACAGCGATACTTGGCAGCAACATTGTGAAGATTTCTGTAAAAGTTTATCTGTACCGCTTACTGTTCAGCACGCACAGTTAACAAAGCAACCACAAGAAAGTCTCGAAGATATTGCAAGAGTTGCCAGATATGAATTATTAGAGGAAATGTTAGGTACAAATTCTGCAATTGTGACAGCACATCATCAAGATGATTTGGCAGAAACTATTTTATTACAATTGTTGCGTGGCGCAGGTCCAGCAGGACTTGCAGCAATGCCAGAATTCAAAAAATTATCTACAGGAATTCATTTACGACCACTACTAGCTTATTCACGTACAGAATTACAGACGTATGCAAGCTCGCAAGGCCTGCGGTGGGTGGAGGACCCCTCAAATGAACTAAATGATTTTGATCGTAACTATGTGCGTAATGAGATTATGCCTAAGTTACTTGAACGTTGGCCGGCTACACAAAAGACTTTATCTAGATCAGCAAAGCTGCAAGCAGACACGTTGAAATGTTTAAATGATCTTGCGGAAATAGATATCCAGGCATCCAGAACCGACCAATCTCAGAAATTGGATGTGATCCCTTTGCAGAAGCTTAGCTGTGAGCGACTAAGTAACGTCTTACGCTTTTGGATCAGATGCAGTGATTTACGTGTACCTAGCAAAAAAGTCTTGCAGCAGATTATCTCTGATATCGTGCTAAAAGAAAAAATTGAGACTTCGCCAATGCAAAGTTGGAAAGAAGGAGAGATCCGTCGTTTTAGAGATCAATTGTATTTAATGAAGCCATTAAAACCGCATGATGCAAGTCAAGTGTATCGTTGGAAAATTGACCAACCATTATTTCTTGAGTCTCTAGATAGAACCTTGTTACCAAAGGAACTAAAAGATGCAAATGTAGCTATTCCAAAGGGCGTTAACGAATTGATTGTTCGTTTTAGAGAAGGCGGTGAGCGCTTAAAGCCATTTGGAAATAAACATCATAGGTCATTGAAAAATCTTCTACAAGAAGCGGATATCCCACCTTGGGAAAGAATACGTATACCATTATTATTTCATAATGATCAGCTGATTTCAGTGTTGGGTTATTGGAATATAGAGAGCAATTGCGAAACAAATCTCTAACCGTGTAACCTAACAATATCCCAAGAAAGTGGTTATAGTAGATTGTGGTTAAGCGCTTCATTTGGTACGCTTTTCTCCCGTCTTGAATACATTCTCACCACAACTTACAGCACTATTTGGTAGCCCACCCTTCGGTGCACGCGAGGCTTAGATGGAACGTTATGTTTTTATCACCGGTGGTGTAGTTTCATCTCTAGGTAAAGGTATTGCCTCTGCATCTTTGGGTGCCATTCTTGAGGCGCGTGGACTAAAAGTCAGCCTGATGAAGCTAGATCCTTATATAAATGTTGATCCCGGTACGATGAGTCCGTTTCAGCATGGTGAGGTGTATGTAACTGCAGACGGTGCAGAAACCGATTTAGATTTAGGGCATTACGAACGCTTTGTGCGTTTTCGTGCTAGTAAAAGTAATAATTTCACCGCTGGGCAAATTTATGAAAATGTGATCCGCAAAGAGCGTCGTGGTGATTACTTAGGTGGTACGGTTCAAGTTATTCCACACATCACGGATGAAATTAAAAAATCTGTTGAGCGTGGTGCGCGAGGTTCAGACATTGCTTTAGTCGAGATTGGAGGAACAGTTGGTGACATAGAGTCATTGCCATTTTTAGAAGCGATACGACAACTAGGTGTTGAGCTGGGCCGTGAAAATACAATTTATATTCATTTAACTCTGGTGCCATATATAAAAGCAGCCGGTGAGATGAAAACTAAACCCACGCAACACTCGGTAAAAGAATTACGTTCTATTGGCATACAGCCCGATATTTTATTATGTCGTTCGGATCGTCCTTTGCCGGATGGTGAACGCAAGAAGATTGCATTGTTTACAAATGTAGAAGAGCGTGCAGTTATTTCCTGTGTAGATGTAAGTACGATTTATAAACTTCCGCTTTGGTTACATGCGCAGGGTTTAGATACTATCGTGGTAGAAAAATTTCAACTTGAACTCCCTGCTGCAAATTTGAAAGATTGGAAAGATGTTGTGCATGCTATCGAGTTTCCTGAAGCAGAGATTACTGTGGGCATGGTTGGGAAATATGTTGACCTTACCGAATCATATAAGTCACTTAATGAAGCGCTCACGCATGCGGGAATACAAACACATACAAAAGTTAATATTCAATACATTGATTCAGAAAGTATTGAGTCTAATGGTGTTGGTGTATTAGAAGATTTAGATGCGATACTTGTGCCAGGTGGTTTTGGTGATCGCGGTATCGAGGGAAAAATTGCTGCTGCACGTTATGCGCGGGAGAATAATATTCCATACCTAGGAATTTGCTTAGGTATGCAAGTAGCAGTAATTGACTTTGCGCGTCATGTTGCTGGTTTGAGTGATGCACACAGTACGGAATTTGTGCAAGGCACAAAAAGTCCAGTAATTGCTTTAATTACTGAATGGCAAGACCGCAGAGGAAATGTTGAGCGTAGAACACAGACTTCAGATATGGGTGGTACGATGCGTCTTGGCGAGCAAGAATGTAAATTACAACCTGGTTCGTTAGTACATCAGATGTATGGAAAAGAGCTGATTGCAGAGCGCCATCGACATCGTTATGAGTTTAACAATACATTTATGGCAACACTACAGAATGCTGGTTTGTCTTTTACCGGAAAGTCTCGTGATGAGACTTTGATGGAAGTTATTGAGATTAAAGATCATCCTTGGTTTATCGGTTGCCAGTTTCATCCTGAATTTACTTCTACGCCACGTTCAGGTCATCCATTGTTTTCAGGATTTGTGCAAGCTGCGCGTGACCATCATGATAAGCAATTAAGGCCAAATAGTTATCAGTCTGATGAAAGCACTACATCATCACCAGATTTAGTCTCTCAGGCAGAAGGTCAAAAGAGTTAATTCAATGAAACTTTGTGATTTTGATGTAGGGCTTGAGCAGCCTTTTTTTTTGATTGCTGGGCCATGTGTTATCGAGAGCATCGAGTTAGCACGTGAGACGGCAGGTCAGTTACAAGAAATCACAAAACAATTGCAAATTCCCTTTATTTATAAATCGTCTTTTGATAAAGCTAATCGTTCGTCTGTAAATAGTTTTCGGGGCTTGGGGATCGAGAAAGGTTTGCAGATTCTTTCGCAGGTAAAAGAAGAGTTCAATATTCCTGTGCTTACAGATGTGCATGAAGATACCCCTATGCGAGAAGTGGCAGACGTGGTTGACGTATTTCAAACTCCTGCTTTTCTATGTCGCCAAACTAACTTCATTCAACGTGTCGCATCTTGCAATATACCCGTGAATATCAAAAAAGGACAATTCTTGTCGCCTGCTGAAATGAAGCATGTCGTGAATAAGGCCAAAGAACAAGGCAATGAAAATATAATGGTTTGCGAGCGTGGCGCATCGTTTGGTTATAACAATTTGGTATCTGATATGAGGTCCTTAGCCATAATGAGGGATACAGGTTGCCCAGTAGTATTTGATGCAACGCATTCAGTACAATTGCCTGGTGGTAATGACGGCAGCTCAGGTGGGCAGCGCGAGTTTGTTCCAGTGTTAGCGCGTGCAGCTATTGCTAGCGGAATCTCGGGTTTATTTATAGAGACTCACCCAAACCCGGAAGTTGCAAAAAGTGACGGGCCCAACTCATGGCCGCTTGCAAAAATTAAAGTGTTATTAGAGCAATTAAAGAAAATCGATCATGTGGTAAAAAAATCAGGGTTTCTTGAACAAGAGCTTATGGACTAAGGGAAATAATAATTAAGGAATTCGAATGTCAAAAATAAAAACAATTCATGCACGAGAAATTGTCGATTCACGCGGCAACCCAACTGTAGAGGCTGATGTAATACTCGAAACCGGTCAAATGGGTAGGGCAGCAGTGCCGTCAGGCGCCTCAACTGGAACTTTGGAAGCTGTTGAGTTAAGAGATGGTGACATGGGTCGTTATCTAGGGAAAGGCGTGCAGAATGCAGTAGACAATGTAAATACTGAAATTCAAAAAGTGCTTGCAGGTATGGACTGTTTTGAGCAGCAAGCCATCGACCAAACAATGCTAGATTTAGATGGTACTAATAATAAGAGTCGTCTCGGAGCGAATGCGTTGTTATCGGTATCCCTAGCAGTAGCACAAGCGGCGGCGGTAGCCAAAAAAATGCCTTTATATAAATATCTGCATCAAGGCGATGAATTCATCATGCCAGTACCGATGATGAATATCATCAACGGTGGTGAGCATGCAGATAATAGTGTCGATATGCAGGAGTTCATGATTATCCCTACAGGTGCGTCATCAATTCGTGATGCGATTCGATATGGCGCTGAAGTTTTTCATGCCTTAAAAGGGGTGCTTGGCGAAAAAGGGCTTAATACAGCGGTTGGTGATGAGGGTGGGTTTGCGCCGGATTTAAAATCTAATCAAGAAGCGGTAGAAACTATTTTACAAGCTATAGAAATTGCAGGGTTTAAAGTTGGTCAAGATATACATCTTGGTTTAGATGTGGCTAGTACTGAATTTCACGAAAATGGTGAATATATATTACATTCTGAAGGCAAAAGCTACAACTCAGAACAGTTTGTTGATTATCTAGTGGATTGGGTGAACCAATATCCAATTATTACCATTGAAGATGGTGTGGCTGAAGATGATTGGGATGGTTGGAAGTTGTTAACTGAAAAAATAGGTAACAAAGTACAGTTAGTTGGTGATGATTTGTTTGTGACTAACACTGAAATTCTGCAAAAAGGCATAGATCGTGGGGTTGCAAATTCGATTTTGATCAAGGTAAATCAAATTGGCACATTGAGCGAAACTTTAGCGGCGATCAATATGGCGCATGCTGCAAATTACACTGCAATTGTATCGCATCGCTCTGGTGAGACAGAAGATGTGATCATTGCAGATCTTGCAGTAGCGACGAGTGCTGGACAAATTAAGACAGGGTCTCTATCACGTTCAGATCGAGTGGCTAAATATAACCAGCTAATTCGTATCGAGGAAGAGCTAGGTTCAGCTGCAAAATATCCTGGCATGAAGGCATATAATATTTAGATATAAATTTCTATTGTGAAAGCTACTATTATAATAATGAGTGTTCTATTTTTGTTGTTGCAATATAAGCTTTGGTTAGGTGAACCAAGTGTTCGTGATGTCATCGATCTAAAGCAAACTATTGAAGAGCAGCAAGTTAAAAATGAGCAAGTTAAGCAACGCAATGCGGTGTTAGCTGCTGAGGTAGAAGATCTAAAGACCGGTCTGGAGGTGATAGAGGAGCGCGCAAGAAGCGAATTAGGCATGATTAAAAAGGATGAAACCTTTTTCCAAATTGTAGAAGGCAAATCTGAAGAAGCTCTTGATCAATGATAGGACGGTGATGGCAGCGTTGCGGTACTGGGCTATTATCCCTGCAGCAGGTAGCAGTCAACGCATTGGGACTGCAGTTCCTAAACAATATCTTTCTTTGAGCGATACAACTGTAATAGAAGCATCGTTAAGTAGTTTTTTGAAGCACCCTAATATTGACGGTGTAATTGTAGCTCTTCAAGCTGATGATCAGTATTGGGCTAATTTGGCAGTCACAAAAAATGAAAAAATACATACAGTGATAGGCGGAGGGTCGCGAGCAGAATCGGTTCATAATGCAATAAAGTACTTAGAAAATACTCCAGCTAAAGATGAAGACTTTGTGTTAGTGCATGATGCGGCAAGGCCATGTTTGCGATACACCGATTTAGATTCATTGATTCAGCAACTCGAGCAAGATGATGTGGGAGGAATACTTGCCGCGCCCGTAAGTGATACCTTGAAACTAATTGAGAAGCAAGCTGGGCTTATCAACACGGTTAACAAAACACTTGATCGCGAAAATATATGGCGTGCATTCACTCCACAAATGTTTCGATTAGTTACTTTAAAAAAAGCTCTTGCACATTGCATCAAACAAAATATCAAGGTTACCGATGAAGCCTCTGCGGTTGAGGCCTTAGGTTTGCAAGTTAAATTGATTAAAGGCCATAGTGACAATATAAAAGTAACTCATGCTGAAGACTTAGAGCTGGCGTCAACAATTTTTAAAAAAATTAATCAATAAATACGTATATATGGCAACTAGAATTGGTTTCGGCTACGACTCTCATCGTTTTAGTGATGGCGACTATATTGTTGTGGGCGGAGAAAAAATAGCCTTTGATAAAGGCGTGGATGCACATTCTGATGGCGAT
>Ga0255056_10000025_pt1 | contig 34115 bp, 33 predicted proteins | sample Cases_109_1_MG_FD_183639 | JGI IMG/M metagenome (GOLD analysis project Ga0255056, IMG submission 183639) | Seawater microbial communities from Amundsen Gulf, Northwest Territories, Canada - Cases_109_1 | ecosystem: Environmental > Aquatic > Marine > Gulf | place: Canada: Northwest Territories... | reverse complement strand
GAGTCCGTGGGCTCAGACGCACCCGGACCAGGAGTCGGTGAGAACGGCCATCGCACTCATTCCGGCCGAAGCCCCGGTGTCGGTCTGGAATCTCTACCTGCCGCACCTCACCCACCGGGCGGTGGTGTACCAATACCCCAATCCATGGGAGCGGCACAACTACTCGGCGGCCGGGTTGGCACTGCCCGATCCCGCAGGCGTGGAATGGGTGCTGACTCGCCGCGGTGCATCAGAGCACGTCACCGAACGGCTGCTGGGCTCCGGTGAATTCGCGGTAGTTTACGAAGAGGGCCCGGTGCTGCTGCTGCGCCGCGTGGCGCGGTAGCTATTCCAGCGGGTCGATCCGGGATTCGAAGGCGCCGGCGCGAGCTCGAACGTCATTCCCGTCGAGCCACTCCCGCACCAGGAATGTGAACGCATCGGGAGTCTCGAGCATCGGGACGTGGCCGATCCCGTTCAACCCGATGAAGTCCCAGTCCGGGCGTTGGTGTGCGGCCCACTTGGCAGATCCGGTGGACACCAGCCGATCCTCGGTCCCGTGCACGAGCAGCACCGGTTGGCTGATCCGATGCACGAGGCGGCGCAGACGCTTCGGTCGAAGGACGTATCCGGCGATTGAGCGATCGGCCTCGACGAAGGAACCGACCGCCCACGGGTTACCTCGCTGCCTGACGGCTCCTTCGATGATCGTCTCGCGCGTCTCGATGGGGATCGTGTCGATGTCGAAGCAGTTCATCCGCAGGGTTTCGTCGACCTCTTGTCGCGGCGTTTTTCCCGCTCGATAGAGGCGCACGCTCAGCGGCCCGGCAATGGGAACGATCGGCCCCAGTAGCTTGCTCAGTACCTCCATGTCCGGTAGCTGGCGGAGGTTGAGGGGCAAGGCCGGGCTGACCAGAACCAGCCGGTCCACTCGCGTCGGATACTCGGCGGCGGCGATCATGGCGACAAGACCGCCCATCGAGTGCCCGATCAGCGTTGCCGACCGTTCTCCGAACTCGGAGATGACGCGGGCGACGAGCGCTGCATTGTGCTCCACGCTTACGGCACGACCTGCGGGCGGAGTCTCTCCACAACCAAGCAAATCGACCGCGATCACCCTCCCCGAGTGGGCGAGCCCGGCGCCAACCGCGGACCAGTTGTCGGCCGATCCGGCGAGCCCGTGGAGCAGCAGGATGAGCGGCCCATCGCCACCATGGTCGATGACGCGTACCGGTCCTTCGATATCGAGCGTCTTGGTGATCATCATGGGAACGGTATCGCTCTCATTGGGAAAGAGCGTCGATCAGGCCAGGCGTCTGCTCGGGGTCGTAGCCGCTCTGGATGTAGAAGCGCGTGATGCCGGCGGATTCCATTTCGGCAAACTGCTCGCGGAGCTCTTCGTAGGTGCCGACGGGCGTGCGACGGTGCGCGTAGGCCTCGTCGAGCTCTTCCCGGGTCATGCTGGCCGCCTCAGCCCGCTGGTTGAGGGCGTCCTCGACCTCCTGCGCCGTCTCGGCCGCCACCACCTGGCCGGCGCTGGAAAGCAACAGCGCGTCGGGGTCCCGACCGGCGTCGGTCGCGGCGGCTCGCGCCCGCTCGAGACGCTCGCCAAGACCGGGACCCGGATAGACGTTGAACTCGTCGGCGTAGGTGCCGGCGAGATAGGGCGTCTTATGGGCGCCCGTGCCGCCAACGACCAGCCTGACGGTGCCAATCGGCCGCGGCGAGATGGGGAAATCCTCGAGCCGATAGTGCTGGCCCTTGAAGCCGATCGGTTCATCGGCGAGAACGGCGCGGACATAGCCGAGGGCCTCCTCGAGCATCTCGAAACGTTCCGAGCGCTCCGGGTAGTCAAAGCCGAACACCTCGTGCTCGCGGTCCATCCATCCGGTCCCGAGACCGAGCACGAAGCGCCCACCCGACATGCGGTCGATGGTGATCGCGGTCTTGGCCAAAACCGCGGGGTGGCGGAAGGTGATCGGTGACACCAGCACGACGAGCTCGATCGCATCGGTTTCCCTGGCGAGTCCGGCCATCTGGATCAGCGCATCGGGTGCCGGGGTGTTTTTCGCCCCCTCCTCACTCAACGCCATCAGGTAGTGGTCCGGCAGGGCGAATGCGGCGAGGCCCCGCTCTTCGGCCCATCGGGCAGCGGCGAGCACATCGTCGTAGGTTCCGGATGCTTGGAGGGCAAAATCCACGGTTTGGACGGTAGCTTGGTGCCGGTGACACGCGTCCGGCGCCTGAACGACGAATTCATCCTCGAGGAGGACGGGCGGCGTGTGGCCAGCGTCGCGCTCATCGTCGGCGTCGGGGAGGGCACCCTCGATCGCAACGACCGGTACTACCGGTCGAACATGGATCCGAAGGACTGGGGCGCCGTGTTCGTGACGTTCCTCGAAGATGCCGATGCTCCGAGGTGGCTGGTCGGGCTGCTGCCGAATGGCGACCCGGTGGGGTTCGTTGCCGTGTCGGACTTCGACGGTGAAGGGACGGCAACGATCGTATTCATCGGGGTGCTCCCCGCGCATCGCGGCAACGGGTACATCGACGACCTCCTGGGCGCCGGCACCGCGGCCGCCTAGCGCAACGGGTTCAAAGCCATGTTGTCCGACGTGGACGTCGAGAACGCGCCGATGTCTGCGGCATTGGAGAGGGCGGGACACCACGCCGGGTTACGTCCTTGGCACGTATGGCACCATGTCGGGAGTAGCGATGCGATGAGCGGCAGCGAAGAGCCAGCGGCATAGAAGCAGCGAAGCCTTCGCGAGGTGCTGAGAAGACGTTGAGCAGATAGGAGCGCGCCATGAGCGACGAACCGAGAGAGCCTTCGAGCCCCGAAGAACTTCAGAGAGCTTTGACCGGCGGTATCCCGATGGGTCGGTGGAAGGAGGGCTTGCTGTTCGAAGGGATTCGACCCACACCGAATCTGTTGAGTGCGGCCAACTGGTTTCCCAAGACCGAACAGCTCGGGCCCGACGAGATGCGGATCATCTTCATGGGCACCTCACCCTTGATCCGACCGGGGCAGATGAACACCTCGGTGTTCGTCCAGCTCGGCAACGGCGATAACTTCGTCTTCGACCTCGGCGAGGGCGCGGTCGCCAACTACATCGCCGGCGGGTTCGCCCTCAACGAGTTGGACAAGGTGTTCATCACCCACCTCCACGTCGATCACTTCGGGTCGCTGCCCTACCTGTACATGTTTGGCGGGTGGACCGGCCGCTGGCACAAGCCCCTCCGTGTCTTTGGCCCATCGGGCCGAACCGAGGAGTACGGAACGGCAGCGATGGTCGACGGGATGCAGAAGATGCTCGGCTGGCACATGGATGCCTTCAGCGTCTTCCCGGTCGGGCAGGGTCACGACATCGAGGTCAACGAGTTCGACTTTGCCGACGATGGCGGTGTCATCTACGACGAGGGTGGGGTCAGGGTGATCCACTGGCAGCGGTCCCACGCCAAGGACGGCGCATCCGCCTACCGCCTCGACTGGAACGGGCTCAGCGTGGTGTGGACAGGCGACGGCCGGCCCAACAGCCGGGACATCGAATTCGCCGAGGGTGTTGATGTCCACATCACCGAGACCCAGGCGGAGCTGCTGAGCATCAGCTCGGGAGTCGCCGGGGTACCGCCATTCCTCGGCAGGTACACCATCGACACCCACCACACCCCGGGTTACGCCGCCGGGTATCTGGCGGACAAGATCAACCCGCGGCTATTCATGGTGACCCACATGGACTACGACCCATACCTGAACGAGGAGACCACCGTCGAGATTCGCCATCATTGGAAGGGCCCGTTCCACTTCGGCGCTCCTGACGGTGTCGTGGTCAACGTGACCAAGGACGACATTTGGGTGCGTGAAGGCATCCTGCCGGATTATCCGAACAGCCGGTCACCGCAGTTCGACTTCGACTCGGGCCAGCTGGTCATTCCGCACCCGACGACGACCAGGGCAGAGATCCAGAATCAAGGCATCCGTGACTCGGAGATCCCACCCAGCGAGTACTACCCCGAGGGCTATCACCCCCAGCTGCTCCTGGAATGGCCCGTGGATGGCGACCTGGTCGTACCCGTGGAGGCCGCACCCGAGCTTGCCGAGGGCATGGGCGAGAACTGGCGCCACCGCAAGGAATACGAGCGGCACATCGCTGACCTCAGTGCGATGAGCGTCAGCGAAGAGCCAGAGAAATAGTCACAGCTCGCGCGCGAGCAGGCCTAGGCGTACCGCTCCGCCGCGATCCTGGCGTGCTTGGCGAACTCGAAGGATTCGTCGAGCAGCCAGCGGAAGGCGAGGCCGTCGAGGGCTCCGAGCAGCACCTCTGCTCCGACGTTGGCCTCCTCGAGGGTGATGCGGGGGTCGCGGCGGCGCATCGCTTCGGCGAACCGCTCCATGCGCTGGACGTGGTGGCGCAGATATCGCCGCGACACCGAACTGTCGGAGTTGGCCGAGGCCGCAACGTGCAGATATACCCTCGCTAGCAAGGACTCATCGACCACGAACGCGATGTACGCATCGACCAGATCGTCGAGTGTCTCGGAGGTGCTCTGCTCGGGCGCGGGGCCCACGGCCTGGATCGCTTCCCGCGACACCTGGATGAGCACCTGTTCCTTTGACGAGAACAGGTTGTAGAAGGAGCCTGCACTGACGTCCGCTCGCTCGCAGATGGCCTGCACTGTCGTCCCCTCCAGGCCCAGTTCGGAGAGCAACTGGCGCGTTGCGTCGACGATACGGGCTTCGGTTCTGATTCCCGTTTGGTAGCGGGCCATGGAAAAAACCACCTCAACCTTGAACGATCGCTCCAAAATGGAGTGTATACTCCAAATATCGATTGGCCCAACGTTATCGGTTGGCCCAACGGTGTTATGTACCGATAGACGCCCAAGTACCCGAACAGAGGAAGCCATGACCCACTACAAGAGCAACCTCAGGGATCTCGAATTCAACATCTTCGAGGTATACGACTACGACGACTATTTCGGCAAGGAGCCCTACGAGGATTTCGACCGCGGTACGGCCATGGACATCCTTCGTGAGGTCGACCGGGTGGCGCGAGAGGAATTCGCCGCCAGCTTTGCCGACGCCGACCGCATCAAGCTCGAGCTCGTCGATGGTGAGATTGAGCTGCCGGCGTCGGTCAAGGCGAGCATGGAAGCCCTCCACAGCGGTGGGTGGCACCTGCTCGGGCTCTCCAAGGAGTACGGCGGGTACGGCGCACCCCAGCTGCTGCGATGGGCGGGAGCCGAACTGTTCGCCGGAGCCAACCCTGCCATCTACCTCTACGTCACCGGAGCCCTGATGGCGGGCGTGATCGCCCACGAGGGAACGCCCGAGCAGGCCAACCGTTTTACCCGGCCGATGATCGAGAACAACTGGGGCTCGTCCATGGTGCTCACCGAGGCCGACGCCGGGTCCGACGTGGGTGCGGGCACCACCAAGGCCATCCACATCGAAGGCGACGTATGGCATATCGAAGGCGTCAAGCGGTTCATCACCTCTGGTGAGAATGACTACTACAAGAACATCGTCCACCTGGTCCTTGCCCGGCGGGATGGCGGTCCGCCGGGGACCAAGGGCCTGTCGATGTTCATCGTTCCCAAGTATCTGGTGAACGACGACGGAACGCTCGGTGCCCGCAACGGCGTCGTCGCGACCAACCTCGAGGACAAGATGGGGATCCGTGGCTCCGCCACCTGCGAGCTCACCTTTGGCACGGACGAGCCGGCGATCGGCTACCTGGTCGGCGACGTCCATGAGGGGATCCGCCAGATGTTCCTCATCATCGAGGACGCCCGGATGTCGATCGGGGTCAAGTCCGCAGCTGCACTCTCGACCGGCTACCTCAACGCGCTCGAGTACGCCAAGGAGCGGGTCCAGGGAGCCGATCTTGCCCGGGCCGGCGACAAGACCGCACCACGAGTGCCCATCATCGATCATCCCAATGTGAAGCGGATGCTCATGGACCAGAAGGCGCACGCCGAGGGCTTGCGAGCGCTGTTCATGTATTCGGCGTGGCTCCTCGACCAGTCCCGCCTCCATCCGGAGGATGAGCGGTGGGCCACGCTGGATGACCTGGTGCTGCCGATGGTGAAGGGGTATTCGTCTGAGAAGGCCTACGAGATGCTCGCCGACGCCCTCCAGGTGTTTGGCGGATCCGGATTCACCACGGACTACCCGCTCGAGCAGTACATCAGGGACGTCAAGATCGACACCCTCTACGAGGGCACCACCGGCATCCAGGCGCTCGACCTGTTCTTCAGGAAGATCGCCAGGGATCAGGGGGCGACGCTGACGATGCTCAGCCAAGAGATCCTGGAAACCGTCAAGGGCGGCCACGAGGACCTTGCCGCCGAAAGAGAGCTGCTCGGTGCCGCTCTCGAGGACGTCCAGGGCCAGATCGGCGTGATGGTCGGTCATGCATTGGCGTCGCAGAACGAGCCCGCCGAGATCTACAAGACCGGGCTCCACGCCACCTCGCTGCTGAACAGCCTTGCCGAGGTGGTCATCGGTTGGCTGCTCATCCGTCACGCCGCCGTCGCCCTCGATGCGATCGACGAAGCCGGGGACGATGTCCCGTTCTACGAGGGAAAGATCGCTTCTGCCCGCTGGTTTGCAGCCCGTGTGCTGCCAAAGGCGGCGTTGCGACGTAGCCAGGCCGAGGCCGAGGACGGAGCCGTCATGGATCTGCCCGTCGCGGCCTTCTAGGAGGGTGTTGAGCAATCCTCCAGCGGGCCGGCGGAGTCGCGAGTAGCCGGAACACCGAGGCGAGCGGCGGCCGGTAGCACTCGTCAGTGTTCACCGCCGTCCGAGTGGAACCGGCCCGAGCCACGGCGAGTAGAGTCCTTGCCGTTGTCCATCCCCGTTACGGAGGTATCCATGCTCTTCGCCAGCACATTCACGGATGTGATTTGGTGGCTCTTCTGGGCGTTTCTGCTCGCCGCCTATTTCTACATCCTGATCGTGGTGTTCGCCGATCTTTTCACCAATGAGTGGAACGGCTGGATCACTGCGTTGTGGACCTTCTTCATCTTCTTCTTCCCCCTCATCGGCATCCTGGGCTACATGATCTTCAGACCGGAGCCGTCGCCGGAGCGCGTGGCGGCGATGAAGCGCCAGGAGCACGGGATCAGCGACTCCGAAGAGTTAACCCAGCTCGCCGATCTGCACGAGCGGGGTGTCCTCACCGACGAGGAATTCGCCACGCAGAAGGCGAAGATCCTCGGCTGATCGAGGCCATCGAAACGACGGGAGGGCCGGGCCTCGGAGGCCCGGCTCATCTGCGTCCGTGGTGGGTATAGCCTGCGGGATCGTGGAAGAGACCTACGAGGCGATCATCGGGCTGCGTGCGCTCCGCACCTACCGCGATGAGCCGCTGCGCCAATCGGACCTGACCGCCATCCTCGAGGCGGCGCGGTGGACCGGATCGAGTAAGAATTCGCAGAACTGGGCGTTCATCGTCGTCGACGATCCCGAGCAACGAGAGCGGCTCGCCGCCGCCGGCACTTACACCGACCCGATGCGGAGCGCGCCGGTCTCGATTGCGATCGTCGAGGAGCCGAGCGGATACCGCTTCGACACCGGCAGGGTCGCCCAGAATATGATGTTGGCGGCCCAGGCAATCGGCGTCGGTTCCTGCCCGGTGACCCTGCACCGCGAGGAAATCGCAGCCGAGGTGCTGGGCCTCCCCGAAGGGGCCAGCTGCCGCTTTGCGGTAACACTCGGCTACCCGGTCGACCGGCGGCGACCGTCGACGTTCCAGGGGAGAAAGCCGCTCGACGAGCTCACCCACTCGAACCGGTACGGGGATTGAGCGAAGCACCGATCGGGGTCTTCGACTCAGGGATCGGCGGCCTCTCGGTGTATCGCGACCTCGGGGATGCCGAGGTCATCTATATCGCGGACCAGGGCTTCGGGATGTATGGCGAGCGTTCGCTCGAAGAAGTGCGCCGCCGCTGCGAGGGGATTACCGAGTATCTCACCGATACCGGTGTCGGCACGATCGTCGTGGCGTGCAACTCGGCGTCCGCGGCTGCACTGGATCACCTTCGCCGCCGCTGGCCCGACGTTGCGTTTGTGGGAATGGAGCCGGCCGTCAAGCCGGCGGCGTCGCTGACTGCCAATGGGACGATCGGTGTGCTGGCAACCGAGGCGACCTTCCAGGGCCGGCTGTTCGCCTCGGTCGTGGACCGGTTCGCCGGTGACCACCGGGTCGTCACAACCACCTGCACGGGTCTGGCCGCGGCCATCGAGGACGGCACCGAAGAGATCGACTCCCTCGTCGACGAATATGTGGGAAGGACCCTCGCCGGCGGTGCCGATGTCATCGTGCTCGGTTGCACGCACTACTCGCTGATCGCCGACCGGATCGCCGCCAGGGCCGTTACGGCCCGCGTAATCGACCCGGCGCCGGCGGTCGCCAGGCAAGTGCGGAAGGTTGCGCAGCCCCTCGGCGGCGCCTCGTCGTTTCTTACCACCGGCGAGCCCCAACGATTCTCCCACCAGCTCCGCCGACTCGGCTTCGACGCCGCCGGGGTCGATAGCGTCCAACTATGACTCAGATCACCGTGGTCGAGGGCGATCTCACCATCCAGGATGTAGACGTGATCGTCAACGCCGCCAATGCAAAGTTGCTCCATGGTGGTGGTGTCGCCGCGGCGATCGCGCGGGCCGGAGGGTCCATTGTCGATGAGGAATCGCAGGCCTGGGTGCAGGCCAACGGCCCGGTTGGTCCCGGTACTGCGGCGGTCACCTCTGCGGGAAACATGCCGGCAAGCGACGTCGTCCATGTCGTCGGGCCGGTGTACGCGCCGGGGCGCGACAACGAGCACATGCTGCGGATGGCGGTCCGGGCGGCACTCGACACGGCTCAGCATCTCGGGGCGTCAACGGTGGCGATGCCTGCGATCTCGGCGGGGATCTACGGCTACCCCGTTGAGGAGGCGACTGCGGTCATCGCCGACACCGTCCGCTCCTGGCTGATCGACAACCCCGGCGTCTTCGCTGAGGTGCGACTAGTCGCCTTCGGCACCGATACCGCCGACGGGTTCCGTGCGGGTCTGCGAACCCAGGGCTCGTAGCACCACCGTGTGGGTCTACGAGCCCACGGTTCGAGCGCTGTCGAGGATCGCTTGGACGGTAGCGACCACTTCTTCAGGGCGCTCGGTGACGTCCTTCCAGGTGAAACGGAGGACGCGCCAGCCGTGTAGCAGTGCTGCCCGATCGCGACGCCGGTCACGTTCGAAGGCATCGATGAGGCCGTGAAACCGCTTCGAATCCCATTCGATTGCCACATGCGCTTTCGGGTAGGCGGCGTCGAAGCGCTTCCACGAATCCCAGGGGATCGGGTATTCGAGAATCGGATCGGGCAGACCACCAGCGCGGAGAACGCCTAGTCCGCGACGTTCGAGGGTGCTCATCTTCGCTTCTAAGCCAGTTCCCCGCTCAGCGATGATCCGGCGCAGGGCCGTAGCTCCAGGCTTCCCGCGTTTCGCAACCTGATCGATGACGGTGCTGATCTCTTCGACGCTCACCCGGCGCTGAGCGATCAGATCATCCACGATCCGTCGAAGGCTCCGCTCCCGAAGAACCAGCCCCAGGTCGAACAAAGTGCGAGGAACCGTCGTAACCGGAAGGCCGTTGACCTCGGTGAGGTGCGGCGCTGACAGGTCATGATTCCGATGGATGGTCACTCCGGGGAATACATGGGTTGACCGCGTATGGACGCTCACCACCGCTCTCCCGGTCTGCACGGTCGGGAACCCGTGGAACTCGGCAGCGGTCTCGTGAGAGACCACCGCGCTCGGCAAAACGGCGACTGCGGCACGAACGAGATCTCTGGGCTCGGTCATGTCGATGAGTCGGTAGACCGATCGAATCACTCGCTGCCAATCGCCGTTGCGGACTCGTCGATCAACGGTGGTGGACGAGAATCCACAGTCGATCGCCTGGCCGCGGCTGATCACTCCGCCTTGGCGTGCAGCTCGGGCGAGGGCGTACTGACCAGGCGTCATACGGCCATAGTGTCGCTCCGCGTTACCCATGGGAAGGGGTTCGTTCTGTGGGCTGAGAGCCCCACACGGTGGGTCTGCGAACCCAGGGTTCGCTGCACCGGTCCTAACATCGCGGGGTGAAGCCGACGGTCGCAATTCTTGGTGCTGGGGCGATGGGCGAGATCCTTGCCACGGGTCTCGTGCGCGCCGGCTGGGATACCGATGCCCTGGTGATGGCGGCGCGGCGGCCCGAGCGGGTCAAAGAAGCAGAGATGCGCACCGGAGTGACGACCCTCCTCGATACCCCGCAAGCCGCCGCCAACCGCAACGTCGTGGTCATCGCCGTCAAGCCAAAGGACGTCGAGACCCTCCTCGAGCAGGTCGGCGAAGTCATCAAGACCGACCAGATCGTGATCAGCCTCGCGGCCGGGGTCCCGACCTCCGTGTTCGCTGAAGCCCTCGAAGGCGTGCCGATCGTCAGGGCGATGCCGAACACGCCGGCCGCCGTCGACGAGGCGATGACCGCATACTGCGCCGGGCCCCATGCCGGTGAGGCTGCCCTGGCAGCGGCCGCCGCGGTGCTGTCCGCGGTCGGGGAGACCATCGAGCTTTCCGAAGACCTGCTGGATGCCGTGACCGCGGTGTCGGGTACCGGCCCGGCGTACCTGTTCCTCCTCGCCGAAGCCATGACCGAGGCGGCCATCCGCGAGGGACTGCCCCAATACGCTGCGGAGAGGATGGTCCACCAGACCCTGCGCGGCGCAGGATTGCTGCTTGCGGAGTCCGAGAAGAGTGCTTTCCGGCTGCGTGGCGAGGTCACCTCTCCGGGCGGCACCACGGCGGCGGCGATGCACGTGCTCGAAGATGGCGGATTCCGCGCCCTGATGGAGGATGCGATCCGGGCCGCAGCTCAGCGGTCCCGTGATCTCGGCGCCGCCGCCGAAGGGGACGCCGCCTCTTGAACCCGGTCGGTAAGGGCCTGCTCGCCATCACGGACCGACCAGCGGTGCGCGGGCTGATTACCGAAACCGGCGCCGGGCAACGACTCTCTCACCGGTTTGTCGCCGGTGAGACCCTCGACGAGGGTGCCACCATCGCCCGGGAACTCAACGCCGCGGGTTTCCGTGTATCGCTCGACCACCTCGGTGAACACGTCGACAGCTACGCCGCCTGCTTCGACGCCCGTGACGCGTACCTGGCGTGTCTCGACCGGATCGGGTCCGAAGGGCTCGACGCCAATGTCTCGGTCAAGCTGACCCACCTCGGCCTCGCCGTCGATGGAGACCTCGTCGTCGACTCGTTGAGCCGGCTCGCCGAGCGCGCCGGGGAGGTCGGCACGACGGTCACCGTCGACATGGAAGAATCGGCGCACACCGAAGCCATCATCACCGCCTACGAGGCGGTCCAGACCGGCGCCGGGAACCTCGGCATCGCGGTCCAGGCCTATCTGTACCGGACCCCTCGTGACCTCGACCGCATCATCCCCCTCGGCGGTCACGTCCGACTGTGCAAGGGCGCATACGCCGAACCCGAGGAGGTGGCCCACCCATCCCGGTCCAGCGTCGACGCGGCATTCGATGGCCTCGCCGAGCGACTGATGGCCGAAAGCGGTCTGCTGCCTGCCATCGCCAGCCACGACCGGGCGCGGGTCGAGCACGCCGAGCGGCTCGGTGAGCACCGGGGGACGCCGTGGGAGTTCCAGATGCTCTACGGCGTACGACGCGAGCTCCAGGCCGAGCTCCTCGAAGCAGGCCACCCGGTCAGGATCTACCTGCCATACGGCCTGGCGTGGTATCCCTATCTGACCAGGCGAATGGCGGAGCGCCCATCCAACCTCACCTTCTTTCTCAGGGCAGCCGTAGGAAAGTAGCCAATAGGCGCCCTCAGGAACCAGCGGAATTGCGTCCCCTAGACTTGCTGTCCCGAACCCTAGAGAGAGGACCCGGCCGATGGTGAGGAAATGGTGGGAGTACATCAAGGCCTGGCTACGCGGAACGTCGAACCGGGCGATGGATCCCGCGGTCGAGATGGACATGGCCATCGATCAGGCAAAGAAGCAGGATCGCGAGCTGCGCAATCAGGCGGCCAACATCGTCGCTCACCGCACCCAACTCGAAGGAAAGATCGAAAAGGAAGCCGATACGGTCGGTGAGACCCGCGAGATGGCCAAGCAAGCAATCATGAAGGCTGAAGAGGCTAAGGCGGCCGGAGACAGCGCGGGCGTGGCCAAGTGGACCAGCACCGCCCAGGCGCTTGCGCTGAAGCTGCAGGCCTCCGAGAACAACCTGTCATCGCTGACCAGCCAGTACGAGGTGGCGATCGAGCAGGCCGAAGATGCCAAACGCGCCGTCCAGACCAACGCCACCAGGCTTCAGGAGCTCTCTGCCAAGCAGATCGAGCTGATGGGCACGCTCGAGCAGGCGAAGATGCAGGAACAGGTCAATGCCGCGGTGCAAACGATGTCGGTCACCCTCGATGACGAGATGCCCTCGCTTGCCTCGGTCGAAGAGAAGATCGAGAGGCGCAAAGCCCAAGCCATGGCCAAGGCCGAGATCTACGAGGCCACCCCGCAAGGGGCCGAAGCAGAACTGCGAGAGGCGATCAACGAGACCGCCGCGGACGCCAAACTCGAGGAGCTGAGGGCCGAGCTCGGGCTGACGACCGGCGGATCGTCGACGGAGACGGGTGAACCCACCGGTCTCGAGGCCTAATCGGTGGCCCAGTCGATGCCGACCGATCTTGACATTGCTCGTGCCGCAAAGCTGCGGCCGATCGAAGATGTCGCCGCCGAGATGGGCGTTCCCTCTGACCTTGTCCAGCAGTACGGGCATCAGATGGCGAAAGTCTCCCTCGAGGCGATCGACGCCATGGGCCCGCCGCGGGCCAAGTACGTCGTGGTCACCGCCACCAATCCGACGCCGCTCGGCGAAGGCAAGACCACTACCGCCGTCGGTCTCGCCCAGGGCTTCAAGTACATCGACCGCCAGGCGGTGGTGACCCTCCGTCAGCCTTCGCTCGGGCCAACCTTTGGCATCAAGGGCGGCGCGGCTGGCGGCGGCTACTCCCAGGTCGTTCCGATGGAGGAGATGAATCTCCACCTCACCGGTGACTTCCACGCCGTGACCGCAGCCAACAACCTCATCGCGGCGCTGGTCGACAACCACATCTACCAGGGCAACCAGCTGTCGATCGGCCCCGACGACGTGACCTGGAAGCGTGTCCTCGACGTCAACGACCGGACTCTGCGCAACGTCGTCACCGGCCTCGGAGGCAAGATCAACGGCCTTCCCCGCGAGACCGGCTTCGACATCACCGCAGCGAGTGAGATCATGGCGATGCTCGGTTTGGCGACCGATCTGCAGAACCTCCGTGACATGCTCGGCCGCACTCTCGTCGGCTACAACCGTCACCGTGAACCGGTGACCGCAGACGACATCGACGCCGCCGGATCTGCGGCCGTGTTGCTCAAGGATGCGTTGTTGCCCAACCTGCTGCAAACGCTCGAAGGCACCCCGGCGATTGTCCACACCGGGCCGTTCGCCAACATCGCCCACGGCAACTCGTCGATCGTCGGCGACTACCTCGGGATCCGGGGCGGTGACTATCTGATCACCGAGGCGGGCTTCGGCGCTGACATCGGCGCCGAGAAGTTTTTCAACATCAAGTGCCGCGCCTCCGGGATGGCGCCGGTCGCGGCGGTCGTGGTGACCACGGTGCGATCCATGAAGTACCACTCGGGCAAGTACACGATCAAGGCCGGGCTCCCCCTCCCAGACGAACTGTTCGCCGAGAACCCCGAGGATGTCGCCAAGGGAACGGCGAACCTCCGCCACCACATCGGCATCGTCCAGCGCCACGGAGTGACACCGGTGGTGTCGATCAACGCCTTTCCGACGGACCATCCATCCGAGCACGAGGTGATCGCCAGAGTCGCCGAGGAGGAGGGGGTGCGCTGGGCGGTCTCCCAACCGCATGCCGAGGGTGGCCCCGGGATGGTCGACCTGGCCCAGGCGGTAGAGGAGGCGGCGGACGAAGGGTCGGATTTCGCCCTGCTGTACCCCGACGAGATGCCGTTGCGGGAGAAGATCGAGACGATCGCCACCCAGATCTACGGAGCGTCGGCAGTGAAGCTCGACGCCAGGGCCGACCGCGAGATCACCCGGTACGAGAAGGCCGGCTGGGGCAATCTCCCGATCTGCATGGCCAAGACCCAGTACTCGTTGACCGACACCGCTTCCCGGCTCGGGGCACCGACCGGCTGGACGCTGCGCATCCGCGAGGTGCAGGCGTCGGTCGGTGCCGGATTCATCCTCCCGCTGGCGGGGTTGATCAGCCGGATGCCCGGGCTCGGATCGTCCCCGGCCGCCCATCAGGTCGACATCAACGAGGACGGCGAAGTGGTCGGGCTGTCGTGAGTGAGGTCCGGGGGCTGGCCTTGATCACGGTGAGTAACCCGGACGGCGTCGTGGATGTCGCTCGCCGGGCGACCGATTTCATCGATGCCCACTTGCCGGGCACCCTCGTGTGGGAGGTCTTCTTGGATCGGGACAGTGGGCGCGGTCTGATGTACCAGCTCCATGCGAGTGAGGAAGCCGAGCGGGACTATGAACAGGCCAAGGTCGAGCAGAGCTTCCAGCGAGATCTCGGCCAGCACGCTGAGCTCGACGAGATCATCGTGCTGTCGCCGATCACCACACCTGAGGCGAAGGCGGAGCTCGAGCAGTTCGGTGGCGTGTCGATGGATCGTGTCGCCGGGGTGTCCCGCTAGCCGCGGCCACCAAAGGCCCCTCGAGCCCGTGGAACAACCAATACGCCAGGACCTCCTCCGGGCTTCCAGTTGGCATCCACGATCGTCGGCGCCGTCGGCTCGTCAAAGGCCACGATGGCCGGTTGATCAACCGCCTCCGGAGATCGTCGATAGGAAGTGCGCGTAGAACCCGGCCGGGTCGCCCACACCGGTCGCCACGACCACCGGCACCCCTGCGGGGTCGCGGACCGTGCTGCCGTCATCGGTGACCACAAGGCCAACCTCCTCGGCAACAACGAGGTCCTCGCCCGCGGCCACGGCGCCGGCCAGCTCGTCCCAGAAATAGTAGAACCCGCTGGTGACCGCCGGGAAGGTCCCTACCAGCGCGGTGAGGTACCCGACTGCATCGCTTTGCTCGGCGGCCTCGAGGTCGCTCTGCCACAGGTCCGGCACCGGGACATCGTTGGTGGCGTCGAGCGGCACCAGGGTGATCGGCGCCCCCGAGGCGAACACGGAAGCGGCAGAGGGAGCGTCGATCCACAGATTCCATTCGGCGTCGGTTCCCTGAACGTTTCCGCCAGCGTCGACGGCGCCACCCATGATCACGACTCGATCGATCCGGTCCTTCGTTTCGGGATGCACCTGGAGGGCGCGGGCAACGTTGGTGAGCGGAGCGACGGCGTAGAGCGTCACCGTCCGTTCGGAGGCGGCGACGACGTCGCTGATGAGCTGGTGGGCCGGTCGGGGGTCGAGAACCGAAACGGGATCCGGCAGTCCAAAGGTGAGCGCCTCGTGACCGGTGAGGAATTCGGCCGGCCATTCCTTGGCTCCCACAGGTCGGTCTGAATCGCACGCGACCGGGATGTTCTCGCGTTCGAGCATGGCAAGGATGCCGAGGGTGACATCGGCGCCGAGCTGGCAGCCCGCCTCGCCGGTCACCGGCAGGGTGATGGCCAGCACGTCAATATTGGGATGCGAGAGCAGGTAGAGCAGGGCGCCAACGTCGGACGCCGTTGGGCTGTAGTCGACGATGAGCGGAATGGGATTATCCAAGACCTCGATCGGGGGCGCCGCATCCGGGACGGGAGCGGCCGTGGTCGAAGTCGGCGCAGGCGAAGAACACGCTGCTGTGACGAGCGCCACCGCGAGCAGGGGACGAAGGAAGCGTCTGGTCATCGATCTGACACTATCCATCGGCGGCTGGCAATGTGGGGCCCCTGAGTCGAGAGTCCAGAGTCTTGAGTCCAGAGCAGGAACCGACTCTCGACTTCGACTCTCGGTTTGGACTCTCGACTCTTCGACTCTTGACTCTCGACTTCTACACTCGCCGCCGATGACCGCTACCGAGACCACGTCGGAAGAAGTCGATCCAAAGGATCCCTGGCGGCTTCGGCCGAGCGTTGGGCTCGGGATACTCGCCGTGCTTGCCGTGCTCGGCACCTTGCTCCTCGGCTGGCTTGGCACCTTGCCCCAGGAACCCGATCACGAGGTCGGCCGCACGGTCTTCGGCAACATCCCGGACGTCGTCGTTGCCCTGTTCTATATCACGGTCGCCACCTTCCTCGGTGTCTCCCTCTACCTGTTCGCCCAGCGGGCGAAGAGCTGGGAGCGGGGCGCATGGGAGACCAGGAGCGGACAGTGGAAGGAGCGGACGAACCGGCTCGCCGGAGCCTTGACGATGCGCACCGTCATGGAGGATCCGACTGCCGGAATCATGCACTCGCTGATCTACTGGAGTTTCCTCGTCCTGTTCTTGGGGACGGTCATCCTGGAAATCGACCATATCGCTCCCAGCGCGCTCAAATTCCTCCATGGCTGGTTCTACGCGGGCTACTCGGCCGTCCTCGATCTCGCCGGTGTGGTGTTTCTCGCCGGCCTCGGCTGGGCAGCGTTTCGGCGCTATTTCCAGCGACCGTGGCGCATCAGGACCAAGACCAGGCCCGAGGACGCATGGATCCTGGCCGTGCTTGTGCTCATCGCAGTCACCGGCCTACTCACCGAGGCCGCGCGAATCTCGCTTTCCGGCCGCCCGTCGTTCGAGGTCTGGTCCTTCGTCGGCTATCCGTTGAGCTACCTCGTTCCAGAGGCGTCGGCATCGACCATCCATCAGGCATTCTGGATCAGCCACGCCGCGCTGTTCCTGCTCTTCCTGGTGATGCTCCCGGTCACGAAGCTGCGCCACATGGTCACCACACCGGTCAACCTCGCCCTCCTCCCGCGCGACCGGCCAAAGGGGGCGATGCGCCAGATGCCAAACCTCTTCGAGGCAACCGACATCGAGACCGTCGGTGCGTCGCAGGTCGAGGACTTCACCTGGAAGCAACTCTTCGATACCGATGCCTGCACGATCTGTGGACGCTGCACCGAGGTGTGCCCGGCCAACCAGACCGGCAAACCACTCGACCCCAGAGAGATCGTTCTCAAGCTCGGCCAGGTCGCTGCTGACACCTACGGCATCTCTCCGACGGTCAGCGTCGAGCCAGAGCTCACGGTTTCTTCGGACCTCGTCTTCGAGAGGATCACCGCAGAGGAGCTGTGGGCGTGCACGACCTGTCGAGCTTGTGACGAAGCGTGCCCTGCCGGGCTGGAGATCGTCGACAAGATCCTCGACATGCGCCGCCACCTGTCGCTCATGGAGGCCGAGTTCCCGGCCGAGCTTGGCAAGACCTACCTGAGCCTGGAGAACTCCTCCAACGTGTATGGGGCGGACCAGTCCACCCGCGGTGACTGGCGCGACGAACTCGACTTCGAGGTGAAGATGCTTGGCGATCCCGGGGTCACCGCCGAGTATCTGTACTGGGTTGGCTGTGCCGGGTCGTTCGATGACCGCAATCGTAAGACCACGGTGGCGACGGCGAAGCTGCTCCACGAGGCCGGCATCGATTTCGCCATCCTCGGGCCCAAGGAGCTGTGCACCGGAGACCCGGCGCGCCGCACCGGCAACGAATATGTGTTCCAGGGCCTCGCGCTGCAGAACATTGAGACCCTCAACGACCTGGGCGTGAAGAAGGTCGTCACCCAGTGCCCGCACTGCTTCAACACCCTGGGCAACGAGTACCCGCAATTCGGAGGCGACTACGACGTCATCCATCACTCAGAGCTGCTGATGACGCTGGTTGCCGATGGGAAGATCACCCCGAAGTCGAGCGGACAGAGCGTCACGTTCCACGACCCGTGCTATCTGGGGCGCCACAACGATGTCTATATGGCGCCCCGCGACGTCGTCGATGGTGTCGGCGAGCGGATCGAGATGCCTCGCAATGGGACCAATTCGTTCTGCTGTGGGGCCGGCGGCGGGAAGATGTGGTACGAGGAGACCACCGGAAAGCGAGTGAACCTAGAGCGTACCGAGGAGGCCCTCGCCACCGGCGCCGACGTCATCGCCACCGGCTGTCCCTTCTGCTTCGTGATGCTCGACGACGGGGTCAAGGAGCTCGGCCAGGACGAGGTTGTCCTGGTCAAGGATCTGGCAACGCTGCTCGTCGAAGGCCTTGAGTGAGCGCTTGAGTGAGTGATTGGGCCGCGACGATCCTGGTCGGGATCGTGATCGCCGTCGGTATCGCCGGGGTGATTCTGCCGCTCCTCCCCGGACTCTGGCTGATCTGGGGAGCGGCCCTCGTCTACGGCCTGCTCGTCGGGTTCGATCCATCGGCCTGGTTGGCAATGGCGCTCATCACGGCGCTGGCGGCGGTCGGTACCGCCGTTGTCTACTACTTGCCTGCGAAGAAGACGAGCGAGATCGGCATCCCGCGCTGGGGTCAGCTGGTGGTCGCCGGGTTTGCGATTGTCGGGTTCTTCGTCGTCCCGATCGTCGGGGCGTTTCTCGGGCTCGCCGTGGGGGCGCTGTTGGTGGCTCTGGTCGTGGAACGCAGTGTCGGTGGCGCGTTTGGCACGGCATGGGCGACCCTGTTCGAGATGTTCAAGGGCGTCGCGGCCCAGTTAGGGATTGCCCTGTTGATGGCCGTGGTGTGGGGTCTGTGGGCCTTCAGCGTGGTGGCCTAGGAGGGTGTTGAGCAATCCTCCAGCGTGGCGGCGCTGACTGGAAAAATGGCTCAACTTCTCTCGAGACGATCGTCACCCGTCGGTTCGCCCTTAGAGGGTGCTCGCGAAGACGGTTCAGCGGCTGCGGTGAGCCCGGCGGCGACCAACAGCATCGCCCCTGTGAGCGCAATAGGAACGGTGTAGGAGCCGAGCCCATCGCGCATCAGCCCGACGATCAGCGGACCGGCGGCGGCCAGGGTGGCGACGATCGTCCACTGCATCCCCATGATGCGCCCATACTCGGGCCCGGAGTACCACCGGCCCATCACCACCGCACGCATTGGGGTCAGTGCTCCGAACGCCATCCCGAACACGACGAAGTGCCCGGCCATTTGCCAAGTATCCGCAGCCACAGCCGCCGCGGCAACCGCAGCCCCCATGATCAAGGTCACGACCGCCGTGACGAGTACCGGCCGGATCCGGTTGGAGACGTGTGGTGCGATCCAACGGCCGGGAAGGCTCATCAACCCGGAGAGCGCCGCCCACAGCGCCACGGCGGTGACCGCAAAACCGGCCTGTTCGAACACGGCGATGCGATGGAAGATCATCGCCTGAACCGTGGCGAAGGTGAGCAGGGTCGCTGCGGTGAAGAACGCGAAGTGTCGGTCGCGCGACAGGGTCCGCAGCCCGGTATGGGGTCTTGTGTTGTGGTGCGCTTCGGGGTGCCTGTTGTGGTTGGGAAAAACGAAGAGTGTCGTGATCACACCGGTCGTGAGCAGGATCACCGCGAGCACCACGGCGGCGGGACGCCAGCCGATCTCGACGGTCATGAAGCCGGTGAGCGGGATGAAGATCGGTCCGGCGAGCCCTCCAATGACGGTAAGGGTGGCAAGGGATCGGGTGCTGGCGGCGAGACCGAACCATTGGTCGACGGCGACAAAGGCGGGCTCGTAGAAGGTCATGGCGCCTGCCGGGCCGATGAGCAGCCAGCTCACCAACACCACCTGCCAAGCCTCCTGGGAGAGGCCAAGCAGCAGCAATCCGGCGGCACCGACCAGCGAGCCGACTCCCATGATCCCGCGCACGCCATGGCGATCGGCGTACCGGCCCACCAGGAACGCCGAAACGCCGCCCACCAGCACGGCCCCGGTCCACGCCAGTGACAACAGCGAGATCGAAAACTCCGAACCTGCGGCCTCCCCGGTGATGAAGATCGAGTAGGCATAGAACAGGGTCCCGAACGCCACCATGACCAACACCGACAGTCCGAGAATCGGGACGAAACTGGGTTTGGTCGTCGTCGGCGGCGTCAAGCGCCCAGGTTACCGACCGACCCGACCGTTCTTGCGTAGCAGCCGGCCATATCTCGCTCCTGGCTACGCAAGAACGGTTATGCCCCGTGGTGTAGGTTTGCGCGCCCATGGAACCTCCCATCCAATACGCGAGTACCGACGACGGCGTCAACATCGCCTACTGGACGATGGGTGAGGGCCCGCCATTGATCGCGATGCCATCGATGCCGTGGAGCCACCTCCAACTCGAGTGGACGATCCCTGAGGTCAGCCATTGGTACGAGGCGTTGAGCCGAGGCCGGACGCTCGTTCGTTACGACGGCAGGGGCTTCGGGCTGTCGAGCCGCGACGTCGATGACCTGTCGCTCGAGGCCGAGGTGCGCGACCTGGAAGCGGTGATCGGCGCAACCGGCTTCGAGCGATTCGACCTCTATGCGGGGCTCCACTCCGGACCGCCTGCGATCGCCTATTCAGCCAACCACTCCGATCGGGTTGATCACCTGGTGTTGTTCTGCTCCTATGCCGACGGTGCCAAGTACGCCGAGTCGCCGCTCACGCAAGCAACGAGGCCCATCATCAATCATTCGTGGGATTTCTACTCCGAGGCGGTTGCCCGGCTCCTGCTCGGGTGGTCCGAGAACGAAGCTGCCGAGCGGTTCGCCAAACTCGTGCACGAGTGCACCACGCCCTCGACCGCCCATCGCTCGCTGATGTCGACGACGACCTACGACGTCACCGAAATCCTGGAAGAAGTGGAGACGCCCACGCTGGTGATGCAACGGCGCGAGCTTGCGGTCAGCGGCTCGCAGAGCGCCTCGATGGAGCGAGCTCGCGTCCTTACCGCCGGGATTCCTGGAGCGCGTCTTTCCGTTCTCGAGGGGACGTCGGTCGCTCCGTACCTCGGCGACGCGGATGCGGTCATCGACGAGATCAACGCCTTCGTCGGTGCGGCTCCACTGACTCGACCCGCCACGACGGGCGGCGGGTCCCTGCGGACGATTCTGTTCACCGACGTCGAGGGGTCGACGAAGCTGCACCAAGAGCTCGGCGACGAGGCCGCCCGCGACCTGATGCGCGCCCACGAGGAGATCGTGCGCAAGGAGCTTGCGGAGCACAACGGCGTGGAAATCAAGACCATGGGAGATGGGTTCATGGCGTCGTTTGGATCGGCCGTTGCCGCAGTTGAATGCGCCATGGCCCTCCAACGACGGTTTGCACAACGCAACACGTCGGCCGATCAACCGATCCGGATCAGAATCGGTATGAGCGCCGGCGAGCCCATTGCCGAGGACGGCGACCTCTACGGCTCAGCGGTCAATGCGGCCGCCAGAATCGGAGCCGTGGCCGAGGCAGATCGGATCGTTGTATCCGACGTGGTGCGTCAGCTCGTCGCCGGCAAAGGCTTCGAGTTCGACGATCTCGGCCCCGTCGAGCTGCGCGGCATTGACGAGCCGATGCCCTTGTACGAGGTGCGCTGGGCCTCCCTGGCCTGACGCGTAGCATCGAGTACCGTTGGTGGCAGGAGGTCGACCCTGCCAACCAGCACCGCAAGCTTCGGCGCGGGCAAACGCGAGAGCCACGATGCCTCCGCCTACTACGCCCGCCGGATGAGCAAGGCTCCTGATCTCGAGGACGTCGGCGAGGTCTCGGACGCGCCTGCAAACGTCCTCGACCGAGTCTTCGTCCAGTCTTCTGAAAAGATGGATCAGCTGCCGGATAACTGCGTGGCGCTCATGGTCACCTCGCCGCCCTATAACGTTGGCAAGGATTACGACGAGGACCTCGATCTCGATGAGTACCTCGGGCTGCTGGACCGGGTCTTCACCGAGACCTATCGGGTCATCGAGCCGGGGGGCAGGATCGCGGTGAACGTGGCAAACCTCGGGCGCAAGCCGTACCTTCCGCTCAGCCACTTAGTCGCCGGATTACTCGCCGACATCGGGTTCATGCTCCGCGGTGAGATCGTGTGGCAGAAGGCGAAGGCCGCCGGCGGTTCTACGGCGTGGGGGTCCTGGCAGTCGGCCAAGAACCCGACGCTGCGCGATTTGCATGAGTACGTCCTCGTTGCCTCCAAAGGCTCGTTCCGCAGGATCAGAGCGGGCAACGACACGATCACGAAGGAACAATTCCTCGACGCCACCGTGTCGGTGTGGGCCATCCTCCCCGAATCGGCGCGTCGGGTCGGGCACCCGGCACCGTTCCCGGTCGAGCTGCCCGAGCGCCTCATCCAGCTCTACACATTCCAGGACGACGTGGTCCTCGACCCGTTCCTCGGGTCGGGCACGACCGCTATCGCCGCCAGCCGGACCGGCCGTCACTACGTCGGCTATGAGAGCGACGAGACCTACGCAGCCCTCGCCCAGCGGCGCATCGCCTCGGAAGGATGAGCGACACGCCGATGGAGCGCGCCGTGCTGGCGGCGGTCCCATTCCTGCTGGTCGGCCTGTTGTTGTCGCTCCCCCTGTTGTTGGTGGGCTGGGAACCGCCACCAACGACGTTGGTGATCGTGCATCTGTCGGCGCTGACGGTGCTCGGGCTGGGCGCTGCGGTCTGGCTGGCGCCATTCGCCGGCGACGACTGGTTCCTCGGCCGGGCCTGGCCGACGGGCTGGAGGCTCGTTGCCTCCGGCGTCGTGGTTGTGGTGCTGGTCACCGCAATGGTGGCTTTGGTGAGCCTGGCGTCGTCGGCAGCGCTGCGCTATCCGCCATCGATGCAGTTCCTCCAGCTGCTCTCGGCGGTCGACATCGCCTGGGTGGTGGCCGCGTTCGTCATCGGCGCCGAGCGGGCGTGGGGGAGAAGCGCGGCGGTCGCCGGCGGGGTCATCGTCGGCGTGGTTTGTGTGGCCGCCATCTGGCGCTACCTCGACATCGTGGGCTTCGGCCCCGACGGTGAGTGGATCGTCGACAGCGCCCAATTATGGCGCAATGTCATCCCGGCCGACATGGTGGCGGCATTCGTGGCGATCGTCGTATTCGTCTACGGGACCTGGCGGCGCGTTCAGTCGATCGAACAGGCCAACGCCCAGTCGTAGTCGGCAAACTCGACCTTTGGTCTCGTCTTGCGAGCCCACAGCTCGTCGCCGGGAGAAAGCCAGGATGCGACCGAGTTGATGACGGCGCGCCGGCGGGCGGGCAGCAGCGTCGGCATCCGGTGCGACACCACGAAGTCCCTGCCGTACCAGAGAAAGACCCGAGACAGCCGGATCGTCGAGGTGTCCCGATCCACGAACGCTCCACCCATGGCTAAGAACGTCCGCATCTGCTCGTCGAGCTGAACGTCGACGCCACCGTCGTACGGCTCGAGCCGCAGCGTGGGGCATGACGCCGAGCCACACACCAATGCGCCATGGATCCGGGGGTCGCCAAATCGGCGGATCTTGCCGTGCTCGATGTCATTGAGCGTCAGCCGCTCATCGCCCACCGTGGCCCACGGATCGCTGAACGCCCCCGGCACCCTGAGCACGCTGTCGGCGTCGTCATCGACCGCCTCGGCGGCGAGGGTGAGGGCGCCGGCGTTGTACAAGTTCAGCCAGTAGGCGAGGGCCTCGTCCCGGGTCAGTGAGTCGGGATCCACCGACGACAACCGATCCCGATATTCCTGCAACGTTGGAATGCAATCGGGGAGGAAGGCTATTCCTCGCTGCTTCAGCTCGGTCAGGACGTGGGCGAGTTCGTCGTGGTCGACCGATCCGGTCCCCGAGGGTTTGGGGCGGGCGGTACGCCGGGCTGCCAGGATGGAAAGTGCGACGCGAAGCGGGTTTGGTTGTGCGGCCATCATTGGGTCAACGGCACCCTCGGTGTTGCCGTTCCCGCCTTTTGGAGCGCGCATCGATAGGTGAACGGTCGTCCCTTCAGAAGTGGTGCCTCGTTTCCCGCTCTTGCCACTTCGTGGCGGGCCGCTCGGGCCACGGCTCCGCAAATCGCTGCGGCGGCAGGGACCCGGATCGCGCCTCTTTGCGGAGCCTCTAGGGGGTCGCAACCTTGGTGGGTGTGGCCTCTTCGGCTCGAGGTGCCGTGACCCGTCGCATCACCCAATACCCGATGAGCCCGGCAATGGCAGAGCCAAGGAAGATGCCGATCTTGGCCTCGTCGGTCAGGATCTCCGCCATTGCGGAGTTGCGGAAGGCCAGCTCGGCGATGAACAGCGACACGGTGAACCCGATGCCGGCGAGGATCCCGACCCCGATCACATGGCCGAAGCGGACGCCGCGCGGCAGCTCCCCGAGTTTCAACCGCAGCCCGATGAAAGTCGCCAGCACAACCCCGACGGGCTTTCCGATGATCAACCCCACCGAGACACCGAGGGCCACCGGGCTGAATATCGCGGCAACCACATCGAGGTCGGCGAACCGGATCCCGGCATTGGCCAACGCAAACAGCGGGACGACCACGAACGATGAGAACCGATGGAGCCGGTACTCGTAGCGTTCGAGCGGTGGGACGGACTCGCGGGCGATCGCTTCGAGTTCGAGGGCGTCCTGGTCAAGGCGATCCCTGGCGTCGGGTGAAGCGGCGTCCATGTTGTAGCGCTCGAGGATCCACCCGGCGCGGCGGCGGAACTCGTCGTCGCTGTACAGCGCATGGGCCGGAACCATCAGGCCGAGGATCACGCCGGCGATCGTGGCGTGCACGCCCGACTCGAGGAAAGCGAACCAGACCACCAGAGCGAGCGGCAGATACAGCGCAATCGACCGAATTCCTGCCCGTTGGGAGGCGAAGATCACCAGTAGCACGGCCATGGCGATGCCGAGCCAGACAATCGACAGGTCCGCGGTATAGAAAAGAGCGATCACCAGGATCGCGCCAATGTCGTCGACGATCGCAAGCGCCAGCAGGAACAGCTTGGCGCCCACGGGCACTCTCGATCCGAGCAGCGCAATGACGCCGACCGAGAACGCGATGTCGGTCGCCATGGGTATTCCCCAGCCGTTGAGGGCGTCGCCGCCGCTGCTTGCTACGAAGGAGACGTAGATGAGTGCGGGAACCACCATCCCTCCCAATGCCGCCATCGCCGGCAACGCTGCCTTCCTTACCGAGTTCAACTCACCGACGACCAGCTCGCGTTTGATCTCGAGGCCAACCACGAAGAAGAAGATCGCCATGAGTCCATCGTTGACGAGCCCCTTCAGCGTTTCCTCGACATGGATCGGTCCGACCTCTAGAAGGAATTCGGTATTCCAGAAGGTGAAATAGCCGGCGCCCCAGGGTGAGTTGGCCCACAGCAATGCGGCGACTGCTGCGGCGAGCAGCACCATGCCGCTGGCCGCCTCGGTGTCGGCGAAGCGCAAGGCCGGGCGCACGAATCGCCTTGGGATCGCCCGATTCGAATTGAGCCAGGTCTGGTGGATCGGGTCGGAGTCATTGACCATGGAGGGCGGAGAGTAGTGGTAGGCCCGGCCGTCATTCCGGGGCGCGGTACTATCGCCGCCACCCAGGAAGGGACCTCGTCAACCGTGTGGCTCGACGCAATCTTTCTCGTCGGGGGCATGGTTGCCCTCATATATGCCGCCGATCGATTGGTTCGTTCGGCAGTGACGATCTCGCGCGCCTTCGAAGTGTCTGCGGTGATGATCGGAGCGATCGTCATCGGGTTTGGAACCTCGGTGCCCGAGTTCGTGGTCTCCGGTCTGGCTGCGCTTGAAGGCGAGCTCGACCTGGCAGTGAGCAACGTCGTGAGCTCGAACATCGCAAACGTGACCCTGGTGCTGGGATCGGCGGCACTGATCGGCGCCCTGGTGGCAAGCCGGCACGTGATCCGCCGCGAAGGCCTTCTGATGCTCACCGCCGTGGTCGTGATGACGGTGATTCTGTTGGACGGACGGCTCAGCTTCTGGGAGGGAGTCCTCCTGCTGGCGCTGCTCGGTGGCGCAATAGGGCTCATGGTGCGGTGGTCGATCGACGACCCGTCCGAGATCGCCCCTGCTGTCGATGATGTTGACCCGGCCTTCGACGTGGCGAGTCGCGATGAGATCGGAACCGATCGGTGGCGCCGCCTGGTCGGGAAGGAGATCATCGTGGGCATCGTTGCCATTGTGGTTACGGTGATCGCGGCGAAGCTCATGCTCGACGGCGTAATCGGTATCGGCCAGCGTCTTGGGCTCTCCGTCGTGTTTCTTGGCCTGGTGACGGGTGTCGGCACCAGCCTGCCCGAGCTTGCTGCTGCCGTTGCGGCGGCGAGGCGCCATCAGTCCGAGTTGGCGATCGGCAACGTCCTCGGCTCCAACATCTTCAACTCGCTCGGGGTCATCGGATTCATCGCGATCCTCGGCCCCGGGATGGTGGAGGCGGTCACGCCGGTGTTGCTGGCAATCATGGTTCTGGCGGCGGTCATTGCCGGGCTCTTTGCGTATTCGGGGCGACGCATTCAACGCATCGAGGGAGCGCTGCTGCTTGTCGCCTTCGTCGCCTACGCAGTCCTGGCCTACCGCTGATGCGCGCCAATGACGAGGTCGCCGCGCTCCTCACCCGGCTGATGGTGCTGACCCAACTCGAAGACGGGAGCGCCCAGTCCTTTCGCACGCGGGCTTATGAGCGGGCGACGAACGGAGTGCGCATGCATCCCGAAGACGTCTCGGCGCTCAGTGTGTCTGAGCTGAAGGCCATCGACGGCATTGGGGACTCCACCGCCCGGAAGATCCGTGAGTACATCGATACCGGGCACTTGGCAGTGCACGACGAGCTCAGCGCCAAGTATCCCGACGAGTTCGTGGCGATGCTGCAGGTGCCGGGTGTCGGTCCGCGCACCGCGGTCATGCTTCGTGACCGGCTTGGCGTTGAGTCGGTCGACCAGCTGAAGGCCGCGGTCGCCGCCAAGCAGCTCCGCGAGCTTCCGGGCCTTGGTGCCAAGACCGAGGTGAAAATCGGGACGGCCATCGACAAGCTCGGCCTGGCCGGCAAGAATCGCCGCGTCCCGATTGCCACCGCATTGCGGATCGCCGAGGGTCTCGTGGCGCGGGTGGGCACGATCGACGGAGTCAGGGAGGTGCGCTATTGCGGCAGCCTGCGACGGTTCCGGGACACGGCCGCAGACATCGACATCCTCGTGGTCGGCTCCGACGTGGAGACGGCGGACGACGCGGCATCGGCAACTGCCGAGGCCGTTGCCGATGCCGTCGCCGATGCCAGAGCGACGATCCAGGTCGACGTGCGGGTGGTTGCTCCCGAGCAATACGGGGCGGCGTTGCTGTACTTCACCGGCTCGAAAGCGCACAACATCGCCTTGCGGCAGCGGGCCATCGCCCGGGGCTGGCTGCTCAACGAATACGGGCTGATGGAGGACGACGAGGTGGTTTTCTCCGAGACCGAGGAGGAGATCTACCGGGCGCTCGACCTCGACTTCATCCCACCGGAGTTGCGCGAGGACAACGGAGAGATCGAGGCCGCAGCAGAGGGGGCTCTGCCTGATCTGGTATCGGTCGAGGACCTGCGCGGCGACCTCCACGTGCATTCGACATGGTCGGGCGACGGGCGGAGCAGCCTCGAGGACATGCTCGCGGCGGCGGCTGCACACGGCCTCGAATATGTCGCGATCACCGAGCACGGTGAGGACCTTTCGATCAACGGACTGAGCCGGGAAAAGGTGCTCGAGGAGCGGGGGCGCATCGACGCACTTCGCGCCCGATACCCGGGGTTGACGATCCTCCACGGCGCAGAGCTCAACATCGACCCGCAAGGCGGGGTCGACTACGACCCGGAGTTCCTTGGCGGCTTCGACTGGTGTGTTGCCAGCGTCCATTCGCACTTCGACCTGCCCGCCGACCAGCAGACCGAGCGCATTCTCACGGCAATGGCCAACCCGGCGGTCAGCGTGATCGGCCACCTCACCGGGCGGCGCATCGCGAAGCGCCCCGGCATCGAGCTCGATTTCGACGCGGTCCTCGATGGCGCCGCGGCCACCGGGACGGCCCTCGAGATCAATTCGCACATCGACCGCCTCGACGTTCCCGCCGATCTGCTGATTCGGGCCAGGAATCGCCACGATGTCTTCTATACGATCTCCACGGATTCCCACGACGTCACCGAGTTCGTCAAGTCGCGGTGGGGGGTGCACAACGCCCGTCGCGGCTGGGTTGAGCGATCGCAGGTGGTCAATACCTGGCCAACCGCCCAGTTCCTGAAGTGGGCCGGGGGGCTGCGAACCCTCGGTTCGTAGCACCACCGTGTGGGCTTGCCAGCCCACGGTTCGACAAGACCGCCGTCTTGCGCTTGATCTATGGGCCACCAGCCCCAGCAGGTGGGTCTGGGAGCCCTGGGTTCGCAGCGCGAGTCGCGAAAACCGTGCGTAACTCGTCGGAAGGGGGCTGATAATCTGGCCGGGCATGACCGACCAGCCTGTCAGGGGCTCGGCCGACGATCAGCCCCACGAGTAGCGCCCGGTTCCATGGAATATCGTTTGGACCCGCGGCAGCGGCACCGGAGAGGTTGCCGCGATGCTCAGCAGCGAGGATCCCGTCCGCGTCGAGGGCGATCTCCGCGAAGCCTGTGTCGACGCGCGGGCCGACGTGCTGATCACCAAGAAGCTCTCCTCCTTCGACCTGGTCAGCTCGGTGGTGCCGCACAAGGTCGAACTCGACGAGATCCGCGCCGTGGCGGCTGCGGTGGGTTCGGGCCCGAACTCGACGCTGGCGGCCGCTGTCGCCTATCGCATCTCGACGCACCTCGGAATCCCCGGGAAATTGGTGACAGCACCGGCACCTGGGGTAACCGAGACCGCGGCCCAGCAGCTGCTCGACGAGCATGCGCTGGATGCGCCGGGCCTCGTCCGCCTGGTGCAGACGAACGGTGGTGCGCCGTCAATCGTGGACGGGCTGGATCCGGCCACCCTGCTCGTGATTGGCGCCCCGGGCGGATCGTGGCTGCACCGGCAGTTTTTCGGCCCCGGCCGCAAGCTGATCCTCGCCGCACCAGCCGGCGCGCTGGTGGTTCGCTCGGCTCCGGTCCGCTGCTTTCAGGTAGCGGGTGAACCAACGTATCTCGGCGCCGTGATGCGATCCGGGGATGCGGTCAAGGTGACCACGGCCCGGGTGGTGCCGGTGGTAGACGATGGTCAGCTCGTCGGCATCGCCAGAAGGTCTGCCCTGCAGGCGTCGGATCCCGACACCCCGGTCGTCGAGGTGATGGAGCCGCCGGTCGCACTGGAACAGGATGACGCGCTCGACGCGGCGTGGGCGCTGGCCGCCTTCTTCGAGAGCGCACCGATTCCGGTTGTTGCACCGGATGGAAGCCTCGCAGGAACCATCGATCCTCGAGCCGTTGGGATCGGTCGGGCACCGTAGACCCGCGCCGCAAGACGGGTGGCGGCGACCCGCAAAAGAGTCGCCATCTGGGTGACGAACGATTGCTCGTAAGCTTGGGTCATGGCATCTGAAGAACAACAGCCGACTGAAGAACCGATTGCGCCCGAAGTCGTCGACGACGGTACGGGAGGCGAGGACACCGGAACATTCGTTACCGAGCCGTCAAAGCTGATCCGCATCGCCTCGATGACCAGAGCGATGCTCGAAGAGGTCAGGGAGAGCGGCCTCGACGACCAAGGCACGCAACGACTGATCGCCATCTACCACAACTCGATCGACGAGCTTCGCGAGGTGCTTTCTGACGATCTCAAAGATGAGATGGACGCCATCTTTCTCCCGCTCGAACAGGACACGCCGACCGAGTCCGAGCTTCGCGTTGCTCAGGCGCAGCTCGTCGGATGGCTCGAAGGCCTTTTCCACGGCATTCAGGCTTCGTTGTTCACCCAGCAGGTCTCGGCGCAGACCCAGCTGGAGCAGATGCGCCGCCGGATGGCGCTGGAGCCGCCACAGCTGCCTGACGACGAGCAGCCTGGGCTATATCTTTAGTCAGTCGTCAGTCGTCAGTCGTCAGTCGTCAGTCGTCAGTCGTCAGTCGTCAGTCGTCAGTCGTCAGTCGTCAGCCTCAGCTATCGGGCTCAGCTACCTGGCTCGCTAATTCCCGACGATGGCCACGAACAGGGTCAGCACAACCAGAGCAGCGGTGACGGCGATCATTGCCCAGACCGACCAGGTGAGCCCCTTGACCGACGAAACGGTGTCGTTGAGCGCGTCAATCAGGTTGTCCAGCCGTGGATCGAGGTCGAGTTCGGGTCGTTGTGCCTGCGGTACGGCCGGTAGCTGAAACGGCGGTTGCTCCGCCACCACGTCTGTCACCGGCACCGGTTCGGACACCTCGGTGACGACCCGGGTCTCGGCGTTCTGGTCGGCAGGAGTGAGAACGATCTCGGCTCCTTCGGTCGGGTGACCCAGCCGGATCTTGGTCGTCCCGTCGATGTCGAGGATCTGGATGCGAGATCCGCTGTGGAACGTCCCGTTCCGGCTCGAGGCGTCTTGAATCACCCAGTGTGATCCGTCGTGCTTGAGGATGGCATGCCGTCGCGAGATCCCGGGACGTGCGATCTGCACCGTGGAGGCCGCGTCGGCCCCGATCACTGCCGTCGTTCCCTCTGCGATGGTTTTCTCTTGGCCTTCGTACTCGACTGTGAGGTCCACGGTTGCCCTGAAAAAGCTTGATGAGCCACACAATCTAGCCGGGTCCAAGCCCTTGCCGAATTTCGGGGTCTGCCTCCACTTTATGGGAACACGGAATCGGCGTCAGGCGTTACCAGCCGCATGCGAGAGAAGTCGCTTTCACTGACCAGCCTGGCCTACGACGTGCTCTGGGAGCCAGAGGAGGGCTGGCGCAAGGCCGCTGCGTGCAAGAACCTCGACATCGACATCTTTTTTCCGATCGACGAGTCGGAGGTAGCCACGCTCGAGGCGAAGGCGATCTGTGCCGACTGCCCGGTAGCCGAGACCTGCCTGCAATATTCCCTTGCCACCAACCAGACCGACGGCGTATGGGGTGGTCTCGACGCCCAGGAGCGGCGCCGGATGCGGCGCAGAATTCGCGATCAGGCGAGGCGCAAGGCGAGCTGAGGCTCAGCTTCGGTTGCGGTAGCCTCGCTGCGGTGAACGCAGCAAGCATTCACGCAGCGCTTCCGCGTGAAACTAGCCTCTGCCCGTGAAGCGCAAGCAATACGAACCAGAGCTGGCCAGGCTCGAGGCCGAGCTCGCCAAACTCCAGGCCTGGATCAGGATGCACGGTCTGCGGGTGGCCGTGATCTTCGAGGGCCGGGACGCCGCGGGCAAGGGTGGAACCATCAAGACGATCACGAGGCGGCTGAACCCGCGGGTCGTTCGGACGGTTGCCCTCGCCAAACCCACCGAGCGCGAGCAGACCCAGTGGTACCTGCAGCGCTATATCGCACACCTTCCCTCCGGCGGCGAGATGGTGCTGTTCGACCGGTCCTGGTACAACCGGCTCGGTGTCGAGCGGGTCATGGGGTTCTGCACGGACCGCGAGTACAAGGACTTCCTCCGGCTGTGCCCCGCGTTCGAGCAGGTACTGGTTGCAGACGGGATGATCCTGCTCAAGTACTGGCTCCACACGAGCGACGACGAGCAGGAGGACCGTTTCCAGGCCCGCAACACCGATCCAAAACGGCGCTGGAAGCTGTCTCCGATGGATCTCGAGGCCCGCTCCCGCTGGGTGGACTACTCGAAGGCGAGAGACGTCATGTTCGAGCACACCAGCACCGAGTGGGCGCCCTGGCACCTCGCCGACCTCAACGACAAGCGCTCCGGAAGGCTCAACGTCATCCACCACCTCCTCGGCCAGATCGCATATGAGGATCTGACCCCGAAGCCACTCACGATGCCGGAGCGGCAGCCTCCGGGCGACTATGTAGCCCCGGACTGGAATTCCCTGGAAATCCCCCATGTCTATTCGTAGAGGGCACACCGATCATCGAGACCTCTACGGTCGCATCCGCTACGCCTTCGTTCCCGCTCTTGCCTCGTGGCGGGCCGCTCGGGCCCCGGCTCCGCAAATGGCGGCGTCGACAGAGAGCGGATTACCCCTATTTGCGGAGCCTCTCGCCCGCCCGATGATCTTCGCTGTGCTCGAACCGGCCGTACACTCTCGCCGCTGCACGTAACCCTCGTCGGAGGCCGGTCGATGCGACGCATTCTCATAGGAATCGCAATTGCTGTTCCCGTCGTCGCGCTCGTGGCCACGGCTCTCGCTTTCGTCTATGACGAGTCGATCAACGGCGAACAAAACGGGCGCAACGTGTCCGCCGCCGGCGTGGATCTTTCCGGGCTCGAGCCAGCCGATGCGGCGGATGCCATGGCGACATACGAAGAAGACCTTGCCGCCCAGCCGGTGCAGTTCACCGTCGACGACCAGCTGGTGACGCTCATGGGCTCCGAAATCGGCCTAGAAATCGACGAGGAGGCGATCGCCACCGCCGCGCATCGCCAGCGACGCACCGGGGGATTTCCCTCGGATCTCGGCCAATGGCTGGGATCGTGGTTCACACAGGCGGAGGTTGCGGTGCCGATCACCGTCGACGACGCGCTCCTCGATCAGATCCTCGACGATTGGGACCGCAACGTCATCGACGAGCCGGCCTACGAAGGTGCCGTGATTGTCGTCGACGGTGTCCCGTCCGCCGAATATCCCCAGCCCGGGATTCGGATTGATCGCCCGCGGGCCGCCCCGTTGATCGTCGCGGGCTTGGCCACATCGTCGGTGGAGGTGATCGCGCTGCCGCTCACCGACCTGGTCCCCGAGGTGAACGACGCCAATGTGGACGCCGCCGTCGAGGAGGCACGCGCCATGGTGGCTCGCACGGTGGTGCTGAGGTCGGCGGACGCCACCAGTGGGTTGGTGTTCTCCCCGCCGAGTCTGGCCGCCGCACTGAAGAGCGAGCCGGTGGTGAACTCGGCACCTGCGGTTGTTGTCTTCTTCGATTCGGTCATCCTCACCGAGGCGGTGGCGTCGCGGCTCGGGGACTTCTCCACGCTGCCGGTCGATGCGGTCTTCGAGTTCGATGAAGAGACCAAGGAGTTCACCATCGTCCCGTCGAGCCCGGCATTCGTGGTTGATGTCGATGCGCTCGGCGCAGCCGTCGGTGCGGCGACGGCAACCGGCAGTCGGGGGACGATTCCCACGGTCGATACCGAGGAAGCGGCCTTCACCACTGAAATGGCCGAGGCAATGGGCCCGATCACCGAGGTGTCGAGCTTCACGACACGGCACCCGTGCTGTGCCAACCGGGTGGTCAACATCCAGTTGCTCGCCGATGAGGTCGCCGGGGCGATCGTGATGCCGGGTGAGACCTTCTCCGTCAATGAACGCGCCGGCCAGAGGACCCTGGCGGAAGGGTACCGACGGGCGGGGGCGATCATCAGCGGCGAGCTGTACTGCTGTGACAGTCCGGTGAATGTCGGTGGCGGCACCAGCCAGTTCGCCACCACCTTCTACAACGCCGTCTTCTTTGGGTGCTACGAGGACGTCGAGCACCAACCGCACAGCCTGTACTTCTCGCGCTACCCGTTCGTGCGCGAGGCGACGCTGGGTTGGCCGAAGCCCGACGTGATCTTCCGCAACGACTCGGCCGCCATCGTCTACATCGACACCTCGCATACCGGGAACTCGATCACCGTGACCTTCTACGGAAATATCAACGGACGCACCTGCGAGGCGGAGCGCTCCGGCAACACCGTCACCCGCTTGATGTACGACGAAAACGGGGCGCTGCTGCAGACCGAAGAGTGGTCCTGGTTCTACCGAACGCCAAAGCCGAAGACCACCACGACGACGACGGTTCCGGAAACCACGACGACGGTGCCGCCTCCGACCACGACGGTGCCGCCCCCGACCACGACGGTGCCGCCCCCGACCACGACGGTGCCGTCTCCTCCGGATCCCTAGACCGTTCGACCCTTCGCCAGACCTGTCACAATTACTTCCGTGAGGCGCGTCGGAGGCACTGTTGCGTTGCTGCTCGCGGTCGTCGCTGCCGCCTGCGGTAGCGAGGGTGCCGCAACCACGACTGCCGCTCCGACGACGACGACCATCCCCCAATCGGCCACGTCGGCCGCGGCGGCATCGACGACAACCACCGTGGCCTTCGAGTACCCGTATGACTTTGCCGTCCACGACGCGGCGCCGGTGATCCAGCCAGAAGACTGGGACCAGAGCTACACCGCCGTCCCATGGGTGATGCGCGAGGGTGGCGAATGGCAGCTCTTCTACGCCGGTGCGTCTGGCCGGGCCGCCAGC
>Ga0255056_10000024_pt1 | contig 34126 bp, 28 predicted proteins | sample Cases_109_1_MG_FD_183639 | JGI IMG/M metagenome (GOLD analysis project Ga0255056, IMG submission 183639) | Seawater microbial communities from Amundsen Gulf, Northwest Territories, Canada - Cases_109_1 | ecosystem: Environmental > Aquatic > Marine > Gulf | place: Canada: Northwest Territories... | reverse complement strand
AGGAGCGCAGGCCCAGACCATCTACCACCTTGATCGCACCGTGGGCCCGGGGACCGTCACGGGAACCATAACCGTCGACAATAATGCGATCCCGGGTCAAATCGGCCCCGAAGACATTATTGACTGGTCGTTTGAGACGAACGATAACCTGTCGGATCCACCACCGGCGCATGGGCCCATTACTATTTCAGCGGCAACAGGTGGTATGACCGGAGGCGATGCCTGGAATTATTTTTCGGCGACGGAGACGGAGCTGCTATTTGATTTCGACGGCGCTCATGCCGATGTAAACGTCTTCGGCATAGGATTCAACGGCGGGGGGGTCAATGGCGAGGGTGCACCGTATAGCGTCCATTACAATTTCGCAGGTTTCATAAATGGAAAGCTGGAACAGCTGATTCACTTTTTTGATGACAATAACGTCGGTGATACTCACTACGTCGAGGCAGTACATTCGGGCGTGGTGGTCGTTGCTTCGGTCGACTCGACACCGCCGCCGCCAGCGCCGGCCCCCTACGACTATCAACTGCTCGACTATCCTGGAGCACCCAATACTCAGATCTTTGGCGTCAATGAGAGGGGCGACGTTGTGGGCAACGGCATTAGTGGGGACGTGTTTCCGTTCGTCTACTCATCGACGCATGACACCCTCACGGACGTAGCCCCAGCGGCAGGCTATGCCAGTACAGCTGTCTTGGGAATATCAGATTCTGGCGTTATGGTGGGCTCGGTTACGAGTCTGGACTTATCTACAAGCAGCGGATTCATTCGGGACAAGGACGGCACATTTACGTTTTTCTCACACCCAGACGCGGTTTCCGTCACGCTGCCTAGAGCCGTCAACAATGATGGCCTGGTTAGCGGCTTTCGCAATTCGCCAGATGGTAGGGTCGGCTTCATCTACGATCCTGAGACGGAGACCTTCACCGATATGGTTCCGAGCTTGTTCACTATTGCACACGGAATTAATGCTATGGGTGAGGTGGTCGGCAGCGCCATTTTCTCAAATGCGGACGCTCCGTGCCCTGACCCAGTCGGCTCCTTTCCCCGCTACGGGTGGCTGCGCGCTGCGGACGGATCCGTTACCTACTTTCAAATCGATGGCCAGAGGACCAGCGCCCGCGGCATTAACGATGCGGGTTTCGTCGTTGGTGATTATCGTGACCCGGGCTCCGGAAATATCAAGGGCTTTATCATGAAGTTCGCGGGGGTATCGTCTTGCGAATCGGTCAACATAGATGACAGCGACGTGCTGGAATTCCCCGGAGCCTCCTCAACCGTTCCGGAAGGCATTACCAATTCAGGGGACATCGTCGGCCTCTTTAGTGACGCGCTTGGCAACCATGGATTCATTGCTACGCCGCATTAGGGCGTGTCGAAGATATATCGAAGTCACACGATTTGACTATGAAACCCCGGCCCTGTGCCGGGGTTTCTATGTCTGGCAATCATCAGCTGCTGGTTCTTAGCTGCCAGTGTCACAGCATTTAATTTCAGAATAGCCTAATGACCGGATGTGGCCGAAAGCAGACGGTCTCATTTCCCCGAATTTAGCGAATTGAACGACCGCTTTTGGTGAGAGCGGACGTTTATTATTAACTTTCGATCGAGATAAGTGGTGGGGGGCCAGGGACTCGAACCCTGAACCTGCGGATTAAGAGTCCGTTGCTCTACCAATTGAGCTAGCCCCCCATGGTGCCTCTAATCGCGGGCTGGGGCCCGCTCGTACTATTTTTGGTCGCGGGCTGCGGCCCGCTCGTACTTTGAAATGGGGTGGACGATGGGACTCGAACCCACGACGACCGGGATCACAACCCGGGGCTCTACCAACTGAGCTACGCCCACCATTAATGCTATTTGTATCTTAAACCAAATTTTCGTATTGGCGCGCCCGGCAGGACTTGAACCTGCAACCGTCGGCTTAGCTTACCAACTACCGTTTTCACGGCCCTGCCTGAGCAGGTTTGTGGTCTGGACTATCTCTTCACCATCTCAGGTGCTGCACGTATAGTCTCTACGGAGCCCTGCGAAAGTCAGACGCGAAATTAACGCCTTTTGCCTGACCGTTCTTGGACGCTTCTACCCTCAGCGATACATTTGTGCGGAACTTCTTGGGTTCAATGTAATAGCACTCATCGGTTTCCGGACAATAAATGCAGTATAAATCGACTTCATTCTTGTCAATTGGGACAGTATGCGTCCCATTTCGGTCCGACCAGCAGGTTGCAAATCTAACCTGCATTACGCCGTTTTTCTCCAGCGCTCGGTACTTTACTTGAACCCGTCGGAATTCGCCGTTCCTGTATGCCACCAAATCAAACGGTGCGTGTTCCGTCTGCGGCATACAAATAGTGAATCCCTGCTCGAACAAATCTAACTGAGCCTTCAAAACGCCCAGGTCTCCCTTACTTTCGGTGTGATGGGACAAGGTCATTAGTCTCAATCAACTCCAATGCAAAGGATGACCACAGGTTTCCACGGGATTGCCATCAGCTCTACCTGTTAAGGTTTCCCCGTTACAGTGCAGTCCACTGCATCGATTCAGTTTCCCGATGCAGGCTCCTCACTCAAAGGCCGATGCTCTATCCAGTTGAGCTACGGGCGCTCTTTATGTCAATACGCAAATCTCCATTATTTGTTGAATTACTCCTGGTCGGGGCAGAGAGATTCGAACTCCCGACCCTCTGCTCCCAAAGCAGATGCGCTACCAGACTGCGCCATACCCCGTTACAAGAGTTTCAGCCACGCGTCATCTGACCACTGCCAGACGTCACGCGGGCTGCATAATACGGGCGGACCCCAGACAGGTCAATGGGTTATAGTCGCGGGCCGGGACCCGATCGATATTGATATTTTCGCGGGCCGGGGCCCGCTCGTACAGCCGTAATTGTGGACCCAATCGAACATGAAACAAGCCCTTTTCGCTCTTTGCATGATACTCACTTCGACCCTCGCCGGCGCAGCCGATAAGATCCCCGCACACCCCCAAATCGAGGTCGTTACAGACGAAGGCACGTTCAGATTGGAGCTTGCGACCAAGGAGGCGCCGCTCACGGTAGAGCACTTTCTCGAACTGGTGGACTCGGGCTTTTACAACGGACTGATCTTTCATCGTGTGATCAGCGGATTCATGGTGCAAACCGGCGGCTACACGCCCGGCTTCAAGCCCAAGGAAGACGAAAAACGGCTTATCAACGAATCCGGAAACGCAATGAGCAACATCCGTGGCAGCGTCGCAATGGCCCGCACCAACGATCCGCACTCCGCCAATTCGCAGTTCTTCATCAACCTTGCCGATAACTCACGGCTCGACCCGCAGAAGAGCCCAGTCCAGGGACGATGGGGATATACCGTCTTCGGCTATGTCGTCGCGGGGATGGACGTCGTGGACAAAATTGCGGCTGTTGAGACTGCGCCTCAAGGCGAACACGCTGATGCGCCGATAATTCCGATCGTCATCAAGTCGATGTCCCAGGTAGTCGACTAATGGCAACACTCTTCATCTCCGATCTGCACCTCGATGCGAAGCGCCCTGATATTGGCGATCAGTTGCTGGCACTCCTCGAGGGCGAAGCGCGCGATGCCAACACCTTGTACATCCTTGGCGACCTGTTCGAGTCCTGGGTCGGCGACGACGACCCTAACGAACATTATGCGGCGATCAAGTCAGCCATTCGCGACCTCGTCGACTCTGGCGTGCCCGTGTACTTCATGCACGGCAACCGCGACTTCATGATCGGTGCAGATTTTGCGAACGAGACCGGCGTACAAATCCTGCCCGACCCGACACGGATCAAATTACACGGCGCGAGCGTCTTGCTAAGCCACGGCGACGCCTTATGCACCGACGACGTTGAGTATCAGCAGATTCGCGCGATGGTGCGTAATCCCGAATGGCAGGCAATGATGTTAAGCAAGCCGCTTGAAGAGCGTCTTGCTTTCGCCGCACATGCCCGCGCACAGAGCATGGAGAGAAATGCGTCCCTTAGCGAAGAAATAATGGACGTCAACCAGGGTGATGTCGATAATTTGATCACCGAACACGGTGTCGATATTTTATTGCACGGTCACACACACCGGCCGTATGTGCACGATGTCGACCTCGGTGACCGCACCGCCAAACGGATCGTGCTCGGCGACTGGTACGAGCAGGGCAGCATCGTGCGCTGGGACGAGAATGGGTATTCGCTGGACGTTATGGCTCGCTAGTAAAAACAATCGCGGGCTGGGGCCCGCTCCTACAGGCCCGCTCCTACAGGCCCGCTCCTACAGGCCCGCTCCTACAGGCCCGCTCCTACAGGCCCGCTCCTACAGGGGCGTACCCGAATGAAAGCGGAATTGTGGGTCCGCCTCCAGCACCAGTGCCGCTTCTATTTTCTTGAGTTCGTCGAGTCGCACGGCGATGTCGTCTTCACTTAGCGAGCATTCCGATTTCGCGAAGGCGATGTAGTGTTCGAAATGCCGCGACTCCGATGACAGCAGACCGGCATAGAAACGTCCGAGTTTTTTCGGCAGCCTTGGCGCGATTTTCGCGAAGCGTTCGCAGGAGCGCGCCTCGATAAGCGCGCCGACGAGCAACAAGTCGAGTAGCTTGTACGGCTCGTCCGGGCGTGTCGCCGCACGAAGTCCGCCCGCGTAGCGCGAAGCCGTTGTCCGCTCAAACGGGATACCCATTTCCTGCATGATCGACCGAACCTGTTCGAAGTGACGCAGCTCTTCGCGAGCCAATCGCGACATTCGCTGCGCCAGCACGGTGCGATCCGGATAACGGTAGAGGAATCCCAGTGCTGTCGACGCGGCCTTAAGCTCGCAATTGGCATGATCCAGTAGCAATTCCGGCACGCGCCCGCAGGCTTCTTCGACCCAGGCATCCGGAGTCGATGTATCGAGGAATTCCGCAACCTTGTCGGGAACGTTCACATCCACTCGACAATCTCATCTGCCGACTGCAGGCGATCGTCCGGGTCTTTGGCCAACAGCAAATTGATCAGCACCTGGTACTGCGACAGCCGCGGTGGCAACAACGGCACCGGCGCCTTTGCGTGCTTGAATATGATTCCCATCGCCGAGTCCGCCGTAAACGGCTTTTCGCCTGTCAGCATCTCATAGAAGATAATGCCGAGGCTGTACAGGTCACTGCGAAGGTCGACACCATCGCCATGGCCCTGCTCCGGGCTCATGTAATACGGCGTACCGAAGATCTCGCCGCTATCGGTGATCTCAATTTTCAGTCGCATGCGCTTGGCCAATCCGAAATCGATCAACGCGACGGAGTTATCCCGGCGCAACATGATATTGCCGGGCTTTAGATCTCGATGCAGTATGCCAACTTTGTGAATTTCGCCAAGCGCTCCGGCGATCTGCTGAAAATAACGCACTGCGTTTGGCTCGTTGATGCCATTGACCAATCTGCTCTTCAGGTCGCCGCCGTCGAGGTACTCCATCGCAATGTGCGCATGATCGTCGCCCACGCCGAGATCATAAATCCTCACGATATTAGGGTGGTTGAGTTCCGCGATTAGCTCATATTCCTGCAGGAATCGATCAAACGCCCCGACGCTGTCGTCGACATCGGGCACCTGACGCAACACTTTCAGGACGACCTTCAAGTCCGCCGATTCCTTCTCGGCAAGGTAGACGGCCGAATGATCGGTCGAGCCGAGCTTCTTGATAAAGCGATAACCTCGAATCAACGGGTTGACCCCGGTATGCATATCGCCCAGGAATAAGGAGCCGGTCGACGCCGTGCGATTCCGTTCCGCCAGCAGGTCGCTTATCCTGACGACGAACGCGTCGTGACGAATGGTGTCGCGAACAAAAAATCCGTCAACGCCGACTTTCTGGATTAACTTTTCTTCAACCTCGTCGCCAAAATACACCACCGGTGGAATTCCCGGCGTCTTGACGAATCGCTTCACTACATCGACGCCGTCGCGTTCGCCGAGCGAGCTGCCCAGCAGGATAATGTCATTGCCGGCACCCGAGAACTCATCGGGCAGATGGCCAGCTGTAAGCGGGTCGTAGGCAGTGATGATGGCGTCGGGCCAGTGAGCCGTGAGGTGATGCATCAGCAAGGACCGGAAGTCGGCCTCGCCGTCGATGATCATGACTTTGATACTCATATTGTTGATGTCGCGGGCTGGGGCCCGCTCGTACAGGCGAACTGGGGCCCGCTCGTACTGGTCGCGGGCTGGGGCCCGCTCGTACAGGCGAACTGGGGCCCGCTCGTACTGGTCGCGGGCTGGGGCCCGCTCGTACAAGCAGATCGCCTAATTGCCGACGACAACGAGGCCCTTGCGTTTCGCCTCGCGCGTTTGTTTCGCCGCGTCATTTCTGCGCTGTTCCAGTTCATCGAGGTATTCGGCGGTTACGTCCCCCGTGACATATTCGCCGGAGAAGCAGGAGGTATCAAACTCGGTAATCCCCGAATGGTCATGACGGACGGAACGTAACAGGCCGTGAAGGTCCTGATAGATGAGCCGGTCGGCGCCAATCAGTTCCTGAATTTCCTCTACGGTACGTCCATTGGCGATAAGCTCTGACGCCGCAGGCATGTCGATGCCATAGACATTGGGGCAACGCACTGGAGGGGCCGCCGACGCGAAATAGACTTTCCGTGCTCCCGCCTCGCGGGCCATTTTAATGATTTGCCGCGACGTCGTGCCACGAACGATCGAGTCGTCCACGAGCAAGACATTCTTACCGCGAAACTCAAGGTCGATCGCGTTCAATTTTCGGCGGACTGACTGCGCACGCTCTGCCTGCCCCGGCATGATGAACGTGCGGCCAATGTAACGGTTTTTGATAAATCCTTCGCGGTATTTCACGCCAAGGTGATAGGCCACCTGCAGCGCCGATGTACAACTTGTGTCAGGAATCGGGATGACGACGTCAATATCATGGTCCGGAAAATCCCTTACGATCTTCCCGGCGAGCTCCTCGCCCATCCTCAACCTGGACTTGTAGACTGAAATTTTGTCGATGATCGAGTCGGGACGCGCAAAGTAGACATACTCGAATATGCACGGCGTATGGCGCGTCTCTCCCTGGTACTCGCCGCTGTGAAACGTGCCATCGTTTTCGATAAAAACACATTCGCCCGGCTGCACGTCCCGCGAACGCTCGAATTGCGAAACATCCAAAGCCACGCTTTCGGACGCAACCATGTAGTCAATGCCGTCATCGGATTTGCGCTCGCCGAGAACGAGCGGTCGAATGCCATTCGGGTCGCGAAACGCGACGATGCCAAAGCCAACAATCATCGCAACGACCGCATAGCCGCCGCTGCAACGTCGATGCACGGCGTCAACTGCGTCGAACACCTGTTGCGGCGTCGGTCGGCCGTTCGCTCGCGATTGCAGCTCATGCGCAAACACGTTCAGCAACACTTCGGAATCAGACGTAGTACTCAAATGACGCCTGTCCTTGCTGATCAGGAGGTCCGTCAGTTCATCGTGATTCGTCAGGTTGCCGTTGTGAGCGAGGCAAATGCCATACGGTGAATTCACATAGAACGGTTGCGCTTCCGACGACTTCGCACCGCCGGCCGTTGGATAGCGCACGTGTCCGATGCCGACTTTACCGTACAGACGCAGCATGTGTCGTTCGCGAAAGACATCGCGGACCAGGCCGTTACTCTTGCGCTGATGCAGACCGTCCTCGTTCCAGGTGACAACACCCGCGGCATCCTGACCGCGATGCTGCATTACGGTGAGCGCGTCGTACAAATCCTGATTAACAGGCCGCTTGCTGACGATTCCAACAACGCCGCACATGTTCTACTCCGTGTTTCCGGTCCCGACCAGGGACAGTAAATCGCTCGCTAATTCAACGGGTATCGATTTCGCCGGCTCATCGGGCACCATCATGTCGAGACCGTGCGGCGCCATTATTTCGAGCCAATCGGCTACGACTTCAAGATGTGGCATCAGTGTCGAATCGACCCACCAGTCGTCATTCGAGAAGCCGGCATATTTTCCAGCCAATACGAACAGGGCAACCAGCAAAATGCCCCGTAGCGCGCCGAACAGTGAACCCAAAAATCGATCCATGCCGCTCAGGACAGACAGCCTGACCAGCTTGGACAAACCCCAGCCCAGCAAACCGCCAATTGACAATATGATCGCGAAAACAAATAAGCGACCGAACCAGGTTTGCAACTCTTCCGAACTCAGCCAACCCTCAGCAACATTACCGACCGTCGGGCCAAAATACAGCGCAGCCCAGATCGCGATTACAAGAGCGGCAATCGAAATCGCCTCTTTTATGAATCCTCGAATGAAGCCCACGATGATTGAGAGGATGATGGCGACAACAATAATTATGTCGATTATCGGCATCAGGCTTGTTGGCGCAACTTCCGGCGGGGTGAATTGGAAGTGGATTCTAGCAGAACGTCAGGGATGTGGAAGGACCTTAACTGTGTAGCCTGCGTTTTGAAGACGCGTTGCCATGGCGTCGGCTGCCTCGCGGTCTTTTTGCGGTCCAACGCGAACCCGGTGCAGCTGGCCCGACGACGTCGACAACTGACTCAGGAACGCGGCAAATTCCTGCTTGCGCAAATCTGCAGCGAGCCTTTCCGCATTTTCCCGGCTCGAAAAACTGCCCAGCTGAACGGCCCACATCCCGGTTGCCGAACCGGCGGATTGAACTGGCGCTGCCGATCGCGCGGGCTCGGATTGCGCTTGCGTTGTCTCCGGCTGAGGCTGTTCGGGACTTGCGTCCACGATCGCTATCGGCGGCGACGCCTGCTTCACTGCAGGCTCGTCCCGTTCCGGCGTCTCGACAGATGGTCGTTCCGTTGTCTCGACGATTTGCGTCGGCACCGGATCGTCACGGTCCCTGTCCAGGACAATGGTCTGGTTGTTTTGCTCACCCTGGCCCGGCAAAGGCACACGCTCGCTGATCATCTCGCTCTCGGCCGGCGGTCCGTCCAGAAATACAGGCACAACGAGCACCACCACCGCGACCAGCACGATCGCACCGATAATCCGTTCTTTCAAAGCTTTTTCCATCATGTTTCGCCCTTGCGCTGCGAGTATATCCCAAGCGCCTCGAGCACGGGACCGACCAGGTAAAACGAGCCCGTTACGAGGATGCGATCATCTGTCGTCGCGCGGTGCCGGGCATGTTGCATCGCCTGCACTAATGATTCGGCGACAAAACAGCCCTTGTTCGAGACGTTCGCGATCTGCCGGCCCAGTTCGCCAGCCTCCAGGGCCCGGCCATTATCAGCGGTGACGGCAATCCAGTAATCGACAAGACCGCACAGCGGCGATATGACTCCATCGACATCCTTGTCAGAAAGCATGGCAACGATCGCGAGCGTTTTGCCGCAATGCTCATCGGCCGACAGCGTTGCGGCCAGCGCCTCGGCAGCACCCGGATTGTGGGCCACATCAAGCAACCATTGGCGATCGCTTACGACGGATTGAAGTCGGCCGGCCAGCGACGGCTGCCGCAGGGCGCGTTTTACGATCGCACTCTCAAGCAATTCGTCCAGACCGGCTGCCTCAATCAGCGCCAGCACGCCGGCCGCATTCGCGACCTGAAAATCGCCGACGAGTGACGGCAACGGCAAGTCGTGCAGTGCGTGGCGCCTGCCCTGCCACTCCCAGCGGTCTGCAGAAATTTTCCAACGGTAGTTACGCCCGGCCAGCACGAGGTCGGCGCCGATATCTTCAGCATGACCCGAGATCGTCGAGGGCACATCGACAGAGCCAAAAACCGTCGTTTTACCGGCACGCATGATTCCCGCTTTTTCGAAGGCGATGGTCGCGATGTCATTGCCCAGCCAATCGCAATGGTCCAGAGAAACATTCGTGATGAGCCCGGCGCTTGGCTCGATTGCGTTGACAGCATCGAGCCGTCCGCCCATGCCGACTTCAAGAATTGCTGTATCGACCTGGCGCGTTTCGAAAACCAGCATTGCGGCAATGGTTCCGAATTCGAAATAGGTCAATGGCGTTTCACCGCGAACGGCATCAACGCGCTCAAACGCCGCGACGATCTCGGTATCTGATGCGGGCTCGGCATTGACGCAAATACGCTCATTGAAATCGATAATATGCGGCGATGTGTAACTGCCGATTGTTCTGCCAGATTCAGACAACATGGCTTGCATCATCGCGACGGACGAGCCCTTGCCGTTTGTGCCGGCAACATGAAATACGCAACGCGGCATCGCCACGTCAATGCGGCGGATCACGTCGAGCACCCGGTCAAGACCGAGCTCAATCTCGTGCGGGGAGAAAGTCTCAAGGCGGACCAACCAGTCTGCCAGTGACGAACCGGATGGGTTCATGGGGGCTTAATCTGCGATTGGGCTCGGACGCCGCTCGAATTTCGCGAGCAGGTCAGCAACCTGATCGCGCATTTGCCGGCGGTCGACGATCATGTCGATCGCGCCGTGGTCGAGGAGAAATTCGCTGCGTTGAAATCCCTCCGGCAATTTTTCTCGCACGGTTTGCTCAATCACGCGCGGTCCGGCGAATCCGATCAGCGCACCGGGCTCCGCGATATTGACATCCCCCAGCATCGCAAGACTTGCCGAAACGCCGCCGGTCGTTGGATCTGTCAACACTGAAACATATGGCACTCCGGCTTTGCTTAAGTTTGCGAGCGCCGCCGAGGTTTTCGCCATCTGCAACAGCGAGAACAGCGCCTCCTGCATACGAGCACCGCCACTTGCCGAAAACGATATCAATGGCATGTTGTTTTCGGCGGCAAGGTTCGCGCCACGCGTAAAGCGCTCGCCGACAACCGAGCCCATTGACCCGCCCATGAACGAAAACTCAAATGCGCAGACCACAACAGGTCGACCGATCAGCGTACCGGATACAGTGATCAGCGCGTCCTTTTCACCGGTCTTTTTCTGCGCCTGCACAATCCGGTCGCGGTACTTTTTGCTGTCACGGAACTTCAGTGGATCTTCCGGCTCGAGGTTACCGGCGAATTCTTCCTGAGAATCAGGATCGAGGAAAACGTCGAGACGTTTTCTCGCGCCGATGCGCATATGGTTGTCGCACTTCGGGCAAACATTGAGGTTTCGCTCAAGTTCGTTGCGATACAACTGTGCATCGCATCTAGCGCATTTAATCCAGACGCCTTCCGGCACCGATCGTGTCCGTTTCTCGGTGCTGATGCGCGACGGCATCAATTTTTCGAACCAGCTCATAGGCGTATGTTATGTGCATTGATAAAGCATTGCCACAGCGCGGTCGACCTGCCCCGATGGCGGGTCATCGTCCCGGAAATTGCCATTTTTTCGGATAGCCGACGCCAACAAGCGTCAAGCCGTGTGCAGGCGCCGCAATGCCGCCCTGTTTGCGATCGCGGCTGTCCAGCACATCGGTCATCCAGTGCGGCGGCTTTTCACCCAGACCGACCGACACCAGCGTACCCGTCAGATTTCTTACCATGTGTTGTAGAAATGCGTTCGCAGTGACGTCAAGCGTCAGCCAGTCACCGTCTCGGGTGACCGATATCGACCTTATTTCGCGCTTGGGCGTCGACGCCTGGCAGCCCGCAGCCCGGAACGCCGAAAAATCATGTTTTCCGACAAGAGATTGAGCCGCCAAATTCATTTGCGCCGCGTCCAGTGGCGTGTACACCCACCAGGCTCGATTTCGATCCAAGGCTGAGCGGACGAGCCGGTTCAGTATGCGGTATCGATAACTGCGAGAGATTGCCGAAAAGCGCGCGTGAAACTCATCGTCGACGCGTTGCGCCCAGGTGACAGCAATATCATCGGGTAGACTGCTGTTAGCGCCGAGCAACCAGCCAGGGTCGCTGCGGTCGCTGTTGCTATCGAAGTGTACGACCTGCGCCGTTGCATGAACACCGCTATCCGTTCTACCCGCACAGGTGACATCGATCGCTTCGTCGGCAATTTTGCCAAGCGCTGTTTCGACGCGCTCCTGCACGCCGTCGCCGCTACGCTGGCGCTGCCAGCCGTTATAGGCCGTGCCGTCGTACTCGATGCCAAGAGCGATTCGCATGACATTAATAATGACGCCGCCGGCACGCGGCGTCACTTAAGTAATCGTCGGGATTCAGGACGGCAGCGAGTCGACTAGCGCTTGCGCCTGTTGACGCTGGCCTTCATCGCCTTCGTCCAGCACTTCGTCCAGGATGCTGCGCGCGCCGGCCGGGTCGCCCATATCAACGTAGGCGCGCGCAAGGTCGAGCTTGGTACCAACCTCGGTCATGGTGCGCGCTTCCTGCAAATCGCCGCTCATGTCGCCGGCCGCGAGCGTCATGGTTTCGGACGTCTCGTCACTCGAAATATCCGGTCGCGGCTGCTCAACGGTCGCATCGTCGCGCCGATGTTCTACTGTCGCATCGTCGAGCGGCTGCTCTACCGTGTCACCCAGTTCGCTGACCTTTAGCGCCGCCGTCAGATCATCGAGATCAAGATCGACATCGGTGCTCGCCACTGCGGGCAATTCGCCAGTTTCGTCGAGATTGGTATTGTCCGTGAAGACTTCGGGTGGTAATGCTTCCGTTTTGGCGAAGTCAAAATCGGTTTCGCCGTCATCGTCGAGAGACGCGAGCACGGTTTCTTCGTCGTCTGTCGGAGCGGACAAAGTTTCGTCATCGCCAGTGCTCGGCGCGAGCATCGTCGCATCATTATCCGACATGGCGCCGGCCTCTTCGGTCGCGGTTTCCACCGCAAGATCCTCACTCAGAACCTGCGTGCGGCCTGTCGCATCGAGCAAACTTTCATCGATTCCGAGACCGGTTTGCGAATCGGCCGGATTCATCAACGGATTCTGGCCGGTTTCATCGGCCGCAAGACGCATCGCCCCTGTGGCCGAGGTATCGTCTTCCATAATCAAGACATCCGACATGCCCGCCGAATCGGAATCAAGTGTTTCCTGCACGCCGGTAGAGTCCGGGTCGATCTCCAGGTTCTTGGCTGTGACATCGGACAGGTCTTCATTCGTTCCCGTAGCATCGAGATCGTCGAGCGATGCCAGCTCGGTTTCGGCCAGTCCATCGACATCAAGATCGAGGTCAGCGAGATCAATCTCGGCGGTTGATTCTGAACCCTGACCACCTTTGTCAGTCACAGCGTACAGTGAGCTCTCGTCGATTGACGGTAGTTCCGAGGTGACGTCGAATCCGGCAAATTGCTCCTCGATCGTCGGGCTCTCGGCTGTCATGTCCTCCGTGGGCATTTCGGCCGTGGGCATTTCCGCAGTGGGATCATCGCTTGATGCTTCAATCGTCGGCATTTCGGTGGTTACGCTGAAATCGGTTGCGCCGGCCTCGTCGTCGCCGGCGCCAAGATCGATGACATCATCTCCGCCATCGTCGCTGCCAAAATCCATGTCCAGGGCACCGGTGCCCTGTTCATCGTCGCCAAATGACAGGTCCACCTCTTTTGTCGCTCCTGCAACACCGGCGCCGGCAAACAACTCGTGATCTGCGGCGATCTGCTGCCCCATGATGACGATCTTGTCCCAGTCTCCATCATCGCCTGCGGCGACCCCATTCAGGCGCTGCGCCGCATCGATAAAGGCATCCCGATTGCCCCAAACAAAGTAGATTTCGCAAAGTTTGGTCAGCAGATCTACCCGCTCCGGTTCAATTTGCAGCGCGCCATTGATGAGGTCAGCGGCCTGGTCATAGAGGCCGTAAGCCATATGGAAGTCAGCCTCGGCGCTCGGGTCGGACTGATCCAGATTGACCGCAGTTTCGCTACTGAAGGTGTCTTCCAGTGAACCGAACTGCTGGGTTTCATCGTCTGGTTCGGCGACCGGCTCGGCGGTCGTCACAACCGGCGCCTCCACCGTATCGTCGAGCGGCGACGGCGATTGCTGTTCGACCACCATGATCGATTCGTCAGCCCGTGGCGCTTGCAGCGATTCGGTGGCGGACAGCGGATCGATACGCGTCTCGTCGGAGTCGAGGACATCCCAGGCGCCTGAGTCTTCATCCTCTTCGCGGCCGCGACGCATGAACCAGAACAACAGGCCCGCAACCACAACGATGACGCCGGCAATAAACGTCCAGAAACTCTCGAGGAATCCAATGGCCTGATCGACCAGCGACGGAGAACCCGCATCGTCGCCCAATATTGAGCTCGGACCCTGGGATACCGGGTCGGCAACGTCGTCTGTACCTGCATCGACCACGGGATCCATGGCATCGTCAACGACGCTGTCATCGGCCAGCGGGTCATCGGCCAGCGGGTCATCGGCCAACGGGTCTTCGGTCACGGCGTCGTCGAGCGCCGTATCGTCAACTGGCGGCTCGTAGATCTCACCACGAATCTCCGCCAACTCTGCTTGCAATGCGGCAAGCTCATTGTCACGAATTTCAATCAATGACGTCTGAGTCGGCAGGTCCTCAGCTTCCAGCTCCGCAATGCGATCCAATACTTCCTGCTCGCGTGTGAGCGGTTCGTCGCCAAGGCCCGTGTCTTCGCCGGTGCCGACACCCATTGGATCGTCATCCGGCGGAACCAGCGTTAAGGTCGTTTGTGGTTCAGGATCGATGTAGGGCTCGCTGCTGGTCTGCGGCGGCGGCACGTAACCCGCCCACGCAGAGTGCTGGCGTAGGACTTCGCTTAGCGCATCACCGCGATCAATTCGGTAAATCTCGTCGGCGCTGGGCATGCGAAGTCCGGCGCCGGCGCTGAGCCTGTTGATGTTGCCCTTGAATGCCTGCGGATTGGCTTCGAAAATCGCCAGCATTGTTTGATTCATCGACAGACGACTGTCACGACGCATCGAAGATGCAATACCCCACAAGGTCTCACCTCGCTGTACAACATAGTCGCCACCCGCAGCAATGTCATAGGGCGTATCGTCAGCCACGGGCTGCGGCTTCGGCTCAGGCTGCTGAGGTGGCGGGCTCGATTGTGATTCCGGACTCGCTTGTGGTGCCGGGCTCGTTTGTGGTGCCGGACTCGTTTGCGGTGGCGTCGCACTACTTTGCGATGGTGCCGGACGTGTCTGCACAGACGGTTGCGTCGACTGCGGTGTCGGCGTGCGATCGATGCGACCGCTGTCGCTTGTCGTGCTCCGCTGCGGCGCCGTAACAGCAGGTTGCGGCTGTGTACTCGACGACGGCGCGAAAGTCGGGGGGTCCAAAAGAACGGTGTATTCACGAAGCAATCGACCGCGGGCCCAGGATGCTTCAACGAGGAAAGTGAGAAACGGTTCGGACATCGGTGTAACTGAGCGAACTCGAATGTAATTGCCATCGGCCTGACCAGAGCGAACAATATCGAAGGTCATATCCTGCAAATAGAACGGCCGGTCGAGACCGTAACGAGCAAACGTCTCGCTGGACGCCAAACCAACGTTTAGATTGGCAAGCTCCTCAGGCGTCGCTCCCAGTAGTTCGATTTCAGCGCGCAGCGGTTCATTTAACGCCGAGTCGAGACGTACTTCGCCGAGCCCCAAGGCCCAGACCTCGCTTGACAGCATGACCGTTAATACAAGCAAGTGACGAATAAAACGTCGCGGCATAGTTTTTTCTCCAACTCCCCAAGGGCACCGCAATCGGGTTCCATGTGGCCCCTGTCCGTAGGGGCCGGATAGCCGGCGCAGTTGCTTGCGAACTATAGCTTAAAGATAGTTTTTTGCCAATATTTCAGCAATTTGGACGCTATTTAGAGCCGCGCCCTTACGTATGTTGTCGGACACCACCCAGAGATTGATTCCGCGCGGATGAGAGATGTCTTCGCGGACCCTGCCAACAAAAACGGGATCGTTTCCGGAACTGTCACTCACCGCCGTCGGATATCGACCGGTTTCGACGCCATCGATGAGTTCGACACCCGGCGCAGCCTGCATCAGTTCACAAACCTCTGCAGCGGAAATTTTGCCTTTTGTTTCAATGTGAATGGCTTCGGAGTGACCGTAAAAGGTCGGTACTCGAACGGCGGTTGGATTCACGAGAATTTCGTCGTCGCGGAAAATCTTGCGCGTTTCCCAAACCATTTTCATTTCTTCTTTCGTATACCGGTTGTCCTGAAAAACATCGATATGCGGCACGGCATTGAACGCAATTTGCCTGGCGTCGTCTTTTAGTTCTACCGGCCGACCATTCAAGAGCGCCGCAGTCTGTTTTGCCAATTCTTCGACAGCGCTCCGCCCTGCCCCGGATACGGCCTGATAGGTAGCGATGTTAATACGCTCAATGCCCACGGCGTCGTAAATCGGTTTCAGCGCTACGACCATCTGAATCGTCGAGCAATTCGGATTCGCAATGATGCCGCGATTTTTGTAGTCGGCTATTGCCTCGGCGTTGACTTCTGGAACCACCAGCGGGATGTCGTCGTCGTAGCGAAAGTGCGACGTATTGTCGATGACAACGCAACCGGCCTCTGCGGCTCGCGGAGCGTACTCAGCGGACACCGAGCCACCCGCCGAAAACAATGCAATCTGCACATTGGAAAAATCGAACGCGGCGAGATTATCGACGGGCAAGCTGCGGTTGCCGAATTCAACTTCTTTGCCAAGCGAGCGTTCACTCGCGAGTGCGTACACTTTTCCAAGCGGAAACTTTCGCTCCGCAAGAATTCCGAAGAGCGCCTCGCCGACAACGCCCGTTGCGCCGACGACGGCTATGTCATATCTGTCTGGCATATATTTCGAAATTCCTGGCTTGCGTTATCGCGGGCTGGGGCCCGCTCCTACAATTCGACGTCGGCGTTCTGGGCACGATGCCGAAGGTAATGATCCATGAGCACGAGCGCGACCATTGCCTCGGCGATCGGCGTGGCACGCAGACCGACGCAGGGATCATGCCGTCCCTTGGTCACGATTTCGGTCTCCGTCCCGCTTTTGTCGATCGTCTTGCCTGGCACGGAGACGCTTGATGTCGGTTTGAGCGCAATGCTCGCAATAATGTCCTGCCCCGACGAGATACCGCCGAGCGTACCGCCCGCATCGTTCTTGCTGAAACCGTCTGCCGACATCTCATCGCGGTGCTCACTGCCGCGTTGCGTGATAGACGCAAATCCGGCGCCAATTTCGACACCCTTGACGGCATTGATGCTCATGAGGCCCTTGGCGAGGTCAGCCTCCAGCTTATCGAAAACCGGCTCACCGAGACCGACCGGAACCTCGCTGGCCAGTACGCTGATCTTCGCTCCAATTGAGTCACCGTCCGCGCGCAACGCATCCATAAAGGTCTCAAGTTCCGCGACACGTGCCGGGTCCGCACAAAAAAACGGGTTGTCACGAACAGCGTCCAGCTTCGGCGCGCCAAGCTCGATGGGTCCCAGCTGTGACAGGTAACCGTTGATCGCGACATTCAATCGAGTCTGCAGATACTTGCGTGCGATTGCGCCCGCAGCAACGCGCATCGTTGTCTCCCGCGCCGACGACCGACCGCCGCCACGGTAATCGCGAATGCCGTATTTCATTTGGTAAGTGTAGTCGGCGTGGCCCGGACGAAATTTGTCTTTAATGTCGCCATAGTCCTTCGAGCGCTGATCTTTGTTCTCTATAAGGAGTCCGATCGGTGTTCCGGTCGTGACTCCCTCAAACACGCCGGACAGGATCTGTACCTGATCGGGTTCGTTTCGCTGAGTGGTGTGCCGCGACGTACCGGGCCGACGTCGATTGAGGTCGCCTTGTATGTCGGACTCGTCGAGCGCCAATCCGGGCGGGCAGCCATCGACGACACAGCCGAGCGCAAGTCCATGGCTCTCGCCAAAGGTCGTGACGACGAAGTTACGCCCGAAACTGTTTCCTGACACCGCTAAAGACCCTTCAAATCATTTTTCGTAAGCAAAAATACGCCCTGACCGCCATGCTCGAACTCCAGCCACATAAATGCAATACCCGGGTAGCGATTCTCAAGCGCCACCTGACTGTTACCCACCTCGCACACGAGTATTCCATTGTCGGACATGAAACGCGACGCATCATGCAGGATCACGTTCACCGAATCCAGACCGTCATCGCCTGCCGCCAGACCCAATTTCGGCTCGTGCCGGAACTCTTCCGAACGCGAGTCCATGTCGGTTTTGTCAACATACGGCGGGTTGCTGACGATCAGATCGTATTGCACATCATCAATTGCATGGAAAAAGTCAGACTCGATCAGGCGCAGGCGATCGCTGACGCCGTGTCGCTCTACATTGATCGCCGCCACCTCCAACGCATCAGATGAGACATCAATGGCATCAACCATCGCCGCGGGGAATGCTTTTGCCATGGCAATGGCGATACATCCGCTACCGGTGCCCAAATCCGCGATTCGCCTTACTTCTGCCGCGTTGACCCACGGCTCAAAACGGTCCTGGACTATTTCGGCCAATGGCGATCGCGGTACGAGAACACGCTCATCGACATAAAATTCCAAGTCTGCGAACCAGGCCTGGTTCACGAGATAGGCGACCGGCACACGTTCGTCAATTCGCTTGCGAACGAGGGCGTCCATCCCCGCAAGCGAAGAAGAATCCACCGCTTTCGAATAGACTCCTGGCGCTTCATCGTGAGACAGGCCCAGATGGGCGAAAACCAGCCACGCGGCCTCATCAACCGCAGAGTCGGTGCCGTGCCCATACGTGAGCGGCGCCGCGTCAAACTCGGTGGCTATGCGACGAATGAGGTCTGCAACGATCATCCGGCGAATCTTACACGCTCGCGGAAATTGCGGTTAGAATTGCGCGCCCGTATTCCTCTAATCCATCGCTAACGTGAGCTGCAGACAACAATGAGCCTCCGCAACCTGATTCTCGCATTTGTGCTTGGTGCCGCGATGGCGGCCGGCATCTGGGCGGCCATAAACCTGCAACGCACCACGGCACAGCCGACAACAGCAACAGTGTTGCCGGCGGGACCGGAGATAGCAGCATTTTCGCTCCTCGACCACGATGCCAGGCCGATCGACGAAAGCATATTCAAAGGGCAATGGGACCTGGTGTTTTTTGGTTTCACCAACTGCCCCGATATCTGTCCGATCACACTTCAGATTCTGAGTACCGCGAAACAAAAGCTCAGCGAATCCGGGCAGACGCCGTTGCCAAGAATCGTGTTCGTTAGCGTCGACCCGGAGCGCGACACCACTGATAAAATGGCGACCTACGTCAACGCCTTCGGCGACGGCAACCTCGGCATTACCGGCGACATTGAGGAACTTCTCAAGCTAACATCCGGTATCGGAATCTATTTCGAAAAACATGACAGCGATGATGAATTTTATACCGTCGACCATTCGGCTGTCGTTATCGTAATCGACCCTGACGGACGTTTTCATTCGCTGTTTGGCGCGCCCCACGCGATTGAAAATTTCGTGCATGATTTGCCGCTGTTGATGGCGTATTGAGTATGCGAATTCTTGTCCTATTTATCACGGGCCTGCTCGCTGCGTGTGGCGGCGAAGAAGGGCCACCGTTGCTTGCGACGGACATAGAAGTAAGCGTGCCGATGCCAGGCACGTCGATAAGCTCAGCTTATATGACTTTGACGAACAATAGCGACGAGCCGATTCGTATAACGAAAGTATCGAGCCCTCAATACGCCCTCATCGAAATTCATGAGACGACGATTGACGATAACGTTGCGCGCATGCGTCAGGTCGACGAACTGGCCGTCAAACCCGGCGAGTCCTTGCGTCTCCAGCGTGGTGGCATTCATCTTATGATGATGCAGCCAGCGACTGAGATCGAGACGGTTACGTTGCTTCTGTACGATGGCGACCTGCTGTTGATGTCGATGCGGACTACGCCCGCGGCACAGGAAAACTAGTCGCCATGCTCGCTCGATTATTTGTCGCCCTGCAGTACCTTCTGCCACGCCATGGATTGACGGCCATCGTTCACTGTATTGCCCGCATTCGCATTGCTGTAATAAAGAATGCGCTGATACGTGGCTTTATTCGACTCTACGGCGTCGACACTGATGACGTTGGCCAAAACGTGCCCGATGAATTTGCTTCATTTAATGACTTTTTTATTCGTGCACTCGAAGACGGCGCAAGGCCCGTCGCCAATGAAGCGGCCGCCATCGTGTCACCGGTCGACGGCACGGTCAGCATCGCCTCGTCGCTTGAGAAACACAGCATCCTGCAGGCGAAGGGATTGAATTACTCACTCGACGAATTGTTCGCCATCGATCTCGACGAAGCCCGCGCTTATAAAAACGGCTGCTTCGCGACGATTTATCTTGCGCCCTACAACTACCACCGCGTACACATGCCAATCGCAGGAGAGCTTGTTGCCGCTCATTATGTTCCGGGCGATCTTTTCAGCGTCAATGAAGCAACCGTAGCCCTCGTACCCGGATTGTTCCGTCGAAATGAACGCGTCAATCTGCATTTCAAGACGGCACACGGACCCGCTGCGCTCATTTTCGTCGGCGCGTTGAACGTCGGCAGTATCAGCACGCCCTGGACGGGCGAGATTCGACCGCGCAAACGCGGGGTTGTCGAAACACTCGATATCAGCACTGCGCCACGCGAGTTAGGAAAAGGCGACCTGCTTGGCTGGTTTAACATGGGATCGACAGTGATCTTGCTGTTGCCCGAGGGCTTTGCCAACTGGCACGACACATTGCTGCCAGGATCGAGTGTAAGAATGGGTGAAGCGATTGGATCTCTGTCCGGCAACGGCCAGTGAGTGAATGGCGTCCATTATCGAGCGCGGACATCGCCGCGCGTCGCGGTGACTTGCTCGAGCGCACACGAAAGTACTTTGCGGATCAAGGGGTCTTGTCCGTCGATACACCGTCACTGAGTCTGTCAGCGCCGAGCGACCCGAATATTCAGGCGCTGTCTGTCGACGACTCAGACCATTATCTGCACACCTCCCCTGAGTTTTTTATGAAGCGGCTGCTAGCCGCCGGCTATCCGGACATATTTTCGATCTGTCGGGTCTTTCGAGGCGGCGAACGTGGCCGCAACCATCTGCCCGAATTCACAATGGTCGAGTGGTATCGCCACTCAATGACGCTCGACGCGATCGTTGCCGACACCGTGCAATTCATCGCGGAAATTCTTGAACGCCCAACCCTCTCAGGAAAACTCAGGAGACAGGACTATGTCACTGCATTTCGCCGCATGCTTGATCTTGATCCCTGTACTGCATCGATCGATGCACTCGCCAATGCCGCGGCAGCCGACAAGCGACTGCGCGCCTCAATCGGCGATGACCGCGACGCCTGGCTTGATCTCATTATGGCGACAAAGATTTCGCCCGAATTCGACAAAGACGGGTTGACCGTTATTCAGCACTACCCGCTATCGCAAGCGTCTCTCGCGAGAGTTTGTCCGTCAAACCCCCAGGTGGCGGACCGTTTCGAAGTCTATTTCGGCACGCTCGAGCTCGCCAACGGCTACGTTGAATTAACCGACGCCGACGAACTGGCGTGTCGCTTCGAGCAAGATCTACGTGTCCGAAGAGCGCGCGGCTTGCCGGAACTTGTACGAGATGAGCAAAATGTCGCCGCCCACCGCGCCGGCCTGCCCGACTGCGCCGGAGTCGCACTTGGATTCGAGCGATTGCATATGATTGATGCCGACACAGATGACATTCGCAACGTTGTAAGCTTCGCCTGAATGTCGAAGCCCGATTACAAATTGCTCAATGCGCAAGTCGCTTCGTTGCTCGGCGACGAAACGGACGCGCTGGCGAGCGCGGCAAACTTTGTCGGCCTGCTCTATAACGCGCTCGAAGACGTTAACTGGCTGGGCATCTACGTACTGCGCCGCAACGAACTCGTACTCGGTCCTTTTCAAGGGCAACCGGCTTGCGTACATATTGATGTCGGCGCCGGAGTTTGCGGCACGGCAGCAGCAAGCCGTGAAACTCTGCGCATTGCCGATGTCCACGTATTTCCCGGGCATATCGTTTGCGATGCGGTTTCGCGTTCCGAGATTGTCGTGCCGCTGATCGTAAACGATGAACTGATTGCGGTGCTGGACATCGACAGCCCGACGCTCGATCGATTCAGTGAAGACGACCAGCAGGGAATAGAACAATTGTGTCGGACCTATTGCGAACTGCAGTCCGGCAGAGGCAACTTTATTTGATGCGCGACACGTATTCCTTCGAACGCGTATCCACCTTGATCACTTCGCCCTGATCGACGAATAACGGCACGCGCACAACGGCACCTGTCGTCAGCGTCGCGGGTTTGACGCCACCGCTTGCCGTATCGCCCTTCACGCCGGGATCGGTCTCCGAGATTTCGAGTTCGACGAAATTCGGCGCCTCCACTATCAGGGGCGAGTTATTCCACAAGGTGATCATGCAAATGTCACCATCCGTGATCCAGTTTTTCGCGTCGCCGACCGCGGCCTTATCCGCCGCGTACTGCTCAAAGGTGTCCTGCACCATGAAATGCCAGAACTCGCCATCCGCGTAGAGATACTGCATGTCGGTATCCACGACGTCGGCGGCCTCAACGTTTTCGCCCGATTTGAAGGTCTTGTCGACCGTCTTACTCGTCTTGAGATTGCGGATGCGAACGCGATTAAACGCCTGACCCTTGCCCGGTTTGACGAACTCGTTCTCGACTATGATGCAGGGCTGTTGATCGATAATGATACGAAGACCCGAGCGGAATTCATTGGTGCTGTAGCTGGCCATGATTTGTCCTGATTTCGACTGGCGGCCATGATACCGGAGTGGCTCCTGATCGCCAGCCAAAACAGTCTGCAAGCCGCTGAAAATGGCCTGGATTGGCGAATTTCGGCACCGAAACTAGAGCCCCGTCACGCTTTTGCCACTCCGGTGCTGACTCTTTGAGGCTGGGTGCTAGACTCAGGCACTATTGAACAGAATACGGGCGCAACGGAACTGCGCCTGCCGCAGGCAAGGGATGCATATTGAACGGCCATAGTATTTCGATTGCCGTACTTTCGGAGAACCAGGACGACGTAGAGCTGATCAACAGCGCTCTGCGCGGCGCCGGGCACGCCGCCCATTGTCACTGGATTTCCAAACCGGCCAAATTGGCCGATACCCTGTCGGCCGAGCAAGTCGAATTACTGATCATGAATTGCGATCGCTATTCGGACTCGATACGGGCGGTTATCAAGCGCAAAGACTATTTCAATCCCGAAGTCCCGCTCATCGCGCTTAAAGAAAAGGCTGACGAAAACGCTATTCAGGATGCGATGAATCGCGGTGCGGTTGATCTTGTTTCAATTGGTCACAAGACCCGGCTTACGTCCGTTGTGTCGCGCGAACTTCGTGCTTTGCGGGCCGAACGCGCGCTCAACTCCACGATTCAGTCCGCCACCGAGTACAAAAAGCAGGTTCGCGATTTCATGCAGGCGTCGACGGCTGCCATCGCATTGGTTCAGGAAGGCATTTTGGTCGAGGCGAACAACGCCTGGATGAAATTGGTCAAGGCCGCCAATCTGGATGAGGTCGTCGGAAATCCTTTGATGGACAGCTTTGATTCCGAGTATCACGCGGCATTAAAAGGCGCGCTGGTCGCAACGATTGCCGGCAAATGGCAGCTTGATGAAAAACTTGAGGTTCAACCGCAAATTGACGGCAACGAATCCGACCCCTTGAAGCTCGAATTTCGTAAAGTCGACTTCGACAATTCGCCAACCGTACAAATTCAGATCGTACTCCCCGACAGGTCGTCGATGGAGCCGACCAAACTCGTTCATGACGCCCTGAAGCGTGATCCGACGACGCTGTTTTTCCATCGAGCGCAGTTCCTTGAACGCGTCAAGAAACGCCTGAGTTGCAAGCCGAAATCCGGATTGCATGTCCTCGCCTACGTGAAGCCCGATGAGTTCGGCGCGCTGCGCGACAAAGTTGGCATCATCGATTCGGAAGAGTTACTTGCACAATTTTCAGAAGAAGTCCGCAAACGCATGCATCCGCGGGATCTCGCCGGCCGATTTGAAGGCACGTCCATCATGGTTCTGCTCGAACGCGGTAGCGCACGTGACGGCCAAGTCTGGGGACAACAGCTGGCGAATCACGTCAGGAAGCAAACCTTCGAAATCGGCGACAAATCAACAAATATGACCTGCACGGTTGGCATATGTGCTGTCTCCGATGTCTTCGGTAACCTGGAAGAGCTTGTCGCTGCAACAGTCGATGCACACCGCCTCGGCAAGGAAGGCGGTGGCGATACGTCATTCCTGAACGAGGAGGCGCATGAGGATACCAAGCAGCTCGAATTTGATGCGATCTGGGTCAAGCACCTCAAAGCTGCGCTTATGGACAATCGCTTTCGACTCGCCCAGCTCCCGATTGCCGGGCTTCGCAGCGATTCTGTCGAGATGTTCGACCTGCTCGTTCGCATGATCGACGAACAAGGAAATTCCGTATTGCCGTCCGAATTCCTGCCCGCGGCAGAACGCAACAATATGATGAAGAGCATCGATCGCTGGATGATCAAGGCGGCAATGGATTTCTGTAACAAGAACAACGCTGACCGGGTTTTCGTGCGCCTGTCACGCCAATCGGTGACAGATCCGTCGACGGCGGCATGGATGGAACAGGAATTCGACAAGCGCAAATTCGATTGCTCCCGACTTGTTACTCAAGTCCCGGAGCGCGATGCCGCGAAACACATAAAGCAAACACAGAAACTCGTGAAGCAGCTACGAAAGCTGGGTGTCGGCTTTGCGCTTGAACACTACGGAATCGATCAGGAGCGCTTCCAGATCCTCGACTTGCTCAAGCCCGATTACATCAAGATCGACGGCGAGGTGATGCATTCGCTGATGACCGACAAGCAAATGCAGGCCTGCGTGCAAAAGATCGTCAAGGCAACTGGCGAACGCGATATCAAGACCGTGGCCGAGCGCGTTGAGAACGCAAACGCGATGGCCGTGTTGTTTCAGCTGGGTCTCGATTACATGCAGGGACATTATGTTCAAGAGCCGGAAGTCGTGCTCGAAAATATCGAAAGCAGTAAACCCACGACACTGGATGAGCTCGCGGCTGCGAACGGCAACTGAGCCGCTCGGGCTCCGGGAAAAGTGTGACGCAGATCACACTTGACTGCCGGAACCACACACTACTTGTTATGCAGCCGCAGGCCATAGAATGGTTTCGTAGCCCCGGAAAACAGGATTATTTGGCCTGTTTGCCGCACGAACATCGAGGTCTAAATCAGTGAAGAATTCGACCAGATCCATTTTGCCTACCCTGCTCGCAGTCGGCGGCGGACTCGCCAGTACACCCGTTGCCGCTATCGAGCTCGGTGAAGTTAATGTGCAGTCGTCGCTTGGACAGCCGCTGCGCGCCAGCATCGCCTACGCGTTGGGGCCGAACGAGCAGATTGCCGATTACTGCATAAGCATCAGGCCAGGCCCCGCTGGTAACGGACTTCCCGCGATTTCGCAGGCAGATATCAGCGTAGCCAACGGCGTGATTGCACTGCGCGGGAGACAGCCTGCTCGCGAACCGCTCATGTCCGTGCGCCTTAACTTAACGTGCCCGTACACAGCCAATATCAGTCGCGAATACATGCTCTTCCTGGATCCGGCGCAAGCACTTCAGGCGCAGGAAGCGCCCGTTGCAGCAATACAGGAAACGGTGACCACAATCGCGACACCGACGATTGCCAGAGCTGCACGAGTGGCAACAACACCGGCGACACCGATTGATACCAGCGACCGTTATCGCGTGCAACGCGGTGATTCGCTGTCGCAAATTGCGCAGCGAATCGAAAATCGCTCGGTTGGTCTGTGGAGCGCCGTAGAGCAAATTTTTGAGGCTAACCCCGGCGCATTCATCGACAGCGACCCTAATCAACTCAAGGCGGGCAGCTGGCTCGTCATTCCAGACTTCGGACCGCAGGCCTCGTTTGCAGAAACTGCCGCGCCGGTCGCACCGGAAAGCTTTGTTGAGGAAACCGCCTCAACGGTTTACCCGGTTGTTACCACCGCGCCGGCCAGCGCTGAAACGACTGCTGTTGAAACGCCAGCCGTCGTTGTTGAAGAAAGCATTTCACCCGCGCCGCTTGAGGAAGTCGCAGAAGTGAGTGACGACGCAGCCCTGGCAGAAGAGACAGACGACACAGCGGTGTTGCAGCCCGTAGCGGTCCCCAATATGGCAGACCTGCAACCCGGCGACGTGATTCTCGATACCGAGTTCGATGCACAGTCAACGGCAAGTTCGCCCAACGTTGCGGTCGCCAACATCCTGACGGCAGGCGATACGGCCGCGTCAAGTACCAATTGGATGCTATGGCTTGTGGGCGCCGGCGTAGCGTTGATTGCCGGACTCTTTGTGTTCGGTCGTCGCGATCGCGGCTCGCCTGCTCCAGAAGTGATGCCGGCGCGTCCTGCACGCCGAAAAACCGACGCCGAAAATACCGGGGAGCTTAAAGCCGTCGCGGACGTCGATTTTGACCTTGCAGACGATTCACCGACTACGGAAAATTTCGCTCTCGACGCGAACCTTGAATTCGGTACCGGACTTGAGACAGGCACCGACGTGGACCTGGCACAGGACTTTGGTTTCGCAGTCACGACACACCTTGATCTGGAGTTGCCGAAAGTATCAGCTAGTGTGGATGACGAGTCTGAAACCGACATTATTGCGCCTCCGGAAAATGACCAAAGCTCAATCCTCAAAAACGAAATGCTGCCCGAAGACGACGACTACGATATGTCAGTAATGATTGATGCGACGAAAATGCCAAGGCCTGAGGACGTCACCGAACGCGACCTCAAGGCAGTTGCGGTTGACGGCGGCGATGAGACATTGATCTCGAGTGATTACACCATCAGCAAGGAAGTCGATTACGACATCCTCGAACGGGATTACGAAGACGAAATGACGGCGACACAAGCGCTGAACATGGAAATTGAAAAAGCCGCAGCGGAAATAGCCAAGCAAATGGACGGCCAGGAGGACGCGAGCGACATAACAGGCGAAATGCCGCTTGCGACGGTTACGTCAATCGCTGTCACCGCTAATTTGCCTTCGCACGACGATGACGAGACGATTGACACCGATGCGACAGGTGTCAATGAAGAGATCACGCAGCAAATGTTCCCCGACGACAAGACCGTCGAAATGCCGGCGTCCAAGAAAGACACCAAGGCGAGCTAACTGTAGGAGCGGCGCCCACGCCGCGATCACCCGCGATACGATCGCGGCGTGGGCGCCGCTCCTACAAGATCTCCGGTCCCCGGCCGACTAACCTGTCAACCTTCCTCCAGCCCTTTGGCAGGAAACGGCCACGCAAAGCCCGTTCGCCGTAGTAGTCATCGGTATCGTTCCACTTGATCGTCATTATCCGCGAGCCGCAGTAAACCTGCAGGTCACCATCTTCCGCGAGAACAGTCGCCGCGATCATTTTTTCCTCGCCACTTTTGTACTTCGGGCCGGGAATATTGATCAATTTGTTGCCCTTGCCTTTCGCGAGTTCCGGTAATTCCTCCATCTCGAACATCAGCAGGCGCCCGATTGAGCTTACGGCGGCGATCAGGCATTCGCACTCCCCTGGGACCGGCGACGGTACCACCGCCTTGCCACCGGGCGGCACACGCAGGATAGATTTGCCTGCCTTGTTGCGCGACACGAGGTCGCTTAGCGAGGCGATAAATCCAAATCCGGAATCACTCGCCAGCAAATAGCGCTGATCCTCAGCGCCAATCATGGCGCCACAGAATTCGGCCCCATCGGGTGGCTTGAACTTACCCGACAAGGGCTCTCCCTGGCCACGCGCGGACGGTAAGGTGTTCGCAAGAATGCTATAGACGCGCCCTGTGCTGTCGATGAACATTGCGAGCTGATTGCTGCGACCCTGCGCCGCAGCGAGATACGAGTCGCCGGATTTATAACTCAGCGCCCCCGGATCGACGTCGTAGCCCTTGGCGGCCCGCGCATAGCCCCGCTGTGACAACACAACGGTAACGGGCTCGCTGGCAACGAGTTGCGTCTCGTCGATTGCCTGTGCGGCCTCGCGTTCGATAATTTCGGTGCGTCGCTCATCGCCGTAAGCCTCGGCGTCCTCGAGGATCTCGTTTTTGATCAACGTCTTTAGCCGCGCCGCGCTCTTCAGCGTCTTTTCAAGTTGCTCGCGCTCCTCGTTGAGCTCGTCCTGCTCGCCGCGGATTTTCATCTCTTCAAGCTTGGCGAGGTTTCTGAGGCGCAGGTTAAGGATCGCCTCGGCCTGAATGTCGGCCAGCTTGAACTTCTTCATCAGCCTGGGTTTTGGATCGTCCTCGCTGCGAATGATCGCGATCACCTCATCGATATTGAGATACGCGACCAACAGGCCATCGAGAATGTGCAGGCGATCCGTGACGATTTGCAGTCGGTGCTGCAGGCGACGCTTTACTGTCGCCTTACGAAATTTGATCCATTCCACCAGTAGCTCTACAAGACTAAACATGCGCGGTCGGCCATTGAGGCCGATGATATTCATGTTGACGCGCAGCGTGCGTTCGAGCGACGTGGTCGAATACAGGTGTGACATCAACTGATCAACGTCGACGCCTCGCTTTTTACTGATGACAAGGCGCGTCGGGTCTTCGTGATCGGATTCGTCGCGAAGATCATCGACCTGCGGCAACTTTTTGTTGCGCATTTGCGTTGCGATTTGCTCGAGAATCTTGCTGCCGGAAATCTGGTGCGGCAACGACGTTATAATGATGTCGCTGCCCTCTATTTTGTAGGCCGCGCGCAAGCGCAGGGTCCCCGATCCCGTCGAATATATATCCTTGATCTCGGCACGCGGTGAGACGAGTTCTCCACCGGTTGGAAAATCCGGAGCCTTGATGTGCTTCATCAATGCGGCGACCGTTGCCTTCGGATTGTCGATCAGGTGTATCAGGGCGCTCGCGACTTCATTGAGATTGTGTGGCGGCACGTCCGTCGACATGCCGACCGCGATACCCGTCGTGCCGTTCAGCAGCAGGTTCGGAAGGCGTGCCGGAAGAACCACCGGCTCGCTCAACGTGCCGTCGAAATTCGGCACCCAGTCGACCGTACCCTGACCGAGTTCCAACAGCATGCTCTTGGCGTACGGATTCAGTCTCGATTCCGTGTAACGCATGGCGGCGAAGGATTTCGGATCGTCGGTCGAGCCCCAATTGCCCTGCCCTTCAACGATGGGGTAACGATAGGAGAAAGGCTGCGCCATGAGCACCATCGCTTCGTAGCATGCCGAATCACCGTGCGGGTGATATTTGCCGATGACATCGCCAACGGTGCGCGCCGATTTCTTCGGCTTCGAGCTCCATGACAGGCCCAGCTCGCTCATCGAATAGATGATGCGTCGCTGCACCGGTTTGAGGCCGTCGCCTATAGACGGCAGGGCGCGGTCGAGAATGACGTACATCGAATAATCGAGGTAGGCCTTTTCGGTGAATTCCTTGAGCGCCTGTTGTTCGACACCCTCGAGATTAAGACTGTTTTGCATGACTTCTATACCTCAGCGAGATCGCCCTTCATCTCGAGCCACTTGCGGCGATCCTTCGAACGTTTCTTTGCGAGCAGCATGTCCATGAGCTGATCGGCCTTGTCTTTGGCGCTGACCGTGAGTTGCACGAGACGGCGTGTGTCGCGATTCATCGTCGTTTCCCGCAGTTGTCCGGGATTCATCTCGCCGAGGCCCTTGAAACGCGTAACGGAAACCTTGCCGCGCTTCTTTTCTGCTTCAATTCGGTCGAGGATGCCTTTGCGTTCGCCCTCGTCCAGCGCGTAAAACACTTCCTTGCCAACATCGACCCGGTATAAGGGTGGCATTGCAACGTAAACGTGGCCCGCCAGCACGAGTTCGCGGAAATGTCGCAGGAATAACGCACACAACAATGTCGCGATGTGCAATCCGTCGGAATCCGCATCGGCGAGGATACAAACTTTGTGATAACGCAGGCCCTCAATATCATTTGTGCCCGGATCAACACCGAGCGCCACGCTGATGTCGTGAACTTCCTGTGATGCCAGGATTTCAGCCGAATCCACTTCCCAGGTGTTCAAAATTTTGCCCCGCAGCGGCATGATCGCTTGCGTATTGCGATCCCGCGCTTGTTTGGCAGATCCGCCGGCCGAGTCTCCTTCAACGAGAAATATTTCGCATAGTTCCGGTTCCTGCGACGTGCAGTCTGCCAGCTTTCCTGGCAACGCCGGACCGGAAACGATTTTCTTGCGAACGACTTTCTTGGCCGCCTTCAGGCGCCCCTGCGCTTTCGTAATGGCCAGCTGAGCGATCTGGTCGCCGGTTTCCGGGTGCTGGTTCAGCCAGAGCGAAAAACTGTCCTTGATGACACCGGTGACAAACGCGGCCGATTCTCGCGACGACAGACGTTCTTTCGTCTGGCCGGAAAACTGCGGGTCTTCCAGTTTGGCACTCAGCACGAAACTCAATCCATCCCAAACATCTTCCGGCGCGATCGATACACCGCGCGGCAAAAGGCTGCGGAAGTCGCAAAACTCGCGCAGCGCGTTCGTGAGGCCGGTACGAAGCCCGTTCACATGCGTACCGCCCTGTGGCGTCGGAATTAAATTGACGTAGCTCTCAGTGACCACCGGACCGCCGTCATTCAACCATGCAAGCGCCCAGTCGACGGTCTCGTTGTTGCCCTGCAGGCTCCCCGAAAATGTCTCGGCTGGGAGGATCTCGCCTCCTCCGATGGCTTCGACGAGGTATTCCTCCAGGCCGCCTGAATAACACCATTCGTGCTTCTCTTTTGGCTTCTCGATATTGAGTCGAACGGTCAGTCCCGGACACAGGACGGCTTTTGCGCGTAAGGCATGTTTCAATCGCGTAACCGAGAACTTGTTCGAATCGAAATACTGAGGATCGGGCCAAAAGCGAATCGTTGTGCCTGTGTTGGCCTTGCCAACCGTGCCAACGACTTCGAGCTTGCCGCGCTTTTTGCCACTGGCAAAACTCATGTTGTATTCCTTGCCGCTACGACGAATCCAGACTTCGAGGTTTTTCGACAGGGCATTTACGACGGACACGCCGACGCCGTGCAAGCCGCCCGAGAATTGATAACTCTTTTTTGAGAATTTACCGCCCGCGTGCAGGCGCGTCAGAATCAATTCAACGCCAGGAATCTTTTCCTTGGGGTGTTTGTCGACGGGCATGCCGCGGCCGTCATCCGACACTTCGAGCGAGCCATCTTTGAAAATCGTGACATCGATTTTCTTGCAGTGGCCGGAGAGCGCTTCGTCAATACTGTTGTCGACGACCTCGTGCGCGAGGTGATTTGGCCGGGTCGTATCGGTGTACATGCCCGGCCGCCGCCGAACGGGCTCAAGCCCCTTAAGGACCTCAATGTCCGCGGCGTCGTATTTTTTGTTCATCCAGGGCTGCCAAGCGAATGCACGGCAGGATTCTAGCTTGATTGAACGGGCCTTGCACCCGCCATTATCATCAGACCTTCGGAGGTTTGGCCTATTTGGTGGATCAAGTACACTGTTGGCATACACCGGAGAAACCCATGTGCCCAAATGACTTGAAAAGATTGGCCATTATTTTTCGGGCACTCACTTTTCTGCTGCTTGCTGGATGTGGCGGCAAAGAGGCAGTCGCCCCTGAAGATGTTGAACAGGGGGCGTTTAATGATCTGCGATCCGAAGTCATAGATATCGTGCCGGATTCGCAGCGACAGGAAACGCTACTCGAATTGGTTGACGACCTACAAATCGAATTTGCGGAGTTGCGCAAGGATGTCGTTGTCAAGAGAACCGAGCTTCGCAAGCTGAACTCAGACTACGACGCGACACGCGAACAATTTCATGAATACGCTGAAAGGTATGACGCCGCAATCAAGCAAAGCCGTGAGAAAGTAACGGCGAGTCGCCAGAAGCTTGTAAGAGAAACGACGGTCGACGAGTGGGATGCGCTAAAAAAATTGGAAACCAAGACCATGAAAAAGCTGCTTAGCCTGCTTCAGTCTGTTTAGGAGAAAAGGGAATGCTAATCGCACTGATGACAATATTATTTCTCGGCGGCAGCTCGTTTGGCCCCATGTTGTATATCGACGAGGCGAGAGACAACGCCAAGTCGGCGATTATGGATGATGATCAGCGCAAACTCGTGCGCGACGATCTGAAGTCAATGAAGAAAAGAGCAAAGCAGTATGCGAAATCGGTTAAGGGGCTAACGAAGGATTTGCGGAAGGAATTTGGAGATCATGCGGTTGGCGAAGCCGATCTTGATGTCTATTGGGACCAGGTTTTTGCTCTAAATGTATCCTTCAGCGACGACATCATTGATATGCGTTTCGAATTGCGCGACAAAGTCTCGCGCGAAGAATGGTCGGCGCTATTCCCCGCCGACTCGAACGACACGCAATAGATTTTCCTGACGAGACCTTAAGTCAGATCTTTCAGGAGCGCGCAGCGGACGATTTCCGCAAGCGGCGAGATTTCAACTTTGTAGTTATCGTGATCAATACCCGCTGCGAGCGCGGCGCCTTCCTTCAATGCAGCGACCTGGTTTTCATCAAGCTCAAAGCGAAGAAAATGCACGGCCGATGTTTTCGCTTCATCTGATCGATCCATATCCTCGTCAGCTATCGGGTAGACGCGCTCGTGTCCGTCGACCTGCATATAGACGCGGTCCTCGATCCCGATGAGCTGCCTTAGCATCACGCGACGTTCATCCTCGTCGGGAAATTCCACCATGAATGTCGCTTTCCAGTTCGCGCCATCGGGGATCAGCGGATTGTAGGCATCGAGTTCCTCATTGATGCCGGCGGCTTCAAAAATGCGCTCGATACGCAGCATCTCCTGTACCTGGTATTGCATCGTGAGCCGATCTTCGAAATACAGCGCGGCATTCGTGCCGAGGTGTACGCGGCGATTGCGTTTGTGCTCCATGACCTCATTGCGAAAGCCGTCGCGTGCCTCCGAATACTGCTCGAGGCTCATCAAGTCATTCCGACCCAGTTTTTGCGTATTCGTCATATTCCGTAAGCGTCCCGCAGCAGGCTCATCGGGTGTCCCGCAGTGTAGTCATCAAGATCCTGTACAAGCTGCTCCGCGGCCATAGGACAGTCGCTTACAAAGTGCTCGGCTTCGCTGTTCTCGATCTTCTTCACAACAGGGCCTGCGATCCTCTTCGATACGTCGTGAAATTCTTTTTTCACAGCGTAGGTACCGTCGTGACCTGAACAGCGTTCGATCGCATCCACAACCGTATCCGGCACCAACTGCAAAATGTCGCGTGTTTTCAGCCCGATATTTTGCACGCGAAGGTGGCACGGCACCTGGTAGGACACCTTGCCGAGGGATTTGGCGAAATCCGTTCTCAAACGGCCGTCCTTGTGACGCAGCATGAGGTATTCAAACGGATCGTAGATCGCATCACGGACCTTACGCACATCGGGATCGTCCGGATACATCAACGGCAACTCCTGTTTGTACATCAGGGTGCAGGAGGGAATCGGCGTCACAATGTCCCAGCCCTTGTCGACCCATGCAGCCAGTACCGGGATATTGGATTCCTTCGCTCTCGCCACCGACTCAAGGTCGCCCAACTCCAGCTTGGGCATGCCGCAACAGGATTCCTTTTCGGCCAGCGTGACCGGAATGCCGTTGTGTTCGAAAACAGCGACCAGATCCTCGGCCATCGCCGGGCGATTGCGATTGCCGTAACAGCTTGCGTAGAGAACGACCTTGCCTTGAGTCGCCGCGCCCGGCTCGGCTCTTCTGCCATCCACACCGTGTAAATGCTCGAGACGTTTGCGCGCCGGTTTTGAATGGTATTCAGGGATCGGCGCATGTTGGTGCACGCCAAGCGTCGATTCGAGGAGCTTTCTACCGACCGTGCTGCGATTGCTTGCGTTGACGACTTCTGCGACGACGGGTATCCCGGCGAAATTTCCAACAGCATCCGTCGCACTCAGTATCCGGTCGCGCCAGGAAGCGCCCTCTTTCCTGAAGCGGGCCGATTTAGCCCGCAACATCAGATGCGGAAAATCAATGTTCCACTCGTGCGGCGGTACATAGGGACACTTGCTCATGTAGCACATGTCACAGAGGTAACAGTGATCGACAACGTCCCAGTAGACTTTCTTTTCTACACCGCCGAGTTCCATCGTGTCCGATTCGTCGATGGCGTCGAACAGCGTCGGAAACGCATTGCAGAGATTGAAGCAACGACGGCAACCGTGGCATACGTCGAAGACCCGCTCCAGTTCAGTGAACAGCGGGCCTTCGTCGTAAAATTCTTCGGATTGCCAGTCGAGAGGATGCCGCGTCGGCGCG
>Ga0255056_10000021_pt1 | contig 34598 bp, 25 predicted proteins | sample Cases_109_1_MG_FD_183639 | JGI IMG/M metagenome (GOLD analysis project Ga0255056, IMG submission 183639) | Seawater microbial communities from Amundsen Gulf, Northwest Territories, Canada - Cases_109_1 | ecosystem: Environmental > Aquatic > Marine > Gulf | place: Canada: Northwest Territories... | reverse complement strand
AGCAATCCACGAGCCACCAAGGCACATAACGTTGGGAAGTTTCAGATAATCGGATGCCAGTTCCGGCGAAATTCCGCCGGTCGGAAAGAAGCGTGCCTCGGGAAGTGGCGCGCCCAAAGCCTTCAGCATCGCCGTGCCGCCTGCCAACTCTGCCGGAAAGAACTTGATAAGCGAGTAGCCACGTTCTTGGAGCCGAATTACTTCGCTCGCGGTTACCGCACCCGGCACGAACGGTAATTGATGTTTCGTAGCAGCATCAAGCAATGAATTGCCGGAACCCGGACAAACTGCAAATTTTGCTCCGGCTTCCTTCACTTGTGCGAATTGAGTCGCGGTGCGCACGCTGCCTGCACCTACGCAGACATCGGGAAATACCTTCGCTATATTTTCAATTGCGACGAGCGCGTATGGCGTGCGCAGCGTGATTTCGATCGTGGCAAGGCCTGCCCCGATCAACGTTTCAGCCAGTGGCAAAGCCGCATTTGGATCATCTACAACGACTACCGGAACAATGCCTGAGCTCCTTAGCAGATTGGTCGCGTCCATTAGTCACTCTCTGAGAATATGCTGGCGCCCATTTCCGCGCCATTTGCATTTTTGCGAAACACGCTGAATAACTCGCGGCCCATCCCTGTGTGACTGGAAGAAAGGTCGGGCTCTTCCACAAGTCTTGACTCCAGAGATTCGCCTCCTGCATCAACCGATAAGATACCGTTGTCTACGTCTATATGAACCAGGTCGCCGTCACGAATCCTGCCAATCAGTCCCCCATTCGCCGCCTCTGGCGTTACTTGAATAGCTGCCAGAACTTTTCCGGACGCGCCAGACATTCGTCCGTCAGTTAGAAGCGCAACTTTGTGGCCGGAGTTTTGCAGTACGCTTAGAAATGGCGTTAATTTATGTAATTCGGGCATGCCGGTTGCACGCGGACCTTGAAACGGCAATACGGCAACGAAATCTTTGTGAAGTTCGCCCGCCTGAAAGGCATCAGTGAACTCCGCCTGCGACCCAAAAACTCTTGCCTGCGCCGTTATTTCGTAATGCTCGGGAGAAACGGCGGAGACTTTGATCATTGCTCTCCCCAGGTTCCCGTCGACGAGTCGCAAGCCGCCTTCAGCATCGAAGGGAGCAGAGACCGGTCTCAGGATCTCGCGATCCAGCGACTCGATCGGTGCAGGCTTCCAATCGATTTTGCCGTTATCAATGAACGGTTCGACGCAAAACTTACCAAGACCGTCACCTAGTATCGTAGCAACGTCTCCGTGTAGAAGACCGGCGTCAAGTAATTCGCGAATAACGAAGCCGAGCCCGCCGACCGCATGGAAATGATTCACATCAGCAAGTCCGTTCGGGTACACATGCGCAAGCAGAGGCACTACATGTGACAATTCCGAAAAATCGTTCCAGTCGATCCTTATTCCAGCCGCTGCAGCAATCGCGACAAGGTGAATAGTGTGATTTGTCGAACCCCCGGTTGCGAGCAGGCCGACAATGCCGTTGACAATGGCCTTCTCATCAACAATTTCGCCAATAGGCAAATAATTACCACTCAGATTGGTGATACGCAGCAACTGACTAACTGCCTCGGCGGTTAGTGCGTCACGTAGTTCAGTGTTCGGATTAACAAATGAACCGCCGGGCAACTGCAGGCCCATGAACTCCATCATCATCTGGTTGCTGTTAGCGGTGCCATAAAACGTGCACGTACCTGGTGAGTGGTAGGACGCCGATTCAGCCTGCAGTAGCTCGTCGCGGCCAATCCGGCCAGCCGCATATTCTTCGCGGATCCTGGCTTTCTCGTTATTGGGCAGCCCGGAAACCATCGGACCCGCGGGTACGAAAATCGTCGGCAATTGGCCGAATGAAAGTGCGCCAATAAGGAGGCCGGGAATGATCTTGTCGCAAACGCCCAGGCAGATCGCTGCATCGAACATGTTGTGAGACAGGGCGACGGCGGTGGAAAGGGCAATAACGTCGCGGCTGAACAGCGACAAGTCCATGCCATCCTGGCCTTGTGTCACGCCGTCGCACATCGCCGGCACGCCACCCGCAAACTGCGCTACCGCACCTTCGTCTTGCGCCGCCTGTTTTATTGCCGCGGGATATGCTTCGAACGGCTGGTGCGCGCTGAGCATATCGTTATACGCTGAGACAATGCCGATATTCGGCACTACATTTCCCGACAGTGCTTCTTTGCGACCGGTGCTGCAGGCGGCCATGCCGTGTGCTAGGTTACTGCACGACAATCTCGATCGAGATGGCCCGTCCTCGGCGGCTGCATGAATTCTGCTCAGATAACGGCTGCGGGAGACGGAGCTTCTTTCTCGAATTCGTTCCGTCACGCGTTCAATCACAGGGTTCATCTAAGTCGCTCCTTTAAGAAACTACGGTGCCCAAATGACGCGAACCGGGGTTCGTTGCTGAAGCAAGAGGCTACTTACCGGATATTCGCTGCCAGGATGCCTGGCCTTTTCGAATGTTTCACGTTTGGCATCACCGAAAAACAACAAAAAAATTTCATCGCTTTGCAACAAGGTGGACAACGTTAACGTAACCCTTGGGTACCTGCTGGCGGCAGTTCTGACCACCATGCAACTGAGTTCACTATCCTGACTGAGACCTTCATTTGTACCATCTATATCCTGAAATAGTGAAGCAAAATGGCCGTCCTCGCCAATTCCAAGCAACGAGGCCGCGGATGGTAGTGGAAATGATTGCAGTTGGTCAGTCAGTTCGCTACAACGCTCTTCCGGCGTCAACGCAGCGTCAAACATGGGCACAAATTGAGCTGCGGAAGCACGACCCGTTACGAGCAATCGTCTTATCATTTTCTCATTGCTTGCATCGTGATCCGCCGGAACGTACCGCTCATCGCCCGGCAAAATGTAGACGCGCTCCCACTCCAGATCGGTTTCTGCCAATACCTTGTAACATTGTTCGGGTGTCGAACCACCGCTGACTACAAATGACGTGTTTTTCGATTCAACCAGATTCCGTCTGATAGCCGCAGCGACGTAACGTGCGGCAGCTTCTGAAGCCAGCGATCTATTCGCGAATTGTTCTACAGAAATCGGCATCAGTCGTCCGGATACCAACTTCGTCCGTCACGATCCAGCAGCAACGACGACGCAGCCGGACCCCACGTGCCCGCAACGTATTTTTCTATTTTTTGCCGCGACTGCTGCCAGCCTACGATGACCTGATCTATCCATTGCCACGCAGTTTCAATTTCATCCCGTCGCATAAACAGCGCGGGACTGCCACGCAGCGCCTCCATCAGTAAGCGTTCATAGGAATCCGGGTAGCGTATGCCAAAAGTCTCTTCGAAACTCAGATCAAGCGATACAGGGCGTAATTTAAATCCGCCAGGGCCGGGTTCCTTGGCCATTACTGAAAGCCTTACTCCTTCATCCGGTTGCAGTCGAATCGTTAAGCGATTCGCGACGATGTCCTCGGCGATATCCGGAAATATCGAGTGTGGCACTGCGTGAAATTGAATGACGATCTCCGAGTGCTTGGCTGTAAGACGTTTGCCGGTACGTAAATAGAACGGCACGTTTGACCAGCGCCAGTTTTCGATCTCAACCTTCATCGCAACAAATGTCTCTGCACTCATTTCCTCATTGCCAAGTTCGTCGGCGTAACCGGGCACCGTATTTCCATTGATCGCGCCCGGCGTGTACCGACCCCTGACGGTATGGGTTTTGATTGCGTGCGGCAGGATAGGTTTGAGCGCGCGTAAAACCTTCAGTTTTTCGTCGCGCACTGCGTCGTGGTTGAGACTGCTTGGTACCTCCATCGCGACGAGACAAACGAGTTGCAACATATGATTTTGTACCATGTCACGAAGTGCGCCGGTATTGTTATAAAAGTCTATCCGGCCGCCTACGCCGAGACTCTCGGCAACCGTAATTTGCACATGATCTATGACGCCTCTACGCCACAGGGGCTCGAACAGGGAATTGCCAAAACGCAGCGCCAACAGGTTTTGCACTGTTTCCTTGCCCAAATAATGATCAATGCGGAAAATCTGGTTCTCGCTAAAACATTGGCCGACTTCATCATTGATAGCGCGCGCAGATTCAAGGTCATGGCCCACCGGTTTTTCAAGCACGATTCTGGAGCGTTCCGTAACTAATTTGTTCGAGCGAAAACCTGCAGCAATTTGACCGAACAGATTCGGTGCTGTCGCAAGGTAAATCACGCGGGTCCTACCGTGCGTACCCGACAACAAATCGCAAAGTGCAGTCCAGTTTTCGGTATCGTTCGCGTCCGCATTAACGTAGTTGAGTCGCGACTCGAATGCGCGCCACTCATTCGCGTCGAATTCGCCTTCCTTGAGGTTGGACTGCAACGCCTCTTCGACTAATGCTATGTAACTGTCGCGATTCATGTCGCTGCGCCCAACAGCTATGATGCGGCTGTCTGTGGAAATCTGTCCGTCCCGTGCTCGGTGGTACATTGCAGGCAATAGCTTGCGCATCGCGAGGTCGCCCGTACCGCCAAAAATAATCAGGTCGAAAGTGTCGACTGGAAGGAGTTGCGCCATCTTCAGGTCCTTTTACAAATCTGGTCCGGTTGTAGCCGGTTCTTTTCCGGAACCATTCGCAGCGCTATGTCGGTCTAACAAGTCCTGCGTAATTCTCGCAATCATATTCGAATCGATGCGGTAGAAGTAGATAGCGACTACTCCCAGGATGGCAAACACCGCCGGGAACACACTAAACATGAATCGGATTCCGGCCATCGATGTGGCAGTTTGAGTTTCATTTGCGACGAAGCCAAACCAGGAAAGAATAATACCGGCAAGTCCGGCACCAACAGCCAATCCCATTTTGTGCGAAAACTGTACCGTCGAAAATACCAGGGCAGTCGTCCGCCGCCCGCTCTTCCACTCGCCATAGTCAGCGCAATCTGCATACATTGACCACACCAATGCCGGCGTCGGTCCAGCTGCAAGCATGCCAGCGCAATTGATCGCCACCATCAGCCAATACTGATTCGGAGGAATGAAATAGAAAGCTGCCATCGACATCGCGTTGAGTAGCGACAATACGATCATCAGTTGACGTTTTTCGAAGCGTTGGCTCAGCGTCTTGGTCAATGTGACTCCAACCATCATCGCCATTAACCCCAGTGACAGAAATACAGCCGTCTTGTCGAATATGAGAAATATTGGAGTGCCGTCGTCGCCAACGTAGTACTTAAAATAGTACAGCAAGGTACCATTCCGTACGGCGATATTGACCAGCGTGAAGATGCCGGTCAGAAAAAGTGCTTTCCAGGGTCCGTTGTCGAATAGTGCTTTTAGATCCAGTTTTACGTCAGACCTGGCCGACACTGGAGTGACGCGTTCTTTAGTTGTTGCGAACGTAATCCAAAATAGGGCGACAGAGATAACTGCGAAAATGAGCATCGTGAATTGAAACCCCAGCGCCTCGTCGCCGTTCCCCAAAATATTCTTAAGCGGCGTCACAAACGTACCAACTAACCATCCTGCGGCGAAGGCACAAAAAAAGCGGTAGCTGGCAACCTTGGTTCGTTCAATTGATAGTGGCGATATCACACCCATCAAAGCAGAGTAGGGTACGTTGATCGCGGTGTAAGCCAGCATCATCAGTGAGTAGGTGATGTAGGCATAAATGAGTTTGCCTGTATAAGATAAATCCGGATTGGCGAACATCGCGTAACCGCAAAACCCATACGGAACAGCTGCCCACAATATATAGGGCCGGAATTTTCCCCAGCGGGAGTTCGTGCGGTCGGCTATCAAACCCATAATCGGGTCGCTAACAGCATCGAGAATCTTTGTCACGAGGAACATGGTGCCCACCGCGGCAGCCGATAGTCCAAAAATGTCTGTGTAGTAATAAAGTAGGAAGAGGTTGAATGTAGCGAAGAAAAAATTGGAGGCTGTGTCGCCCAGGCCATACCCCAATTTCTCTCTAAATCTTAGGGGTCGCATATTATTTTTCACGTCGTGCTTCCAGTTGTAAGCGAACTTCGGGTGCCGTTGCGTAGTGGATCGCCTGGCTCATTTATGGGTCCGGCCGTTAAGTTATGACTGCAAGCCTTGCGAATCATCGTCCATCAAATTGACAGCGCTGTCAAATATTGCTAAAAGTGCGCCAGCATGAACGCTTTTGAGTTCATCATTGTGATCGATTAGGTTACTAATTAGAAAATTTCCGCCTGCGCCGAAACGAATAAGCGGCAAGTTGGAATTGCCGATAACAGGTGTAACTGTCGTTCCTGGAGCATTAATGCACTACCAACTACGTTGGGGATTACTCGGACTGAAAGTTCGGCAGTTCGATTTAAATGCCGTGCTGCACGGTTTAATGGTGATGATGTTTATGAGCACGACTTCAGCTAATGAAATTGGCGACGCCCTGACGATTGAGCAGCGCGTATCGCTGTTGTTGGCGGAAATGACGCTTGATGAGAAGATTGGTCAGATGAGCCAGCGCAACGCGAGCGATTGCCATGCGCCTCATCATCTCGCGGATGATCTCCGGGCCGGGCGCATTGGCTCTGTACTAAACTGTGTCGATGTTGATTCGGTCAATGAAATGCAACGCATCGTCATCGAAGAAAGCCGCCTGGGGATTCCGCTCCTGGTGGGTCGTGACGTCATTCACGGATTCAAAACCGTTTTGCCTATTCCGCTCGGACAGGCAGCATCTTTTAATCCTGAGATCGTAAAACAGGGAGCTGAAATCGCGGCTGAAGAGGCCGCTTCGACCGGTGTTAACTGGACATTTGCTCCAATGGTAGATATTTCACGCGATGCAAGGTGGGGGCGAATCGCAGAGAGCCTCGGCGAAGACCCGTATCTCGCGAGCATACTTGGCGCCGCAATGGTCGAGGGTTTTCAGGGCTCGGATCTCGCAGCCACGGGATCCATTGCCGCATGCGCCAAGCACTTTGCGGGCTATGGCGCGAGCGAAAGCGGCCGTGACTATGACACTACCAATATTCCCGAGAATGAATTGCGCAATGTCTACCTGCGCCCCTTCAAAGCGGCGGTAGATGCCGGCGTAACAACACTTATGACCTCATTCAGCGATCTGGACGGTGTTCCCGCGACGGCTAATGGTTTTCTGTTGCGACAAATATTGCGTGAGGAATGGCGATTCGATGGCTTTGTCGTCAGTGACTGGGATTCGATTCGGCAGCTCGAAATTCATGGTCTGACCGATGGTGACAAAGCATCCGCTTATGAAGCGGTCACGGCTGGTGTCAATATGGAGATGGCGGGAGATGCTTACGTCAATCACATTGCGGGCCTGGTCGAGGACGGCAGCATTGACATTGCAATGATCGATGCAATGGTCGGGAGCATTCTGCAAGCGAAAGTTCGGCTTGGCTTATTCGAGAATCCGTATACGAACCCGGCGGACTTCCGTGCGATAGCGGACGAGGGTGCGTTAAAAATCTCGCGACAGGCAGCGCTGGAAAGCGTTGTAATGCTGAAAAATGATGGCGCTGCGCTGCCGCTTCAGTTGTCGGATCTTTCAGCGATTGCGGTGATCGGCCCGCTGGCGGATGCGCCCCACGAACAACTCGGCACCTGGGTTTTTGACGGTGATGCGGACCTCAGTATTACAGGATTGTCGGCGATCCGCGACCTGGGAGGTGACAACGTCGATGTGCGTTATGTCCGCGCGATGGAAACCTCAAGAAGCAAAACGACTGAACCGTTTGGCGAGGCCGTCGACGCTGCAAAAAATTCTGATGCCGTCATATTGTTTCTCGGTGAGGAAGCTATTCTTTCGGGCGAAGCGCACTCACGCGCAGATATCAATTTACCGGGCGCGCAGGTCGAACTTGTTCGGCGCGTCAGGGAAACTGGTAAACCTCTGATTGTCGTCATATTGGCGGGAAGGCCACTAACGCTCTCGAATATTGTGCATGAGGTCGATGCGATTTTGTATGCGTGGCACCCAGGTACTATGGGTGGTCCTGCAATTGCCGACCTGCTGTTTGGAATTGAATCACCGTCCGGGAAGCTACCAGTGACGTTTCCGCGCATGGTTGGCCAGATACCGATTTACTACAACCACAAGAACACCGGCAAGCCACCATCGGCCGACTCTATAGTTCATATTGACGACATCAATGCCCACGCGCCGCAAACATCACTCGGCATGTCTGCGTTTCATCTCGATGCCGGATTCACGCCACTGTTCGCTTTCGGACATGGTTTGTCCTATGCGCATTTCGAGTATCGCGACATAAATATCAGCTCCTCCCGAATACCGCTGGGTGACACGGTGACGGTTACTGTCGAATTGACGAATGTCAGTGACGTTGCGGCGACAGAAGTCGTGCAATTGTATGTTCGCGATCTCGTTGGCAGTGTCACCCGTCCGGTGAAAGAGCTGAAGGGATTCAAGCGCGTACGACTTGAGCCGCATCAAGGCCGGATTGTCGAATTTCAGCTGCACACCGACGACCTGGCCTTCTTCGGACGTGACATGAAACTGAAGTCAGAAACCGGATCTTTCCGTGTCTGGATTGGTGGCAGCTCCGACGCCGAACTGCAAGAAGAATTTGAGATCGTCGCCAGCGAATGACGAGCAGATGATCCTTGTGAATGAAATCACGCGATATACGGCTACCGTCGCACTAATCGTCTCGCTGGGCGGCTTTATTGGATGTGCGGATCGTAATATGGAATCTCAATCTTCGTCAGCCGTTAAAGTCGAAATCGTCGCCAGCGACAATGGCTACCAGCTTCTCCGAGGTGGCGAGCCCTACCATATCAAGGGTGCCGGACTCGAATATGGTGACATCGATTTATTCGCCGCCCATGGCGGCAATTCGATTCGGACCTGGTCAACCCGGGACGGTGATCGCACAGCCCAAGAGGTCCTCGACAATGCATTGAATAATGGCGTTACGGTCGCGCTTTGCTTAAAAGTCGGCGTAGAGCATTGGGGATTTGACTATGACGACACTGAAGCGGTTGCTACTCAATTAGACGATTTGCGAGGGGAGGTACTTAAGTATCGTAACCACCCTGCGCTGCTGGTCTGGATTATCGGCAACGAGCTGAATTACGACTACACCAAAGCGAAAGTCTACGATGCCGTTAACGATATCTCCAGGATGATCCACGAACTGGACCCAAATCATCCGACCACAACCACAATCGCTGGACTCAAACCTGACGCTTTAGCGGATATAAGCACGCGCGCACCGGATCTCGATTTCGTCAGTTTCCAGGTTTACGGCCAGCTGAAATCATTGCCGGACTTCGTAAAACAGCCTGGTTATGAAAAGCCGTTTTTCGTCACAGAGTGGGGCGCGACCGGACATTGGGAAGTGGACAAGACCAGTTGGGGCGCACCGATTGAGGCGACGAGTTCAGAGAAAGCGGATACCTATTTGAATGGGTACCGCAACATACTCGCGCCACTTGAGGGTCATCTCATCGGCTCCTATGTATTCTTGTGGGGTCAAAAACAGGAGCGTACGGGAACATGGTACGGAATGTTTACGGAATCCGGTGAGGAGACCGAAACGATCGACGTTATGCATTACATCTGGAACGGGACCTGGCCAGATAATCGGTCACCGAGACTGGAATCGATGTCGCTTGATGGCAGGTTCGCCGGGCAAAACGTCGAGTTAATTGCCGGTCAGTCGTATGACGCGACCGTCAAGGTGTCGGATCCTGACAATGATTCACTACGTTACCACTGGGAAGTAAAGCCCGAGAGCGCTGCCACGCAGGGTGGGGGAGGATTCGAAGAATCGATTGAGAGTCTCGATCACTTGATCAGGGATGCCTCCGCGCCAGCGATTCAACTCATTGCTCCGCAAGAACCCGGCGCATATCGCCTGTTCGTCTACATATACGACGGGCAAAATCATGCGGCACACGCGAACATCCCGTTTCTTACATCTGATGACGGTGGCAAATGATCTCCCGCCCAAAGTATCAAAGCGGCAGAAAACTGCGGCAGTTTCCGACGTCCAATTGCGCGATTCTGGTGTTTGCGGCAATATTTTTTGTTTCGGCTTGCGGCGGTGGAAACGAGGATGACTAGTGCGCACTACACTGGCAGCGTCGAGGCTCTAATTGAAAATATGTCGCTCGAGCAAAAGATCGGTCAGATGACACAGGCCGAGCGACAGTCCGTTACGCCAGACGATGTACGCCAGTATCACATTGGCTCGGTATTGAGTGGCGGTGGATCCTGTCCGGGAAACAATCGCCCCGCGGACTGGGTCGAAATGAACGATGCTTATTGGGCCGCATCAATGCAGGAAGATGAACAGCATCTGGCAATTCCGCTGCTGTATGGCGTGGACGCTATTCACGGTCACGCCAATGTTTTTGGTGCGACGATCTTCCCACATAACATAGGTCTTGGCGCATGTAACGACAAAGATCTGGTCGAATACATCGCGAGAATAACGGCAAAAGAAATTCTCGCTACAGGCGTCGACTGGACGTTTGCTCCCACGCTCGCGGTCGCACGGGACGACCGTTGGGGACGCACCTACGAGAGTTTCGCTGAAGACCCGTCAATAGTGACAGGCTATGCCGACCGTTTCGTTACTGGAATGCAGGGCGATCTCGGTAATGATGGCGTGATTGCTTGTGCCAAACACTGGGTGGGCGATGGCGGCACGCTATACGGTATCGACCAAGGTGAAACCACGCTGACGATTGCTGAACTGGAGCGGTTGCACATTGCGCCATATCGACGGGCTGTAGATGCCGGAGTACTCACGGTGATGGCGTCTTTTAGCAGTTGGAACGGTGATAAGTGCCATGGTCATCGGCAGTTGCTGGTTGATGTCCTTAAAGGTCAGCTCGGATTTGACGGGTTTATAGTCTCTGACTGGGATGGCATTAATTACCTTTCTGTGGATCCTGGCGAAGCGGTGGAGATGGGGGTCAACGCAGGCATCGATATGTTCATGATTGGAGAAGACTGGAAGTCGTTTATCGACCATCTTCTGCGTCACGTCGCCGAGGGTAAGGTCAGCATGTCGCGGATCGATGATGCGGTACGCAGGATACTGACCGTGAAGTACTGTTTCGGCCTGTTCGGCAAACCGAGACCCGCTGCGCGAGCCTGGTCAAACCATTCATCTTTCGGTTCGTCCGAACATCGCGATCTTGCACGTGAGGCGGTTCGCAAATCGCTCGTATTGCTGAAAAATGAAAACAGCGTTCTGCCATTGTCCAGACAGGCGCGCATTCTGGTTGCCGGTCGTAATGCGAATAATTGTGGTGCGCAGTGTGGCGGTTTTACAGTTGAATGGCAGGGAACCACTGGCAACGACAAAATTGAGGGTGGCACTTCCGTCTGGGAAGGGATTAAGGAGTTATCCGCCGATGCGGAACTAAGCATTGACGGCACTGCGGCGAGTCCTGAGTGCCATGATGTTGCGATCGTGGTCATTGGTGAAAATCCCTACGCTGAAGGGATGGGTGACATTCGGGCCAGCGATAAGGTCATTGTCGAGTCGGGCTCAATGATTCGCGGAGAAATGAAAGTGCTGCAGGCATACGGCAATTCGCTTGAGCTTGAGCAGTTGCATCCCGAGGACTTACAAACGATTAAGACCATCTCGGACCAGGCTGTCCCAGTTGTATGCGTTTTGATATCCGGCAGGCCGCTTGTCGTCAATCGGGAGTTGGAACATTGTCAGGCGTTTGTGGCGGCCTGGCTTCCGGGCTCGGAAGGCAAGGGTGTTGCAGAAGTGCTATTCGGTGACTACGATTTTCACGGCCGTCTGTCGTTTTCCTGGCCGCGCCACGACGGACAAAAGTTGAACGTGGGCGACGCGCACTATGATCCGCTATTGGAATTTGGATACGGTCTCAGCTACACGGATTGAGCAACTTTGACGGTTCGAGCAACGACGTCATCGAGCGATAATTCTGCGTAGCCGGCGAGGCCGACGCCAATACGGCCAGCCCATGGCCTGGTCCAATTAACCGGGATGGTTGTTCCCATGAGGCCGCATAATCCGCCAACCGTTGCTCCGTTGCTGTCAGTGTACCAGCCGGCTGCAACGGTATCGCCTATCGCCGCCCCGAAGTCTGCATTCGTCGAACAAAGCGCCCAGACGACCAGTGCCAGGTTGTTCAACGTATGGATCGGAGATAGTTCTGCATAGTGGTGGTGCATTCGATCAACTACGTCAGGGTCGGACACGAGTTGTCGACGGAATTTAACAGCCGCCGCGGACTCGCAATTCTCAGGAATTTGCTCAAGTGTTTCGTCGATAACGCCATCACCGTGTAATTGATGTCGTCGTCAGCCTCGGCACGGACAATGTGGCCACGGCAACAATTGCGCCCTAATCGGTCAACAATAGTCCCCTCAACAAGCGGCACGTAGTCTCGCAGGGGCAGGGCGCCGACTTCCTGCAAGTAAGCCTCAAGCCTGCGTCGCCGTTGCTCAAACGAGAGCACTTCGACCGGTTGGCCCAACATGCAGCCTGAAATTCGCCCCTGCCAGGCAGCTCGTATCCGGGCCGGATTCACCATATTAGCTGTCACGCCAATTAATTCCCAGACGCGATGGCGTCCCCGCACAACAAAGATTGCATTCATTCTTGACAGCGCTGTCATACATACGTATAAGTACGTAATGACAACGCTGTCATTTTGCTTGGCAGCAACCATGAAAAGCGAATCTACGAATAAAGTAACCAATTATGGGTAATACTCTTGTTCGCAAGCCGGGGAACGTGAAAATGCAAAAACGGTCTTTCAAAAAAACGCCATTAGCAACTGGCATCGCAATAGCGTTAGGTGTAACAACAATATCGTCAGCTCTCGCGCAGGATAACCAGGACGAAGTTATCGATGAAGTCGTCGTTACCGGCATTCGCGCTAGCGTGGCTGCATCGGCGCAAATCAAGCGCAATTCCCAAGGTGTCGTTGATGCGATAACTGCTGAAGATATCGGCAAATTTCCGGATACCAATCTCGCCGAATCATTGCAGCGAATTACAGGTGTATCGATTGATCGCGCACGCGGCGAAGGCCAAAAAGTCACGGTGCGCGGATTTGGTCCGCAATTCAATCTGGTCACACTGAATGGTCGTCAGATGCCGACGCACGGTGGCGGTTCCACGGCGCAACAGAACCGGTCATTCGATTTTGCTGATCTGGCTTCGGAAGCCGTCTCAGGCGTCGAAGTGTACAAGACGAGTCGTGCAGACCTGCCAACGGGCGGTATCGGCGCTACGATCAACATTAAGACCACCAAGCCACTTGAAGCACCAGGCAGAGTTATTCAATTGGGTGTCAAGGCTGTCAATGACACGTCTACCGATGCTGGCGATAATTTCACTCCGGAATTTTCCGGCATCTACAGCGACACGTTTGCAGATGACACTTTCGGCATTGCGCTAACCGCAATTTACCAGCAGCGCGATACCGGAGTCGACAATGCGAACGTGCGGGGCTGGAACGCCCTTCAGGGTAACGCTCAGTGCTGCGACTGGTCGGGCGCCTCCGGCCCGGCAGTTTGGTCAGGAGTACCAAACGATGCCAACCAGATAAACCGGCCCAGCTCTGCCGACGACGTTTACTCGTTCCCCCAGCAGCTGCAGTACAGACACGAGGAATATAGCCGCACCCGCGCCAACGGTCAGCTGACACTGCAATGGGATCCGACGGATACCGTCAGGGCGACGCTCGACTATACATACGCCCGACATGAGCTGGATCGGACCTTCCAGGACCTTTCGGCGTGGTTTATTACCAGTCAAAATGCCGCCGTCCAGTCGGAGTGGACCGATGGTCCGGTCGCCGGCCCGATCGAATACACGGAAATCTATGGTGCCGGAGGCGCGGACATGCCGATGGGCGCTGGATTTGATTCCGTCGAAAACGAATTATCGTCCGTCGGCCTCAACCTCGACTGGCAGGCGACGGACAGGCTGGCTATTCAGTTTGATTTCCACGATTCGACATCCACGTCTGAGCCAAATGACCCGCTTGGCAGCAGTATGACACTGGCGATTACCGACCCGGATGGGCGTGCGCGAGCGAGCAGCTATTACGGCAACGATCTGCCGATCTTGGGGTTGGAGCACCAGAGTGGCAGTGCCGTAACCCCGGACGATATGTTTATTGGCGGCAGCGCGTTCACCAATGCAATTAACGATATGAATATCACCCAAGCGAAGATCGCCGGTAGTTTTGAATTCAACGACATCGCCAGCATCGATTTTGGTATCCAGGCAACGGACGTCGACAATCGCTTTGCTTCCTCTACCGTTCAGCGCGACACGTGGGGTGGCGTGGGACCGGCCGGCGGTATTTCCGATTTACTTTCGCCTGCGTCGATGGCCGGATGGTTCGACGAGATCAGTGGCGCTGACGATCCTCGGCGGTGGAACCAGCTGTTTACCTGGGACACCAATGCGATGATCGCGAGGGCCAGGGAGTTTGCGGCCATGGGTATCAACGTGAACGGTTCAGCGACCTTCGCCGGCGACTGTGGCGATGGTTTTTGTGCCTCGAGCAACTACACAACGGACAAGCGTACCCAGGAAGAGCAGTTAGCCGTATACGCGCAGCTGAATCTGGATCTGACGTGGGGCAATATGCCGGTCAATCTGGATATCGGTCTGCGCTACGAAGAGACTGATGTCGCATCCCAGGCGCTGGTTCCGGTCATCGACCGCATAGATTGGATCACGGCCAACGAATTTCCCGCTATTACGTCCGTCGACGGGAACGGTGAAACGATCCAGGATTTTACGTCACTGACCGGTAAATATGACTACGTCCTGCCGAATCTGGATTTCAATATCGAGGTCGTCGACAACGTCCTGATCAGGGCCTCTTACAGCGAGACAATAGCGCGACCGAATTACAATGACATCCAGGGTGGCTTGACGGTTGGCGAATGCCGGATCAGCGGTTGTTTCGCGAGCTCGGGTGATCCAGCACTCAAGCCGCTGGAGTCAACGAACATCGACCTCTCGTTCGAGTGGTACTACAAAGAGGGTAGCTATGCCTCCATTGGGTACTTTCATAAGGACGTGAAGAACTTCATTGGCAGCAGATTTGAACAGGGCGTTGAACTGTTTCCAGAGCTTACAAATCCCGCAACCGGCGGCTTGGCGGCGATTGCCCAGCAAAATGGTGCTCAGTCGGCTGACGAGATTCGTAATTATATTTTCGCCAATTTCCCGAATGATCCGACTGTGACATTCGATCCAGCCAATGGCATCGAGACTATTTCCGGTGGTCCCGACAATACCCCGGCGTCATTCACATGGACGATACCCACAAATAATCAGGACGCGACTATTGACGGCTGGGAAGTCGCACTGCAACACACCTTCGGCGACACTGGTTTCGGTTTCTTAGCCAACGCGACGTTCGTTGACGGCGACATAAGTTTCAATAATCTCGGTGGACCATTGTTTGAGCCGGTAGGGTTGCCACCGGAGTCTATTGAGTCGCAGTTTGCTCTCACCGGACTCAGCGATTCAGCCAATGTCGTCGGCTTCTACGACAAAAATGGTATCGAGGTGCGAGTCGCCTATAACTGGCGCGACGAGTTCCTGACCGGTATCGGCCACGACTCGTTCGGCGCACAGCCTCGCTACATCGAGGAATACGGTCAGTGGGACCTGAATGCGAGCTACGCCTTCGGCGACGACTATAAGTATCAGGTCTTCCTGGAAGCTATAAACTTCACGGACGAGACGTCCCGCGAGCATGGCCGAAGCGAACTGGACCTGCTGAATGCAACGCAGGTAGGCGCCAGGTACGCGCTTGGATTCCGCGCCAGGTTCTAGCCGCGGCCTCGGCACTGAGCTAGTGCCTGCACCGACAGTCGAAGGCCGCCATGGCGATTGCTGTGGCGGTCTCTGCTATTCTCGATACCTTGTAATTCGCAATTCGGCGTGATGACGATGACCAAGCCGGTCAATACGGTGGTAATTGTCGGTGGAGGCACTGCGGGGTGGCTGACTGCCGGTCTGCTTGCAGCCGAATACCAGGCGAATCGGGAGTCCGGTCTCAAGGTTATTCTGATCGAGTCACCCGATATCGGTCCAATCGGTGTTGGCGAGGGTACCTGGCCGACCATGCGCCTGAGCCTTGAGAAGTTAGGCATTTCGGAGACTGACTTTATTCGCGAATGCGGTGCCAGCTTCAAGCAAGGTACGCGTTTCGCCGGGTGGTTGCATGGTCAGGACGAGTTCTATTACCACCCCTTTACGCCGCCGCTGAGCTTCAATCAAATCAATCTCGCCCGATACTGGCAGCCGTTGCGAGATCGAGTGTCCTTCGCTGACGCGGTCAGTCCGCAAAGCCAGGCCTGCGAGCAAAACTTAGCGCCAAAGCAGATCGCAACGCCGGAGTTTGCCAGCAATCTCAACTACGGCTATCACCTCGATGCTGGCAAATTCTCAAAATTTCTCGAGACACACTGTGTCGAGAAACTGGGAGTAACCCACATTCTTGATAATGTCGTTGCGGTCAATGCGACAGAAGATGGCGATATCGAATCTCTGGGTACTCAGTCAGGCGCGACCATTCAGGGCGACCTGTTTGTGGACTGCACAGGATTTGCCGCGCTTCTGATCGGCGAACACTATGGCATTCCGTTTTGTAGCAAGCAGAATATTCTATTTAACGACAGGGCACTTGCCGTGCAGGTTCCACGGACCACTCAAGACGAGCCCATTGCCTCTGCTACGCTTTCAACGGGTCAACGCGCTGGATGGATCTGGGACATAGCCTTACCCTCGCGGCGTGGCGTAGGTTATACATATTCGAGTGCTCACACGAGCGATGAAAAGGCAGAGGCGGACCTACGCAATTACCTGTCAGGTTCAGTCGGTGCGTCGCTCGCCGAGTCGTGCGCTCCGCGGCAAATAAAATTCGATCCGGGCCACCGCGAAACGTTATGGCACAGGAACTGTGTCGCAATCGGTCTTTCCGCTGGCTTCGTCGAACCGCTCGAGGCGTCGGCGTTGGTGATGATCGAACTGTCCGCGAAGATGCTCAGCGAACAGCTACCGGCAGACCGGTCGGTGATGGATATCGTTGCCAGGCGTTTCAATGACAAGTTCCTGTATCATTGGCACCGTGTCATTGAATTCCTGAAACTGCATTACGCTCTCAGTAAACGAAGAGACACGGATTTCTGGCGGGACAATTGCAGTCCGACAAGCATTCCGGCTGATTTACTGGAGTCTCTCGAATTGTGGCGGTACCAGTGCCCCTGGCATCAGGATTTGCCGCACGTGGATGAGCTTTTCTCATCTGCGAGCTACCAATACGTGCTTTACGGCATGAACTATAAAACCGAAGGGCCAGGAATCATTCGTCGCTCCGACAAATCCAATATGGTCACTGCCGACGGTCTTTTCAGCGACAATAACAAGCGTCGAAAGCAGCTGCTCAATGCATTGCCAACAAACAGAGAATTGATTGGAAAGGTCCATGAATTCGGATTTCAAAAAGTCTAGAACCACTGTCTATCGGAGTCGACATGGCTAACTATGTAATGTTAAACAATGTCGAACATCAGAATGTCAAAGTCATCACGGAAAGGTCCGCGCGATATGGCGATGACGTTCATTTTGTCATGACGTTTCCCATCGAATTTAGAAGAGTGCAGTCTTTTTACCCGATATTCTTTCAGAAGGACGCTAGCACCGGAAAATTTTACCCAATTGCCTTGTTTGGTTTCGAAGCCGAAGAAAACCTGTTTCTGAAAGAAAACGGGTGGGACTCGAACTATGTTCCGCTCATGATCCGGCGTCATCCGTTTCTGATCGGACTTCAAAATGCTCCGGAAGAAGCTGATGCGAATCGATCAGTCGTATCGATCGATATGGGCAGTCCCCGCGTCAACGAGACCGAAGGCGAAGCCCTGTTCCTGCCACACGGTGGAACGTCCGAGTACCTGGCGTCGATGATTGAGGTTCTCGAGGACATTAAAGTGGGCCATGAGATGAATGCCAAATTCATTGATGCCCTGCTTGAGTTCGACCTGATCGAATCCGTATCCATGGAAATCGAGCTGAATAACGGATCAAAGCGCCAATTGCTCGGCCTTTACACCATTAACGAGGAGCGGCTCGAGCAACTTGATAGCGAAGCTTTGGGCAAACTGCATAGCCGCCAGTTTTTGCTACCGGTCTATATGATCCTGGCGTCCATGTCTTCATTCAGGACACTGATCGACAAAAGGAACGAACAGTTGGCGGATCTTTAGTCGTCGTGATCAGAGATTTATCAAATTACGGGCAGGTGATCGGATGAATGCGATCAACGCCATCACGGAGTTGACCGGTTACCGACCGCAGACGATTGACGATGCCGTCTTGTCGTCGACCGAGCCGCTCGTTCTAAGGGCACTGGTCACCGATTGGCCGATCGTCGAGGCCGGCCGGCAGTCGCCGCAATCTGCCGCCGATTATATTCTTCAGTTTTACTCCGGCGATCCGGTGACCGCAGCTTTTGGGCCACCGTCAATCAAGGGACGCGTGGGTTACAACGAGGACCTGACCGACTTTAATTTCGAGCGCGCCACGGTAAAGGTAGATGCGTTTCTTGAACGCCTGTTGCAGTACATTGACGATCCTGAGCCGCCTGCGTATTACATCGGATCAACCGTGGCAGATCGGTGGTTTCCTGGTTTTCGTGATGCCAATGACCTGGTGCTCAACGGCATAGAACCGCTGGCAAGTCTCTGGATTGGCAACCAGATCAGGGTTTCCGCGCACTTCGACGTTACCGACAATATCGCTTGCTCCGTCGTCGGGCGTCGCACATTCACGTTGTTTCCGCCTGACCAGATCGATAACCTGTACATCGGTCCATGGGATATGACTCCCGCGGGTCCGGCGATAAGCCTGGTCGATTTTCATAGCCCGGATTTCGACAGGTATCCGAAATTTCGCGAGGCATTAAAGTCTGCCTGCGTCGTAACGTTGGAGCCAGGCGATGCCTTGTTTGTGCCCAGCATGTGGTGGCATCACGTTGAGGCGCTCGAGGCGCTCAACGTGCTGGTCAATTACTGGTGGCGGACGACGCCGAAATTCATGGGGGCGCCGGATAGCGTGCTGAGACATGCTTTATTGGGCCTGCGCGGTCTGCCACTTGAGCAACGGCGTGCCTGGCAGCACATTTTCGAATTGTATGTGTTTGACCCGCGCGAAGGCGCTACCGCGCATATTCCGGAACACAGCCGTGGAATCCTTGCATCCATGGATGACGTGACCGCCAGGCAGCTTCGAGCCGACCTGCTGAATCGATTGAATCGCTGACAACTGCTGGCATTCGATCTAATGACAATGCGCTGAAACCGTAAGCAAATGAAATGAGCGACACGAAAGTGAAATGGTGCCAATTATGGAAAAGATAACAAAAGTGATCATTGCAGGTGGTGGTACCGCGGGCTGGATGGCCGCCGCATCGTTGTCGAAACTCATCGGAAGAAACCTCGACATATCGCTTATTGAGTCCGACGAAATTCCGACAGTCGGTGTCGGTGAGGCGACGATTCCATCTTTGCTCATTCTTCACCAATTGCTGCAGGTCAAGGAACAGGAATTCGTTGCCGCGGTGCAGGGCACCTTCAAGCTGGGTATCTCGTTTGAGAATTGGCGCGACCTGAATGAAAATTACATTCACTCGTTCGGCTTTACCGGCAAAGACTGCTGGGCGGCAGGATTCCAGCACTTCTGGCTCAAGGGCCGGCAGGAGGGCATTAGCAAAGACTTCGGTCTTTATTGCACCGAACTGGTCGCTGCCAAGCACGACAAATTTGCTGTATTGCCCAACCTTGCACTTAATTATGCCTACCATATGGATGCCGGGCTATACGCGGGCTTTCTGCGGCATATTGCTGACGAACACGGTGTCAAACGCATTGAAGGCAAGATTGTTGACGTAGGTACCCACGAGCAGACAGGGTACATCGAACACGTCAAGCTAAACTCAGGCCAGGTTATTGAAGGCGACTTCTTCATCGACTGCACCGGATTCCGCGGCCTGCTGATCGAGCAGACTCTGCACACGGGCTACGACGACTGGTCGCACTGGTTGCCTTGTGACACTGCTGTGGCGGTACAGACGAAGGCTGTCGGTCCGCCGATTCCCTATACGCGTTCGATCGCCAGAGATGCAGGCTGGCAATGGCGAATTCCATTGCAGTCTCGGGTTGGCAACGGCCTGGTGTTCTGTAGCCGCTATCTCTCAGACGACGAAGCAATCCAGACAATTCTGGACAATGTCGAGGGCGAGACGATTACCGAGCCCAAAGTCATCAAGTTTCGCACCGGACAACGGCGCAAACACTGGAACAAGAACTGTGTCGCGATGGGGCTTGCCAGTGGATTCATTGAGCCGCTTGAATCGACCAGCATCCATCTTATTCAGCGGGCGATTACCCGACTCATACAAATGTTTCCCTATGCCGGTGTCCGGGAGCCGGAAATTAACGAATTCAACACGCAGATGGATTTCGAAATTGAAAATATCCGCGATTTCATTGTCCTTCATTATCACGTGACGAATAGGGAAGACACTCGGTTCTGGCGTCACTGCAAGAACATGAAGATCCCGGAGTCTCTTCAGCATCGTATCGACCTTTTTAAGCAGACCGGCCGCGTGTTCAAGGTGCCCAACGAATTGTTTGGAGAAAACTCCTGGATCCAGGTGATGCTGGGCCAGGGATTGATGCCGGAGCAGTATCACCCGATCGTCGACGAGATGACCGATGAAGAATTGCGCAGATTCCTGCACGGCGCGGAAACCTCTGTGACTAAACTAGTCAGCAAGTTGCCGCAGCACCAGGAATTCATTAACTACTATTGCAAATCCGATGTCGCTTAGTGAAGCGCCGTTGACCGGTCAGACATGGAGCGGTGCGTATTTAGGCAAAGCATTGATAATGCTGGTTGTTTTGTCTCTTTCGTCCTGCGGCGGCGGTAGCGGCACGTCTGTGGCTCCGGCCCCGGTTGTAGGTTTTCAGCCCCCGCCGGCCGATCCGCCGGTCGAACAGGAGGCGCCGAAGACGCCGGTAGCGCATGTCAAATTCGTTGATGCCACGTTCGCCGCCGGCCTTTTCTTTTCGCACGATATCAATGTTCAGACCATGGCAGGACTTGTCGCGGCTGGTATCGCTGTGGGTGACTACGACAATGACGGTTGGCTGGATATTTATCTTGCACAAGGCGATACCGGTTTCAACAAGTTGTTTGAAAACCGCAGTCAATCTGGTAACTACGACTTTTCTGATGTTGCAACGGATGCTGGCGTAGCGGGCGACTTTGATGACAAGGCGTCCGGTCCCGCCTTTGCCGATTATGATGGTGATGGCGATATGGATCTGTTCGTCGGTAGCGTCGAGAACACTCCGTTTCGAGTATTCAACAATCTGGGTGACGGCACGTTCGCCGACGTGACGGATGATTCCGGCCTTAGCGAAATAAACAGGGAGAACAGCATCGGAATGGCCTTTGGCGATTACGATAAGGATGCGGATCTCGATTTATTCATCGGCCACTGGACATTTACAGAAGGTGAGCTCCCCACTGGCACCACGCAGCACTTGTGGCGAAATAACGGCGATGGCACTTTCTCTGACTTTAGCGATCAGTCACTCATCACTGAGACGATCATTGAAGCGAGTTTCGACTACACCTTCGCACCAACGTTTGCAGATATCGACGGCGACGCCGACTCCGATCTCCTGATCGTCGCTGACGGCGGCACCACGCAGGTATTGGTCAATAACGGCGACCTGGGCGGCGGTCTTTATACGTTCCGTTACGCTACCGATCGGAACGTAATCAGCGATGAAAATGGCATGGGCTCCAGTGTCGCCGATTTCGATAATGACGGTGATCTTGACTGGTTCGTCACCAGCATCTCGTTGGGTGATCCGCCAGATGGTCGTGAGACAGAAAAAGACAATTCGGGATTTTCCCTCTCGGGAAATCGGTTCTACGAGAACGATGGCAGTGGCGTATTTTTGGATCAGACGGATGCTGCAGGTGTGCGCAAGGGTTACTGGGGCTGGGGGAGCTGCGCGGCCGACTTCAACAACGATGGATTTCTGGACATATTTCATGTCAATGGAATGGATGAGCCCTCTACCAATGCATACCTGAAGGACCCTTCACGTCTATTCATCAACAATGCGGATGGCAGTTTCACGGAGTATTCAGAACCTTTGGGATTAGTGGACAAGGAGTCGGGGCGCGGCGTGACCTGTTTTGATGGTGACCAGGACGGCGATGTCGACATTTTCGTTTCTAACAACCACGCTGCTGCCAGGCTGTTTCGCAATGACGGCGGCAACGAGCTCAACTACCTGAATGTTCGGCTTCGTGCTGACGCGCCAAACACTCGGGCCATCGGCGCACGAATCTACCTGACTGGTGGCGGTATCACGCAGCTGAGAGAGATCCACAATGGCAATAATTTCGTTTCTCAGAACCCGGCTGAACAGCACTTTGGGCTCAACGAAATCAGCTTGGTCGATACTGTTCGGGTTGTTTGGCCAGATGGCAGCGAGTCGAGTCGCGATAACGTCGGGCCGAATCAACGAATTGTGGTCAATTACCCGGACACCTGGTCTACGGATTGATTCACGAACTATTTTCCAGGCGCCGTGAAAGGACCTTCTTGAGTTTCTGAGTTTTCTCGTCGCTGAGCGACGTGACCAGATCTTCGAGATCGCTTGGCAAATGCGCCTCTGGGTTCGCACCGGTTCGAAAGACGTAATAGTCGAAATAGTCTCGCCAGGCCTGCCGCTGCGATTGGTCAAGTTCTGCAATTGCAAGCATTCCATGCAACAGGCTGTCATTCGGCGATACACCGCTTGCGGTGATGCCTCCCCACCAATAGTTAACCAGCACGTTGAATCGGTCGAGCGATGTCACACCGTGCCACCACAGACTTGGGATATAAAGCGCATCACCGGGCTCCAGAATGGCCTCCTGAGCATTCTCCAGGGCTTCTTTGTACCTCGGGAACTTGTCAAAATCTGGTTCAGAATCATCCACGAGACTTATCGGGACGCCTCCCGGTGTGTCGAGAACCGGACCCAAATACAGATTCGTAATTTGCTCGGGCGGAAATAAAATAAATCGACGCCTCCCGGCTACCACAACGGCTAGATTCCTGTGTACATCAAAGTGCGGGGCAACTCGTCCCTGGTTTCCGATCCACATGGTTGGCGGCACCGAGGCGTCAATGAGGCGTGCTGGATTGTCAGCCTCAAAATCGGGGAGCGTTCGCCTGATATCGAGCGCTTGGACAGCGATGGAGTGTGCGCTGGACGCCTCGCTCTGCTCCAGAAGTTGCACCAGTACCTGGGCCAGGGGAATCTGCCCTCGCTGAAAATTTACGCGCTTTAGATCATCGGTGTAGAAAAAACGGCCGTTAGCGTCTGGCGGCGCAGCGATCGTGTAGACAGGGTTACCGTTATCCAGATTTAGCAGATATCTGCAGGTGGTCTCAGCGGACTCTTGACCAGATAACACCGCAGGCCAATCGTGGACGAGTGACCGCATGAGTACGGGTTTATTAAAAGGGACGACGTCGTTCTGAAACGACTCGAAATCGATTTCTTGCCACTCGGCGATTTTATGCATTTCTGCTGTCCATGGGCTGAACATACTGCGCCCGAGTGTCAATGAATCCTATTGGGGTACTTATTTCTGCGAGCGCTATACGATAAGGATAACGCATCACAGGCGAATGGTGTGCCGGAGGGAGCCGGCTACCACCAGGTGGCATAAAGTGCCGCTAATATCAGTGCGACCGTTATGCCTGCGATATTGAAACCACGCGTCGTCGAAAATTCGATTTCTGAAAGATCAATAGACCCTGGCTGCCGACGGCTGCCTTGAATAATTGAGACAACAATAGCAACTATGGCACATAACAGAAATACCAGGCCGACACGATCGATAAATGGCAACCCAGGCTGGGTCATCTTTAAAACAAACGATAAGAACGCGGAGCCAATAGCCGCGGCCAAAGCACCTGTTGCTGTTGTTTTCTTCCAGAACATACCGAGCAAGAAAATTACAACGATGCCTGGGGTGAAAAACCCGGTGAACTCCTGGATATACTGGAATGCCTGATCAAAATTTCCGAGTAACGGTTTCGCACAAATCATCGCTATTGCCATCGCAAATATGGCGACCACCCTTCCGACGACGACCGGATTTCGTTGTTTTTCACTGCTGACGAACGACGCGTAGATATCCATTGTGAAAATTGTGGAGATGCTGTTGATCATGGACGCCAGTGACGAAACAATCGCCGCAAGTAGAGCAGCAAAAACGAGCCCCTTGATGCCGGATGGAAGCAGTGTCATCGCTGCTGGATACGCTTGATCGGGGCTGTCCAGATCAGGCGACAACACAAACATCGCTATGCCCGGCAGGACGACAATGACTGGCACGAACAACTTTAGGAATGCGGCGAACGCAATTCCCTTTTGAGCTTCACGAATACTTTTGGCTGCAAGCGCACGTTGAATTATATATTGATTGAATCCCCAATAAGAGAGATTCATTATCCACATGCCGCCAACAAGTACTGAGAGACCCGGCAGGCTGACGTAATTGGGGTTGTCCGGACTGAGAATCATGTCGAATTTTTGTGGTGCGTTGACCATAAGCACGTTGAATCCGGCGACGATCCCGGCACCCTCCGATACCTTGTCGAGCAAAATCCAGACGATGAAGATTCCACCCAAGACAAGTAAGACGACCTGCACAATATCGGTGAATGCAACCGCTTTGAGCCCGCCATATAGCGAGTAACTGGTCGCAAAGGTTCCGAGAATTACCATACCGTAAAGCAATTCCACGCCGGCAACTGTTTGTATCGCCAAGGCGCCCAACCAGAGAATTGATGTAAGATTTACGAATATGTAAACACCGAGCCAGAAAAATGCCATGACCATACGCACGCTGTGGTCATATCGTTGTTCAAGAAATTGCGGCATGGTGTAAATGCCATGCTTTAGAAATATTGGCAGTAGAAATTTTCCTACGAGTATCAGTGTTATAGCGGCCATCCATTCATAGGATGCTATGCCCAGTCCGATTGCATAACCGGATCCCGACATGCCAATGATTTGTTCTGCGGAAATATTTGCCGCAATCAGTGATGCACCGATGGCCCACCAGGGCAACGAACTTCCCGCAAGAAAGTAGTCGCGAGCGTTTTTCTGATGTCCCCCTTTCTCCCGGGATACCCATTGAGCAAGAAAAAACAGCGTGGTTGCATAAATGAGAACAACAATTATGTCGGCCGAAGTTAGCACGTGATTATTCTCATCGAATCACGTTATGCCGAAAATTCTGTCTATTTCGCCCATCACGTCAGGTGTGAAGCTGTCTACGAAATCAATCGCTTTCAAATTGCCACGTACTTGTTCCACGCGACTGGCGCCGGTAATCACTGTGCTGACGTTTGGGTTTTGCAGGCACCAGGCTAAGGAAAATTGTGCCAGGCTTGCACCCATCTGCTCTGCGAGAGGTTTAAGAGCCGACACCTTGGCCAATCGATCTGCATCAGTGAGCTGCCCCCGTAGCCAGTCGAGATCTTTAAGCGCGCCGCGACTATCGTCCGGGATTCCTTCGCTGTACTTTCCAGTTAACAGACCGGATGACAATGGGCTCCAGGTTGTCGAACCGTAGCCGTGATCCTGGTACACGGGGTCGTAATCCGGGCTAAATCTGTGACGTTCAAACAGATTGTAGATTGGTTGCTCGACAATCGGCTTGTGTAGGTGGTGGCGTTCCGCTATCTCAATCGCGCTCACGACGTCCGCCGCATCCCACTCGGACGTGCCCCAGTAAAGCGCTTTGCCACTTTCGATAATGTTGTGCATCGCCCAGACGGTTTCCTCGATCGGCGTAGATTTATCGGCACGATGACAAAAGAGCAGATCCACGTAGTCGAGATTCAGGCGGATTAGTGACCCATTAATGCCCTCAATGAGGTATTTGCGATTGAGGGTGTTTCGTTCGTTAGGCCCATCGTGCAGGCCCCAAAATAATTTTGTTGACACCAGGTAGCTGCCGCGTCTCCAGCCCAGAGACTTTAACGCCGCACCCATCAGCCTTTCGGATTCTCCAGCCGCGTAGGTTTCCGCGTTGTCAAAAAAATTCACGCCGGCATCATACGCAACCGACATCATTTCCTTTGCGGATTCGAGGCCGGACTGATTATGAAACGTAACCCACGATCCAAATGACAATTCGCTGACCTTTATGCCCGCTTTGCCCAAGTTGCGATAGTTCATCGATAAAACTCCGAATTTCAGACCGCCCCGGAATTTACCTTGGCGGTTGATTCCCGGATTCTCAATTCCGCTTTAGCAGTGCGCGGCCTATCAGTAGATGGTTTTGAGCGCACCTGATCCATGAGAATCTCTACTGCCGATTCGGCCATCGAGCGCACAGGCTGTCGAATGGTCGTCAATGCCGGGTAAATCTGCTGGGTCAGGGGAATGTCGTCGAATCCGGCAACCGACAGATCCTCCGGAATCTTCAAACCCATTTGGTGAGCGACCCGAATAACCCCCGTCGCCATATCGTCATTGCAGGCGAAAATCGCCGTCGGCGGGGTTTTACTCTGCAATAATTTTCTGGCGCATTCCTCGCCTGAACCAAAAGAATTATCACCTTCCACGACCAGGCGTTTGCGATAGCTCAGTCCCGCCTTTCTCAGGCCGTCCTTATAACCACTAAACCGGCGCTCAAGTGCTTCGTGATCGCGATTACCGGTAATAAAGGCGATTCTCGTATGGCCAAGGGAAGCCAGATAGGCGGTCATTTCTGAGCAAGCATCGCGATCGTTGGTTGTGACCGACAATTGTGTATCGACAACATTTCCCGGTGAAATTAACACTGCTGGTGTTCCAATTTTCGAGATTGCGGCAAGTAACGATTTCTGGTCGCATAACGGTGGTGCAAGGATCAGACCATCAATCTTGGAGTGGCTGATGAGGGCACTAATTTGGATATTTAGGTCTTTATCTCTGTAATTGCAAGGATGAATCACCAGGCCATAGTTTTCCGACTTGCAGACGCGCAACGCGCCCTGCTGGATATTGACGATGTAATTCGAGCTTGGATTTTCGTAGAGGTCTGGGTCGTCATAAAGGAGAGCAATCAGGTACGAACGCGTCCCCGCCAAACTTCGGGCCGATGGGTTCGGGCGATAATTTAGTTTTTGCACCACTTTTTGCACGGCCTGTTGCGTACTTTCCCGCACATTGGGCTCATTGTTCACGACCCGGGACACCGTTTTAATCGATACACCAGCCATTTTGGCGACATCGTCAATGGTTGCTTTGCGCATATCTTATCACTTTGAATAGTCAGGTTTCTCGAAGGTAATGTATTGTAATCTATATGGTTTACATTTACGACAGCGCTGTCATTTTGGTTTAATCCGATTAGATTCTTGCCTAATTAACCGCCTGGTGACCTAACAAAGGACTGACGTCCAGATGCGGGCGAGTGAAACGTCATTCCGCCGTTGAGCGGGAAAGGGCAAAAATATGACCGCGAGCACGTGGTCCCGACCATTTGGACGTATTTCGTGCGACTTTGCGTGCTGCTAGCGCCTGCAGAGGATCCGGACTCTGCCGTACTCAGACAATGTCTTTGCGCTGCGAAACAACCGTCTATTATCGGATTGTGGACAACTGCGGGAGTCCGGCCGCTGCCATACTCAGACAGTGGCCTTGAACCGCGAATCAAAAGCTTAGAATCCGATCGTAGGAGATCTGCGGGAGTTCCGTCGCCAGTCGATCTACGGCGGGTACAACATCCTCGAGTTGGACATAGAAAATTACCAGTATGCGCTTGTCGCGGGGCCAGATCGCTCCTACCTCTGGATCCTGGCGCGCTCTCCGGACCTGTCTGAAACCGTTGTGCAGTCACTTGTTGAGAAAGCGAGACGCCTGGATTTCCCGGTGGACGAACTGATTTATGTGTCCCACGATGTGGTTAAGGACTGACGTGTTTTATAACAGCCACAGCAACAGCATCTAATGCGAGTAGCGATTATCGGCGGAACCGGATTTGTTGGTAGCTATCTGACCGACGCCCTGTTGAATTCTGGGTGCTCGGTTTCGCTGCTGGTGCGGCAAGGTAGCGAGAGTAAGCTGCGGCAGCCTGAGCAAGTCCTAATAGTGAATGGCGATATCGCCGACACCGAGTCGATCCGCCGTCTTCTTCAGGCGTGCGATGCGGTGATCTACAACGTCGGAATATTGCGGGAAGCGCTGCGAAAAGGCGTTACCTTTGAGTCGACGCAATATGAGGGTCTGGTCAACACGGTTGACGCCGCACTGGCGGTCGGTGTGCAGAGATTTCTGCTAATGAGCGCCAATGGCGTCAAGATTCCGGGAACTCGATATCAGGAAACCAAACGGCGCGCCGAGGAGTACGCTCTGAAAAGCGGACTGGACGTCACCGTGTTTCGCCCGTCCGTAATTTTCGGTGATCCTCGCGGGACGATGGAGTTCGCAACTCAACTGTTCAATGAAATGGTTCGTCCGCCTATTCCTGCCGTGAGCTTTTTTTCGGGCCGTGATCCGAAGAAAGGTGCGGTCGTAATGTCGCCCGTCCATATTAAAGATGTGGCGAGAGCATTTCTGGCCACGCTTGAAAACGAAGAGTGTGTCGGAAAAACCTATGCGCTAGGGGGGCCGGAGGCCTTAACCTGGAAGGAAATGGTCTCGAGGATTGCCGCGGCGAAAGGCCGCCGCAAGTGGTTTCTGCCCATGCCAATTGCATTGATGCGCATTGGCGCAACACTTTTCGATTGGCTGCCATTTTTTCCGGTCACGCGTGGGCAACTGACTATGCTGGAAGAGGGCAACGTCGCCGACCCCGAAATCATGCAAGCACTTACGGGCAGAGAAGCGACTTCATTTAGCGTCGAACATCTAGATTACCTCGGTAACCAGGAGGCCGTATGCCGCGAGGCGGACTGAAGTGAACAACAAGCGAATTGTGGTCAACGATCTGATGCAGTCGGGGTATACGTATACGCTGTCGGAGTCTTCTGGGAAAAACTTTCATCCCAATTTCCGGCCCGGCCTAACACCGAAGGAAATGCTCGAACTTGGAGTCTTTGGTGGAAAGTATATGACGGACTGCCTAAATGAATTTCCTGCTGCTTGGTTTCGAAATGCGAATCTGTGTCCCGACCAGGCTGATCCAAACGTAAACTACTTCGGCGTCAGTGCGTCGCAGCCTCTTATTGTGTGGAGGGAAAAAGGGTGGATTTGGGAAAAAGATCCGCGCGGTTGGTTCCAGTGGTATTGCCGATACTACCTGGGCCGAAGGTGCGACGATGACGAACGGCAGATAAAGCGTTGGCGCGCAATGAGTCGGCATGTCGCGCAAGTGAAAAAAAACTGCGAGAAATATGAGCTCGACTGTCGTCCAAAACAACGACAGGCACTCCTGCAATGGGCTTACGACTCAAGAGACATGTAGTAGTAAAGCCAAGTAAAGGGACAACAAAAATCGTCTGTAGGCCAATCAGCGGCGACGATCGGGTGCGGCGCAATTCTCTCCCATATCAGGTCTTGGTTCAGATCGGTGCTCACAAGCGTGAAAGGGTCGAACGGGCGGTCCGAACAGATCCCTAGAATGACCACGTGTAGTTTCCGTGTAATCAAGCCTAGAAAAATGCAGAACCAGAACGACAAATATAGAACATACACTGAAGTGGCATGGGCCAGAATCCGACGTCATTCAACGTATTTGGATCAATCGAGAACTCAGCAGACAAACATAACCGAATACTGAAAATCCACGTGTCGGTGGAAGTCAGCACTCTTTCGGATTCTGCACTAAAGATCAATCCGCACCGGCGGGACTCGACTTTTTCATCCGCACGGGCGGATTGCCCCCGGCCACCACGAAAAAACGGGGACTGTCCCTTCGGGACCGTCCCCATTTTGTATGGCCGACAGCAATCAGTGACCTCAAGGAACGGCTTGTAATTCATACCGGGCCAGTTGATGTACCGGGATTTCACCTTGTGGCAATTGATTTGTACCACTGGCCTCTCGTGCGTCAGTCAGGGATAACAACTGGCCGCTGTCGGCATCGAATGTCCAGTCAATGCGCTGAGTAAGCGTGCCAAGCCCAACAAAACCTTCGTGGCCATCGGCTGCTTCTATTTGAGTTTCACCCGAAGTCCTAACGGTTACGATGGTGCGTCCGTCCGAACTTTGGATATCAGTCACTTCGTGATGGTGTTGCATTTCACCGCCGGCCCAGGCCCAACCTTCAAGACTCACGATACTTCTGTCCGAATTCCAGGTCGAACCGACGAATACGGGTCCGTCCGGCAGTGCTGGCAGCAAGCCGGCAAGCAGTTCGGATGGTCGGAGGCCGCCATCGGTAATCGTGCCAAGCGGTACCTCGCCGCCACCTTTCTGCGACTTAAATGATCGACCGTCGCCGACCAATCGGAACTCCTCACCGTTCAGGTGTGAGGCGGGCAACCGCTGCTTCATGCCGTGCGCAGTGTAACTGGCACTGATAGATGCGAGCTTAACCAGTAGTTCGTCATCGTCTCCGGCATCGACCATATCAAAGGTTATCGAAAAGTCCCTCTCACCGATGGCTTCGCTTCGAGCCTCGACATAGATGTCCTGCTTCATGCTGAGCTGCATTTCTCCCGAGAGGTGGTACTGCAGAGTCGTTTCATTGGCTGCAACCGGCAACGCCGCAAGCAGGGCTAGGTTCAATATCAGAGATTTAGTTTTCATGCGGCACAGAGTAAACCGCAAGTATCAACTCTATTTGTCGCATTAGTCACGAAATGTAACAGCGACTTTGTGACATCTTGTGACAATTGCATCATTGGCAAATTACATCCGCTCTATAGATTGCCCTGTTATGGATGACAGGAGATTCATACCGTGAAAAAAAGCTACTGGACCATCGGGTCTGCTCTTATAGCGACAATCGTTGTGTCGACTTTTAATGCCTGGCCTGGAAACGTGGCCGAGTCAAACAATGACCTGCGCAGGACCGCCACGGTTAGCATGGGGGCGTTGAACGAGACCGTCATGGCGACCGGAGTCATCCGGCCGGTAACCGGTGCCGAGGTAAACGTTGGCTCCAGGATCTCGGGTACCGTGGTCAGCCTGCCAGTCGCAGTGGGCGATCGCGTGGAGATCGGTCAATTACTCGCTGAACTGGATGCAACCGCATTGGAGGCGCAGGCGGATGAGGCTCGTGCCGATGTGGCACTGTCTGAACCACAGATCGAATTGGCCGAGTCGATACTGGCAAGACGCCAAAAATTGGCGGAAAAGGGCCTGGCGTCAGTCGAGGATCTTGATACCGCAAAAAATGACCTGGCCGTCGCAGGCGCTCAGCTGGAGGCAGACAAAGCACGCCTGCGCTCTGCAGAAATCGCCCTGAGCTATACGCGGGTTACTGCACCCATCAATGGTGTCGTTGCCGAAGTCTCAACTCGTGAAGGTGAGACCGTAGCAGCGGCCTTTGCCGCTCCCAATTTTGTCACCATTATTGATCTGGATCGCCTCGAAGTACTGGCCTACGTCGATGAAACCGACATTGGCCGTGTATTCGTCGGACAACGAGCCGGCTTTACGGTAGACACCTTCCCAAACGTCGAATTCACGGCCGAGGTCACGGCAATTCAACCGCGTGCCGAATTGCAAGGCAGCGTTGTCAATTACCTGGTGCGCCTTGTGTTCGAGCCGTCCGCCGATTTTGTTCTGCGTCCGGAGATGACGGCGCATGTGCGCATCGTCGTTGATGAGCGTGATGCTGTGCTGACAGCACCTCGCGCCACGATCAAACGCACCGTCGGCAGGCAGTACGTGATGGTGCGAAGGGACGGTCAGTGGGCGGAACAGGATGTTCAAACAGGCTGGCGATCAGAATCGTCAGTGGAATTTCTCTCCGGTGTGCGCGAAGGCGACGTGCTGGAACTGAATGCGCGGAATTAACCAGGGAGTAATACGAAATGATAAAGATTCGAAATCTGTGCAAGTCCTTTCAACGGCCGGGTGAGGCGTTGTTGAAAGTGTTGCAGGAAGTGGACTTCAGTGTGGACGAGGGTGAGTTTGTCGCCATCGTCGGGCCGTCAGGCTCGGGTAAAACCACGCTGATGAATATTCTGGGGCTCCTCGACCGCCCGGATTCGGGCGAATACGAGTTGCAAGGCAAGCCAGTTGCGAAGCTGTCGCCCGAAGAGCGGGCAAGAGTGCGCAACGAAGCGATCGGCTTTGTGTTCCAGCAATTTCATCTGCTGCCGAGGACGACGGCGACCGAGAACGTTGAACTGCCGATGCTCTACAGCGCGCGCGGTGACGCGGATATTCAAAAGAAAGCCCGCGAGGCGCTGTGTCGCGTCGGTCTTGAAGAGCGTCTGACTCACTACCCGAGTGAGCTATCGGGCGGACAACAGCAGCGCGTCGCCATTGCGCGGGCGATGGTCAACGATCCGGCCGTCGTTCTGGCCGATGAGCCAACCGGAAATCTCGATCAGACGTCGGGAAGACAGATCATGGAATTGTTCCTTGAACTGAATCGCAATGGTTCTACGATCTTGCTCATTACCCACGACAATGCGGTCGCCAATGCGGCGTCGAGGATCGTACACATTGATAACGGGCAACTGACAGAAGCAAGAATGCGGGTGGCATCATGAATGAAATAAGACTAATTCAGAGCAGCTTGCGTAACCTGGGTCGTTTCAAGTTACGCAGTTTTTTCATGAGCATCGGTGTGGCGGTTGGTGTCGCGACGCTGATCGCGGGCAATTCGGTGGGCGGTGGCGCAGCCCAGAAGATCAGCGATCAAATCGACCGGATGTTTGGGCCGGGCACCTTACTTATCGGCTCCGCGGAACTGAAACTGCCGGACCTGCAGGCCGTTGCGGAGCAGATGGACCAAGTCGTCGCGTATGCACCGCGCCTCATGATGGGTGAAAAGGGCATTCAGTACGCGGGCACGAACGAGCAGGCCGGTGTCTCTGGATTTAGTGCAAACGCGGACTACGTCTGGAACCGCAGCGTGATTGATGGCCGCTATATCTCTAAAAGGGACGTCGACCGCGCTGAGCGCGTTGCGTTGATCGGTACGAAGCTCAAGGAGACGCTGTTCGCCGACGCTGACGCCATCGGAGAAGAAATCCAGGTCGACTCTGTGCCATTTGAGGTGGTTGGTATCCTCGACCCTCTCGGGATCGATCCACACGGCGATGATCGGGACATGGATGTGTATGTGCCAATCTCGACGGCGCAACGGCGCCTCGTCAACTCGGATATTATTGGTAACGCCAAACTCGTGGTCAGCAATGCTGATGCTGTGGATCAGGACGCCGACCAGGTTGCCGAGATTCTGCGTGATCGTTTTCAGATTGCAGAGGGCGAGCCGGATACATTCCGGATCTACACCTCGAAGTTCGCAGGCCAGGCCGCCGTGAAGGCGAAGCGCATGCTGAGCGTTTACGTCATGCTGGCCGCGGTGGTTGTTTTGCTCGTGGCTGCGGTTGTCATCTCGAGCATCATGCTCGTCGTGGTGCGCGATCGCATCGCGGAAATTGGTCTGCGCAAGGCGCTGGGCGCTACGCGGCGCTCGATCGCAATGCAATTCCTGTGCGAGTCGACCATGGTGTCGCTGATTGCCGGAGTAGCCGGCATCGCGCTCGGGCTCGGTATTGCGAGTGTCATCGCACAGCGCTACGAGATACCGGTAAATCTGACCCTGTTCGCTGTATCGCTCGCCGTACTGGCATCTGTGTTGGTCGGGATCCTTTCCGGAATCATCCCGGCACGCCGCGCGGCCAGCCTCGACCCGGTTGAATCACTGCGGTGAGATGGCTTCGTAACATCGATCTTTCGGTCCGCGCCCTGAACCGGGCGCGGACACGGACATTGCTTTCAGCAAGCAGCATGACGGTCGGCATAGCCGCAATATTTATCTTGTTTTCGTTGGCGGCCGGTGCGGAAAAGGCATTTGAAGACGCACTGTCCTCCATGGGCAGGAACTTGCTGGCCATTGGTTCTGTGCGTAAAGAAACCGACGCGCTACGTGGGACGGGACGGCGGTTTCAAACGCTGACACTGGACGACTGGCGCGCGATTGGCAGTGAAGTTGCGGGCATAGAGAGGGCCGCGCCAATCGCGATGAATGATTTCGACCTGCGCTACGGCGGCGACGCGACGAGCGCAACGGTCATCGGCACCACACCGGAGTATCGCTACAGCAACGTGCAGCATCCGTCCGTCGGCCGTTTCATTGACGAGATTGACATGCAGAATCAGTCGCGGGTGGCCGTTATCGGCTCACAGATCGCGAAGGAAATGTTTCATGGCGAGCAGCCAATCGGAGAAACTGTGTTGATCGCCGGCGCCCCGTACGAGGTGATTGGCGTGCTTCAGGAAAAAGGTGCTGACGCCGGTGGCATGCCACAGGACGACAAAGTACTGGTACCCGTAACGACCGCGATGCGCCGCTTGCTCAATGTCGACTACGTCGACCGCATCTTCGTGCAGGCTCAGTCCAGAGAGCAAGTCGGCACGGTGACCCGT
>Ga0255056_10000020_pt1 | contig 35160 bp, 34 predicted proteins | sample Cases_109_1_MG_FD_183639 | JGI IMG/M metagenome (GOLD analysis project Ga0255056, IMG submission 183639) | Seawater microbial communities from Amundsen Gulf, Northwest Territories, Canada - Cases_109_1 | ecosystem: Environmental > Aquatic > Marine > Gulf | place: Canada: Northwest Territories... | reverse complement strand
CAGCGAGGCGGAGGGGGTCAAGCCGTGGTCGCGACCACGGTTTGACCCCCCTCCCCGCCTGCGGCGGGACTCCCCCCTGGGGAGAGCAAAAAGAAGGCCGCGGCGGGCCGTCCAGTAGACCCATCGAATTGCTTCGCAGCACGATCGCCGCGATCAGGCAGTCAGGCGGCGAGCCCCCGCGAGCCGACCCAACAAACACTGCCTAAATCGACTTGACACCAGCCATCGCTAGCGATCCACTCTCGCCAAGAATCGCTCCCGTTCGACGACCACCCTGGTGTGGGTCCCCATGCCAACCATCGTGTCGCCATCGAACGCCTCGAGAGCGAACTCGAGGGCGGCGTCGTCGACCGCATCGAGCACCGCACGTGCGCTCACCTTCGATCCGATCGCCGACGGAGCCATGTGGTCGACCGACACACTCACTCCGACCGAGGTCATGTCGTCCGGTAGCTTGCCGTCCAGCGCAGCAACGGCTGCCGCCTCAAAGAGCCCGATCAGCCGCGGCGTGGCCAGGACGGGAACGTCACCGCTCCCCTGGGCCGCGGCGGTATCCGCCTCGGTAACGGTGAAGCTGGCCATGCCGACCAGGTCGGTGTCTGTGCTGAGTGTCTCGATGCGATCAGGCTAAACGACGGGATGGTGCTCGACCCTGTTCATTGTCCGGGACGCAGGTCGACTAGACACGCTCTGAACCATCCCCCCGGGGTAGCCTGTTCCGACCTTGGTCTTTCACTCGATCGCATACCTCGGCGGGGTCTTGATCGTCTTCGCGCTCGTGTCACGACGCCTCGCCAGGAGCCCCATCACCGGGCCGATGTACTTCACCGCCGCCGGTTTCATCGGAGCCGCAATCGGTGTCTGGGAGCCGATGTTCGAGCTGGTTGGGGTGTCAGCGATTCTCGAGCTCACGCTCGGCCTCGTCCTGTTCACCGAGGCCATGAAGCTGCGCCTCGTCTCGTGGAGCGAGGATTTCGAGCTAGCGACCCGGCTCCTCGCCATCGGCATGCCGCTCACGATCGCCCTTGGGACCGTCGCCGCCGTCCTCGTCTTCTCAGATACCCCTTTGCTCGCCGCGGCCGCGATTGCGACGATCCTTGCGCCGACCGATGCTGCGCTCGGCCTCGCCGTGTTGGAGAACCCCAAGGTGCCGGTACGCATTCGGGAGGCCCTCGGCGTCGAATCCGGGCTCAACGACGGGATTGCCTTGCCGGTGCTGCTGTTCTTCCTGGCGGTGTTCGCGGCCGAGGAAGGCGCCCAGTTCGGCACCCTGTTCCTCCAGGGCGTTGGCGTTGCGATCGCCGTCGGCGTCGTCTTTGGCGCCGCGGCCGGCTTCGCGATGCGCGAGGCGGTGCGACGAGGCTGGATGCAAGAACGGTGGCAGCAGATCACGATCGTGGTCATCCCGGCCGTGTCGCTTGTGGTGGCCGACGAGCTCGGCGGAAGCGGCTTTATCGCCACCTATGTGGCCGGTCTGGTCTTCGGTCGGATGATCACTGAGATCAGAGAGATGGACGAATCGGTGGCGGGATTCGCCGATGATTTCGGCACTGCGCTGACCATGCTCTCATTTACCCTCTTTGGCGGGGTGATCCTGTTCGACAACCTGGGCGCCTTCGGGACCGCAACGCTGATCTACGCCGCGCTCAGCCTCACCCTGGTGCGCATGATTCCCGTAGCCGTCTCCATGCTCGGTACTGGCCTCGACCGGCAAAGCGTCCTATTCATGGGCTGGTTCGGGCCCAGAGGGCTGGCGTCGATCATCTTCGCCGCCGTGGTCGTCGAGGACGTCGGGATGACTGGCAGCGCGCTCATCGTGGAGGTGATGGTCGTCACCGTGACGCTGAGCATCCTCCTGCACGGTGCCAGTGCCTTCTACGGCGCCGAGTCCTACGGCCGGTGGTATGAGAGGAAGGCCTCGCATGGCCGAAGCAACGGTTGAAGCGGGCGGACGGGAGGTACGCATCACCAGCCCGGACCGCGTGGTGTTCCCCGATCGGGGTTGGACCAAGCTGGACGTCGCCAATCACTTCGTCCGGTGCGGTAAGGGTGCGCTCCGCGGCGTCTACAACCGGCCGACGATGCTGAAGCGTTGGACCAAGGGCGTCCACGGCGAGCCGTTCTACGTCAAGCGCGCCCCGAAACACGCCCGATCCACAGTCCCCGTTGAGTTCCCCTCGGCTCGGCCCGGAGTGATGTTCCTCCCACTCGACGAGGGAGACCTGGTGTGGATGGCGCAGATGAACTGCCTCGACCTGCATCCCTGGAACGCTCGCGCTGATGACCTCGACCACCCCGACGAGCTACGCATCGACCTCGACCCCACCGAGGGATTCGGATTCGACGCAGTTCGCGGAGTCGCCGCCACGGTCAAGGAGGTCCTCGACGAGACGGGGCTGGTCGGCTGGCCGAAGACCTCCGGCAATCGCGGCATCCATGTCTATGCCCGCATCGAGGCATCATGGGACTACGTGGCGGTCCGCCGTGCCGGCCTTGCGCTTGCCAGGGAGGTCGAGCGTCGAAACGAGCTGGCGACGACCGCGTGGTGGAAGGAGGAGCGTCACGGCGTGTTTCTCGATTTCAACCAGAACGCGCGGGACAAGACTGTGGCTTCCGCCTACAGCATCCGGCACACCGGGTGGGTGTCGACACCGTTCGACTGGGCAGAACTTGGCGACATCGACCCTTCGGCGCACAACCTGGCAACGTTTCCGCAACGTCTGGAATCCGTCGGCGACCTCACCGAGGGGATCGACGAAGCGGTCGGGAGCATCGAGCAGCTCTTGGAGATGGTGATCGCCGACGAGGAGCGAGGTCTCGGGGACGCCCCGTGGCCACCGCATTATCCGAAGCAGCCCGGCGAGCCCCCGCGGGTACAGCCATCGCGGCAGCGTCGGCCGGACAGCGAATACTGACGCGCTTCCCCACCGAATAGCTTCTCGCTCGAGAACGCAACGCTCAGCCAGTCGGCGGCGAGCGCAAACGAGGCGCCAACAAGCAAAGTCGCACGTTGACGCGGTGACCCGAGTGACTAGTCCGACGGTGCAGCAACTCCTTTGGAATCGACAACGCTCGTCCGATAGAAATCTCATGGAAGTCGTTGCAGTTGAAGACGGCCGGGCCGTGTCGCGCACCCGGACGGCGATCGTGGCCGTACTCGCGGGTTTGACGGTGATCGCGATCCTGCTTGCGCTCGGCTTCATCTTCTCCGGCGCCTCGAACGCCGACCGGGTCGCGCAGAATGCCGAGGCTTTGCATGAGGCCAACGCGGCCGTTGGATCGTCGGCGCTGAGCAGAGCCGCAGTGTCGCAGGCGGTCGTCTTCGGCATCGACTACACGATTCACGGCGTCGCCACCAGGGAGGCGCGCGACCAGGCCGTCGCCGCGGCTGAGAGCAACCTCGCCGAAACCGATTTGTGGGCTGAGGTGCTCGCGGCGAACCCGGAAACAGCCGCGCTCGGGGCCGAGCTTGCATCACTGGTGGAGAGCGGCCGGTCCGTCGTCGACAAGGTCGCAGCCGGCAATCTCCGATCGGCAGACATTGCCATCCAGGAGGCGTTCGATCAGCAATACAACGAGGTCGCCGCCGCACTCACCGTGCGCCAAGATCTCATGGCCGCCCGGGTGGACGACACCGAGCGCGGCGCCGGCGTAGTCGGCCTGTTCACCCAGCTGCTCACGACCCTGCTCATCCCCTCTGCTGCGGTCGTCATCTACTTCTTCATCGTTCGCCGCCAGTATCGCGAAGAGCATGTGCGCATGGAGACCAAGCTGACCGCCGAGCGCGAGTTGAGCACGTCGAAGGATGAGTTCATCGCCGGCCTCTCCCACGAGCTGCGCACGCCGCTGACCAGCATCTACGGGTTCAGCGAGTACCTCCTGGAGAACGGGATCGCCGACCCCGTCGAGACCATGGAGCTGATCCATCTCATCAACAAGGATTCGGCTGATCTGTCACGCATGGTCGAGGACATCCTCACCGCTGCCAGGCTGGAATCTGATGTGCTCGCATTCGAGTACCAGGCGGTCGCCCTCTACGAGGAGTCGGCGGCAGCGATCGCACCCCTGGTGCGAGCCGGCGCCGATGTGCGGCTCGAGGGCAACGCGCTCGTCTGGGCCGACCCGGTACGGACGCGACAGATCATTCGCAACCTCGTGTCGAACGCCATCCAGCACGGCGGGCCCGCAGTCGAGGTCTACATGGAGACCAACCAGCGCAATGCGGTCGTCACTGTTTCGGACAACGGCAACGGTGTCGATCCAAGCATCGCCGACCGTCTCTTTGAGCGGTTCGTCAACGATGGGGAGGAGTCGCTGCTCAACGGCAGCATCGGCCTCGGCCTCTCGATCGCCCGATCGCTGGCAAGGACGATGAGCGGTGACGTCACCTATGTTCGCGCCGGCGGCTGGACCAATTTCGTCCTCACACTCCCCTTGCTCGACACCACCGAACTGTGGGAACACAAACAGGACTCGCGTGATTCGCTGGTCGGCGTACCGCTCTCGGAACGAATCACCGCCACTCCCGCACCGGTAGGCGAGTTGGCAGCGTTCGAGCCATGAGCCGGCCCTCGGCCACGTCCCTTGGCGGGCTCATGGCGGTGATCGCCATCGTCACCTTGACGGTGGCCACCTCGTCTGTGGCACTTGCCGACACCGCAACCTGGACCTACTACAAGGACAAGTTTCAGGAACGCGACTACGACGGCAACGACGCCACCGGCGAATTCTCCACCGATTGGATCGAGGTCGGTGAGGCGAACGGCCCGACCAAGGGCTATGTGACGGTGTCGGGACATGACTATTGCTTCGGCGACTACTGCCTCCAGATCGGCGACGGGGCACTGGCCGTCGGCAACGTCGGCATCGAACGCTCGCTCAACCTCGAGGGCGCACTCGAAGCCAGGCTCACGTTCATCTACGCCACCGACCTGTTCGGCGGGTCGCTCGACGAGGAGGTCGCGCTCCAGATCTCCAAGGACGCCGGGCGGCATTTCACGACGCTCGAAACGTATCTGCTCGACAAAGACATGGAGATGACCCGACAGCAATACATCAACATCTCCGAATGGGCTGCGCCGCAGACGGTCATCCGGTTTGTCTCGCTCAATGGCGCACCCAAGAACGTGTTGCTCGTCGACAGCCTCTGGATCAAGGGAAAGTTCATCGGCGACCCGCCGCCTGCGACCACGACCACGACCACGACGTCGACCACCACGACGTCGACCACCACGACCAGCACCACCTCGACGTCAACCACGACCACGACGACCACCCTTCCCCCGACCACCACGACGACGACCACGACGGCTCCTCCGGCCACCACGACAACCACGAAGCCGCCGGGCAGCACCACCAGCGCCCCGTCGACGACCACCACCCTCCCCTCGTCAACAACGACCACAACGACTCCGGCTGTGGCGAGCGCGGTCGTGCTGCCGCCGCCCGGAAGCGACGAGAGCTTCAGAACCAAGGACGCTCTGGTCGTGCGTGATGTCGCCCGTTCCGAGGTGCCGGGGGTCCGGACCAGCAGCAACGAGCCGGTCAGTCTGGTGGTGAGCTTCCGCACCACGGCGGAGGCGTTCACCTCTGGAGCCTTGCCATCGACGATTCTCGGAGTGCTCATTGCCGTGCTGGCCGTCGTCGGCCTCAGCCGAGGCATGAAGCCGGATACCCAGTAGAGACACGAGACGCGAGACGCGAGACACGAGCAGGAACCGGATCCCGAGCGGATATGGCTCTCCCTCAAGACGTCGCGACTCGCGACTCGCGACTCGCGACTCGCGACTCACAGCACCACTTCGCCGAAACCTGGGCCTTCGGGGCGCTCCAACTGGTCAAGGGTGCATTCGTCTGGGTCCTTGTCCGGCCTCCAGCGCTCGAATCGCGTGGCGTGGCGGAACCTGGCCCCGGTCAGCTGGTCGTATGACACTTCGGCAACGACGCCGGGAGTCACCGGGATCCACGACAAGTCTTTGCCGGACGACCACCGGCTCTCCTGCCCGGGGCGGCGCACCTCGTCTCCGAACGAATCGTCGCTTTTGATCTCTTCGAGCAGGTTCAGGATCTCAACACGGTCGGTGGTGGAGAACCCGGAGCAGTGCCCGATGAAGTGCAGCTCGCCGACGTCGTTGTAGAGCCCGAGGAGGATTGAGCCAATCTTGCCTCCGTCCTTGTGGATCCGATACCCGCCAACCACGCAGTCGACGGTCCGGCGGTGCTTGATCTTCACCATCTCTCGCTTGGACTCCACGTAGACCCCGTCGAGCCGCTTGGCGACGATTCCATCGCATCCCGTGGCTTCGAACTCGTCGAACCAGCGCTGACCCTCCTCGAGATCGGTGGTCGAGGGCGTGAGATTCCAGGGCTCGCCCAGATCGTCGAAGAGCGCGGTCAGCCGTTCTCGTCGCTCCCGGAACGGCTCGCCGCGAAGGTCCTCGCCACGGTGCGCCAGCAGATCGAACGAGACCAGCCGTGCCGGCTTGGTCTCGGACAGCATCTCGATCCGGGACTCCGCGGGGTGGATGCGGAGCTGCAGCCCATCGAAGTCGAGATGATCTCCGGTGACGACGACGACCTCGCCGTCGACGACGGTGCCGGAGGGCAGTTGGCCGAGCGCAGCCTTGAGCTCCGGAAAGTAGCGAAGCAGCGGGCGCTCGTTGCGCGAGTCGAGCCGACCTTCTTGGTTCCCGGCGTCGCTCCAGGCAACGGCGCGGAACCCGTCCCACTTAGGCTCGTACGCCCATCCGTCCTCGGGCCAGACGGTCCTCACCTTGGCTTCCATGGGCGAGATCGGCGGGTCGAACGGCCAGTCGGGCATCCACGGAAGCCTAGGGCGCATTTCTCGCCCCCTCGGGTGTCGCATTTCGCCATAACGCGGACCGTAGGGAGGGCAAGGCGCTCGGCACCTCCCCCTGAGCTGAGGGGGAGGCAAAGAGTCGCGCGGTGCTCAAGGGACTCAACCCCGCGCGACCACTCACCGAGGGGGAGAAAGCGATCGCTACGCTCGCCGAGCATGCGCACGCTTGTCACCATCCGCGAGCCCGGAGACGAACCGATCCCTCTGGTGATCGAAGATGGCCGGTTTGCCGACCCCGATCTAGGCCCGATCGACCGTGAGATCGACAGCGCACACCTGTACGCACTTCCCGGGCTGTCCGATTGCCACGCCCATCTCAGCGCGAGCTCGATCGGTGCGATGCTCGAGCTCACCGACGACGAAGTTCGCCGCAATTCCAGGCGGCATGCCTGGATGCAGGTCGCGGGCGGCGTCCTCCTCATCGCGGACAAGGGCTCCGGCACCGACGTCACGCTGGAAATACTCGACGCACCTGCTGCCGAGCGGCCGCAGGCGTCGATGGCGGGTCGGATGATCGTTCCTGCCGAGGGGTATTACGCGGGCTACGGACATCAGGTCGAGGAGGAAAACCTGATCGATGCGGTCCGCTCCGTCGATAGCCGCTCCGAGTGGGTCAAGATCGTTGCCGACTGGCCGAGGAAGGGCCAGGGCCCGGTGGCGAACTACACCGAGGAAGCGGTGGCGAAAGCCGTTGAGGTGGCGCACGCTGCCGGGCGCCGGGTTGCGGTGCACACGATGGCGCCGGCGGGGGTGAGGATCGCAGTCGACTGCGGCGTCGACTCCGTCGAGCACGGACCGTTCCTCACTGCGGATGACCTGGCGACACTCGCCGCCCGGGATGCCTGCTGGGTGCCGACCGTGGCCAACATCGAGTTCCTCCTCGAGTTCCTCGGCGCCGACAGCTCGGGTGGTGCGCTCATGCAGAAGGCCCTGGGCAACCTGAGGGAGCTGCTTCCCGCCGCCGAGGCGCTCGGCGTCACCACCCTGGCCGGGACCGATCTCGCCATCCCTCACGGTGCCATCGCCCATGAGGCGCTGAAACTCCACGAATACGGGCTCTCAGCAAGGGCGACGGTCACCGCGGTCTCCACCGCTGCCTATGACTATCTCGGCGTCGAGCGCCGCTTCGTCGCCGGATCTCAAGCGAACGCCGTCTTCTTCGTCGACGACCCGAATCAGCGGCTGGAGACACTCGCCGACCCCGTGATGATCATCCGGGCCGGGACGATCGTAAAGGCGCCCAATCCGTAGTCTGAAAGGAAAAACACGGCATATTGTCGGGCTCGTCGATGTTGGACCTTGTGCAAGCCGCCAGAGTGCGCGAAGATGCACTCGTCCCACACCGCACGAACGGCGTGCACGCGTGCCGGGAACCCCGCTTGCGACCGGTAACGTCATAGAGACACGCAGGGCAGGCGGAAGGCGATCTTCGTTCGCCCCATGGCGATCAGACACGAGCAAACAGTGAAGGATTTCACAGAATGAAAACGGCAGAAAAGATCCGGATGGCGGGCCAACCACTGGAGGTTGGCGACAGCCTGACGCGCTACCTCACCGAGATTTCGCGGCATGAGCTGCTCACCGCCGACGAGGAGGTCGAGCTCGCCCAGGCGATCGAGGCCGGCCGGGACGCCGCGGAGCAGCTGTCATCGGTATCGGTGCGCGGCGCCGAGAAGGTGCGGCTCGAGCGCGCCGCCCGCAAGGGCAGGGAAGCCAAGGATCGGTTCGCCCAGTCGAACCTGCGCCTCGTGGTCTCCCAGGCCAAGCGGTACCGCTCGCAGTACGGCATCGAGTTCATCGACCTCATCCAGGAGGGCAATCTTGGCCTGATCCGTGCCGTCGAGAAGTTCGACTGGCGCAAGGGGTTCAAGTTCTCGACGTACGCCACCTGGTGGATTCGCCAGTCGATGCAGCGGGCGGTGGCAGAGAAGTCACGCACGGTGCGGCTGCCGAACTCGCTGCACGACACGCTGGTGACACTCAATGGTGCCCGCAACCGGCTGCTCTCCGAGCTCGGCCGCGATCCCACCGAAGCCGAGCTGGCGCATGAGTCCGGACTGACGCTCGACGCCGTCTACGAGGCGCAGATGGTCGCCGATTCGATTTCCCTCGAATCGCCGATCGGCGAGGACGGCGCCGTCCTCGGCGATTTCGTCGCTCACAACGATGACGAAGATCCGGTGGTTGAGGTTGAGCGCGCAAGTGTCATCGAGGCGCTGCGCGAGGCCATCGGCCGCCTCCCCGAGCGCGAGGCCTACATCCTCGCCATGCGGGTCGGCTTCGAGGACGGCCTGCCGCGTACCCACGAGGAGATCGGCGGCAATCTCGGTCTCGGCCCCACCCGGGTCCGTTCGATCGAGAAGCTGGCGCTTTCCAAACTCCGCCACCCGGCGTTCGGGCTGCGTGAAGAAGCGATGGAGTTCTGACCCTCTTTGATGCACTCCCGCGGCCGCTAGGCCGCAACAAGGGTCGCATCAAAGAGGGTCAGTAAAGGGCGGGCTATCGCGACCGCCCCGTCCTGATCGGGCCGACGAGTACCTTCCCGGTATGGCCGACGTACCAAGCGGGACAATCACGTTCCTGTTCACGGACATCGAGGGCTCGACCCGTCTCTGGGAAGAGCAGCCCGAGGCGATGCAACAGGCACTCCTGGCACACGATCGCATCCTGCGAGGCGCCATCGAGGGCAACGATGGCTACGTGTTCGCCACCGGCGGAGACAGCTTCGCCGCGGCCTTCCGGCGCGTCAATGAGGGGCTACTCGCTGCGGTCGAGGCGCAGCGCGCGCTCGCCGACGAGGACTGGGCAGATGCGCCCATCCACGTGCGGATGGCGCTGCACTCCGGCGAGGCCGAGGAACGCGACGGCGACTACTTCGGGCCGACACTGAACCGGGCAGCACGCCTGATGTCGGCCGGCCACGGCGGTCAGGTGCTGGTGTCGCAATCCGCGTTCGATATCAGTGGCGAAACGGCACCCAAGGAGCTGGCGTTCGACGATCTCGGCGACCACCGCCTCAAGGATCTTGACCGGGCGGTGCGGATCTACCAGCTGCTTCATCCGGCGCTGCCAACCGAGTTCGCCGCTCTGCGCACCCTCGACTACCGGCCAAACAACCTCCCGATCCAGCTGACCAGCTTCGTCGGCCGCGAGGATGACATAGACGCGGTGGTGAGCGTGCTCAGCGACACTCGTCTGCTCACGGTGACCGGTGTCGGCGGTTCGGGCAAGACACGACTCGCCCTACAGGCCGCCGCCGAGGTGTTGTCGGACTATCCCGGTGGTGTGTGGCTGGTCGAGCTTGCAGACGTTGTCGATCCCAACCTGGTGCCGGCCGCGGTGGCTGCAGAGCTCGGCGTCACCGAGCGCCAGGGACTGTCGCTCATCGACTCGCTGGCCTCCACGATCGGCGATCAGCAGCTTCTGTTGCTCTTGGACAACTGTGAGCACTTGGTCGATGCGGCCGCCGAGGCGGCAGCCGGGCTGCTGGAGCGTTGTCCACACTTGCGGATCCTTGCTACCAGCCGGGAACTCCTCGGCGTGCCCGGCGAGGTTCCCTTTGCTGCTCAGTCGCTCTCCCTGCCACCCGCCGAAGGCAACGGTGAGATCGAGGGATTCGATGCGGTGCGGCTGTTCGTAGAACGCGCCGCCACTGCGAAGCCGGGGTTCCAGGTGACGCCGTCCAATGCGGCCGACATCGCCCAGATCTGTCGGCGTCTCGACGGGATGCCGCTGGCCCTCGAGCTCGCCGCCGCCCGGGTTCGGGTGATGTCGCCGGAACAGATCTCGGCCCGCCTCGACGACCAGTTCTCCTTGCTCACCGGTGGCGCCCGCACCGCACTCCCCCGGCAGCGCACCCTGCAAGCCACCATCGAGTGGAGCTACCAGATGCTCGACGAGGACGAGCAGGCCGTGTTTCAGAGCCTCTCGGTGTTTGTCGGCGGCTTCGCAGCCGAGGGTGCCGAACAGGTCGCCGCCACAAACCAGATCACCGGCTTCGCCGTGACCGACCTCGTGCATCGGCTGGTCGACAAGTCCCTGGTCGTGGCCAGCGAGGAACCGGACGGCTCCATCAGGTACCGCCTGCTCGAGACGATCCGGCAGTTTGCCGCCGATGAGCTGGTGAAGGCGGGTCGAGCAAATGACGTTCGTCACTCCCATGCGCAAGCCTTCGCCGCCCTCGCGATCGAGCAAGAGCAACCGCTGCGCACGGACGAGCACGCGGTGGATGTGGTGACGGTCGAGCACGACAACATCAGGATCGCCCTGCGGTGGTCGCTCGATGCTGGCGATGTCGACACCGTGACCAACATCGCCACCACGATGGGTTATTACTGGGTGCTCCGCGGTCTTTCGCTCGAGGGTAGGGACTGGTTGCTCGAGGTCCTCGATCTGATTCCCGACACGGACACTCCAACGCGAGCGAACATCCTCAGGTTCCTTGGCCGGATGCTGTACCTGACCGGGGCCTACGCCAGGGCGCGGGATGAGGGGGAGCGGGCACTCGAAATGGCTCGGAGGCTCGATGACGACGCCAGTAGAGCGGGCGCCCTCAACACCCTGGCCGTGGTCGCCGACGCCACCGGGGAGTACGAGGCCGAGCGGTTGTATCTCGAGGAGGGGCTCGATCTCACTACCGATTCCGATCATTTCCGCCGGTCGATCTTCATCGCCGATCTGGGGTGGGCGGCCTGGAAAAGCAACGACATGGAAACGGCGCGACGCCAGTTCACCCTGGCGCTCGAAGAAGCCGAAAGCGGCGATATGCCCGGCGTCGACGACTTTCTGTTTGGGCTGTCGTGGGTCGAATGGGTGGAAGGGGACCACGCTCGAGCCGAGGAGTTGGCGGAGGAAGCCGTCGCTCTTTCCGACCAGATGGGGCGGCCGGTGACGAGCGCCGGACATGAGTTTGGGGTTGCGGTCTACGCCCACGACGGCGGGCACCACGAGGCGGTGGCGCCGGCGTTGACCCACAGCCTTCCGATCCTCTTAGAAGCTCGTGAGGATCACGCGCTGAACCACTGGCTATGGGCAGCAGCACGAGCTCAGCCGGAGCCGTCCAATGCGGTGCGCACCATGGGTGCACAGGCAGCCTTTGCCGACCGCACAGGTTTCGTCTTCGGAATTCCGATTCGCAAGGACGTGCAACGCCTCCTCGAACGGGCCCGACAGGAACTCGACCCCGAGTCCTTCGATGTCGCCTGGGCGGAAGGACAGGCCGCTTCGGTTGATCAGGCCGGCGCCTGGGCGCTCGAGGGCCTGGAGCAAGTGGATTAGCGCGAGGTTGTTACTCCTCGCCGCCAAGGCTGCCCATGCTGGTCTCCGTCGGCGGCCACGGCCGCACCAGGCCGGGTGAAACGTGCCGATCGACCAGGGTCCGCTCCCCGATCGGCTGGCCGACATCGATGGTGGTGGGGTGCCAGGGGTTGCTCTGGCAGGTCTGGGCTATGCCCGCCGGGGCTTCGATCAGCACGACGATCTCGAGTACCTCTTCACCGGACAGGACCACGGGGCGGATCTCGCGCCCAACCGGTGGCTGCCCACTGGCACAGGCCCGCTCCATTACCAACACATCCAGCGTCGAGGATTGTGGATCCGGTGGCGAGTCCGGGTCGGTGATCCAGGCGCCGGTGCCGAAGCCGGCCACGGTCGTTGCGGTGATCAAGCGACAGCCGCCCCAGCCGGCGGGCTGCCAGGTGTCGCCGTCGCGCTCGATCGTCACGTCGGCATACCCGTTCGGCCCTTCTCCAAGCAAGACCATTCGGGCGTCGTCCCGCTCGACGACCACCCACTCCCAGCCGCCGCCAAAGGCGCTGCCCTCGCCGAACCATTCGTCAGCCACGGTCTCTCCGTCCTGCTCGAAGGGACCCTGTTCGTCAGCCACGGCCTCCCCCGCCTGGTCGAAGGCCCGCTGCGCCTCCTCATCGAGCGGAGCCCCCGCCGGCTCAATGGTGCCAAACGCAAACTCGGCTCTGCCGCATTGAGCGATCAGAACGCCGCCTCCGGGAAGGGTGGTTGTCGTCGTCGTGGGGACGGTGGTTGACGTCGAGGTCGTCGTGGAAACATCGATCGTCAACGAGGGTGGCTCCGCCACCTCACCGCCGGGTCCGGCGCAGGCGGCCGCCAACATGAGAAAACCGACGATCAAGCTCGTCCTCCGCACCATTCATCGAGCGTACCCCCGGTGTCCGGCAAGCGATCGGCGTGCGCGACAATGTGAGCTCACAACAAAGGAGTTCCCATGGCCGGAAGCCAGCCCGGTGTCGTCTACGGCCGCCGTGTCGCCATCGTCGACGGTCTGCGCACCCCGTTCGTCAAGTCGGGCAAGGAGTTCAAGGACGTCTCGACCCTCCAGCTTGGATCGGCCGTGGTCACCGAGCTCTTGCAGCGTTCCGGGCTCGACGGTGATCAGATCGATCAGGTCATCTATGGCACCGTGGTCCACGACGTCGCGGCGCCGAACATCGCTCGCGAGATCGTTCTCGCCTGCAACCTTCCCCAGACCGTGGATGCCTATTCGGTGACCAGGGCTTGTGCCACCAGCAGCCAGTCCTTCGTCGACGGCGCCAAGGCGATCCTGCTCGGCGATGCCGACATCGTGATCACCGGTGGCGCCGACTCGCTCTCGAAGCCGCCGATCACCTACTCGGACCGGTTTGTCGACATCCTCATGGACGCCAACGCCGCCAAGGACGTCACCAGCAAGGTGAAGGCCTTTTCGGCCCTCCGTCCCAGGGATCTGGCCCCGCGGCCGCCGGCGATCGCGGAGCGGGCCACCGGCGTCACCATGGGCGACTCGGCCGAGATCATGGCCAAGGAGAACGGGATCACCCGCCAGGCCCAGGACGAGTTTGCCCTGCGCTCGCACCAGCATGCCGTCGAGGCGTGGGAGAAGGGAATCTACGACGATGAAGTCATGCCGTTCCACATCGGCCCGGACTACGGGGTAACGGTGGATCGCGACACGATCCCGAGAGCCGACACCAGCCTGGAGAAGCTGGCCAAGCTCAAGCCGGTGTTCGACCGCAAGTACGGGACGGTGACCGCGGGGAACTCATCGCCGCTCACCGACGGCGCTTCCGCGCTGCTGCTCATGGACGAGAAGGTCGCCACCAGGCTCGGCTTTGTCCCCAAGGCGTTCCTGCGCTCGTGGGCCTTCACCGCCCTCGACCCGAACTGGCAGCTGTTGATGGGGCCGTCGTTCGCGACGCCGATCGCACTGGACAAGGCCGGTCTCACCCTCGAAGACATCGATGTCATCGACATGCATGAGGCCTTCGCCGCTCAGGTGCTCTCGAACACGCAGGCATTCGCGTCCGTCGACTGGGCTCGGAAGCACCTTGGCCGTGACCAGGCCATCGGTGAGATTCCCGACGAGAAGTTCAACCTGTATGGCGGCTCGGTCAGCATCGGGCATCCCTTTGCCGCCACCGGCGCCCGCCAGATCCTGACCATGGCGAACGAGCTGCAGCGCCGCGACGCCGGGACCGCCCTGATCACCCAATGTGCAGCGGGCGGCCTCGGCGCCGCCCTCGTCCTGGAACGCTGAGCCGATGGACCTGAAGCACTTCAGATTCGCAGTCGAAGACGGCGTCGCGGTTGCCCTGCTCGACCGGGCCGGTGCGCCCATCAACACGATCTCACCCGAGGTCGGCGAGGAGCTCGAGGCACTCGCCGACCACGTGGCTGAGAAGGATGACATCGAGGCCCTCGTCATCGGCTCGGCGAAGCCGAGCGGGTTCCTCGCCGGCGCCGACATCAACTACTTCTTCGAGCTCACAACGGCGGAGCAGGGTGCCGCCGCGATGCGAAACCTCCATGCCGTACTCGCCAAGGTCGAAGCGCTCCACGCCGAGGCCGGGAAGCCGGTCGTGATGGCCATCGACGGACCGGCGCTCGGCGGCGGGCTCGAGGTGGCGCTGACCGGTTCGATGCGGATCTGCACCGACCGCGCCAAGACCCAGCTCGGACAGCCGGAAGTCAGGCTCGGCATCATCCCGGGCGGCGGCGGCACACAGCGGCTCCCAAAGCTGATCGGGATCGCCGCTGCCCTCGACCTGATCCTCACCGGTCGGTCGGTTCGGCCGCACCGGGCGCGGAAGATCGGGCTCGTCGACGAGATCGTCCCAAAGGAAGTGCTCCTGGACGTCGCCAAGCAGCGCGCTCGCGAGTCGGTTGGCAATCTCGGAGAAGACGAATCGCCTTCGATGCGGGACCGGCTGTCTCCTTCCCACCTGCAGTCGCTGGCGCTCGAGCAGAACCCGGTCGGAAGAAAGCTCCTGTACAAGAAGGCGGAGGAGCAGATGCTCGCCGAGACCAAGGGCAACTACCCGGCGCCGCCGAGAGCCCTCGAGGCGGTGAAGGTCGGCATCGAGCTCGGCCCAGACGCCGGGTACGAGGCTGAGGCCAGGTTTGTCGGAGAGCTCCTGATGACCCCCGAGTCCGCAGCATTGCGAGGCTTGTTCTTCGCCACCCAGGCAATGAAGCACGCCACCGGGATCTCCAGCAATGCCAAGCCAAAGGAAGTCGACAAGGTGGCGGTGCTCGGCGGCGGGCTGATGGGGGCGGGCATCGCCTCAGTCAGCGCGATGAACGCCGGCTCAACCGTGCGGATCAAGGAAGTCGACAATCCCGGTATCGGACGCGCCCTCGCCCACGTTCGCGGCGAAATCGACAAGCAGGTGACGCGCAGGCGCCTGCGGGCCTTCGAGGGTGAGCAGGTGATGAACCAGGTCACCGGCTCCGTCGACTGGGAAGGATTCGACAACAGCGACCTCATCATCGAGGCCGTGTTCGAGAGCCTCGATCTCAAGCGGTCGCTCCTTGCCGAGATCGAAGCCGTCGTCGACGACGACGTCGTGTTCGCCTCGAACACCTCATCGCTCCCCATCGGTGACATCGCAGCCAAGGCCGCACACCCGGAGGCCGTCCTCGGGATGCATTACTTCTCACCGGTGGAGAAGATGCCGCTGCTCGAGGTCATCGTCACCGACGACACCGCCGACTGGGCGACCGCGACCGCCGTCGAATACGGCAAGCGCCAGGGCAAGACCGTGATCGTGGTCAAGGACGGTCCCGGCTTCTACACCACCCGGATCCTGATCCCGTACCTCAACGAGGCCTTCTACCTCCTCGGCGAGGGAGCATCGGTGGAGGCGATCGACCGGGCCACGGTCCAGTGGGGATTCCCGGTGGGACCGTTGCTGCTGGCCGATGAGGTTGGCATCGACGTCGGCGCCCACATCAGCGAGATCATGATCGACGCGTTCGGTGACCGCATGGAGGGCCCGAAGATGATGGCCGGGCTCGTCGAGGACGACCGCAAGGGCCGAAAGAACGGCCGCGGCTTCTACGAGTACGACGATAAGGGAAACCGCGGCGACGTAGACGAGACGGTGTACGGGGCCCTCTGGCTTGGGCCGCGAAGGGAGCTTCCCAAGTCTGAGATCCAGGACCGCATCTCACTGGCAATGATCAACGAGGCGGCACGCTGTCTCGAGGAAGGCATCCTGCAGTCGGCCCTCGACGGCGACATCGGGGCGGTGATGGGACTCGGGTTCCCCCCGTTCCGTGGCGGTCCCTTCTGGTGGATCGACGCCCGGGGCGCGGCCAGCATCGTCGAGCGGCTCGACGCATTTGCCAGGCGCCATGGCGACCGATTCGAGCCGGCCCAGATCCTGCGCGACCACGCCGAGGCCGAGAAGCAATTCCGGTAGGGGTGGGTTCAGATGGTGAGCGCGACCACGGGTGGGTGGGCGTCCCGGTACCCTCGCCGCCATGGCCAACGAGTTCCGACTCCCAGACATCGGTGAAGGGCTGACCGACGCCGAGATCGTCGAATGGCACGTCAAAGCCGGCGACGAGGTCACCACCGACCAGGGCCTGGTCGACATGGAGACCGCCAAGGCGGTCGTCGAGATCACCTCACCCTTCGCCGGCGTCGTGCTCCACCTCGGCGGCGACGACGGCGACACGGTCAACGTCGGCGACGTGTTGTTCGTCGTCGGTGAGGCGGGAGAGGAGTGGGAGGAAGTCGCGAGTCGCGAGTCGCGAGTCGCGAGTGAGGACCCTGCGAGCCAACGTCCAGCCTCGCCGGTCGCGGTTAAGGCGACGCCGATGGTCAGGAAACTTGCCCGCGACCAGGGTGTCGATCTGGCACCGATCACCGGCTCCGGGCCCGGCGGGTCGATCACCCGTGACGACGTGCTCGGGGCCGGATCCGCATCTGCGACGCTCGGCGATCGCGAGGAACGCAAGCAGCTCTCGAGGATGCGCCGCACGATCTCAGCCAACATGACCCGGTCCTGGCAGGAGATTCCCCACGTCACCGTCCAGGCAGACATCGACGCCACGCGACTGCTCGCCGCCCATCGCAGCCTCAAGGAGACCGGGCCATTCCCGCTCGAAACATTGATTGCCACCGCCGTCCTTCCGCTCCTCGTCGAGTTCCCCGCGTTCAACGCGGCGCTCGACGGCGATGACGTGATCTACAAGCAGCATTACGACCTTGGCTTTGCCGTTCATACCGACGAGGGGTTGCTGGTCGTCGTGACCCGCGATTCCGATCAGAAATCAACCGCGGACCTCGCCGCCGAGATCGCCGGCCTGGCCACACGAGCCAAGGAACGCCATCTGCAACCGGACGACGTCGCAGGCCAGACGTTCACCATCTCAAATATCGGGGCGATCGGCGCCGGTGGCGGGACGCCGATCATCCCCTGGGGAACAACGGCGATCCTGTCGCTCGGCCGGGCCAAGGACACACCGGTCGTGCGCAACGGCGACATCGTGGTGGCACCGGTGGCTCCGATGAACCTCTCCTACGACCACCGCCTCATCGACGGCGCCCTCGGTCAAGAATTCCTCGCGGGGTTGGTCGCCAACCTGGAAGGGATCAACGAGCGGCTCTGAGTCGCGACTCACCTGGGCTGGAACGCGACCATCGGCAGCACCTCCATGGCGGATCGCCATGCCAGCGTGCCCGAATCCCCGCCGACTCCCGCCAGCTCCAGCATCGCCGCCGCCGCCTTCGGGTGTTTCTGCTCGTAGATCTGCATCGCGGCGATGGCCTCATCGAACGGCACGATGCGCTGGTTGACTTGCCGCCTTCGGCTCCCGATGTAGACGGCGGTCGCCGGGTACTTCTTGACATTGCGGTACCAGTCGGATCGCTTTCCGCGGGCCGACACCGCGTAGTACTCGTTGGCGGTCCGGTCCCGGTAGATCACTTCCACCGGCGTGAAGTAGATGGTCCCGCTCGTGCGACCCTCGTGCACGATGCAGATAAACCCCTTGCCCGCCAGGAAGCCGAGGCGGATGCGGAAAAGCCATACGGGAAGTCCGAGCAGGCCTTTTCTGAGCGCACCGCGCCGACTCTTGAACATACGGTCACGGAGCCTACCGACGGCGGCTACACGTCATGGTCGACGACATCCATCCCGTCGAGGTACGCCTCCATCGGGGGGCATGCGCAGATGATGTGGCGATCGCCGTAGGCGTTGTCGATACGACTCACCGGCACCCAGTACTTGTCGCGGCGCAGTCCGGCCACGGGATAGGCGGCTTCTTCGCGCCCGTACGCCCGGTCCCACTCGTCGACGATCAGGTTCTCCGCAGGGTGCGGCGAGTTCGCCAGCATCGAATCGGAGTGGGCGACATCGTCTGCGGCGATGGCGTCGATCTCGCCCTTGATGGCGATCATGGCGTCACAGAATCGATCAAGCTCGGCCTTCGGCTCGGACTCCGTTGGCTCGATCATCAACGTTCCCGCCACGGGAAACGACATCGTCGGGGCATGGAACCCGTAGTCGATGAGCCGCTTGGCGATGTCCTCGTTGGTGACGTCGGTCTCCGCCTGGATACCGCGGATGTCGATGATGCACTCGTGGGCCACCAGCCCATTGGCGCCGGTATAGAGCACCGGGTAGTGCGGAGCGAGGCGAGCGGCGACGTAGTTGGCGTTGAGGATCGCCACCTCGGTGGCGGCTCGCAGCCCGGTCTCACCCATCATCGCGATATAGGCCCAGGAGATGGGGAGGATCCCCGCCGAGCCCCAGGGTGCCGACGACACCGCACCCACACCCTTGCGGTCCCCGGCTTCGTTCGCGGCCAGGGGATGCCCCGGGAGGAATTCGGCAAGGTGCCGGCGAACCGCGATCGGCCCGACTCCGGGCCCTCCCCCGCCGTGGGGGATCGCGAACGTCTTGTGCAGGTTGAGGTGGGAGACGTCGCTGCCAAAGGTGCCGGGCTCGGCGATGCCGACCATCGCGTTGAGGTTTGCCCCGTCCAGGTACACCTGGCCGCCCGCTTCGTGGACGATGTCGCACACTTCGACGATCGACGCCTCGAAGACGCCGTGAGTGGACGGGTAGGTGACCATGATCGCCGCCAGCCGGTCAGCATGCTCCGCGGCACGGCTGCGCAGGTCCTCGACGTCGATGTTGCCGTCCTCGTCGGTTTTGACCACCACGACACGCAGCCCGGCCATCGTCGCCGACGCCGGGTTGGTGCCGTGCGCCGATGCCGGGATCAGGCAGACGTCGCGGTGGCCCTCGCCGATCGATTCCTGATAGGCCTTGATCGCGAGCAGGCCGGCGAACTCGCCCTGGGCGCCGGAGTTTGGTTGCAGCGACACCGCGGCATATCCGGTGATGTCGGCCAGCCAGGCCTCGAGGTCCGAGATCAGGCGCTGGTAGCCCTTGGCCTGGTCGACCGGGGCGTAGGGATGCATGTTGGAGAAGCCTGGCCAGGTGACCGGGATGAGCTCTGTGGCGGCATTGAGCTTCATGGTGCACGATCCGAGCGGGATCATGGATCGGTCCAGGGCGATGTCGGCATCCTGGAGACGGCGCAGGTAGCGCATCATCTCGGTCTCGGAACGGTAGGTGTGGAACACCGGGTGGGTCATGAAGTCGCTGCTCCGCGCCAGGCCTTGCGAGATGCCGCTTACGGGGTCGCCGCCGGCTGTGCCGCCGATCTCGAAGACCTCGAACAGCGACTGGACATCCTCCGGCGTGGTCGTCTCATCGAGGGAGATGCCGACGGTGCCGGCGTCGACCGGGCGCAGGTTGATCCGGCGTTCGGCTGCGGCGTCGATCACCGCCGTCGCGTCCGCCACCTTCACCGCGATCGTGTCGAACCAGGTGTCCGAGACGAGCGATAGCCCGCCCGCCGTCAGGCCGGCGGCAAGCTGCGAGGTCAGCTCGTGGATGGTGAGGGCGATACGAGTGAGGCCGTCGGGGCCGTGATACACCCCGTACATGCCGGCGATGTTGGCCAGCAGCACCTGGGCGGTGCAGATATTGGACGTCGCCTTCTCGCGCCGGATGTGCTGCTCGCGGGTCTGCAGGGTGAGCCGGAGCGCCATCCGGCCTTCCCGGTCCTTTGACACACCGACCATGCGCCCGGGCAGCTGGCGCACGGAGTCCTCACGGGTGGCCATGAACCCGGCGTGCGGCCCTCCGTACATCATCGGCACCCCGAGACGCTGTGACGATCCGACGACGACATCGGCGCCCATCTCCCCGGGCGGGATGAGCAGGGTCAGCGCAAGCAGGTCACAGGTCACCGCCACCAGCGCCCCCGCCTGGTGTGCCGCGGCGATCAGATCGGTGTGGTCGCGAACGGCACCCGTCGTGCCGGGATAGGACAGGAGGACGCCAAAGGTGCCTTCGGGGATTCCGTCGTACGGGTCGGCAACGACGACCTCGAGCTCGAGTGGCTCCGCTCTGGTCTTCACGACCTCGATCGTCTGGGGGTGGGTCGCGGCGTCGACAAGGAAAAGGTGGCCAGCGTTGCGCCCGACACGTTTCAACATCGCCATGGCCTCGGCGGCGGCGGTGCCCTCGTCGAGCAGGGAGGCGTTGGCGATGTCCATCCCGGTGAGGTCAGCCACCATCGTCTGGAAGTTGAGCAGCCCCTCGAGCCGGCCCTGGGAGATCTCCGGCTGATACGGGGTGTATGCGGTGTACCAGCCGGGGTTCTCCAGCAGGTTGCGCCGGATGACCGAGGGAAGGATCGTGCCGGAATAGCCCATCCCGATCATCGAGGTGAACACCTCGTTCCGGTCGGCGAGCTCGGCAAGTCGGTCGAGGGACTCGGTCTCGGTGAGCGGGCCCGCGGTGGTGGGGAGGCCGGCATGGTCGTGATCCTGATTGCCGCGGATGACATCCGGGACCGCCCGGTCGATCAGATCGTCCATCGAAGCAGACCCGACAACGGCAAGCATCTCGGCGAGGTCGGCATCAGCGGGCCCGATGTGGCGGTGAGCGAACTCGCCGATGTCGGTGGTGGTGAGCTCGGTCACGGCGGCAACTCCTTCGTGAGTGCCCCTGTCACATGACCTGAGAGATTCACCGCCATGAAGCGGCTTTCCCCTTCGGTGAGGGCCGAGCCCTGCTCTCCAGAGGTGCCTCTTCCCCGCGGTCCTGGTGCCTGCGAGATTCCCGGGTGGTTGCTCCTTCGGCGCGGACCGAACCGCTCTCCCGCGGGGCGTCATCGGCAGGCGGATGGTACCAGCGGGTGTAGCGTCGTTTGCGAGGTGTCTATGAGGGATCCGGTCTCGCCAACGATCACGTGCGTCGAGTGCGGCGGTATCGCCCACCTGCTCACCCGCTTCCCGCCGGACGATCCGCCCCGCCCGGGCGACATCATCGCCTACCGGTGCGAGGACTGCATGGACCGCTTCGACATCGTCCACGAAGACGATCGGGGAAACGGTGAGGACCAGGGTTGGTAGCCGACCCTGGTCCCGCTCCGACCGAGTTTCCTGGCTAGTCCTTCACCGTTGGTGAGCGGGCGCACACGGCGCGCGGTCGCTTTGGCTCAGAGCGCGACTTCCGTCCCTATCACGCGAAACAATCGAATAAAGCCCCCTTGTCGCCGCTGCCAGCGATCGGTTGAGTGGACAACAGATAGACACGGGCCGGGCGGACTACCCCGCATCGGGGAGAAAGGGAAGGCCGATGGATCCCTTCGGGCACCCCGACCTACAGCGCCTGGGCCGGTCGATGCGCAATCAGCTCGACGAGACCCTCGACGCCGAACAACACGCGGCCAGGGCGGCGGCGAGACGGCGCACGACCATCCGCGATCGCCTCCTCGAGTCGGAAGACCGAGCCGAGCACGTCGTGGTGTCGACGAGCGACGGCCACCTCTACCACGGCGTGGTCGACGCAGTAGGCATCGACCACATCGTGGTCCGCGACGGTGACATCGACCGCTACGTCGCCATTGCCCACATCGTCGCCATGGAGGCCCGGTAATGGCGATCAGCGTCGAAAACCTGCGCGGGCTGGCGCTGCCATCGGTTGCGCCGCGCACGATGATCGGTGTCGGGTTGGCCGCGGTGGCGGCACTCCTCGTGCTGATCGTCACCCGCCCGCCGGCAACCGTGCCGATTCTCGTCGCCGGAGCCGACCTCCCCGCCGGCACCCCGCTCGCCGGGCTGCAAATCGACGCGCGTCAAGTGGCAGATGCGAGTGGGTTCGTCGTTGGGGACGAGATCGGGGAGCTTGGCGACTGGGCTCTGGCGGCACCCATCGCCGCCGGCGAGCCGTTGATCCCGAGCCTCCTCCGTCCCGTGGCTGCGCTGCCCGCCCCCGACGTCATGGCCATCCGGCTCGACACCGGCCACGCCGTGCTCGGGCAGCTGAGCGGAGGCGATCGCATCGACATCTACGCCACAAGATCATCACCGGGAGTTCCCACGGAGACTGCGCTCATCGCCACCGAGGTGTATGTGCTCGAGGCAAGCACCGTCGAATCGAGTGCCGGTCCCGACCGCATTGAGCTGCTCCTGGCCGTTGATCGGAGCACGGCGATGGCGTTGACCCAGGCAATGCATACCGGAGAGGTCGACCTGGTCAGGGTCTCGCCTTGACGCTGCGGGTTGCAACCGTGCTGTCCGCCCAGGAGTGGGAGCCGCGGTTGGTCTCGCATGCCAGAGAGACCGCTGAGTTGCGCATCGTGCTGCGGGCGTTCCAACCAGACGAGATTGAAGAACGCAGCGACGAGATCGACATCGTGGTCGCCGGAGCGGAGGTGGCGTGGGTCACGCCGGCACAGATCGGAACATGGCAGCGCATGGGACTCAACGTGGTTGGAGTCCATCCGCGTGGTGACGGGCCGGCGGCGGCAATGCTCGATGGCGCCGGAGTGGACGAGTTGGTCCCCGACGATACGGATGCGGAGAGCTTGATCACCGCCATCCGATTCCTTGCGCCCCGCGGCGACCACGACGATGCGGAGATCAAGGGAGTGACCGCCGCGGTGATCGGTGCGCGCGGTGCTCCGGGAACAACAGAAGTTGCGCTTGGCCTCGCCCTCAACGCAGGCGCCAACGGAAAAGCCGTACTCATCGATCTCGACCTCGACGCGCCGTCGGTGGCGATTCGGCTTGGGCTCGCCCCGAGACCGGACATCACCGATGTCGCCGACACCGTGCGATCAACCGGCGTCATCGATAAGGACGCCATCCATCGCGTTGGAGGCCTTGATGTCGTAACCGGATCCCATCGGACGGGAGAATCCGCAGTGCGCCCGGCGATGGTCGAAGATGTCATCGAAGTGGCGGCGACACACTATCGGGCGGTCGTGCTCGACCTCGGAGCCGCCCCGCCGGACGATCACATCCTGAAAAGAGCCGACGATGCGGTGCTGGTGGTCGACGGCAGTGCGGTAGGTGTGGTGCGAGCGGCCAAACTCGTTGCCGAATGGTCGGGGCCGCCGCCACGCATCGTCATCAACCGGGCAGCCCGCCACGAGCACCAGCAATTGACCGAAGCGGTGCTCCACTGGACCGGAATTGAGCCAGACGCGGTCATCGAGGATCGGCGCGCAATCCGCAACGCGGCGCTCGCGGCGCGGCTACCGGATCGGCACCTGCTGCGCTCCCTGGCAGGGGTAGCGATCGCATGACGACGACCGCAGCCACCCGCTACGGGTTTCTCGGAGCGTTACTCGACGATCCGAGTGTTGAGGAGATCATCGTCATCGGTGGCCATCGAACGTTCGTCGTGCGCGACGGGATCAAGGAGCTGATCCCGTCAGTCGCCGACACCGCAACGGTGCGGAGGATCGCCGACCAGCTGCTCGCCGGCACCGGGCGCCGTCTCGACCTTTCGTCGCCCATCGTCTCTGCTCAACTCCCCGACGGGAGCCGCCTCCATATCACCGGCCCACCAGTGACCCATCCCGATCGGCTGAACATCCAGATCCGCAAGTTCGTGGTCACGGCAACCGGGCTCGATGACCTCGTCGAGCGGGGAACCATGCCCGAGGAGGCTGCGGCCCTCCTGCGATCGGCCATTCGTGCCGATCGGTCCGTGCTCATCGCTGGGGCACCCGGCGCGGGAAAGACCACGCTGGTCAACTGTCTGCTCCGCGAGGTCCAGCCCGACCGGCGGGTCGTTACCTGCGAGGAGGTCTTCGAGATTGATGCCGATCTTCCCGACATGACCCAGATGCAGACCCGCATGGAAGGTCTCGACGGCGGCGCGGCAATCACGCTGCGGGACCTGGTTCGAGAGGCTCTCCGACAGCGGCCGGATCGGATCGTGGTCGGCGAGGTTCGCGGTCCGGAGGCTCTGGACATGCTGATGGCACTCAACGCGGGCTGTTCCGGTCTGGCAACGCTGCACGCAAACTCGGCGATCGACTCCCTGGACAAGCTCGTTGCGTACAGCGTGCTCGCCGGCCAGAACGTTTCGATCCCCTTCGTACGCAGAACGGTGGCGTCCGTCATCGATCTCGTGGTCTTTCTGCGCCGTGTGGGGCGGCGGCGGATCATTGATGAGATTGGCGTCGTGCCCGACCGGCTCGACGATGACATCTTCACGCTCGAGAGCCGCTACAAACAGGGCGATGGTTCCCTCGACCAGGCCGGGTGGTTGGGATGAGAGGGGTCGCTGCGCTCCTCGCTGCGGGGTCGGTGTGGGTGCTGATCACCGGCCGGGCACCGCGGATCGGCCTGCCTGCGATCCGCCTCCCCGAACCATGGCTGCTGCCCGCGATGGCCGGTGCCGGGCTCACCGCGGCATTTCTCACGCTCGCGATGCTCAGTGTTCCCTCGGTCGCAATCGCCGTCGGAGTCCTCGCCGCCGCGGTCCCGGTTGCGCTCGAGCAGGGCAGGCAGCAGCACCGGCGCGAGACTCTGGCCGGGGCATGGCCCGACTTTCTCGCATTGATGCGTGGTCGCGTAGTCGCAGGCGCAACGCTTCCCGATGCCTTCATCGCTGCCGCCGAGCGGTCACCGGATCCTCTTCGGTCCACTGCCGGCGACGTCGCCGACGCCGTGACCTACGGAGACGGTTTCGTCCCCGCCCTCGAGCGACTTCGATTGGACCTCGGCGACGCCACTGCCGACCGCGTCCTCTCCACCGTCGCCGCCGCATACCGATCCGGGGGCAGCCGCGTTGGCCTCGTCCTGGCGTCCCTCGGTACCTCGGTCGGCGATGAATTGCGGCTCCGCCGGGCCCATGTCGCGGCATTGACCGAGCAACGGATGACTGCATTGGTTGCGCTGATAGCGCCGTGGGCCTTGCTGGCGCTCAGCATCACGACCAACCCGCAGTCCGCCAGCCTCTACCGAACAAACACCGGATCGATCATCGTTGCCGTTGGCCTGGCCTCGACCAGCCTCGGATATCTCGCCGCCCGCCGGGCAGCGGCCCTGTCCAAGGCCCCCCGGGTGTTCGAGTGAGATACGGAGTTGCGCTCCTCGGTGCGGCAGCCGTCTTCCTCGCGGTGTCGTACCCGCGCGGGTCCAGGATCAGCGCCAGGGTGGGCGACTACCTCAAACCGACCAGCGCCGTTGTGGCGGGTCGTACCCAGGTGATCATGGAGTGGGTGATGCGGGCGCAGTCGAGCGGTCGCATCGTCGGCGCGGCCGCCGGTGGTCTTGCCGGCGCCCTGTTGGCGCAAGGCGATCTCTTCGTAACCGGCCCCGGCCGCTCGGTGCTTCCCGTCGCGGCACTCGGCGCCGTCGCCGGTTGGCTTCTCGTCGGCATGCACCGGTCAACCTCCCTCCAGCGTCGCGGCCGGCGCCTCAGGTTCGAGTTGCCGGTGGTCGCGGACTCGCTTGCGCTTCATGTGATCGCAGGCGAATCAGTGGGCACGGCCATTGCTCAGCTCGTCGACTCGTCCGCGGGGGTGGCCGCGGAGGAATTCGCAGCAGAGTCCACCGCACATGCGGACGGCCTCAGCCTCACCGAGGCCTTGCAGCAAGCCGGCCGGAGCACTGCCCACGACGAGGCACAGCGCCTGTACACCCTGCTCGCCCATGCCCACGACACCGGAGGGCGTCTGGCGGAGGCGCTGACCGAGCTCAGCGCCGATTATCGAGCGGCTCTCGGGCGTGATCTCACTGCCGAGGGTGGGCGGCGGGCCCTTGCCACCTACGGTCCAGTGCTGGCCCTCATGGTGCCGGTCACACTGCTCTTTCTGCTGTACCCGACTCTTGCCGGGCTGCGAGGCCTGGCGGGCAACCCATGAGGAAGGAGGTGAACGTGCGGAGCAACGAGCGAGGATCAACGACGGTCGAATGGCTTGGGCTGGCGACGATCGCGGTGCTGGTTGTCGCGATGCTGATCCCTCAGGTTCGCGGTGCCGCGAGTGACGTGTGGACGAGCATTGTCGCTCAGATGACCGGGTTCTTCTCCTGACGGGGAACCAGCGCGGAGTGGTGATCATTGAATCACTTGCCGCCATGGCGGTCTTCTTCATGCTGCTCGTCATCATCGTGCAGCTGGCGTTTGTCCTCGTTGCCAGGGAGGTCGCCGAGACCGCGGTGGATGCCGCGGCCCGGAGAGCGGCTCGCCCGGCAGCGGATCTTGTCCAGGTCGAGGAGCGCCTGAGAGCGGAGCTCGAACGGGTGGTTCCGGGCGCCGAGGGTGTCGAAGCAACAGTGCGGCTGGTTGCAGAAGACGTCGAGGTCCAGGCCACGATTACGTGGGCACCACCCGGGCCCGATCTCATACCGGTCGTGATCCACGTCGAGTCGACGGCTGCGATTTCGGTCCCACCATGACGGGTCAACGCGGAACCACGCTGCTGGGAACCCTCGCCGTCGGTTTCCTCGTCGTGATCATGGTCGGGCAGTCGCTGGTAACCGTCGGGCGCCTGAGCGCGGCGGCTACCGAAGCAGAAGAGACGGCACGATATGCCGCAACCTGGGCTGCCCGCCACGGCGACGCGTCCGATGCGGAACGGATCGCCATCGGCCTTGCCCCGGGCGCCATGGTCGAGGCTGCGGCGACCGACGGTGGCATCACCGTCGTCGTGGCGGTTGAGGTCAGCCTGATCGGGCCCGAGGGGTCACCGGTCCGGCGTACCGTCAGCGGTCGGGCGGTGGTGCCGATCAGCGAGTTCCGGAGTGTGCCGTGAGCGAACAAGGCTCGATGCTCCCCTTCCTGGCGGCACTGATATTCGTCGGCCTTGTTGTGGTCGGTCTCGCCCTCGACGTCACCCTGCTGGCAGCCACCTACCGCGAGGCGGCCTTCTCAGCCGATGTTGGGGCCGAGGCGGGAGCCTCGGTGATCGCCGCCGACTACAACGGTGAACTGCGCCTCGATGTCCCGCGTGCCGAGCTGGCCGCCGTCGAGTCGGCATTGGCTGCCCGATCGAGGCCCGGCAGGAGCGCAAGTGCAACGGCGAACCCGACACTCGTGTGCGTCACCATCACCGATGAGTACCAGCCGAGGATCCTTTCCGCCGTCGGGGTCGGTCCAACGACGGTTTCGGTGGAGGCATGTGCCGCGCCACGGCGTGGGTGAGCGCGGCTACCCGCTCTGCAGCGTCCATTCGTAGGCGCGGGTAACGATCATCTTCACCGCCGCGAAGTCCTCTTCGGTTCGGGGGGCGTAGATCATCAACAGCTCGAAATCGTGGATGTACGGGTTGGTGGGATGCTCGATCCCCCACCCTTTGGCCAGCACTTCGTCGGCGTCGGGTTTGGGTAGGGATAGGTGCTGGCTGCCGGGCCCGGGCTCGGTGTGGATGTGGGTGAACTCCCGCTGGGCGAGCGGGTTCACCGGCGCCTCCCTGATCCATGCCGCCCGCGAGCTGGGAATCGACACCCGGCTGCGGTCCTCCTCGACATGGTCGAGGGTGAACAGCCAGTCGGCGAACTGCGAATAGAGCTCATCGCCGGCGTTGTCGGTCAGCTGCAGGTGGGGCATTCCGGGGTTGACCTGTGGGGGGTCCCCCGCTCGTTGCGGCAAGGTGAAGTCGGCCATGGTGCTCCACTCTATCCGGGCTCACCCCTGGGAACGGAACTCGATCTCGGCCCAGTAGGAACGAGTGACCCGTGCCCAGGCAACGCCGAATACCAACGCCGTCGCTCCAAGCCCGAGGATCAGCACCCGGATCGGCACGAATTGCGCCAGGGCGCCGACGGTGAGCGCAGAGACCGCGATGGCCAGCGTGTCGAGGCCGAAGTCGAGGGCGAAGATCCGTCCCCTGATCTGATCCGGGCTCAGCTCCTGCAGGCCGTACGTCGAGAACGTGAACTGGGTGCCGCCGCCCATGTGCCCGATCATGATCGCCACCGCAGCGAGAGCCAGTCCCGGGGCAACCCCAACGACCAGGTACGCAACGCCCCAGAGGGCCATGGCATAACCGATCGAGCCGAGGATCCGACGATCCGAAGAGCCCACCAGACGGAACGCAACAATCGGGCCAATGAGATTGCCAAGCCCGCGGGCCCCGAACAGGACACCGGTGCCCCCGTCCCCCGCGTCGTACAGCGTGAAAGCGATGACCGCAAACAACCCGACGGCTCCGCCGGAGGTCAGCGCATGGACCGCTTTCGAGGTGAGGAGCGCAGTCACCGAGCGATCCGACACCGCGTACCGCAGCGCATCCTTGGTCGACTCGAGATATCCCTCGGTTGCGGTTCGCACCGGTTCCTGCAGCCTGCGACCGATGCGGGCCACCAGGATCGCCGACACCATGAACGTGGCGGCGTTGACCACGAAAGCGGCGTCGCGCGAGACGGCGGCGGCGAAGAGGCCGCCGAGGGCAGCACCAAGCGCCAGCATTGCCCCCCACGCCGAGGACATCAGCACGTTGGCCGGGGCCAATTCCTCTTCGGAGACGACGTTCGGCAATGCACTACCCGACGCCGGGTAGAAGAACGCCGCCCCTGCTCCCTCCAACGCGACGATCAGGAGGGGGAACCAGATCGCGTCGACCGCGTCGACGGCTAACAGGCTCAGCGCCAGGCCGGCGCGTATCAGGTCGGAGATGACGAGGATCTTCTTGCGATCGAATCGGTCGGCGGCAACCCCGGTCACCGGTGCCAGCAGCAATGCCGGGAGCGCCTGGGCGGCGAGTACAGCGGCGGCGGCAAGCGGTGACCCGGACGCCTCGTAGACCAACCCAATCAGCGGGACGACCAGGAACCAGTCACCGGCAAATGAGATGAGCCTGGCCAGATAGAGCCGACGAAAGTCGGCGTTGTCACGGACGAGCGACCAGTACACCCGATAGTTGGCCATCCCGCGGACGTTACCTGCTACCACGCCGCCCACACCATGCCACTACCCCGCCGCCCACCCGGTGATCTCGAGGGGCCGGATCACGATCCCGCCGGCGATCGAGGTCGGGTCGGAATACGGTGGATACCGATCCGCCAGCAGCGGAAGGAACCGGTCGAGGTCTTCGAGCACCGCCTCGCTGCCCTCACCGTTGATGCGGACCCACCACAGCCGGGACCAGTCGTTGTCGTAGTGCTCGACGAGCAGGGTGCACCGAGGGTCGTTGCGAATGTTCTCGACGCGCTGCAGGCGGGTGGTGGCTTTTGGCTTCACCGTGTCGACCGGGATGAAGATCGTGTGCTCTTCAGCGATGGCGTACACGACCGGGACCAGGTCGACCCCGCGCTCGGCGTGAAGGGTGCCGAGCACGCCGTGTTCCGCATCGGCAACCCGCTGCCAGGCTTCGGATTCGTCGAGCCGCATTGCTTGTCAGGCCAACTCGGGAAGCTCGGACAACTTGCCGTAGCGGCCACGGAACAGGATGTAGGCGACCAGCCCGGCCGGGATGGGCAGCCAGAACTGGAACAACCGGTACGCCAGGGTGGCGAGCAGGGCGTCGCCGGCCGGGATGCCGGAGATCGTGAGCAAGCCGACCAGGCCCGCCTCGACGAAGCCGAGCCCGCCCGGGGTGAGTGGGATCATCCCCAGCACAGCGGCTCCGGCGAAGGCCAGCATCACCAGGCTGACCCTCGGCTCCGCCCCGATCGCGATCAGTGCCACGACCAGCGTGGCGTAGTCGAGCAGCCAATTGAGCACCGCAAAGCCGAGGGCCCGCTGCCAGCGCTTGCCCAGCGACTTCACCACGGTGTCGCGGCTTTCGACGAGCGCCGTCTCGGTGAACGACCAATCCTTCTTGAACCGCCGGGCGCTCCAAGCCACCATCGATTCCACGATCCGTCCCATGAAGTGCAGGGGACGGTCGTATCGGACCAGCACGACCGTCGCGGTGAACATCGCCACGAAGAGCACGGTCCCCGCAACCGCCACCGGGACCATGCCCTGGGGAATCGGTGCCGAGATCGCCGCGATGACCAGCGCCACGGCCGGCAAGGCAAACAGGACCAGGTTCGACAGCACCCCGACTGCGGCAAGCGCGGCGGCAGCGTGCTGCATCGGGACTCCCGAGACGGCAAGCATCCGAAAGTAGAACGCGCCGCCGGCGACGATCCCACCGGGCGTCACCTTGACCGCGGCGTTTGACGTCAGCTGCGACGTGGCGGCGACGAACCACGGGATCCCGGGAACTGCGATGCGCGTGAGCGCCCACAGCGCCGCAAACGCCCCCGACATCAGCCCGGCCATCAGGAAGAACCACCGCCACTGCACGTTCTCCAGCTGCGGCGCCTGTTCGAAGAGCTCGAGAAGCGTGGGCAGAAAGAAGTACAGCGAGAGCCCACCGACCGCCAGGAAGGCGGCTCTCAGCAAGAGCCGTCCCCATGCGAACGGCTGAGCCTCGGTCTCTTGAGAGTCGTGCGACATAGAAATGCGTCCCCCGAACCCAACAAACTAGTGAGTCGAGCGCTCAAAGACCCCGGACCCGACTTCCTGTCGGGGTCGTGAAAGACGAGAATGCGTTGCCCTCCATGGAAAGAACGGTCGTCGACTACCTGCCGCTGGTGACCACCGTGGTCGCCGCAGCCTTCGCCGTGGTCCTGTTCCGTCACTGGCGATCGAAGCCAAACGCCAGGTACCTCATGTGGTGGACCATCGGCGTCACCACGTACGGGCTGGGAACGCTTGCCGAGAGCCTGGCCACGGTGTTCGGCTGGAGCGAGCCGATATTCCGCCTCTGGTACATCACGGGAGCCCTGATGGGCGGCGTGTTCCTCGCCCAGGGCGTGGTGTACCTGCTGGTGTCGCCCAAGACCGCAGATCGACTCACCAGGGCTTTGCTCGTCTACCTCACGATCGCCACCGTCATCGTCCTGTTCGTGCCCGTCGATGCGGCCGCCGCCGAGCCGTACCAGCTCTCGGGCGACGTCATCGAATGGGGATGGGTCCGCCTGCTCACCCCGCTGGTGAACCTGTACGCCGTGTTCTGGCTGGTTGGCGGGGCCATCTGGTCGGCGTGGAAGTATTACCGGACCGATGTCGGGACCGGCCGGAGGGTGCGTGGCAACGTGGCCATCGCCTTCGGTGCGATTCTGCCGGCGCTTGGCGGCGCGCTCGCCCGCGCCGGGCGCCTCGAGCTGCTCTATGTGTCCGAGCTGATTGGGCTGATCCTTATCTGGGCCGGGTACCGGATCATCGTCACCGACCCGGGCCCGTCGGTGCATCGCGCCCAACAGGCGACATCCGAGGGTTAGCCGACCACGCCGAGCTGCTTGCCGACCGCGGCGAAGGCGGCGGCGCCGGCCGCCAGGTCGGGCTCGGAGTGAGCCGCCGAGATCATCACCCGGATCCTGGCCATCCCGGTCGCAACCGTTGGGAATGCGATGGCCTGAGCGAACACGTTGTGCTCGTCGAGCAGGATCCTGGAGAACTTCCTGGCCAGGTGTTCGTCGCCAAGCATCACCGGGGTGATCGGGGTCTCGGAGAGGCCAAGGTCGAATCCGGCGGCCGACATCGTCTCTTTGAAGCGAGCGGCGTTGTCCCACAGCCGGTCGACCAACTCGGTGGATTCCTCCAGGGTCTCGACGGCGGCAATGCAGGCGGCAACATCCGGTGGAGTGAGGGCTGAGGAGAAGAGGAACGGCCGGCCGCGCTGGCGCAGCCATTCAATCAACTCGATGCTGCCCGCGACGTAGCCGCCGATGGCGCCGAACGCCTTCGACATGGTGCCGACCTCGACGTCGACGCGGTCGTGCAGGTCGAAGTGGTCGACAATCCCGCGCCCGCCGCGCCCGAGCACGCCCTCGCCGTGTGCGTCATCGACCATCACCATGGCGTCGTGCTCGTCTGCGGCGGCGACGATGCGATCGAGTGGGGCGATGTCGCCGTCCATCGAGAACACACCGTCGCTGATGACCAAGATCCGGTTGGCCCCCTCGGACCTGGCCTCGGCGAGCCGGTCGGAGAGGGCGTCGACGTCGCCGTGCGGGTAGATCTTGCGCCCGGCCTTGGCCAGGCGGATGCCGTCGACAATCGACGCGTGGTTGAGCTCGTCGGAGATGATGACGTCGCCATCGCCGACTAGCGCCGGGATCACCGCCAGGTTGGCGACGAACCCGGATTGGAAGGAGAGAGCCGCTTCGACGCCCTTGAAGCGGGAGAGTGCCGCCTCGAGTTCTTCGTGGATCGTCATCGTCCCCGCGATCGTGCGCACCGCCCCCGGACCGACCCCGTATCGATCGAGCGCCGCTTTGGCCGCGGCGACCAACCGGTCGTCGTTGGCCAGGCCGAGATAGTTGTTGGAGCAGAAATTCAAGACTTCCCGCCCGTCCACCGAAAGCCACGGTCCCTGCGGACCGTCGAGGATGCTGATCGTGTTGCGCAGGCCCTGTTCCTGGAGGGCGTCGAGCTCGGTGCGTAGGAAGGCGGTCTTGTCGGTCATCGTGCCTCCGTCAACTCAGCAGACCGTCCGCCAAGGACGGATCGGGAAACATGATGACCTTGCCGCATTGGCCCGAGGCCATCAGCTCGAATGCCTTTTCGTAGTCGTCGAACGCAAACCGGTGCGTCACGATCGGGGCGAGGTCGACGGCGCCACTGCGGATCAGACCGCGCATCTCGAGCCAGGTCTGCGAAATCCGCCGACCCACGATCCCGTACACGGTGGCGCCCTTGAAGATGATGTTGTCGTCGAAGTCGAACTCGATCCTCTTGCCTGGCAGTCCCAAGAGGGCTGCGACGCCGCCGGGTTTAAGCATGGCGAATCCGGTCTCGATCGCCGCCGGAGCCCCGGACATCTCGAAGAGGACGTCGACGCCTTCGTTTTCGGTGGCGTCGGACAGGATGCCGGCGACATCATCGGTGAGGGGGTTGAGGGTCAGGTCGGCACCCACGGTCAAGGCCAGATCGAGCCGGTAGTCCGAGAGGTCGGTGGTGTAGACGGCACGGGCGCCCTTGGCCTTCGCGACGGCGATGGCCATCAGGCCGACCGGCCCGGCACCGGTGACGAACACCTTGCGCCCGGCGACATCGGTCACGGTGGCGGTGTGGACGGCGTTGCCGAAGTTCTCCTGAAGCGAGGCGATCGACAGCGCCATGCCGGGCGGGTCGGCGTAGGCGTTCTGCGCGGGCACGACGACATACTCGGCGAACGCGCCGTCGCGGTGGACGCCGAGCAGCTCCGTACTTGGACAGAGGTGCCCCTGACCGGTGCGACACCAATCGCAGACATCGCAGATGACATGCGACTCGACGGACACCAGCTGAGCAACGTTTGGCTCGGTGACGTTGGCGCCGCGGCCTCGCACCATTCCGGTGAGCTCGTGGCCCATCGTGACGGGGGTTTGGACGTGATCGGCCGCCCACGGATCCCAATCGAGGATGTGCAGATCGGTGCCGCAGATCGAGGTCGCGAGGACCTCGATGAGCACGTCGTCCGGCCCGACCTCGGGAATCGGCACCTCAACCATGTCGAATCCCGGGCCCGGAGACCGCTTCTGGAGGGCGCGCATGCGCACAGGGTAGGGCGTGGCTCGAGAGTTCACGGATCGTTAAGCGCCCGTTTCGGATCGTGTTATGTAGCCCTGCATACGCTCGTCGCGGGCCGGAAATTCCGGTCGACCAAGGAGGTATTTGATGAGACGTGTGCTCGTACTCGTGTTCGCGATGGGAATGCTGGCGGCCATGGCCGCTCCGGCATTGGCGGCCAGGCCCGACTTCGTCTTCCCAGGCGGATGTTGTTTCTACGAAGGCAGCGAAGTCCGTACCGTGGTGCCGCCGGCATCAGCCAAACCCGATTCGGGTATCGACGACTTCTATGCGGTGATGGACGGCGCCGTTGGACAGAAAGGCGTCGTCGCCGTGGCCCCCGGCGACACCGACTACCACGGTGGCAAGTGGGCTTTTCACTCGGTCACCTGGAACGTGGAGCCATATCTGCTGACGTCTGCGGACGCCGTACTTACCGCCGCAGGCCTCGGCGACGTGACCATCCTCCGCGTCGGGGACAATGACTTCAAGTGTCCGATCCAACCATGAATGGTTTAGGCGAGGCCAGTAGGCCAGCGATTTAGCAAGAAACTGTGTGGAGGCCCGGACCTGTTCCGGGCCTCCACCGCGTCTTAGGGGGGTGTGCCGCTGGTGGTGTAGGTGTGGCCGAGTCGGCTGGTCCATTGGTAGTCGCCGTTGGCGAGCGGCCGATAGGTCCAGCCGGCTTCGTCTTTGGTCCGGTGGTTGTGGCGGCACAGCGGGGCGCAGTTGTGGTGGCTGGTTGCTCCGCCGTCTGCCCACCGCTGGCGGTGGTCGATGTCGCAATCGACCGACGGCATGCGACACCCGGGGAAGATGCAGGTCGGGTTGCGCGTCTCGATGTCACGGCGGAGCGACGCGGTGGGCCTCCTCTTCGTGACCCCGGTGTGGAGGGTTTGGCCGCTGGCGGTGTCGGTGACCGAGAAACGCCACTCGGCGTCTTCGAGTTCTTCTGCAACCTGTCTGGCGACGTCGGCGATGACCGGGCCGTAGCCGGCGAGCTCGCCGGGGTGTTCGGCCATCGCGGTGAGGGTGTCGAGGTCGGTGTGCAGGTGCACGCCCCCACCATCAGCCTTCGATCCAGCAGCCTTGCCGGTGAGGAGGTCGAGGAAGACGTCGGCACGGAGTTGATCCATGGTGCGCGTCTCGCCTTTGGTCTTCAGGCTGCGGGCCAGGTGGTTGATCCGA
>Ga0255056_10000019_pt1 | contig 37947 bp, 33 predicted proteins | sample Cases_109_1_MG_FD_183639 | JGI IMG/M metagenome (GOLD analysis project Ga0255056, IMG submission 183639) | Seawater microbial communities from Amundsen Gulf, Northwest Territories, Canada - Cases_109_1 | ecosystem: Environmental > Aquatic > Marine > Gulf | place: Canada: Northwest Territories... | reverse complement strand
GCCATCAATACTCCTTCGATTTTGGTGCCGGGGTCGATACCCTGGTTTAGTCGCTCCTCCTGGCGGCTGAGAAGTTCCAGTACAACCAGAGACGAGTAGTCGAACGTCACGACGAAAGTCGACTGGATGCCCTCTGCTTCCCACAGTGCCTCAACAAGGTCGGCGCGCTCCATCGTTCCGTAGGAATACGCCGATGGTTTATCTGAATCACCTTGCCCGACATATTCGATGTAGATTTTGGGCAGCATGCCGTTCCCGCTTAGTTGCTGGTCCACCTTCGCCCAGCCAAATGAGCCGTCCGGGAACCCCGGCAAAAACGTTGTCCACGATTCTCGGTCGATCTGAGCAGAATTGCGCTCAACCCGCTTCCACACACGAATAGCACCTGCGACATCTGCATCTTTGGCGCGCTCCACCATCTTTTTTGCAACGGGGTCGTAAGCCACCCTGGTACCAGTTGAGAACCATTCCTGTGCAGTAACTTGGTCATTCATTTCCGTTTCTCCCAGGCTTTAGCAATCGCGCAAAGATCATGAAATGAGACACGAGAAGTAGCGGCACGAAAAATGTCGGTATGTACCAGACAGAACCGAAGTCCGAGACAACCTCCACATGACGTAAGGCGTTGAATAGGTCAACCGTGCCGACGACGTTGAATAGCCACACCACACCCATTGCGCCCTTCCAACCGATTCTAAGCAGGACAAGGGCCAATATCGCAAGTACGCTCGCCGCAAGGTCACCATACGCTGCGGGAATCGCGAAATAGTCCGGGAGTGGTTGCGCCACGACACCAGGTACCAGAAAGACCAAACCTATATAGCGAAATGCATGCGGCAGGGTGAGCCAGAATAGCGCGTTCTGTTGTGACTGCGTCGCCAACCAGGGAGCCACCACCCACCTGGCGATTAAGCTGAACAAAGTTACGCTTAATACAAATTGCAGTACAAAAATTGCTTGCGTTGTCATCAAGTGGCTCCTCCGGGCGAAAACGCAAATACGCACGTTCGGCGAATAGCAGGCCTTGTCCTAAGTGTAGCTAGCAATTTACGAAGCGTCAGATTCGGGTCGAATGTACATCGCCGGACGGTTGCATTAGCCCTCTCGTTCCAATACGCAGAAAGCCTCGTCAAAACGAGGCTTTCTGGTCGGCTGCATATAAGCAGCCAAATCCTGGTAGCGGGGGCAGGATTTGCACAATACCGACAGTGCTGAGAAGGGTTAGGCTGAAGTAACCTGAAATTCGCTAGTCGCCGGCCGTTGTGCCAACGCGCCGCACTGCAAGTCCGTCATTATGCAGTCGCTTCAAACTGAAGCTTCCGTACCTGGGAGAGATTTGTAGAAATTTTGGCCTGCCAGAGATCATAGTTGTCCTGCATGGCTAGCCAACTCTCGGGAGATCGGCCAATCGCCTTAGACAGGCGCAACGCCATCTCGGGACTTACCGCACTACGCTCGGAGACGACACGCGCCAGGGTAGAAGCAGCAACGCCCAGATTCTCAGCTAACGACCTGATACTAATGTCGAACGGCTCGATGTATGTCTCCCGGATAAACTCTCCCGGGTGTGGGGGGTTATGCATCGCCATCAGTGATAGTCCTCGTAATCCAAAACGTACGCATTTCCGTCTCTAAATTCGAAAGTCAGCCTCCAATTGCCGCTGACCCATATTGACCATCGATTTTTCGCCCGCCCCTTGAGGGGGTGGAACCGATATCCTGGAACATCCATATCCCCAATGACTTGGGCTGTATCGAGGGCCGCTAACTGCAATCGAAGTCGACCAGCGTGTTTGGTCTGAATCCCTGCCTTGCTTCCGGCTTCAAAATATTTCCTTAGACCTTTATGCTTGAACGACTTGATCACTGGCTTAGTATAGCGTGTTGCGCACCACGCAACAAGTTTGATTTGCGCAGTTCAGTAAGTCGTGCAGCTGTGCCCTTCTGCAAAAAAAGCCTCGTCAAAACGAGACTTTCTGGTCGGCAGCATATAAATAGCCAAATCCTGGTAGCGGGGGCACGCTTCAGTAATTCCTTGCGTCAGACTGTCCGTCTGCTCACGATTGCACGGATCTGATAGGTCGCTGAACAGGCGTCGTATAAAGAAGTGGGCCGCGTGCGGTGAATTTTTCCAAGTAAGCCCAAGTCTCCCACACCCATCGCGAGGCGGATGCTTGCGACGATTGCTACGCCCTCAGTCAGAATTCGCAGCCAGAGTATTTGTTCGGATTTCTGAATCAAATCGATATTAGAATTTTTGTGCCTGCTTTGTCACTTTGCCCGGACTTGCCGCATCATCCTGTGTCATCCACAATCGGGACAATAGTCCGAAAAGAGACCAGATCATCGATCGGGGGAAAACATTGAACAAGAAAATCAGTCGACGCCACTTCGTGCTTTCAAGCGCTGCCGCCGGCCTTGCAGCTTCAGCGCTCATGACGGCCAAGGCACAGGCACCTGCCAGCAAGAAAAAGCCCGGCGTGAAACCCGTTGTTATTGCTTCGCGAAACGGCATCACGATGAAGAATGGTGGCGACATTTCTTGCGTCGAGACAGCCTTTGAGCGCATGGCCAAGGGCGAAGATGTTCTTGATTCCCTGATTGCCGGCGTAAACATAGTCGAACTGGATCCTGAAGATACAAGTGTTGGATACGGCGGGCTGCCGAATGCAGACGGTGTAGTGCAACTGGATTCCTGCTGCATGCATGGACCGCGAAAACAGGCTGGTGGCGTGGCTGCTCTGGAAGGCATTCGCAATCCCTCGCTGGTGGCAAAAGCTGTGATGGACCATACAGATCACCATTTGCTGGTCGGTCGCGGTGCACAGAATTTCGCGCGCAATATTGGATTCACCGTTGAGGACGACCTCAATACCGAGCGCTCTAGGCAGCTGTGGCTTAACTGGAAACGCCGCGTCGATCCACGCCACTACCTCGACCCAGACAAAAGATTTGAAGTCGGCGCACAAGCCGGGCTCGACATGGTCAGGGAAGGACTGATTGACGCGGAAGATTATTACGGCACGATCAACTGCAATGGCGTGAATTGGAAAGGTGAGGTTTGCGGTGTGACGACGACCAGCGGGTTGGCTTGGAAAATCCCTGGTCGCGTTGGCGACTCGCCGATTCTCGGCGCCGGACTGTATGTCGACGGTGATGTCGGTGCAGCAGGCTCAACCGGACGAGGTGAAGCGAATCTTTACGGGTTGCTTTCATTCCTTATTGTTGAAGAGATGCGACGGGGTAATCATCCAAAAGATGCTGGCATGGAAGCGTTGCGGCGGGTGAAGAACAATACGATCGAATCGCGACTACTGAACAGCCGCGGGCTACCGAACTTCAATATCAATTTCTACATCATCAACAATGTTGGTGACTATGCGGGTGTCGGTATGTATGCGCCAGAGGACCGGTCGCAATATTCCGTCTGCACGGAAAACGGCGCCCAACTGATGGACTTCGAGCCCCTATTGGAAGGCTCTCCGTCGGCCTAAATTCCGTCCAGCGCTTTCCGGATTCCCAATAGCCCCTACTCCAGTCGCGAGCGGCGGCAAGATTTGCCTTCGCCCCTTCGGGGCTCAGTTTGTCTCGGCGCACAGTAGCCGATGCTTCGCGTCGGGGCGCCTCGGCTTTAACTGCTCCCTCGCAGATTCAAAACTTGCTCATTTCCAAATGAAAAAGGGCCCCACAAGGGGACCCTTTATTCATTTTGGTAGCGGGGGCAGGATTTCGCCCTCCGCGCTTCGCGCTCCGGTTGCTCTTGCCGCTATTCGCGATGCTCCCGCATCGCTGCGGCTGCGAGTGAACCTGCTTTCTTCGCAAGTCCAAACCTAGCTCATTTCCAAACAAAAAAGGGCCCCTCTTCGAGGGACCCTTGTTTGTTTGGTAGCGGGGGCAGGATTTGAACCTGCGACCTTCGGGTTATGAGCCCGACGAGCTGCCAGACTGCTCCACCCCGCAATGGCAGGGGCGCAATATACGGGCATGTTTGTGCAATTACAAGACATTAACAGGAGCAGCGATCGCGGGCTGGGGCCCGCTCGTACCGGGCGGGCGCCGCTCCTACATGACCTGCAGGCAGAGGCTCCAGAGCCAGCCCGGGAGGATTCCGAGGGCAAGTACCGCGAGGCCGTTCAGGCTCAATACGATGCGCGTGTCAGTGCTGGCCTGGAGTACCGCCTTGTCTGTCGCATCTTCGAAGTACATGTACCAGATGACACGCAGGTAATAGTACGCGCCGATGACCGATGCCAGCACCATGACGATCGCAAGGCCCGTGTAGCCTTCCGTCAGCACGGCGTTGATTGCATTCAGTTTGCCGAAGAAACCAATGAACGGCGGGACGCCTGCCATGCTGAACATGAAGAACATCATCATCAATGCGAACCAGGGGCTGCGAGCATTTAGACCCTTGAAGTCGGACAGATTTTCCGCATCGTAGCCACGACGGCTCAAAAGTATGATCATGCCGAAAGCGCCGGCGGCAGAAACCACATAGGTCAGCGTGTAAAACAATGCGGCTGCATAGCCCTGCTCCGTCCCTGTAAAAACCGACAAAAGGATAAACCCAACGTGTGCAATCGTTGAATACGCGAGCATGCGTTTGATGTTCGTCTGTGCGATCGCAACGATGTTGCCGAGCAACAGTGACAACACCGCAAGAATCATGATCATGTCGGCCCAGACGTCGTGCAGTCCACCAAGACCGTCCACGAGTATCCGTAACGTAAGCGCTAAGGCTGCGAGTTTTGGCGCCGACGCGATGTAAAGTGTCACCGGTGATCGAGCGCCCTGATAAACATCGGGCGCCCACATGTGAAACGGTACTGCTCCAAACTTGAACCCAATCCCGACTATTACAAACGCCAGCCCGAACCACAGTGGCAAGCCGTTCACGCTTGGGTCGCTTGAAATGACCGCCGCGATTTCATCGAGCTGAATCGACCCGGTCACGCCGTAAATCCATGAAATGCCGTACAACAAACAACCAGACGCGATAGCGCCCAGGACGAAGTACTTCATGGCAGATTCGGCCGACGTCACGTTGTTTCGATCGATAGCGACGAGCGCGTACAAGGATAAGGCGAGCGTCTCGAGACCCAGGTACATCGGGAGAAGGCTGTTGGCTGAGATCATGATCATCATGCCCAGCAGACCGAACAGGCCGAGTACGTAGTATTCACCCTTGTGCAGATCATTCGCCCTAAGGAAGTCGCGTGAATACAGGAATACGATTCCAACAAAACCAGTCACCGCGATTTTCAAAACGTGTGACAACGAATCACTGACATAGCTGCCACTGAAGACCACCTCTCGGCCACCGGGATTTGTCGACAATATCGTCAGCATCGTCACGGCCAGTGAAATAATTGACAGCCAGTAGGTAATAATGCGGCGATCGTCTTCAACGAACAAATCCACGAGAAGAACCACGCATATTAATGCAAGCAGGACGATCTCTGGCGCCGCGACCCAGTAGAACGGAAAATTGCGTGGTGTCATCACAGTTTCGACCGTCCTATTTGTTCGATGAGTTGTTCAATCGTCACGTTCATCATATCGACGAGTGGCGAAGGCCAGACACCGACCAGCAATACCGCGATCGCCAGGATGCCCAGCACGATGAACTCGCGGCGATTCAAATCGCTGAGTTCCGCGACGTTGTCATTGGCGACCTCGCCGTAAATAACGCGTTTGATCATCCAGAGCGTGTAGGCCGCACCGAGGTCCAAGGTTGTGGCCGCGAAGAAGGCAAACCAGAAATTCGCCTTGAAGCTTGCAATGATCACCATGAACTCTCCGACAAAGCCGGAAGTTCCCGGTAGTCCCGCATTCGCCATGGCAAACAGCACTGCGAATGCCGCGTATTTCGGCATCGTGTTCGCGACACCACCGTAGTCCGCAATTTGCCGACTGTGTACCCGGTCATACAAAACGCCAACGCAGAGGAACATGGCGCCCGAAATCAGGCCATGAGAAATCATCTGAACCATGCCGCCGGACATTCCCAGCACCGCCCCGCTCGTCCCGTCGATATGCCACAGCAGGAAAAAGCCGAGCGTTACGAAACCCATGTGTGCAATCGACGAATACGCGATGAGCTTCTTCATGTCTTTTTGCATTAGCGCAACGAAACCGATGTACACGACCGCGATAAGCGACAACGCAATCATCATGCCAGAGAAGTATTCGCTGCCATCCGGGACAATCGGCAAGGACAGGCGAATGAAGCCGTAGCCGCCCATCTTCAGCATGATGGCCGCCAGAATCACGGAGCCACCCGTTGGTGCCTCGACGTGAGCGTCAGGCAACCATGTATGCACCGGCCACATGGGTACTTTCACGGCAAAGGCCAGCAGGAACGCGATGAAGATGAGTTTCTGCGTAGGCATGGCGAGCGGCGCGTCCATCCAAGCGAACAGATCGAAACTCCCCGTCTGGACATACAGGTAAATGAACGCAACCAGCATCAGCACGGAGCCGAGGAATGTGAACAGGAAGAACTTCACCGTCGCATAGATGCGGCGCTGTCCGCCCCATACGCCGATGATGAGGAACATCGGTACCAGCATGAACTCCCAGAAAACATAGAACAGCAGTCCGTCGAGTGCACAAAACACCCCGATCATGAGCCCTTCGAGAATCAGGAACGCCGCGAAATATTGTGCCGGACGCGATGTGATTGTGTTCCAGCCAGCGATGATCACGAGCGGCGTGATGAACGCCGTAAGGATGATTAGCGGCACCGAAATGCCGTCAACGCCCAGGTAGTAATGGACGTCGAGTGCCGCAATCCACGGCACTTGTTCAACAAACTGCATGATTGACGTTGTTGAATCGAAATTCGTGTACAGAAACGCACTCAACAACAAGACGAGCACTGAAACCACAAGCGCCGCCCAGCGCATCGCACTCGCTTGCGAGGAGCGAAAATCGCCGGCATCGCCAATCAGCAGCAATGCGAGGCCACCAAAGACGGGCAACCAGGTCAGGATACTTAAAAGATGTGCGCTCAGTGCCATGTTCTTCCCTGATCTACCGCAGCCAGATGAGCCAGCCGAGCAGCATCGTCAGGCCAATGATCATTGAAAAAGCGTAGGTGTACAGGTAGCCGGTTTGCAGCTGGCGCATCACGCCTGCCAGCCTGGCGACCGAATTGGCTGTACCGTTCACCAGCACGCCATCTATCAATAGCTCGTCACCCTTCTCCGATAACAACGTTCCGACCTGGCGGCCACCACCGCCGAAACCGCGAATCCACAAGTCGTCGAAGTAGTACTTGCGATCGAGCAGATTGTAGAGCCCGGACAGCTTCTCCTTGATCGCCGCCGGAATTTCCGGGCGTTGTAGATACAGGAACCAGGCCGTGGCCAGACCACTCAGTGCCAGCCATAGCACAGGTGTCTTATAAGAGTGCTCGAGCAGGCCGAGAGCGCCGTGCCAGGTCTCGCCGATATGCGAGAGAACGTCGCGACTGTGGTCTACGAAGATCGCATCGCCGAAGTAACCCCCGAACAACACGGGCCCGACCGTGTACCAGCCAATAATGGCCGACGGAATGGCCAACATCACGAGCGGCACGGTGACGACCCATGGCGTTTCATGAAGATGCGACTTCGTTTCGGCATCCATACGTTCTTCACCGTGGAACACGAGGAAAAACATGCGGAAGGTATACAGGGCGGTTACAAACACGCCTAACAGCACGCTCAGGTAGGCGAACCAGTAAAGAAACTGGTATTGGTCCGAATGCGCCCAGTGTGAATCTTTTACGGCCTCAATTAGCAGGTCCTTCGAAAAGAACCCTGCCGTGCCGGGAAAGCCGATCAATGCGAGCGACCCGATCAGCGCCGTCCAGTAGGTGATCGGCATGTATTTACGAATTCCACCCATCTTGCGAATGTCCTGCTCGTGATGCATCGCGATGATCACGGAACCGGCCGCAAGGAACAGTAGCGCCTTAAAGAAGGCATGCGTCATCAGATGGAAGATCGCACCGCTATACGCCGACGCGCCGAGCGCAACCGTCATGTAGCCGAGCTGAGACAGCGTTGAATAGGCAACCACTCGTTTTATGTCGTTCTGCACGATGCCCAGTAGCCCCATGAAGAACGCCGTAAACGCGCCGATGAATAATACGAAGCCGAGCGCCGTCACGCTGAATTCAAACAACGGTGACATCCTCGCGACCATGAAAATGCCGGCCGTGACCATCGTCGCGGCGTGAATCAGTGCGGAAATCGGTGTTGGGCCTTCCATCGAGTCCGGCAGCCAGACATGCAGCGGCGCCTGCGCAGACTTACCCATGGCCCCGATGAACAGCAGGATGCAGATAACCGTCATCGCATTCCATGGCGACCCAGGCATTACGTCAATACTTTCTGCAGCGATTGAGCTTGCCTGTCCGAAGACCTCGGCGTAATCAAGCGAATTAGTGAACAGTACAATGCCGGCAATACCGAGAATGAAACCGAAGTCACCAACACGATTGACGAGGAACGCCTTAAGGTTCGCGAAAATCGCGGTTTCCCTCTTAAACCAAAACCCGATGAGCAAATAGGACACCAGGCCAACCGCCTCCCAGCCGAAGAACAGCTGCAGGAAATTGTTTGACATGACCAGCATCAGCATCGAGAACGTAAACAGCGAGATGTAGCTGAAGAAACGCTGGTAACCAGGGTCCTCGCGCATGTAGCCGACCGTGTAGATGTGCACCATGAACGACACGAAGGTCACCACAACCATCATTAGCGCGGTCAGTCGATCGACCAGGAAGCCGATCTCCATGCGCAGGCCGTCCGTCGCGGCCCAGGTGTACAGATGCAGGTTTTCGGCTACCGCTCCGCCCAGCAGCATTTGGTGCATGACGTAGAAGGACAATGCACAGGACAGGCCTACACCGAGAATCGTAAGCCAGTGCGCTCCGGCACGACCAATCTGCTTGCCAAACAGGCCCACGATCACGGCGGCCAGCAATGGCGCTAATACGATGGTGAGGTAGTAATCGAGCATCCGCTACTAGCCCTTCATCGTATTGAGTTCTTCGACATTGATCGAACGCCGGTTTCGGAACAGCACAACGAGAATCGCAAGCCCGATTGCCGCTTCCGCGGCCGCAACCGTCAGAATAAAGAACACGAACACCTGACCGGTTTCGTCTCCGAGGAACCGCGAAAAGGCGATGAAATTGAAATTAACGGCCAGCAACATGAGTTCGATGCACATCAACAGTAAAATCAGGTTACGGCGGTTCATGATGATGCCGGCAATGCTCAGCACGAACAGCATCGCCGACAGCGTCAGATAATGTTGCAGACCGATCAAGACTTCTTCTCCGCATCCATTTTGACGATGCGAACACGATCCTTCGCGCGAACGGCGACCTGCTCAGAAATGTTTTGTAATTTGAGGCCCGGGCGCTTGCGCATGGTCAGTGTGATTGCCGCTACGATCGCCAACAGGAGAATGACGGCCGCAATCTCGAACGCATAGACATGTTCGGTATAAAGAACTGCACCGAGTGACTTGGTGTTGTCATAGCCTTCCGGATTGGCAATAAACATTCCGGGTGTTTCTCCAGTCGAACCCCTGAGCCAGATCAACTGGATGAGCTGAAACACCATGAGAAATGCGATGCCGATCGCAATCGGCGCGTAGCGGGTCATTCCGCGTTTTACCGATTCGACGTTGACCTCCAGCATCATGATGACGAACAGGAACAGCACCATCACCGCACCGACGTAAACGAGTACGAGAACAATAGCGAGAAACTCCGCTTCGGCCATCAGCCAGAGTACGGCGCTTTGGAAAAAGCTCAACACGAGAAACATGACCGAGTGCACGGGGTTGCGCGAAAACACAACACCAAGCGCAGCGCCAATCAGAATCGTCGCGAACGCATAGAACAATATGGCCTGAAAAAGCATCTGTCTCCTTACTTGTAAGGCGCGTCCGCCGCCTTGTCCGCTGAAATCATTGCCTCGTATTTATCACCGACGGCAAGCAACTTATCCTTGGTCATGATGTTCTCGCCGGGCGCTTCCATGTGGTACTCATGGATGCGGGTCTCAACGATCGCGTCGACAGGACAGGCCTCTTCACAGAAACCGCAATAGATGCATTTGAACAAATCGATGTCATAACGCGATGTTCGTCGCGTGCCGTCATCGCCTACTTCTGACTCAATCGTGATTGCAAGCGCCGGGCAAACCGCTTCGCACAATTTGCAGGCAATACAGCGCTCTTCGCCGTTCGGATATCGACGCAACGCATGCAAGCCGCGGAAACGATACGACTGCGGTGTCTTTTCTTCGGGGTAATTGATCGTGACTTTCTTCCTGAAGAAGTAGCGTTGCGTAACCGACAAGCCCTTCAGCAACTCCCAAAGCGCAAATGTCTTGAGCCAACTAGCTAGTTTATTCATAGGACAACCTGCGCCTAAGCGCCAAGACCCGCCCACGGGCCTACTTTGAGCCACACCATTACGCCCTCAATGGCGATCCAAATGATTGTGACAGGAATAAAAACCTTCCAACCCAGGCGCATGATCTGGTCATAACGGTAACGAGGAAACGTCGCGCGAAACCAGAACAGCGAATACATGAAGAAGCATATTTTGGCGAACAGCCAGCCAACACTCGGCGCGGCGATAAAGGCCAGCGGCGTTCCCTGCAGGAATGTCCAACCCTCCACCGGCGACGCCCAACCACCGAGGAAAAACACTGAAATCAGCCCGGAGATCAGAATCATGTTCGCGTATTCGGCGAGGAAGAACAGCACGAACGCGACGCCGGAATACTCAACATGGAAGCCCGCAACAATCTCAGACTCGCCTTCCGCGACATCGAAAGGCGCGCGATTTAATTCCGCAATTCCGGATATCCAGTAAACCATGAACAACGGAAACAACGGAATCACGAACCATTGGCTGACGCCCCCTGATTGCGCCTCAACAATGGTGCCAAGATTCAGGCTGCCGCCCGCCATGAGAACACCGACGAGCGCAAAGCCCATGGCGATTTCGTAAGCGACAATTTGTGCGGCCGAACGCATCGCGCCAAGAAATGCGTATTTCGAATTCGTAGCCCACCCGGCAAGGATGACGCCATAGACACCGACCGAGGTCAGCGCGAGCACATACAAGAGTCCGGCGTTGATGTCGGCAATGACGAATCCCGGGTGAAGCGGCATGACTGCCCACGTCGCCAACGCGGGGACTAATGACAAGAGCGGCGCGATGACGAACAAAAACTTGTCCGACTTCGCCGGTATGACGATTTCCTTGATGAGCAGTTTGATGACGTCAGCAAACGGTTGTCCCAACCCGATCGGACCGACGCGATTCGGGCCGACGCGACCCTGCATACTGCCGATCACCTTACGTTCGAAATACGTCGAAAAAGCCACGGTGAGAATGACGCAGATCGTGACGAACAAGATTTGCCAGGTCGTAATCGTCAAGTATTGAATGAGCGGCGGCAGGGAATTCCAGATATCCCATATGAAGCCCGGTACCAGGTTGCCAAGGAACTCGAGCACTACGAATCACACTCCCCGGCCGCCCGTCGGGCTTCGGATGTCAGCTGCAGAGCGTTCGCGCGCCTCACCATGCCGTCAATCGAATATAAGGGGGTATCGATCTCCGCCGACGGCGCATCTTCGCCGTTGGGCTTTTCTATCTTGGCGCTACCGGCGTAATGATTGTCTGGCTTAATGTCACCCAACTTGGCGACAATCTCGTCGCGAACGTCTTCACTCGTAACATAGTCAAAATCCGGCGCGTCAACGAGATTGCCGATGACACGCAGGACTTTCCATGCAGGCCGTGCCTCGCCAACGGGATGTGCGACGCCGCCAAAACTTTGCCAGGTGCCGGCAACGTTGACATAGGTACCCGACGTCTCGGCGAAAGTGCCGATGGGCAACAACAGATCTGCCGATTCAAGCAATGCGTCGGATACGAACGGTGTCATCGCAATGACGAAATTCTGTTTCGCAAGCTTGGCAACGACACCGTCGGTCGCATGAATGTCGACGTCAGGCTCGATATTGACGAGCACGACAGCGTCCAGTGACGTATTCAGGATGGCTGCGGCATCGAGGCCCGCGTTCTTGCGTGCCGCCCCGCCCCGCTTGCGATTCGGCAGTAAACCCGCGAGGTGCGCTCCGGCGCTGTTCGCGCCCTCGGAAACATTTCCAAGTCTGGCACCGGTCAGGTCCGCGACGGCTGCTGCGAGCGCGCGAACGGCCGAATAAGCGCCATGACGTCCCGCGATATTGCCAAGCAATATCAGGCCGTTGTCAGCATCGGCCAAAGACGCGGCAACTGCGGACTGCTCTTTGCTGGCTTTGACCCCGGTGCAAAGCTCAGCCACCGTTGCAGGAACCGCTTTGCGACCGGCCGCCGCTACTACAACGCCTGCCAACATCTCGGCCAGGCCGGCGCCCGACAGGGTATTCGCGACCTTAAAGAAGTATTCGTGTTCGCTGCTGTTCGCAAAACTGACTGCGGCACCGCCCAGCGCCGCTTTGCGGACTCGGTGCGCAAGAATCGGCGCTTCATGGCGAATATTCGAGCCCACAATGAAAATAGCGTTTTGTTGTTCGATTTCGGCGATGTCGCAGCCGAGCCAAGGGAAAACCGGGTCGTTGGCCTGATCCGAGAAGTCCCGGCGCGATATTCGGTGATCAAGATTGCTGCTACCGAGATGCTCCGCAATTCTCGTCACCAGGTGCGCTTCCTCAACCGTCACACTCGGCGACCCGAGGAATCCGATCTTGTCCGCAGCGGCAGCCGTCAATGCACCGGCCGCCACGGACAATGCGTCTTCCCAGTCGATATCGCGCCACTGGTCGCCGTCTTTCAGTCGCGGCAGAAGCAATCGGTCGCCTGAATTGATGGCTTCGTAACTGAAACGGTCCCGATCCGAGATCCAGGTTTCGTTAATGTCCTCGTTCTCTCGCGGCACAACGCGTTTAACCGTGCCGCGCAATACGTGCGCGTAGAGATTTGAGCCCACGCAATCGTGCGCCGAAACAGTTGGAAGTTGCGTCATTTCCCAGGCGCGGGCGCTGTATCGATAGGGTTTGTTGTTGAGTGCGCCGACCGGACACAGATCGATTATGTTCGCCGACAATTCGTGATCCACACTGTTTTCAACGTAGGTGCCGATCTTCATGTCTTCGCCACGTTCGGTCGTACCGAGTTGCGGCATGCCGGATATTTCTTCGCCGAATCGGACGCATCGAGTGCAGTGGATGCATCGCGTCATATCGGTTGAGACCAGCGGACCGATGTCCTTGTCCTTGACGACGCGTTTACCATCGTTGTAACGGGACACATCACGACCGTAGCCCATTGCAAGGTCCTGCAATTCACACTCGCCACCCTGGTCGCAAATCGGACAGTCGAGCGGATGATTGATGAGCAGAAACTCCATCGTCGCTTTTTGTGCGGCAATGGCTTTTGGCGAACGTGTAAAAACCTTCATGCCCTCGCCGACCGGCGTCGCACAGGCAGGCATGGGTTTGGGCGCTTTTTCTATCTCGACAAGACACATGCGGCAGTTCGCCGCGATGCTCAATTTTTCGTGATAACAAAAACGCGGAATGTATGCGCCGATCTCGTCGGTCACCTCCATGACCATCTGACCTTTCCTGGCCTCGACAGGCTTGCCGTCTACTTCGATGTTTACGACGTCATCAGTCATATCATCTTACGCGGCAACATCGGTCGCGCCATCGACGATGCTGCGACCCTTGTTCGCAATCATGTATTCGAATTCGTGCATGAAATGCGCGAGGAAACTCTGCACGGGCCATGCGGCGGCGTCGCCTAATGCACATATCGTGTGGCCATCTATTTTGTTGGCGACGTCGAGTAATTTATCGAGGTCGTCTTGTTCACCGTGGCCCTCCGTAATTCGCGTCAACATGCGATACAGCCAACCCGTGCCCTCGCGACACGGCGTACACTGCCCGCAGGATTCGGCCATGTAGAATCGCGAGATGCGACGCAGTACTTTCACCATGCAAGTTGTCTCGTCCATCACCATGACCGCGCCCGTACCGAAAGAAGAACCGGCCTCTTGTAACGAGGTGTAATCCATTTTCAGATTCATGATGATCTCGCCGGGTAATACCTTGCACGACGAACCGCCAGGAACAACCGCCTTCAATTGACGCCCGCCCAACATTCCGCCGCAAATTTCGAGAAGGTCCTTGAAAGGAATGCCCATCGGCAGCTCGTAGTTGCCAGGCTTCTCAATATGTCCCGAAACCGAAAACAGCGCCGTCCCGCCCGAGTGTTCGGGCCCCAGGCCAGCAAACCATGCTGCACCTTTATTCATGATCATCGGCACACTGGCCAGGCTTTGGGTGTTGTTGATCGTCGTCGGCTGGCCGTAGAGACCAAAATGGGCCGGAAACGGCGGCTTGAAACGCGGTTTTCCCTGCTTGCCTTCAAGCGATTCCAGCAACGCGGTTTCTTCGCCGCAGATGTAAGCCCCGGCACCGACGAATGTATGCAAATCGAAGTCGATACCCGAGCCTTGAATGTTCTTGCCCAGCAAACCGGCGTCATAGGCTTCTTTCACAGCCGCTTCAAAACGCGGTACGGGCTCGTCGATAAACTCGCCACGAATGTAGTTGTAGCCAACCGTCGCGCCCATCGCGTAGCCAGCGATTGCCATGCCCTCAATCAATGCATGCGGGTTATGGCGCAGGACTTCGCGGTCGTGACAGGTGCCCGGTTCTGACTCATCCGAATTGCAAACCAGGTATTTCTGCACGTCGGTCTTGGGCATGAAGCTCCATTTGAGCCCGGTCGGGAAGCCTGCCCCACCGCGGCCGCGCAAGCCGGAGGCTTTAACCTCGTCGATTACCTCTGCAGCCGACATCTTACCCGCCAGGATTTTCCGCCAGGCTTTGTAGCCATCCAGGTTCTCATAGGTCTCGAGCGTGTGTGGCTCGTCCGAGTCCAGCGTATTGAAGCAAACCAGATTCTGTTCCCAGGCCATCAGTCCAACCCGTCCAGAATGTGATCAACCTGGCTCTCAGTCAGGTTCTCGTAATATTTGTGATCGACCATCATCATCGGCGCGCCACAACAGGCGGCGAGGCACTCTTCCTCGCGTTTCAGGTAAATACGACCATCGCTCGAACTTTCGCCAAGTTTGATGCCGAGTTTCTTCTCAACGTGATCGACGATGTCGTCCGCGCCGCGCAACATGCAGGACACGTTGGTGCAAATCGCGACGTTGTGGCGTCCGACAGCTTTGGTCTGAAACATTGAATAGAACGTCGCAACTTCATAAACCTGAATGGTTGGCAGGTCGAGATACTCGGCCACGGCGTTCATTTGTTCCGCGGTGAGATAACCTTCATTCTCGTGTTGAACCGCGTGCAAGGCGCCGATGACAGCCGATCGCTGCCGATCTTCAGGGAAGCGTGCTTTCCAGTGCTCGATCTCGTCCTTGACGTGATCGGAGAGAACGACGACATCATTCATCGATCTACCTCACCGAAGACGATGTCCTGGGTGCCGATGACGGCAACGACATCTGCCAACATGTGCCCCTCGACCATTTCGGCCATTGCCGACAGATGCGCAAAGCCCGCCGCGCGAATCTTGACTCGAAACGGTTTGTTGGCGCCGTCCGAAACAATGTAAACACCAAATTCGCCTTTTGGATGCTCAATCGCGGCGTAGGCCTCGCCGGCGGGCACACAGTAACCTTCTGTAAATAACTTAAAGTGATGAATCAGCGACTCCATGTCGTCTTTCATCTCTACGCGAGTCGGCGCAACAAGCTTGTGGTCATCGAGCATAACCGGACCTTCATTCTCACGAAGCCAGGCCACACATTGCCGGATAATCCGAGTGGACTGGCGCATTTCTTCCACTCGAACCAGGTAACGGTCGTAACAATCGCCGTTGACGCCAACCGGAATATCAAAATCCATGCGGTCGTACACTTCATAGGGTTGCTTCTTGCGAAGATCCCATTCGACGCCCGAGCCACGCAACATCGGACCCGAGAAACCCAACTGCATGGCGCGTTCGGGAGAGACCACGGCGATGTTCACGGTGCGTTGCTTCCAGATTCGATTGTCCGTCAGAAGCGTTTCGTACTCGTCAATACAGCCCGGGAATTTGTCCGTGAATCGTTCAATGAAGTCGAGCATCGACCCTTCGCGCGCGGCATTCAGTCGATCGAGGTCTTTCTTCTTGCGAAATTTGGATTCCTGATATTTCGGCATGCTATCGGGCAAATCGCGATAGACGCCGCCCGGACGGTAATAGGTCGCATGCATTCGCGTACCCGACACCGCCTCGTACAAGTCCATGAGATCTTCGCGTTCGCGAAAGCAATACAGGAACATTGTCATCGCGCCGATGTCGAGACCGTGCGCACCCAACCACATCAGGTGATTGAGGATGCGCGTGATTTCGTCGAACATGACGCGAATGTATTGAGCGCGTTCCGGCGCCTCGATTCCGAGTAATTTTTCAATGGCAAGGACGTAGCTGTGCTCGTTGCACATCATCGATACGTAGTCGAGTCGATCCATGTATCCGATGCTTTGATTGTACGGCTTGGATTCGGCCAGTTTTTCGGTCGCGCGATGCAACAGGCCAACATGCGGGTCGGCTTTTTGAATGACTTCGCCGTCCATTTCAAGTACGAGACGCAGTACGCCATGCGCGGCGGGATGCTGCGGCCCGAAGTTCAAGGTGTAATTCTGGATCTCAGCCATCCGTCCGGTCCTTGAGATCGGCCGAATAGCGATTGTCGTCCCTGATAACTCGCGGCACGAGTGTCCGTTCTTCGATACTTACGGGTTTGTAAGCCACGCGACCTTTCTCATCGTCGTAGCTCACCTCGACGTTGCCCACGAGAGGGAAGTCTTTACGAAACGGATGACCAATGAAGCCGTAGTCGGTGAGAATACGACGCAAATCCGGATGCCCCTCAAAGAGAACGCCAAACAAGTCGAATGTTTCGCGCTCAAACCAATTGGCGCCATTCCAGATGTCGACGACAGACTTCACTACGGGCGGATTATCCGTACCCGTGAACACGCGCAAGCGAACACGATGGTTGTGTTGCAAGGAAAGCAGGTGATAAACGACGGCGAATCGACGCGCGTCGAACTCGTCCGATTCATCGAGAATGACCGGCTTGCGCTCAACGCCACGGCTGAATCCAGTACCCGTAGCGTCTTTAGTATTCCATTCATCAGAACCGAAACCCTGGTAATCGACGCCACAGACATCCATCAACATTTCGAAACCGAACTCGCCTTCATTGCGGAACGCGGTGGCCACCTCAATCAGGTCGCTTTTTGCGACCTCATAGGTCAGCTCGCCACACGTTGAGTCAACGCGTGTGACCTGCTCTTCGAACCGCTCTTCTATCCGAGCCGCTAATGTCTCGTACCGATCACTCATGTTCGATTGCTTACCTGGTCACCTGGCAATGGTGCTCGTACGGCGAATCTTGTTTTGTAGTTGTATCAGCCCGTAAATCAGGGCCTCGGCCGTTGGCGGGCAGCCGGGAACGTACACGTCGACGGGTACGATCCGGTCACATCCGCGAACCACTGAATAGGAATAGTGATAGTAGCCGCCGCCATTCGCGCACGAGCCCATTGAGACCACCCAGCGCGGCTCCGGCATCTGGTCATAGACCTTGCGCAACGGTGGCGCCATTTTGTTCGTCAAAGTGCCCGCGACGATCATGCAGTCGGATTGCCGCGGACTGGGGCGGAAAATAATGCCGAAGCGATCGAGGTCGTAACGCGCCGCGCCCGCCTGCATCATTTCGATGGCACAACAGGCAAGCCCGAAGGTCATAGGCCACAGGGAACCGGTGCGCGCCCAGTTCATGACGGCATCAACGTTGGTTACGACAAAGCCCTTTTCCTGCAGGCTACCGCCGGCAGCGGCCGCATCGGCGCTGTCGCCGGACGTATTCTCGGCTGCAGACCTCAGTCCCACTCCAGTGCCCCTTTCTTCCATTCGTATATGAAGCCGACGACCAGTATCGCCAGAAAAATGCCCATGGATATCAAGCCGAAGGTCCCAACCGTGTCGAGCGACACAGCCCAGGGGAAAAGGAACGCGATTTCGAGATCGAAAATAATGAACAAAATGGCGACGAGGTAGTAGCGCACGTCGAATTTCATGCGCGAGTCATCGAAAGCCTCGAAGCCACACTCATACGGCGAGAGTTTTTCGTCGTCTTTACCGCCGCGCCCGATGAGAAAACCGAGTCCGAGAAGCAGTAATCCGATCCCGGTGGCAACACCAAGAAAAATCAGAACGGGTACGTATTCTTGTAACATTTTCGCCTGCCTGGACGGCGCGGTACGCGCCTCGGATGCCAGCGCGATATTGTAAAAGAAATTGGTGCTCTGGGCGAGACTCGAACTCGCACGGCTTGCGCCACTGCCCCCTCAAGACAGCGTGTCTACCAATTCCACCACCAGAGCGTTGTTTTACCCTTTTAAACCGAGGACTTACTCGTCGTCCGGAACGGACGGCAGCTGTTCTTCAATTGCCGGCAATTCCTCGGTGGCCTCTGCGTCGTCCAAGGACGGCAATCCGTCCGCACCGAGCTCGTCGGTCGGCAGATTTTCGTCATCGACCGGGCCCGCCTCTATCGGCGTCTCGGCTGGCGTCGCGTCTTCCAGAATACTGGTCGGGACCGTCGCACGCTGACTGCTCATATAAGCCAATGTCAGGCTGCTCGCGAAGAACGCCGTTGCCAGGACGGCCGTTGCCCTCGAGAAGAAACTCGACGAGCCTTGCGAACCGAATACCGTTCCGGACGCGCCCGCGCCAAAGGCTGCACCAGCATCAGCGCCTTTGCCGCGCTGCAAAAGCACCATAATGATGATCAACAGTGCGATAACTGTATGCCCGATTAGTACGGCTTTTTGAATCGTATCCATTTAAACCTCAATTTTCGCAGTTGCCTCGACTATCGCGAGGAAATCTGCCGCTTTCAGCGACGCACCGCCAATCAGTCCGCCGTCGATATCGGGCATGCCAAACAGGCCCGCCGCATTGTCACCCTTCACACTGCCGCCGTACAGTATCTGTACACCCGCGGCGACGTCCGCATCTTGCGCTTCGAGTACGCCGCGAATATAGCGATGCACGTCCTGCGCCTGTTCAGGCGTTGCGGTCATTCCAGTCCCAATTGCCCATACCGGTTCATAGGCGATGACGGCCGAAGCAATTGCCTCAATGCCGTTCAGTGTCAGTACTGCGTTCAACTGTTCGTTGATAACGGCTTGCGTATTTCCTGCCTCGCGCTCCTGGAGCGTTTCGCCGATGCACAGCACCGGTGTCAGCCCTGACGCCTGCGCCGCGGCGAATTTAGCCGCCACTTGTTCACTCGTTTCGCCGTACAAAGACCGTCTTTCCGAATGGCCAACCAGCGCGAACTGGCAGCCGACCTCTTGCAGCATTGCCGGCGACGTCTCTCCGGTAAATGCACCGGCAACGTGTTCCGAGACGTTTTGCGACCCGAGCAACACCTTGCTGCCTTCAAGGAGACCATTGACGGCCGCCAGAAACGGGAATGGCGGGCACACCAGCACCTCAATATTGTCCACCTGAGGCAAGCCTGAAATGATGCCGCCGACCAGCTCGCCGTTAGCAGCGGAGTCGCCGTTCATTTTCCAGTTGCCGGCAACCAGAAACTTACGCATATAGCTTAATCCAGAGGGTCTGAGGGCGCGCAGGATACCGGGGCTAACCCGGCAAATCAACGCGTATTTGTGCCTTATTCGGGCGGTGGGACGCCCTATTCGGAAGCGTCTGCAACGACCGCCGCAAGCTTCTGAGCCAGCTCATCAACCACTTGCTCATCCTTCCCTTCGACCATGACCCGGATAACCGGCTCTGTGCCCGATGCCCGCAACACGATCCTGCCAGTGTCCGCGAGCTGCCTTTCGGCCTCCACTACGGCCTTTTGGATGATTGCGGAGTCGTCCGGGTTCATGCGCTTCTCAATCTGGACGTTGACCATGGTCTGCGGGTACTTCGGCATGCCCGCGGCCAGCTCAGACAGTTTTCGCCCGGTTTCCTGCATTACAGCGAGGACCTGCAACGCGGTTATCAGGCCGTCACCGGTCGTCGTCCGATCCAGCACGATCATGTGTCCGGATGTCTCACCACCTATGATTCCACCCGTTTGCTTCAGTTTTTCGAGAACATAGCGATCGCCAACGTTCGCCCGGCGGAATTCGATGCCCTTGTCTCGCAGGGCATGCTCGAGGCCAAGATTGCTCATCACAGTCCCAACGACCGGCCCCTGCAATTCGCCGCTCTCTTTACGTGCCGAGGCAATGATGAACAACAACTGGTCGCCGTCGATGAGCCCACCGGTTTCGTCGATCATCGCGACGCGGTCGCCATCACCGTCCAGAGCGATGCCAACATCGGCCCCTACTGCAGGGACTGTCGTCTGCAACAGTTCCGGCGCGGTCGATCCGCAGCCGTCATTGATATTGCGGCCATTCGGCGAACAGCCGATCGGGATCACCTCTGCGCCGAGATCCGCCAGCGTGCGCGGCCCAACCTTGTAGCCCGCACCGTTCGCCCCGTCGAAAACGACTTTAAGGCCTTCGAGGCTAAGATTGGGAGGGAATGTGGCTGCGCAAAATTCCTGGTAGCGAATCCGCGCAGAATCGATTCGTCTGGCTTTGCCCAGTGACCTTGATTCGAGGGTGATCGCGGGTTTTTCCAGCTGTGATTCGATTTCGCGTTCGATCTCGTCGGTGAGCTTCGAGCCGGCGCCGTCAAAAAATTTGATGCCATTGTCCTGATACGCATTGTGTGAGGCGCTGATCACAACACCCAGATCGGCCTTGAAGTCCTGAGTCAATACGGCGATGCCCGGCGTCGGCAAAGGGCCTAACAGCAATACATCGGCGCCTGCCGCGACAAAACCCGCCTCGAGTGCCGATTCGAACATGTAACCGGAAAGGCGCGTGTCCTTGCCGATCAGCACAGTTCCGCCCGTAGGCACGAGGACTCTGGCGGCGGCGCTGGCGAGCCGCATAGCGAAATCGGCCGTCATTGGATCTTTGCCAACGACTCCTCTAACGCCATCTGTACCAAAATATTTTTTGCTCATTAATTTGCTGCCGCTTCCATTACCGCGCGTCCCACTTTGAGGGCATCGACCGTTTCTGCTACATCGTGTACACGCACAATCTGCGCACCTGACGTCACCGCGACAACTGCGGCCGCTATGCTGGCCGGCAACCGATCGCCGGCAATTCGTCCTGTGAGATGGCCCAGCGTCGATTTCCGTGAAATACCGACCAACAACGGCTGCCCCAGGTCCCGCAATTGTCGCAGATTCGCGAGCAGCTCGACATTGTGCGAATGACTTTTCCCGAAACCGAAGCCCGGATCAACAATTATAAGCTCGCGATTCAGCCCCGCGGCCACGCAAACGCGTATGCGATCTTCAAGGAATTCTGCGACCTCGGCTGTTACGTCCTTATATAGTGGATTCTCCTGCATCGTGCGCGGTTGCCCTTGCATATGCATCAGGCATACCGGTTTTTGCAAGTCTACCGCCGCATCCAGTGCGCCAGCCTCCCGCAAAGCCCTGACGTCGTTAATCATGTCAGCGCCGGCACCTACGGCGGCTCTCATGACGGACGCCTTGCTCGTGTCGACCGAAACGCTGACATCCAGACTCTTACGTATGGCCGCGATGATCGGTACAACCCGATCCATCTCCTCTTGCTCGGAGACGTTCGCGGCGCCGGGTCGCGTGGACTCGCCGCCGACGTCGATAATCGCGGCGCCCGCATCTGCCATCGCCTCGGCCTGCCGCATCGCATCCGCGGGTGCCAAAAAGCGACCACCGTCAGCAAAGGAGTCGGGGGTTACGTTGAGAATCCCCATTACAACGGGGATATCGAATTCGAGCGTACCGATTTGCATGGAGCTATCCGCCACGCGGACCGACTAGTTTTCGGTCGCAGGTCCGCCAATGGTCGGTGCATCGGTCTTGGTTGTCGGCGCGTCGTCGGAAGGCTTTGAATCTAGCGACTCCTCCCAGTCCTCAGGCGGCTGCGGCTCGCGCCCCTCCATAATGTCCTTGATCTGCGTGTGATCGATAGTCTCGTATTTCATCAGGGCCTTGGCCATCGCATGCAGCGTATCGATCTTGTCGTCGAGTATTTTCTTCGCGCGTGCGTAATTCGTATCGATAATCATGCGTACCTCTTCATCGATAGCGTTCGCTGTGTCATCAGACACCTGCTTGTGTTGCGTGACGCTATGACCGAGGAAAACCTCGCCGTCATCCTCGCTGTACGTTAACGGACCCAAACGTTCCGAAAATCCCCATTTGGTCACCATGTTGCGGGCTATCTCTGTTGCACGTTCAATATCATTCGACGCGCCGGTCGTAACGCCCGCTGCGCCGTTGATCATTTCCTCGGCAATGCGCCCGCCGAACAAACTGGAGATTCCGCTCTCGAGTCGCTGCTTCGACATGCTGTAGCGGTCTTCCTCGGGCAGATACATCGTGACGCCGAGTGCCCGGCCTCGAGGGATGATTGTCACTTTGTAGACAGGATCGTGTTCGGGCATGAGGTAACCAACAATCGCGTGACCCGCCTCGTGATAAGCGGTATTCAGCTTTTCCTCTTCACTCATGACCAATGAGCGCCGTTCAGCACCCATCATGATTTTGTCCTTGGCCTTCTCGAACTGCTCCATGCTGACGACGCGCTTATTTTCGCGCGCGGCGAACAGAGCTGCCTCGTTGACGAGATTAGCGAGATCCGCGCCGGAGAATCCTGGTGTGCCGCGCGCGATAAAACTCGGGTTCACATCCTCGTCGAGTGGAACCTTGCGCATGTGTACTTTCAGGATCTGCTCGCGCCCTCGTACGTCGGGTAATGGCACGACCACCTGGCGGTCGAAACGACCCGGACGCAGCAGTGCCGGATCCAATACATCGGGGCGGTTCGTCGCAGCGATCACAATGATACCTTCGCTGCCTTCAAATCCGTCCATTTCCACCAGCATCTGGTTAAGCGTTTGCTCACGCTCATCGTGCCCGCCGCCGAGACCGGCACCGCGATGACGACCTACGGCATCGAGCTCATCAATGAAGATTATGCAGGGAGCCTGCTTTTTCGCCTGATCAAACATGTCACGAACACGAGATGCACCCACGCCGACAAACATCTCGACGAAGTCGGACCCTGAAATCGTGAAAAACGGAACCTTGGCTTCGCCCGCGATGGCTTTCGCCAGCAGCGTCTTACCGGTACCGGGCGGACCAACCATCAGAACGCCTTTCGGAATCTTGCCGCCAAGGCGCTGAAATTTGCTCGGGTCTTTGAGGAACTCGACGACCTCGGAAACCTCGGCCTTCGCTTCCTCTACGCCGGCAACATCGGCAAACGTTATTCCAACCTGATCTTCGCCCAGCAACCTTGCTTTGCTTTTGCCAAACGACATCGCGCCGCGGCCACCGCCGCCGCCCTGCATCTGTCGCATGAAATAAATCCACACACCGATTAGCAGCAATATCGGAAACGAACTGATCAATAACTGGCCAATCAGGCTCTGCGATTTCGGCTCGGCGGCGGAAAACTGGACATCGTTCTTCTCGAGGATACCGATGATCGAGTTGTTATCGGTCTCGGGACTGATCGTATAGAACTGCAGCGAGCCTTTTTTGCCGAAGCGAATCCGCTTATCCTCGAATTGCACCACGTCAACTTGACCGGACCGAACCTGACTCAGGAAATCGGAGTAATCAGTCGACTGCGGCTGCCCGCCACCCGCAGTGGAGAGACTCTGGACGACCGAGAGGAGCACCACAATGATCACGATGAAGACGAGAATATTTTTGGTCAGATCATTCACATTCAGTTTCCGCACTGCGAAAAAAAGGCCCGTACAAACGGGAATTTAGACGGCCCCTATGGCTTCGGACACTACACCAATTGGTAGTTCCTCGCTACCAAGTAGACCTCGCGGCTGCCGGGCCGCGAAGCCTTTGGTTTCATGACTTTTACACGCTCGAACTGCTGCCTGGCAGCAACGATCAGCTCCTCACTGCCCTCGCCCTGAAACAGCTTGCAGACGAAGTCACCGCGAGGTTTCAGAACCCGCGTCGCGAGATTCAGCGCTATCTCCACCAGGTACATCGAGCGTGGCTGGTCGACCGCCTTGTTGCCGCTGATATTGGGGGCCATATCGCTCATTACAAGGTCCGCTTTCTCATCCGCGAGCGATGCCTGTATGCGCTCAAGAATGGCGTCCTCGCGAAAATCTCCCTGAATGAATTCGACCGACGGCAACGCGTCCATAGGCAACAGGTCGAGTGCGATGATTCGCACCCGACCCTGCAACTTTTCGGTGACGTATTGGCTCCAGCTGCCAGGCGCCGAACCGAGATCTATGCAAATCATATCGTGTCTTAGCAGACGCTCTTTCAAATCGATCTGCTCGAGCTTGTAGACGGCCCGCGACCGCCAGCCATCGCGACGTGCTTTCTGCACGTAGGGATCGCGTTCCTGCCGGTCACGCCAACTGCCGCCACTGCGTCTCGGGCCACTCATGGATTTGTCACACTGCTACAATTCACGCCTATGACCTTAAAAGAATCCCAAAAGAAATACCTGCGTGGTCTTGGACACGCCTTGAAGCCGACGATTACGGTCGGCGATAAGGGCCTTACGGAATCCTTGCTTGCAGAATACGAATCGACGCTGATGCATCATGAACTCATCAAGGTAAAGGTGCGTATCGGTGATCGTTCGACCCGCGACGAAATGATTCGCGAGTTGTGCAGCAGTAGCTCCGCCGAGCTTATTCAACGCATCGGCAATGTCGCGCTCTTGTATCGGGAAAATCCGGAAAATAATAAAATTCGACTACCGAAGTCCTGAGACTTACTCGTAACGGACTTCAACGACCTCAAATTGTTTCTCACCACCCGGCGCTGAGAAATTGACGATGTCGCCCTCGTTTTTGCCAATCAACGCTCGCGCTATTGGCGATGAACACGAGATAAATCCAATCTTGATATCGGCCTCGTCTTCGCCCACGATCTTGTAGGCGAATTCCTTGCCGGTATCTTCGTCGATCAGATCGACGGTCGAACCAAAAATAATCTTGCCCTTCGCATCGATAGCCGTGACATCGATGACCTGCAGGTTCGACAATTTGCCCTCGAGATTTTTGATGCGGCCCTCGATAAAGCCCTGTTGTTCTTTGGCGGCGTGATACTCGGCATTTTCCTTCAGATCGCCATGCGCGCGCGCCTCGGCGATCGCAGTGATCACGGTTGGCCGATCATTTGACTTCAGACGCTTGAGTTCTTCCTGCATCAACTCGTGACCGCGAACGGTTACGGGCACCTTGTTCATGCCACTACCTCGTTGTGAAGATCCTGGAGGCGGTTCACTTCACCGTCGTCCAGGTGTTCGATTGCCGTGCATGTCGCTACCGCCGCACCGAGCGTCGTGTAGTAGGTTACTCCCCGCCGGACTGCTTCCGCGCGGATGGACAGTGATTCGTTGATAGCTTGTTTTCCCTCGGTCGTATTGACAATAAGGTCAATCTCGCCGTTTTTGATCATGTCGACAATATGCGGTCGACCCTCGCGAACTTTGTTGACTCTCCGGCATGATACACCAGAGCTCGCCAGGTGCTGCGCCGTGCCATGTGTTCCGACAATCTCGAAGCCTCGCTCAAGCAGAATTTTCGCGAGCTCGACGGCGCCATCTTTGTCACGATCACGAACACTCAACAATGCTACTCCCTGGCGCGGAAGGACGACACCGGATGCCAACTGCGCTTTCGCGTACGCCTCGCCAAATGAACGTCCTATACCCATCACTTCACCCGTCGACTTCATCTCCGGACCAAGGATTGGATCTGATCCCGGGAACTTAATAAACGGGAAAACAGCCTCCTTCACCGAAAAATAAGGAGGGATGCGCTGCTCAACAAAACCCTGGGTCGACAGCTTTTCCCCGACCATGACCTTTGCCGCGATTTTCGCCAACGGAAGCCCGATCGCCTTTGATACGAACGGCACAGTTCGGGAGGCTCTTGGATTTACCTCGAGCAGATAGATGTCATCGCCCTGAATCGCAAACTGCGTGTTCATCAGGCCGACAACTTTAAGACCCTTCGCCAATTTCTCGACTTGCTCGTGCAGGGCTTTCTGCATTTCGTCGCTCAAGCTGAATGGCGGCAATGAGCAACCCGAGTCGCCAGAGTGCACTCCGGCCTGCTCGATGTGCTCCATGACGCCACCGATCAGTACGCGCTCGCCGTCACTGATGCAATCGACATCGACTTCGATCGCCAGATCGAGAAACCGATCGAGCAAAACGGGACTGTCATTGGACACCTGGATTGCGGCATCCATGTAAGCTTCAAGGTCTTCATCGCTGTGTACGATCTCCATTGCACGACCGCCAAGAACATAGGACGGCCGAACAACCAGTGGGTACCCCACCTCGGAGCCGAGCTTCAAGGCCTCTTCCTTGTTGCTGGCGATTTGATTTGGCGGCTGCAATAGCTGCAGATCCTCGACGAGCTTCTGAAAACGCTCGCGATCCTCAGCCAGGTCAATCGAATCCGGCGACGTACCTATTATCGGCGCGCCGGCCGCCTCAAGGTCGCGTGCGAGATTGAGTGGCGTTTGCCCGCCGTATTGCACAATCACGCCCGTTGGCTTTTCACAGTCAATGATTTCCATGACGTCTTCAAACGTCAGCGATTCAAAGTACAAGCGATCCGAGGTGTCGTAGTCGGTCGATACGGTCTCTGGATTGCAGTTGACCATGATCGTTTCGTATTTCGACTCCCTGAGGGCAAGCGCCGCATGAACGCAACAGTAGTCGAATTCGATGCCCTGCCCGATTCGATTCGGGCCGCCGCCAAGAATCATTATCTTCTGATTATCGGTCGGCTCGGCTTCGCATTCCTCTTCGTAAGTTGAATACAAATACGCTGTCGTTGTCGCAAATTCTGCGCCACAGGTATCGACGCGCTTAAATACCGGTCGTATCTCATATTTGAGGCGTCTTTTTCGCACGACCTCTTCTTTGACATGGAGCAGCTCGGCAAGCCGCGCATCCGAAAAGCCCTTGCGCTTTAAGGCGCGCAGAAGCTTGGCATCGAGGCCTCCGATGCCCTGCTTTGTTACCACCTTCTCTGTCAGCACAAGGTCCTCAACCTGTGCCAGAAACCATGGGTCAATGCGCGTTATTTTCGCTACGTCGTCGAATGAAAAATCGCCGCGCAATGCATCGGCCACATGTAGCAGGCGGTCCGCGCCGGGAATGCGCAGCTCGTGGCGCATCTTGTCGCGCTCAGCATCCGTGTTCAGCTTGCCGTTCATTTCGGTAAGTCCGGTAATGCCGATCTCAAGGCCACGTAAGGCTTTTTGCAGGGACTCCTGAAATGTCCGGCCAATGGCCATGACTTCGCCGACAGACTTCATCTGCGTCGTCAGCCGATCATGGGCACCCGGGAATTTTTCGAATGTGAAACGCGGAATCTTCGTGACGACGTAATCAATCGTCGGTTCAAACGAGGCCGGCGTCTCACCGCCCGTGATGTCGTTTTTGAGTTCATCAAGCGTATATCCAACCGCCAGTTTTGCGGCGATCTTCGCTATTGGAAATCCGGTTGCTTTCGACGCGAGCGCGGATGAACGCGACACTCTCGGGTTCATTTCGATAATCAATACCCGACCGTCTTCGGGGTTAACGGCAAACTGGACGTTTGATCCACCCGTATCGACGCCGATCTTGCGCAGCACATCAATTGAGGCATTGCGCAGCCGTTGATACTCCTTGTCCGTCAGTGTTTGCGCTGGCGCTACCGTAATCGAATCCCCGGTATGCACGCCCATTGGATCAAGGTTTTCGATCGAACAAACGATGATGCAGTTGTCGTTGCGATCGCGAACCACCTCCATCTCGAATTCCTTCCAGCCGATGACGGACTCTTCGAGCAAGACTTCGGTGGTGGGCGACATCTCCAGGCCGTGGGTAACAATATTGACAAACTCTTCGCGGTTGTAAGCGATGCCACCGCCGCTGCCGCCCATCGTGAAGGACGGCCGAATGATGGTCGGAAAGCCGATGCCAGGCTGCTTCTCAAGCGCCTCCTCCAACGTATGAACGATCTCGGCAAAGGGCACTTCAAGCCCAATCTCAGCCATCGCCCGCCGAAACAAGTCCCTGTCCTCCGCCATATCGATCGCCTGGCGCGATGCCGCGATCATTTCGACATTGTATTTTTCAAGCACGCCCTCGCGTGCGAGGTCGAGCGCGCAGTTCAACGCGGTCTGGCCGCCCATCGTCGGCAACAACGCGTCGGGGCGTTCTTTTTCGATAATTCGTTCGAGCGCCTCCCAGTGCACGGGTTCTATATAGATGGCATCCGCCATGTCCGGGTCTGTCATGATCGTCGCTGGATTCGAATTGACCAGGATGACGCGGAAGCCTTCCTCTTTGAGTGCCTTGCAGGCCTGCGTGCCGGAATAGTCGAACTCGCAGGCCTGACCGATAACAATTGGGCCAGCGCCAATTATTAAAATACTTTTAATATCAGTACGTTTTGGCATCTACTTAATGTCACTTATGTTGAAATTACGGGTCGAGTGGCTTGGCGCTTATGCGCCTCCATATCCAGTATGAAACGCTCGAACAACGGCAAAAGGTCGTGTGGCCCCGGACTGGCCTCGGGATGCCCCTGAAAACTGAAAACGGACCGGTCTTTAAGCTGGATTCCCTGCAAGGTGCTATCGAACAGCGAGCGATGCGTCGGCTCCACATCGTCCGGCAGGCTATCCTCGTCCACCGTGAAGCCGTGATTCTGACTCGTGATCATTACCTGGCCGGTCGCCAGATCCTGGACCGGGTGATTCGCACCATGGTGGCCAAACTTCATCTTGACGGTCTTTGCGCCGGCCGCCAGCGCCAGCAATTGATGTCCCAGGCAAATTCCGAACACCGGAATACCCGATTCAATGAATTCCTGGATTGCGGTGATCGCATAGTCGCAAGGCTCGGGATCGCCGGGGCCGTTCGACAGAAAAATTCCGTCCGGTGACAGCGCGAGCGCCGCCTCTGCCGAGGTTTTTGCCGGAACTACCGTCATGCGGCAATCAAGATCAGAGAGCAGGCGCAGAATATTGCGCTTAATGCCGAAGTCATAGGCGACAACGTGGTACGGCGCAATGCGTCGACTCAGGATTCGCGGCCTGCGGCCGAAACTGCTGCCATGTGCCCACTGGTACTGACGGTCGGTAGTGACGAACTTCGCGAGATCCATCCCGCTAATGCCTGGAAACTTGCCGGCGTGCGCGATCGCCGTTTTTGCGGCTGCCTTCCCGGTCATGATGCAGCCCGACTGGGCCCCTTTCTCACGAATAATCCGGGTTAGCTTGCGGGTATCGATGTCGGCGATAGCGACGGTACCGCCTTGTTTCAGGAAATCGCCAAACGAGCGATCCGAGCGCCAGTTTGAGCTAATGCGCGAACTATCGCGGATGATTAAACCGGATGCATGCAACTTCGCTGACTCCATGTCTTCGCTGTTCGTGCCGGTGTTGCCAATATGAGGATAGGTCAGCGTGACGATCTGGCGACAATAGGAAGGATCCGTCAGGATCTCCTGATAGCCCGTCATTGCGGTATTGAAGACAACTTCGCCGATTGTCTGCCCTTCGGCGCCGACCGAAGTGCCCTGGAACGTTGTTCCATCCTGAAGTGCCAGTATTGCAGTCGTTGCCAAAAGCGACCCTCGTCCGTCTATCAAGCCAGACCGCTTTGACCGGTTGCAGATGTACAAAAGCGGAAGGACTGTGCCTTCCGCTTGTGCTTACGCGTAACCGACCGCGATCCGGTGTAGTTTACTTAACACTCAGTCTGCGAACAAGACATCCTGCATCGAATAATGCCCGGGTTTTCGTCCTGCCAGCCAGCCTGCTGCAAGCAAAGCGCCCTCGGCGAACACATCGCGAGTCGTCACGCTATGGCTAAACTCCAGACGCTCGTTCGGCGATGCGAAGATCACCCTGTGATCGCCCGGGACATCGCCGCGGCGCTCGGATTCGTAGTGAACTTCGGGGGAAGCGTCAGCACCTCTAACCGCCTCAATCGCCTCTCCCAGCTGCAGTGCTGTGCCTGATGGCGCGTCTTTTTTTTGACTGTGGTGTGTTTCGTGGATCTCGACCTTGAACTGCGGGCCGATCGACTTCGCAACGTTTCTCACCGCCGCGTCCAGAACCGCAATACCCTGACTCATGTTGCGGTCATAAAGAACGGGAATACTGGCAGCCGCCTCATCCATCGCCGCCATTTGCGCCGCATCGAGGCCGCTAACGCCGCAAACAAGCGCCTTGTTTTGGCGAACAGCAGTCTCGAGCACTTCGAGCGTTGCGTCGGGGAGACTGAAATCAATGACGACATCCGCAATTGCAATAAGCGCCTCAAGATCATCGCTGATCAGGATGTCATTTGGACAATCAAAATTGATTTTTGACGGATCCCGCGCCCAGACTGCCGTCACCGTGAGATCCTCAGCATTGCCCGATAGCCGCACAATCGCTTGCCCCATGCGACCGGCGCCCGCGACAGCGATTTTGATCATTGGCTTATTCGCTCGAAGAAGCGCTTCACGGTATCCATCCAGCCGTCCGCTCTCGGGCTGTGCTGTTCTCCGCCGGCACGAATGGAATCGTCAAATTTGTTGAGCAATTCCTGTTGTTCGTTGCTCAAATTCACGGGCGTCTCAACGGAGACCTTGGCAAACAGGTCGCCGGTGCGCGGATCGCGAACGGTCTTGACGCCTTTGCCACGCAAACGAAACACCTTGCCCGATTGCGTTCCCGCCGGAACCTTCAGGGAAACGTTGCCGCCGAGCGTTGGCAATTCGACTTCGCCGCCCAGTGTCGCGGTCGCGAAACTCAATGGCACCTCGCAGCTCAGGTCGGCGCCGATGCGCTCAAACAACTTGTGCTCCCGTACCCTGATTTCGACGTAAAGATCACCCGCCGGGCCACCATTTCTCCCCGCCTCACCTTCACCCGAGAGTCTAATCCGGTCGCCATCGTCGACACCTGCGGGGACTTTGACCGACAGGGTTTTGGTCTTGCGCACGCGGCCGCGGCCATGACAATGCTCGCAAGGATCGCTGATCGTTGTACCTGCGCCTTTGCAGGCGGGACAGGCTTGCTGCACTGAGAAGAATCCCTGTTGCATTCGGACCTGCCCGGCACCACCGCAAGTGCTACAGGTTACAGGCTCGGTACCTTTTTTCGCGCCGCTGCCGCCGCAGCTCTCGCAGCCGACTTGCGTTGGCACATCAATCGTTACCGATTCACCCGCAACCGCCGTTTCCAGATCGAGTTTGAGTTCGTAGCCGAGGTCCGCGCCCTTGAACATCTGACGGCCGCCGCGCGCACGCCCCTGGCCGAAAATGTCGCCAAAGACATCGCCAAAGATATCTGCGAAGCCCTCAGCGCCGCCGAAGCCGGCGCCACCCGGGCCTGCCCGCAGTCCGTCGTGACCGAACTGATCGTAGGTAGCGCGCTTTTCCTGATCGCTGACGACTTCGTAAGCCTCCTTGGCCTCCTTAAAGCGCGCCTCAGCGCCCTCGTCTTCCGCGTTGCGATCCGGATGGTGCTTCATGGCAAGGCGACGGTAAGCCTTCTTGATCTCGTCGGCCGAAGCCGTCTTCGAAACCCCCAGCACTTCGTAGTAATCGCGTTTTGCCATGATTCCCTGGTAATCCGTTAAGGTGTTATTGATGGATTACATGCAACGGGCGCCCACCAGGGGCGCCCTTCAATGCATGATTCGAAAATCCGCCCTTACGCGGATTTCGATTCATCGTCCTTATCGACTTCCTCAAACTCCGCGTCGACGACATCGTCGCCACCGGGGCCTGCCTCTGCTTCGCCCGCGCCTTCTTCGCCTTGTTGCTCAGCGTACAGCTTCTGCGCAAGGCTTCCGGACGCCTCTGCAAGCGCCGCCGTCTTGGTCTCGATCGCTTCGCGCTCGTCGCCGTCCAGCGCCGTCTTCAGATCAGACACGGCATTCTCTATCGCCAGACGCTCTTCCGACGTCGCTTTCTCGCCCAGTTCCTCGAGCGTCTTCTCGGAGGCGTGAATCAGACTGTCAGCCTGATTACGCGCATCGACTAGCTCGCGGAACTTGCGATCATCTTCAGCGTGGCTTTCGGCATCAGACACCATCTTCTCGATCTCGTCATCCGACAAACCGCTGGATGCCTTGATCACAATATTCTGAGTCTTGCCGGTCGCCTTGTCCTTTGCGGATACGTTGAGAATACCGTTGGCGTCGATGTCAAACTTGACCTCGATCTGCGGTAGTCCCCGCGGCGACGGCGGGATGTCCGCGAGGTCAAAACGGCCCAGCGACTTGTTGTCCACCGCTCGCTCGCGTTCGCCCTGCAGGACATGAATTGTCACGGCGGTCTGGTTGTCGTCAGCCGTCGAGAAAACCTGCTCAGCGTTCGCCGGGATTGTCGTGTTCTTGTCGATCAGCTTGGTCAATACACCGCCGAGCGTCTCGATCCCGAGCGACAGCGGAGTAACGTCGAGCAACAGCACATCTTTGACCTCACCCGAAAGCACGCCGCCCTGAATCGCTGCGCCAAGCGCAACGGCTTCATCCGGATTAACGTCGCGACGCGGTTCCTTGCCAAAGAAGTTCTGCACCGTCTCAAAGACCTTCGGCATACGCGTCTGACCACCAACAAGAATGACATCGTCAATCTCGTTAACTTTCAGCCCGGCGTCCTGCAAAGCGACCTTGCAAGGCCCCATCGTGCGTTCAATCAACGAATCGACCAGTGACTCGAGCTTGGCGCGAGTCAACTTGATGTTGAGATGCTTGGGTCCACTGGCATCGGCCGTAATGTATGGCAGATTAACCTCAGTCTGTTGCTGTGAACTCAGCTCGATCTTGGCTTTCTCAGCGGCTTCTTTCAGGCGCTGCATCGCCAACGGATCGCCCGAAATATCGACGCCCGATTCGCGCTGAAACTCTGATGTCAGATATTCGATGATGCGCAGATCGAAGTCTTCGCCGCCCAGGAACGTGTCGCCGTTGGTCGCAAGCACTTCGAACTGGTGCTCGCCGTCGACTTCCGCGATTTCGATGACCGATACGTCGAAGGTACCGCCGCCGAGATCAAATACGGCAATCTTGCCATCGCCACGCTTCTTGTCCATGCCATACGCCAACGCCGCCGCTGTCGGCTCGTTGATGATGCGCTTGACATCCAGACCGGCGATCTTGCCGGCATCCTTGGTTGCCTGACGCTGCGAATCATTAAAATACGCCGGTACCGTAACGACCGCTTCGGTCACGTCTTCGCCCAGATAGTCCTCTGCCGTCTTCTTCATCTTCATGAGGACGCGAGCGGAAATTTCCGGCGGCGCCATGGCCTTGCCGTTTGCCTCCACCCAGGCATCACCATTGTCGGCGCCCGTTATCGTGTACGGGACCATCTTGATGTCACGCTGGACGACGTCGTCTTTAAAACGACGGCCAATAAGACGCTTGACTGCGAACAAGGTGTTGGTCGGGTTCGTCACAGCCTGGCGCTTGGCCGACTGACCGACGAGAACCTGATCGTCCTTGCTGAACGCGACGACAGAAGGCGTCGTACGATCGCCCTCGGAATTTTCGATGACCTTGGGCGTATCACCCTCCATTACTGCTACGCAGGAGTTCGTGGTACCCAAGTCGATACCAATCACTTTACCCATGTGTTTTGCTCCAAAAAAGTTTCAATTAATTCAATTCTGGCTGATAGATAAGGCCTTCAGCACCTAATTCAAGCTCCTTAGGAGCCTATTTTAGTCGTCTGACGGTGGCGGCTCGGCGGCGACCACGACCATCGCGGGCCGCAGCAGGCGACCGTTCAGGGAATAGCCCTTCTGGATGACGGTCAAGACGGAACCAGGCTCCATATCTGCAGATGGCTGCATGGTCATGGCCTCGTGAAACTCGGGATCAAATGGCTCGCCCTCAGGATCGAGTTCCTCAATCCCGAAGCGCTCCAGCGTAGCTGTAAGCATCTTGAGCGTCGCTTCCTTGCCGGCAAGCAGCGTTTCAACGTCGGCTTTGTCCCCGGCCTGGATCCCCATCTCGAGACTATCTTTAACGGCAAGCACTTCGCGGCCGAAATTCTCAAGTGCATAACGACGTGCATTTTCCACATCCCGAGTGACGCGCTTGCGCACATTCTCGGTCTCGGCAGCCGCTCTCAAGTAGCGGTCCCAGTTCTCGTCGGCCTTCGCTTGCAGCTCCACCAATGGATCGGCAGGCGCCTCGGCGTCGTTTTGCTCAGCCTCATTTTCAAGCTCGGCGTCGTCTTCAGGACGCTCGTCCGGCTGTTCCGGCTGTCCACTCATACATCATGCTCCGTCGTCGAAATTCGGCCGAATGCCGGTCAAAAACCGCTGGCCATTACAATCTGACACGGAGTGTGGGGACCACGCCGTAAATATCAAGCATTTCCGGGAGTTTTTTCGGCTCTAGCCCCGATTGGCAAAGGCTGAGCGCAGCATCCGCGCCGTCAGGTCGACAATCGGTACCACCCTGTCGTAGGCCATACGAGTCGGTCCGATGACGCCAAGGACGCCGATCGTATTGTCGTCAAGATGATACGGGGCCGTGACCACGCTGCAATCATCGAGAATTTTGAATCCCGACTCTTCGCCGATAAAGACCTGCACGCCATCGGCATCGATGCTGCGGTGAAGTAAATCGAGTATCAGACGTTTCTTGGAAAACGCATCAAATAGCCGCCGCAGTGTTTCCAAATCGGACAGCTCGGCAAAATCCATGAGATTGGTCTCGCCGGCGAGGACAAATTCCGAAGCCCCGTCGCCGGTGTCGCCCATCGCGGATTGCGCCACGGCGATAATATCGATCATTGCCTGATTCATCGACGTTCGCAAAGATTCAAGATCGCCTACGAGCCGATCGCGAACGGTCGGCATCTCGCTGCCGGCATAGTGCTCATTGATAAAATTTGCGGCTTGCGTAAGTTCGGAAGATGAGTACTCACGGTCAACGTGCAGGATCCGGTTTTGTACCTCTCGATCATTGATCACCAGGATGGCCAGTATGCGGTTGTCCGACAGCGGCAGGAATTCGATTTGGCGCAACGTCGCTTGCTGCCCCCGCGGCACAGACACAATGCCCGCAAGACTCGTAACGTCCGACAGCATCCGTGAGACCGAGGCAACAATCTGGGTCGTGTCATCGTTGGACCCACTGATTTGTGTCCGCAGTCTTTCCATGTCATCACTCTTGGGCGCGCGATACCTCACGAGCGTGTCAACAAACAGTCGATAGCCCTGCCGTGTCGGTATGCGACCTGCGGAGGTATGCGGCGCGGAAACAAGACCCATCTCTTCGAGGTCGGACATAACGTTGCGGATAGTTGCCGGACTCAGCTCGAGACCCGAATCTTTGGATAGTGTGCGAGAACCAACCGGCTGGCCGTCGCGGATAAAGCGCTGAATGAGAACACGCAGCAAATGTTGCGCGCGGTCGTTTGGAATTGAGGTGGTCGCTTCTGTAGACATTCCGGGATAAAACACAAGTCGAGCAAATATATTGCTGTGATAGGGTACGTCGATGAGCCGGGAGTTTCATAAAATAGCAGTAATTGGTCGTCATGACGACGCCCGGGTCGCGGAGCCAATGGCCGCGCTCGTGGAGCATTTGACAAAAAACGGCGTTGAGGTATTCGCTGCCGAAGAAATGTCACTCGACATTCCCGTTTCGCGTGTAGGCGAGGCTTCACTGGCAGACAATGCGGAGCTGATTATTTCGGTTGGCGGCGACGGCACAATGCTGCGAGCGGGACGTCTGGCAAGCGGCAAAAATGTTCCCCTGCTTGGAATCAACCGGGGCCGTCTCGGGTTTCTCGCCGATGTCACGCCCGACGCAATGTTGGCAAGCATCGACCACGTACTCGACGGCAATTACACGAGCGAGTCGCGTCTGCAATTGCATGCGACGCTTACGGCGTCCGATGGTACAGAGAGCGTTGGCATTGCGCTGAACGACATCGTACTACAGCGCAGCGAGACCGGCCGTATGGTTGATTTCGAAACGCGCGTCGGCGAACACTATGTCAATACGCACTCAGGAGATGGACTGATCGTTGCGACGCCCACCGGTTCAACGGCCTATGCCTTGAGTTGCGGCGGGCCAATACTCGAACCACAGCTCGACGCTATCGCCATCGTCCCGGTTTGCCCGCACACGTTGACCGACAGACCTATCGTCATACCGTCCGACGAAGCCGTCGAAGTGCATCTACTGGATCGCGACGACACGCAAGCGGCGATCACGGTCGACGGACGCGCTATCGGCCATATTCGTCCCGGGGACCGCCTAAGGATCTGTGCAGCGAAAAACCGCGTCACGCTGATCCATCCGCCCGGCTACGACTTTTACGGCATCCTTCGCTCGAAACTTTTTTGGGGACGCGACAGTCGCAAACGTGATCCACAGGACAAGAACCGATAATGCTCATCAGCATGCAAGTGCGCGATTTCGCGATCGTCGATAAAATTTCAGTCGAGTTTGAAGCCGGTATGACGGTCTTGACCGGCGAGACCGGAGCCGGAAAATCCATACTCGTCGATGCGCTAGGGCTTGTTCTCGGGGAACGCGGCAACGCGCAACTCGTACGTAGCGGAGCCAAACGCGCGGAATTCAGCGCCGAATTCGACACTAGTGAACTCCCCCAGGTGCGCAGCTGGCTGGACGAGCAGTCTCTCGACGAAGAGAACGAGTGTTTGCTGAGGCGGGTCATCAACGCGGATGGACGATCGCGCGCCTTTATTAACGGCAATGCCGTAACGGTTCAGCAATTGAAGTCGGTCGGCGAACTGCTTGTCGATATTCACGGTCAGCATTTTCATCAATCGCTCGCGAGGCGACCCATTCAAAGAGACCTGCTGGACTATTACGGCGGGCTCGCCGACGAACGAGAGCAAACCAGCGCAGTTTTTGTTGAATGGCAGGCGCTGGCGGAGCGCCTGCAAAAAATTCAGGATGCCGACGTCGATCGTGCGTCGCGGCTCGATCTGCTGACGTTCCAGTTACAGGAACTGCAAACCCTGAATCTCGGCATCGCGGAGGCGAGTGAACTCGCTCGCGAACGGCAGCGTTTGTCCAACAGTGGCCGTCTCGCCGAAGGCGCCGCCAATGCACTCGCTGGCCTGTTCGACGATGACAGCGGCAACGCCAACAGACTCGTCGCGGAGGCAGCGCGGTCGATTGAAGGCCTTGTCGAATTCGACGGCGAATTGCAAACCGTCGTGGAGATGCTTGAATCAGCCGGTATTCAGATAGCAGAGGCAGCAGACACATTGCGCCGCTATGGCGAGTCGATCGACATGGACCCTGCGCGGCGAGATTGGGTCGAGGAACGCCTCGATGCCATACAGGCCTTGTCGCGAAAACATCGTGTCAATGTGGACGACTTGCCCGAGTTGCAACGGACGCTGGAGCGGGAACTCGACGAGCTAAACAATGCGGATGAGCGCGGTCGTGAACTCGAACACAAACTTGCTGAAGCCAGCGAGCAGTACATGAAATTGGCAAAAACGCTATCTTCGAAACGTCACGACGCGGCCGCAAGGCTTTCGGATGCTGTTACTCATGCCATGCATAGCCTTGGCATGCCCGGCGGCGAATTCGAGATTCGACTCACGACATTGAGCCAGCAAGAAGCACGTTCGCACGGACTCGATGCGATCGAGTTTCAAATAACGGCGAACCCCGGCCAACCCAAGATGCCGTTGTCAAAGGTCGCATCGGGAGGCGAATTGTCACGCATGAGCCTTGCCATCCAGGTGA
>Ga0255056_10000017_pt1 | contig 38424 bp, 37 predicted proteins | sample Cases_109_1_MG_FD_183639 | JGI IMG/M metagenome (GOLD analysis project Ga0255056, IMG submission 183639) | Seawater microbial communities from Amundsen Gulf, Northwest Territories, Canada - Cases_109_1 | ecosystem: Environmental > Aquatic > Marine > Gulf | place: Canada: Northwest Territories... | reverse complement strand
ACGGCTGTGTCAACGCGCATTAGAAACTTCGAAAGCAGCAAGTTGAAAGTCAATGATTCGCGTGGCAGTCCGATCGAGATCGCCGCCGTTGTCGTGTGGAAGGTATTCGATACGGCCGAAGCGCTGTTCGAGGTCGACGACTACGAGGAATTCGTACAGATTCAGAGTGAATCTGCCTTGCGCAACTTGTCGACAAGCTATCCCTACGAGCCGCACGAAGGCGAGGGTACCGCGCTTCGCAGCCACCCACAGGAAATAGCTCTAGCGCTGCGAGAGGAAATCCAGGATCGACTGGAACAGGCGGGCGTAACGGTCATCGAGGCGCGCATCAGTCACCTCGCGTATGCACCTGAAATAGCGAACGCGATGCTGCGCCGTCAGCAGGCATCGGCGATTATCGCGGCGCGCACGCAAATTGTTTCGGGCGCGGTCGGCATGGTCGACATGGCGCTCGAATTGCTCAAAGAGAAACATGTCGTTGAGCTTGATGAGGAACGCAAAGCTGCGATGGTGAGCAACCTGCTGGTCGTGTTGTGCGGAGAAGAGGGCGCCAAGCCGGTCCTGAACACGGGCTCCCTGTACACCTGATCGAAACCGATCCGGGGGAGAGCGATGGCTGCACGCAAAGCATTTGCGCTACGAATCGATGAAAAGACACTGGCCGCTATGCAGCGGTGGGCGAATGACGATCTGCGCAGTCTCAATGCGCAGATCGAATTCGTATTGCGGGAGGCGCTGCGCAAAAATTCTCGGCTGCCCAAATCCGAAAATAAGGACTAAATGTGAGTCGCCCGGGTCGTCAGTGATACCATTCCCCAATGTCGATTTGGGGACCTGTCATCGCTGTCGTGCTCGCGCTGGTTGTTGCTACAGGCGTAGCCGTGATTGCGTGGAAATTGACGTCCGACAGGTTTCACAAGAGCTTCGACAACAACGCCGAGGGTGAAGATCCACCCCGCTAGTTCCTGCGGCGCCTTGGCTCTTCGCGATTTCTCGCCTGTCGTTGTTCGACCTCGCGCGATTCATGCCTGGACGTATCCCTCGAAGCATCCCGCGTTGCAGGTCGTGACTCGTTGCGCGGCTGCGTGTTGCGTGCCTGGCGGTCCCTGGAAGCATCCCGCGTTGCAGGTCGTGACTCGTTGCGCGGCTGTGCGTTGCCTGCCTGGCGGTCCCTGGAAGCATCCCGCGTTGCACGTCGTGACTCGTTGCGCGGCTGTGCGTTGCCTGCCTGGCGGTCCCTGGGTTCACGCTGCGTCGTACGCGCGACCGACTGACGTGTCGATGTCGGCGGCTGGCGAACGATTGTTCGACGGTCATTGTTCTCCGTCGGAGTTCTCCTGACGTAATCACTGCGGTCGCGAATCGGCGCCGTGCGCTGATTGTTGTTCGATGTATTGCGATTGTAGTGAACGACATCACGCTCTCTCGAGACGTAGTTGCGCGTATTTTGGCTCGGGTAGTGCACGTTGCGTGTAATGCGCTGATCCGAATATCTCAATCGTGTGTTGCGACTCGGACGCCAGTAGTCGCCGGTTGAATAGCGATTTACTGCAACGTAATCACTTTGATTGATATAGACCGAGTTGTGAATGTACACAGACGGCCTCCGATACCACCAGCGATAGGGGTAGTAATATCCGTAGTACGGGTGGCCCGAGTAACTGTGGTGGTAGACATGCAAGCGATCGGACGTCCAGCCGATCGTAAACGCGGTCGTTACACCCCAGAAAAATCCATGATTGAACGCATACGAGCTGGCGTACGGATAGTAGTACACCGGGTACGGGCTGGCGTAGTAGTGATACACAGGGCGCGGCTGATACACAACGACGCTTTCAGGTTCGTAGTAAGGGACATAAATTATGTCGTCGTTGACGGGCGAGATCTCGATGACGCCTTCGTCGCGTGACACATTTTGATACTCATCGCTGTGCAAATTGCCGGCCGCATACGCTGTATTGCGAAATGCTTCTATAGCAGTGACAACGTCGCCTTGCTGTGCAACGACGGCTTCACCGAGTTGCCAGGTCCAGTCCAGATCCTCATTGAGCAATTCAACGATTTCCGGATAGTTCAGCACGGCAACAATCGAGTCGTCCCAGTCTTCATCGGGTTCGAGGCCTGGATTGGACTTGAGTTCTTCGAGGAATCGGGCCGCCTGAACGATCTGCAACGGGTACGTCGAAGCCGGCAATACAATGGCCAGTAAATCATCCGGATACAGGGCGACGGGTCCGACAAGGTCCTGCAGTTCCAGGCGGCTGAGTAGAGGAATTCCCTCGTTACCGGTGAGTTCGGCGTTCTCGGGCTGTTGCCACTCTCCGACAACTTCGCCACTGTCATCAACGGGAACCTGAGCTTGGCCAGGTGCAGCCCAAATCAATAGGGGCAACACGCCCAGACCGAAGCGCGTGCTGTTGTTCCAGACCTTCGAAAGCATTCTGTTCATGGTGTTCAGCTCCTCCGCCATGGCCTTGCCCGACGGATCAATGGATCCTGAGCACAAGCCTAGCTTTAGCTAGCTGAACCGGGGCTTAATCGCCCTTACATTGGCGCTATTCGTCATCTCCGCCGTGCCAGGCGATGAATTTCCAGCCATCCTCACCGCGAACAAGGAGGTCGGTATAACGGCCGTTACTGATTTCGACCTTATCGTCCTTGTCCTGGTTGGCGCTCGTGTAAAGGTAATGGGCCACTGCAACGTCGTCGTGGACGACGATGGACAACGGGTACAGTTCATGGGCGACCATTTGTCCCTGTTGGTCGGTAAATCGATCCCACATTTCGGTCGATTGTTTGCCGCGCGGCGCCGGCGCATTCTTGCTCCATCCCATGAAATCTTCGGTGAGAAGGCGCTCAATCCACCTTTTGTCGCCCTTTTCTTCTGCAGCCCATTGTGCTTCCACCGCTGACCAGACATCGGCGGAATCGTCTGTTGCTTCCTGAGCCTGCAACAGCGCAAACGAGAAAAGGCTCATCCCAAGTAGTGCAATCCTGAGCATTACATTATTATTCATTGCTCAATCCTCGATCCGTGCGTCGAATTTAACGCGAGTTTAGTCGCTTTAAAGTGAATTTTCTTTGCCGATTTGAATCGAAATTGCGCTCGCGTGCATCTAAGTCGCGTCATCACAAACAAACAACTGGCGCCGGGGCGCCAATTTTGGAGAAAAACGAATGAAACCAGCGTTTCGAATTGGCGCGGCTATGCTTGCCGCGTGGATAATGGTGCTTCCCGTACACGCGGATGAAGCCGACTGGGTAAGCAAAAGTAACGAATACGCAGATTTGCTGTTGCAGGATATCGCCAAATTCAGTCCGGAAAATGCCGGCGGGATTGGCGTTGATGGCCTCGATGAGGAAATTCGCGATCTCGGGCCGGGTGTATTTGATCGCGGCATGGAATCATCCAGAGTTCTGCTGGCAAAACTGAACTCGAGTCTTGAGACCGAAACCGACAAAAAGGTTCGTCAGGACCTCGACATCATGATTAAGGTTCTCGAGGATAATTTGTACAGCTCACAACTCGATCGCGACACGATGTTGCCTTACTACAACATCAGTCGAACGATTTTCGGCGGTGTACGCGGGCTCATCGATGAGCAGATCCCTCGCGACCGCTACCCGACCGCCGTTGTGCGTATGGAGAAGTACGCGGGCCTGGCCGATGGCTATACGCCGATTGTCGAATTGGCAAAAGACCGCACGCGTGAACGATTTGATGTCGAGGGTCTCGTCGGACCGTACAAGGGCGAAATTGAGCAGGATCTCGAACGTGCTGAAACGATGATCACGGGTATTGAGGAGCTGTTGAACGGAACCGACCTGCAGGGATGGGAAGAGACCTACACGACGCTCGCAAAGCAGATGCGCGATTACAATGAGTGGGTACGCGCGGAGATTCTTCCGCGAGCCCGTCAGGACTACCGACTGCCGGCCGCCATGTACGCCGACGCATTAAAGAACTGGGGCGTTGATTCCTCGCCTGAAGAGCTGATTGAGCAGGCGACCAAGGGCTACATGGATATTCGCAACGAGATGGAAGCGCTCGCTCCGCAGATTGCCCGCGAAAAAGGCTACGAGACCTCTGACTATCGCGAAGTCATCGCCCTGCTGAAGCGTGATGGCGCTATCGATGGCGACAAGATGCTGGATCATTACCATGCGATTCTGCGTGATATCGAGGAAATCATTGTTCGCGAGGGCATCATCAGTCTGCCCGAACGCGAAGCCGGAATCCGCGTTGCCTCCGCTGCTGAAACGGCAGTGCAACCCGCGCCCCATCTGGATGTGCCGCGGCTTATCGGCAATACGGGAGAGTTTCCGAATTTCGTTATTCCGCAACTGGTTCAGGAAGACGACGGCAGCTGGGTGCAGACAGACGACACCTACGTCGCCGGATCATGGACCTTGACGGCTCATGAGGCGCGTCCCGGGCACGAAATGCAATTTTCAAGCGTGATCGAGTCCGGCGTGTCGATTGCACGCGTGATCTTCGCCTTCAACAGTGCCAACGTCGAAGGATGGGGTTTGTATGCTGAGGCAATCGTTCGCCCCTACCTGCCGCTTGAGGGCCAGATGATCAGTCTGCAATACCGCTTGATGCGTGCAGGCCGAATGTTCCTGGACCCGATGCTGAACCTGGGGCTGATAACGCCCGAAGAGGCGAAGCAATTGATCATGGAAGACATGGCCGTCGGCGAATCCTGGGCGCAAAACGAAGTAGAGCGTTACACCTACCGGATGCCGGGCCAGGCTACCGCTTACTACTACGGGTATAACAAGATGCAGGCGCTGCGCACGCAGACCGAACTCAGGCTGCGCGACGATTTTGATCAGCAGGCCTTTCATGACTTCGTGCTGGCGCAGGGACTGTTGCCGCCGGATATCCTCAAGGATGCTGTCATGAATGACTTCGTACCAAGCCAGCTGAACTGAGCCGTTATAATGCGGCCCTCGGGATTGTCCGGAGGGCCGCATGTCTCACAATATTTCCTGCTATCGCTGCGGCGCATCGCTCGCCGCAATGTCGTTGCCGCTGTCCCGGCAGGACGAGTGTCCTGAATGCACGGTCTATCTGCATGTTTGCCGCATGTGCAAAAACTTCGATCCTGCTGTACCGCGACAATGTCGCGAGGACGGCGCAGAAGATGTCACTGAAAAAGATCGCGTAAATTTTTGCGACTGGTTTTCACCGAGCGAAACGTCGTTTGATGCCGCCAAAAAATCTCAGGCCGACTCGGCCAGACAGTCACTCGACGTTTTGTTCGGCGACGGCGACGAAGCGGATGCCGGCAACGCCGCGAGCGACGCTGAAGACCTGTTCAAGTAAACATTAAAGTGCTGATGAGCCGGCGAAAATTCTTGCAGGGAACGACAGCGTCGCTGGTGGCGCCGGCTTTGTCGGCCTGTGGCGGGCGTGGCAAGGAACCCGCTGAAGGAGTGCCGCGAAGCCCGTTCGACGAGGACTCGACCGCTGACTATCTCGTCATCCCACAGCGTCCGGAGCCAAACACGGGATGACTTCGGCGAACGAAAAGGCGCTTCTTGTGTTGTCGGGCGGGCAGGACTCGACAACCTGTCTTTATTGGGCCATCGATCGCTACGGAGTGGAAAACGTCAGCGCCATTACCTTCGACTACGGGCAACGTCATCGGATCGAACTCGAATGCGCGCGCAGCGTGGCAAAACATGCGGGTGTATCGCAAACATGTCTTCCGATAAACACTTTTTCAGCGCTTGGCGGCGACGCATTGACCGACGCCGGCATTTCCGTAGCGAGCAATGTTGGTGAAGAAACCGTATTGCCCAACACTTTTGTACCGGGCCGCAATCTCGTTTTCCTGACGTATGCGGCTGCCTGGGCGTGGCCGCGCAAGATTCGCCACATTGTCACGGGCGTTGCGCAAACCGATTACAGTGGCTATCCGGATTGTCGCGAAGCGACGATCACTTCGCTACAGGAAAGTCTGCGATTGGGGATGGAGACAGACATCGAAATTCATACGCCGTTGATGCATTTGTCGAAAAGAGAAACGGTTGAACTGGCGCGCGAACTCGGCGCACTTGACGCAATGGCACTGACGCATACCTGCTACAACGGCGAACGGCCACCCTGCGGTTCCTGTGCGGCATGCGAACTCAGAGCGAAAGGCTTTGCCGAGGCGGGGGTTGAAGACCCGCTGCTGGATTTCGCGTGACCTACTCCGTTAAGGAAATGTACTTTACGCTGCAAGGCGAGGGGGCCCAGACCGGGCGCGCCGCCGTATTTCTGCGATTTTCGGGATGCAACCTTTGGTCGGGGCGTGAGCAACATCGCGAGTCGGCGGTTTGCAAGTTTTGTGACACTGAATTCGTCGGCACCGACGGACCGGGCGGTGGCAAGTTTGAGAATGCAAAGGATCTGCTCGCGGCCGTATTAAACGTGTGGCCCGATAACGCGCCTGCGAATCGAAAATACATCGTATGCACGGGCGGTGAGCCACTGTTGCAACTTGACGATGCGGCGCTCGACGCATTTCACAGTGAGGATTTCGAGGTGGGTGTCGAGACGAACGGCACGATAAGCGCACCGCGCGGGGTTGACTGGCTGTGCGTTAGCCCCAAGGCAAACGCCACATTAGTACAACGAACGGGGAGCGAACTGAAACTCGTTTATCCGCAAAGCGAAAGCGAGGCGCAGCCGGAACAGTTTTCGGATTTGGATTTCGAGCATTTCTTCCTGCAGCCTTGCGATGACGAGAATCGAGAATCAAATACCCGTGCAGCGATTGAATACTGCCTGAAAAATCCGCAATGGAAACTGAGCTTGCAAACGCACAAGATCGTGGGAATAGACTAGGAATGGCGATGAATCACCGGGTGGGAAGTATCATTTTCGGACTTGGCGTCGGCTTGCTGGTCGCGGCATGGTCCTATCAGTGGATCATGGCACCGGACAAGCGTGCGCAGCGCGTTGAAGAAGAAAGCGTGGTCGTGGTATCGCGCAGCCTGTTGGGCGAAAGACTGGGCATCGAGGATCTTGAGCTTGTCGACCCACTTGCGCCGAATCGAAAGGTCGGCAAAGTGTATATTTATCCGCTCGCCCGCGGCTGGGAAGTCTCCGGCTTTTATCGTCGTGGCGAAGGCGACCGGTGGCATGCGTATATGCTGACGCTTTCCGCCGACCTGGGGCTGACGGGGTTGAAGGTGAAGGACACCGATCCTCGACTGGCGCAGATAGCGGCATCGGACTCGCTATTCGATGTGGCGCCCTGATTCAGAGGCCGATATGGCCTGCGAACCACAGTATCGTCACAACAAATGTTGCTGCGTAAGCGACTCCCAGCATTAGTACTGAGCCCTCAATTTCCTGGTTTCGGATATCGTCCATCATCGTCGTTCTCCAATCTCGTGTGTGAGACTGGATCGTCGGCGAGAACGCGACTGGACTCCTGATGCCGGCCTGATCTCGGCGTTAGGCTTTCCTGATGGTTTCCTTAGGGCCCCTTGTTTACTGGGTTTCAGTTGGTATCGCGTCATCCTCGAGTGATTCCTGGCGCCACTCGACCACGTTCAGCTCGATGAAGAAGAACGCCACCAGCCACAGGAAGGCGTCCCAGAAATCGACGAAATCGCCCTTAAGACCCCAATAAATCGCGGCGAGCAACAATATCGAATACAGCAGGAACTTGAGCCAGGTGCTCGTTTTTAACGCCAGCCCGGCGAATCTGCCACGCTCCTGCAAGTAGACGTCTATTTCGAGTACCACGACGATGACAAGCCACACGGCGGCATTGATGACGTCAACCCAGGCCAGGTATTGAATGTCATTAAGACCCGGTACATCGGCCACGGCCGGCAAACCAGCGAATCTGAGAAACTCGGTGTTGCTCGAGAATGAGGTGCAGTTAGACGCGGTAATCGCCACGTATTCGTCGATGTCGACAGAATATGACCATTGATCAACGGCCAAAGTGCAAAGATCATTCACGCCCGCCAGCGGAACCACGTCGTAAACAAAAATGGCGTTGCCGATATAGCCGTAAAACGCGTACACGATGAAAACGTAGAAAAAACCCCGGACACCATGCAATGTCCACGTTACCCGTTTCGTGAAATGCCGGTCCTCCAGGACATAGGTTTCCAGCTCGAACATCAGCAGCAGAACAACCCACGCGGCAGTATCAATGGTCGACGCATAGGCCTCGATCATTTCGCCAAGTGCGACCCCGAGCGGGAATTGTGTCTGTGTGGCGAGGTGTTCCTCGGCGAAGAACCAGTAGACGTTCAGGGACAGCAGAGCGTAAACCGCGTACTTAAAGAACTGAAAGAGGCCTTTGCGATCGATACTCAAATGCTGACTCCGATGAAACGACGGCCGATTCTATGCTTGAAAGCGGCTTTTTCGCAATGCAATGGCTAAACTGTGTGTAATGAACAATTCATCCGAATTCATCGCGTTTCTTGCTCGCCGCGACTGGCGCATTTGGTTTGGCGTTGTCGTAACGATCGTCTGGATCGGTGGCGGAATCTGGTTTGTCGCCTATTCAGCGGCACAAGACCCCAACCAGGCATTCACTCTCGAGGCGATTGGCGGATTTCTAGAAGGCGCTTTCGCGCCGTTGGCCTTTCTCTGGCTGGTACTCGGTCTGTTTATTCAGCAACGCGAGCTCACACGCAATACCGAGGCGCTAAGGCTCACGGTCGAACAATCTGAGAAACAGACAACGGCGATCGCCGCGACGGAAATGAATGCGCGCCAGGAAACCTTTTTCAAGATCGCCGAAAACGTCAAAAATCAGCTGTCGGGAATCTCGGGCATGTTATTCATGTCCGGGCTGGGGCCCGCAGGCAGTGGTCGATATTCGCGCGATGAAATGGACGAAATGTTCAAAAACGCCGGGGAGGGCGATTGGTCTGTCTTTGCGCGGCAGTTCCTGACGATCGATGCACTCGAAGAAGGTGGGCTACCTGCCCTGTTTTACCAGACTGAAATACGACGTAAGCACACGCAAAACTACGGGCGAACCTTTTCGCGGCTGTTGCGGCTCGCCGAGGATTGTGATGTCGACGGAATTATTACGGATTCGCTGCGCCAGTCCGCGTTTGGGCTTCTGTACGACCGCATGAAACTCTATGAGCCGGATTCGGCCGACTCGGTCTCGACGCCCGAGTAGTACACCCACACATTTTCTTCGCCCGTCAGCAGTTCGATGTACTTGGGATGCACGAATATATTTTCACGACCCGACTTGATCTCTTTAAGAATGCCGAGATCGCACAGCTGTTTCAGGTACACCGATGCGGTCTGGCGTTTGGCGACGCCGACATCGACAAGATTGCCGATGCGGCAATAGGGCTGCTTGAACAGCAACTCGACGAGTTCCCAGGTGTATATCTTCGGCAGGCGCTTTTGCACGAATTCACCGGTATGTTCCATGAGTTCGCGTATGGCTTTGATCTTGTCTGTCGTCCAGGTACAAGTCTCCTCGACGCCGTCGAGTATGAACATGATCCACGGCTCCCAGGATTGCTCTTTGGTCACGTTTTGCAGCAGGCGGTAGTAGGCCGCTTTGTTGCGGATGACATAGCGGCTCAGGTAAAGGATTGGTGAGGTGAGCAAACCATGTTCGACCAGGAACAGGATGTTCAGGATGCGGCCCGTGCGGCCGTTGCCGTCCACGAACGGGTGAATCGCTTCGAACTGGTAGTGCTGAATGGCCATTCTAACCAACGGATCGAGCTCGGTGTTGCGGTGCATGAAGTCGGCCCAGTTGTCGAGCTTGGCCTGTAGCAGCTTCTGGCCGACCGGCGGCGTGTAGATTGTCTCGCCAGACATGCGGTTTTTCAGGCTTGTTCCGGCTACATCGCGGAGATCGAGCTCAACGCCCTTGATTGTGCTGCAAATCTGGATGGCCATGTCCGTCGTCAACATGCCGCGCTTGACCATCTTGGTGCCTTCGAAAAGGGCGCTCCGGTAGCGCAGCGCCTCCTTGGTGGCAGCGTCGGCACGGTCCTCGGCGATATCGGCATACTCGAACAACTTGTCGGTCGTCGTGACGATATTCTCGATTTCGGATGATGCGCGAGCTTCCAGCAGCGGTAGCGCGTTAACGAGTACGGCCGAATTGGGAATCAGCTCGGCCGCCTGCTTGAGTTCGGCGAGGGCGACCCGTGCCTTGATGCAGCGCTTCAAAATGTCCGTGGTTTCGACTGATTTTGCGGGAGGCGGCAGATCGGGTAGGTCGTTGTAGGGCAGTTCCGGATCAAAAACAGTCACTTATGAATTCTCCTGCGGTCTGGCACGCGATGTCGATTCAATCGACACATTATCCTGATGTGTCGACGAAATGGTGTTTCGTCGACACGTTATCCTGACATGTCGACAAAATGATATTTCGTCGACATGTTGTCCTGATTCGTCGATTTCATCGACACGTCTCACCGATATGTCGAAAAAATGACATTTCATCGACACGTCTCACCGATATGTCGAAAAAATGACATTTCATCGACACGTCTCACCGATATGTCGAAAAAATGACATTTCATCGACATGTTGACCTGATTCGTCGATTTCATCGACACGTCTTGCCGATATGTCGATATTCGTACGTTTTATCGACAGGTTCGGAGTATAGGTCGATTACATCGACACATGTGTGACGCAAGTACGGGTTTCGCGCCTGGTCGCTCTTTTGAGACATCTTCACAGGGGGCTCTGCGCGGCCTATCCTCAATAACTGGGGCCTGATGGAGTTACGGACATGACAACACATTCATTTCGCCTGGACGCGATCCGGGCCGCCGTCATTTGCTGCTTTGCGTTGCTTGCCGCTTGCGGCGGAGGCGAGAGTAGCCAGGTTATCGTTCCGCCACCTCCGCCACCCCCGCCACCCCCCCCGGCGGCAGCGACCGTGCAGCAGGTGTTCACACAATTACCGACTTTGGCACAGCCCGTCGCATTGAAGCAGGCGCCAGGCGATTCGACGCGCTGGTTTGCGGTTGAGAAGAGCGGCAGTATCCTGGCCTTCGCCAATATGCCGAACGTCAATGCGACCCAGCCATTCGTCGATATTTCGGCTCAGGTTAATTCGAATTTTGGCGAGTCCGGCTTACTGGGCATGGCTTTTCACCCTAGCTGGCCCGGTACGCCAGAGGTGTATGTTTCTTACACTGCGACCGGCCCTGGCGGCGGCAATCCGCTGATTTCAAGGGTGTCACGTCTTACCAGTATTGATGGTGGCCAAACGGTGCTGGCCGCGTCAGAAGAGATTCTGTTTACTGTCATTCAAGACAACACCAACCATAACGGCGGCGACCTGGCGTTCGACCAGAACGGCTTGCTGTACGCCAGCTTTGGCGACGGTGGCGGCGGAGGCGACCAGAACGAGAATGCCCAGAATGAGGCAAATTTGCTGGGCACGATCGTGCGTATCGACGTCGACGGCGCTGACCCGTATGAAATTCCGTCAACCAACCCCAACTTCGGCAATGGTTTGTGTCTACAAGGATTCGGAGGGGCGGCTTGCCCTGAGATTTTCGCGTGGGGGCTTCGCAATCCCTGGCGAATCAGCTTCGATACTGTGACCGGCGATTTGTGGGTTGGCGATGTCGGGCAGGGTGCCTGGGAGGAAGTCGATCGGGTTGAATTGGGCATGAATTATGGCTGGAATGATCGCGAAGGCGCGCATTGCTTCGATCCGCCTGCCGCTTGCCAGACCACGGGTCTGGCCGAGCCCATTACCGAGTACGGCCGCGCACTGGGCGCCTCTATTACGGGCGGCTACGTCTATCGGGGCACAGCTATTGCCGGGCTTGTGGGTCAATACGTATTCGCCGACTTCGTGTCAGGGCGAATCTTTAGCGTGCCGGCGACCAGTCAGCCCACGGTCGCGCCAACAGTACTGGATGACACCGGCCTGCAATTCGCTTTTTCCGCTTTTGCCGAAAATATAGACGGCGAGCTCTACCTGGTTCACTACTCGGGGTCGATTTACCAGTTGGTGGCTTCGCCCTGAAAAAAAATAGTTTTTTCTTGTCAGTCATCGTGTTGCGAAAGGCTTTCCGCTAGAATCCGCAGCCAGTCCGGCATTGGAACCCCAGCGAGGCAATACAGTGAGTGTTAAGAGCGACATCGAAATCGCGCAAGCCGCGAGCATTCAACCTATCCAGGAAATCGGCGCCAAATTGGGTATTCCTGCCGAGGCCCTGATCCCGTATGGCCACGACAAGGCCAAGATCAGCGCAGACTTTATTAAATCAAACGGCAAGGCCAAAGACGGCAAGCTGATATTGGTGACAGCGGTTTCTCCGACGCCGGCGGGCGAGGGCAAGACGACAACGACGGTTGGTCTGGGTGATGCTCTCTGCAAGATCGGCAAGAAGGCCGTGATCTGTCTGCGTGAACCCAGTCTTGGACCGTGTTTCGGAATGAAGGGTGGTGCGGCCGGTGGCGGCTATGCCCAGGTCGTGCCAATGACCGACATCAATCTTCACTTTACGGGTGATTTCCACGCAATAGGGGCCGCCCATAACCTGCTGGCCGCGCTTATCGACAATCACATGCATTGGGAGAATGAGCTAAACATCGATCCCCGTCGTGTAACCTGGCGGCGCGTCGTTGACATGAACGACCGTGCGCTGCGCTCAATCACCTCGGGCAATGGTGGTTATCACAATGGCGTCGTTCGGGAGGCTGGATTCGACATCACCGTTGCGTCGGAAATCATGGCGATTTTTTGCCTGGCGACGGATCTTCAGGACCTGGAAAATCGAATCGGCAATATCGTGTTGGGTTATACGCGCAAGAATGAGTCAGTCACAGTGCGTCAACTGAATGCGCAGGGCTCAATGACCGCGCTGTTGCGAGACGCGTTTCAACCGAATCTCGTACAGACCATGGAAAACAATCCGGCGCTCATGCATGGCGGTCCGTTTGCCAATATTGCGCATGGCTGCAATTCGGCGATCGCGACAAAGATTGCGCTAAAACTGGCTGACTACGTTGTCACGGAAGCGGGATTCGGTGCAGACCTGGGCGCCGAAAAGTTTTTTAACATCAAGTGTCGAAAAGCAGGACTTTCGCCGGATGCAGTCGTCCTCGTTGCAACGATCAAGGCGATAAAGATGCACGGCGGCGTCGCGAAAGACCAGCTTGGCGGGGAAGATGTTGCGGCTGTCAAAACCGGTTGCAAGAATCTAGGCCGTCACATTCGCAACCTCGGACATTTCGGCGTGCCGGTCGTTGTCGCCGTGAATCGCTTTACGTCGGACACCGATGCCGAAGTAAAAGCGATTCAGGATTTCTCTGAGCAGTTCGGCGTTCAGGCGATCAACTGCACGCACTGGTCGGACGGCGGAGCCGGCGCGACTGAGCTTGCGGAGCACGTCGTCAATATGTGTGATTCCGGAACCGCACAATTTCGAACCTTGTACAGGGACGACAAGTCGCTTTGGGACAAAGCAAGAACCGTGGCGCGGGAAATCTATGGTGCGGACGACATCATCGCGGATAAAAAGATCCGTGATCAATTCGCCAAGTTTGAAGAGGAGGGCTACGGCAAGTACCCGGTCTGCATGGCAAAGACACAATACAGTTTTTCCACAGATCCCAACCTGCTGGGCGCGCCGACCGGGCACGTTGTGCCAATTCGCGAAGTTCGCTTGGCCGCTGGCGCCGAATTTATCGTCGTCATCTGCGGCGCCGTCATGACAATGCCCGGGCTGCCACGAAAACCTGCCGCGGATGGCATTCGCGTCAACAAGGAAGGACGTATCGAAGGGCTGTTCTAGCGTGTCAGGCCACCAGTTTGTTCGGTAGTACGAACGAACGTCTCGCCGCGTCGGTCGCCAGCGTTTCCTTGCGGTAATAGCGATTCAGGACGTTGGCGTCACGCGAGAACAGGTCCGGATTTTTTTCTTTGAAGTTTTGCCAGTCGGCACTGGCATCGCCGATCCGTCTCTGGGCGATGATCAGCATGAAGAACCAGGAGATTGTGTGGTGATATTTTCCTGGCACGCCGAGTTTCAGCGTCAGGCGCTTCAGCGCCGAGGTGAAACGATCGATCGCCTCGGTCAGCGGATATTCATCAAGGTACAACCAGGCCAAATAGACATGTGCCTCGTGATCAAACGAGCCCCCCTCAATTCGGCTTTGTTCAAGATCGTCGATGGTAAGGGCTGGCTGCAACGGCTTGGCCATGCTCAATTTTCCTTCATTTGGTGGCTGTGGCTGGCATCGAGGTCGCAGCCATAAACCTTCTTCAGCCCAACGATGGCTGTGAGCGTCTCGTCGCCAAACGGAGCCTTGCCCTCGAAGCAATGCAGGACCATGCCCTCGAGCAGGTCGCCAAGGGACATGTCCAGGTATTCGGCCAGCGCTTTTAGCACCTTGAGCAGTGAGGCCTCGATGCGCACGCCGGTCTGGGTGCGTTTGATGAGTTTGGCTGGCATGGCGAGAATCCTTAGGGGTACGAAGGTAAAATGGTAACATTATAACAACGACCTGGCAAATGCCTGATCTTGCAAAGCGTTGTAGTGCAATTGGGCAAAAATGACGTAACATATGGCCCGCAGCGAGCAGGCATCCGGAAAAGGATCGACTGAGTGCCAACAAAAGAAGAACTCGAAAAAGGATTCAAGCTGGGCGACTGGGAGATCGTTCCGGCGCGACGCTTGATGCGCTGCGGAGACGAGGAACTCACACCGGAACCAAAAGTCTTTGCCGTACTGATGTCGCTGGCATTGCGTGGTGGCGACGAGGTAACCCGTGACGAGCTCATCGATGAGGTCTGGGAAGGTCGCCCGACCGGTGACGAACCGATAAATCGATGCATCGCTCAACTCCGTGGGCATCTCGGTGACCAGCGCCCGTATCGATACATCAAAGCGCTAACGGGTCGCGGCTATCTCCTGCAGGAAAAAATTGTCCTGAATGAGCCAGATGCTGCACCCGCCGCGCCAGGTACGCTCGTCAAAAAACCGCCGTCGAGAGTCTTCCGTGCAATCGTTGTGATGGCGCTTGTGGCGTTCGCGGTTGCCGTGGTTGTCGACTTCGTCAATCGAGAGGCGGCGAAATCAGAAGTGCATTCGATCGGCGTACTGCCGTTCGACAATGTCAGCGGCAATGACGCAAACCAGTACCTGGTAGAAGGATTCAAGCGGGAACTGATCAAGACACTTCAACCGCTCCCGGATGTTGTCATCAAGACGGGGCGTGATGCCTATCCGGGTTTGACAAGCTCGGAAATCGCGCGTGCCCTGGATGTGGACAGCGTATTGTTTGGCTCAGTCAATCGAAATGGCGACGAGCTGAAAGTCACCTACGAACTGGTTGTCGGTTCGGACGGCAGCTCGCTGGGTGGTTCAGTCACCGGCGTGGTTGCCGATTTGTTCCAGATACAGGAAAACGTAGCGGAGCAGGTACGCATTGATCTGTTTGGTAGTGCCCCGCAAATCCTTGTGTCGGCGAGTCGCCCGTCAAACTTCAAAGCTTACGATAACTATTTGCAGGGTTCTTACGCGTTCGATCGTCGCGGCAATGACCGCAATCTCGAAGACGCCATGCAACTATTCGAAGAAACTATCCGTCTGGATCCAAATTTTGGCCCGGCGTATCTGCAGTTGGCTACTGCGCACACATTGTTGCCCGCGTATCGCGGTGCGTCGCTTGATGACAGCAATCGTATGGCTGTGAGCATCGTCGAACAGGGTATTGCGGCCGATCCCAGTATCAAGAACGCGTCCGGCGCAGTATTCGGGTTTATCTATCACAGCCGGAAAGAGTGGGCCAAAGCAGAGCTTGCCTATCAACAGGCGACCAGTGCGACGGTCGTAGACTCGAACGCCTTTAACTGGTACTCGCGCATGCTCGCGAGCGTCGGAAGATTGGACGCCGCACTGGAGCAGGCGCTTATGGCATTTGAGTTGGATCCGGACTCGGCGGTGATAGCAAGCCGCGTCGCATTGTCTTATTCCTGGCTCGGCCGGTCTGAAAAGGCGGCAGAGTTTTTCGAACGTGCCCGGCGACTCGGCGACGAAGGTACAACGCACCTGCTCGGTTGGGCTCTATTCCTCGCACGCGAGGGTCAGACCGAGCGATCAAGCGAGATCGCGAAAATAGCGGCGAGTCATGCGGGGATTCCGCCTGAGTGGATCGATCCGGTGATCGCCGGAATGCTCGATGAGGAAATGACGGTCGTTGCATTACGAGCAGTCAATGAGACAACAGCCGCCGGCCAAATGCCGCCGCAAATAGAAGTGGTTGCGCGGATATGGCTAGGTGACATCGACGGCGCAATGAAGGTTTCGGAGCTGCTTGAACAACCCGGAGAGGCATTCGAAATGGACCTGCTATGGATACCCGAATTCGAGCCACTGCGCCGGCATCGCGACTTTCCTGGCCTGATGGAAAGGCTTGGTATCGTGGAGCACTGGAGACTGCACGGCTGCACTTTCGATAACGCCACCGTGAGTTGCCCCGAAGATACTTCATAGGCCTCTGCTCTTAGGAGTCGTCGCCGGGACGGCCTCGCGTTTGCTTGAGCTGACCTTTTTTCCGTTTGTCTGCAACACGTAACTTCTTCGAGGTTCGCGATGGTTGCGTTGACACACGTTTTTTCGGCGCGACTAAAACGCTTTGGATGAGTTCCTGTAGCCTCGCGATCGCTGCTTGCTTGTTACGAGACTGAGTTCGATGCTCCTGCGCCTTTATGACGATGCCTTTGCCAGTGACGCGATGATCGACGAGTTCACGAAGACGTTGTCGAATATTTTCGCCCAATGCTTCGCAAGATTCGAAATCGAAGCGAAGGTGAATGGCCGTCGCGACTTTATTGACGTTTTGCCCACCGGCGCCTTGCGAGCGAACAGCCGAGAATTCGATATCATCCATCGGTATTTCAATATCGTCGGCAATGTAAAGCATGTCTACCATGCGTCCCACACCGTCGCTAACTGATCAGGAAGCGCCGAGAACCCGCCCGGTCGCGACCACTTGTTGGCCGGGTGATGAAAATCCGAACCGGTGGAGGCCAGCAAATCGAAGTCCCTGGCGAGTTCGCCAAGCCGTGTGGTTAATGCGGGCTCCTGATGGCCACTGACGACCTCGACGGCGCCGCCGCCATATTCTTTAAAATCTTCAAGCAATGCCCGTAGTTTCGTTGTCGTAAATTTGTATTTGGCCGGGTGCGCGAGAACGGCAACGCCACCGGCGACAACGATCCAGTCGATGACGTCGGGCATTGCTGCCCAGCCTTGCCTGACGTCGCCCATTTTTCCGGCACCCAGATATTTGCGAAACGCTGCCTGATAATCGGCCACCTTACCAATTTTGACGAGGTGTTGAGCGAAATGCGGTCGACCGATACCCGCTTCACCCGCCAGGGATTTTACGGCCTCATACGGGTTATCGATGTCGAGTCGCGTTAGGCGCTCGGCGATTTTTCGGGCGCGTTCACCGCGTGCCTGCTGTTGCTGTTCAATTCCGTTGCCGAGGACCGGATTCGCGGGATCGATATTCAGGCCGACGATGTGAATGCCGTTGTTTTGCCAGCTTGTCGACAGCTCAATTCCGGCAATCAATTCAACCGCTGTGTCGTTTTTTGTCTGCAAGCCCACGTAGGCATCGACAGTGTCGTGATCCGTTATGGCGAGGACGTCGACGTCATGCGTTTCCGCAAGACGAAGCAGTGCGACCGGTGACAGAGAGCCATCGGACGCGTTTGTATGAGTATGTAAGTCTCGGATCACGGCCTGTATTATACGGCGTCAAAAAAATGCGGAAAGCCGGACATTGATTATGTGAGAATGCGGCTCTCTCTGAACTGCGGTCAGTCGCATGCAGAAAGACAATCTTGTCATTCTTGTAGTTTGCCAGTTGATCTCGGCCACCGGCTCGATCGTGATGGTTACCTTGGGCGGAATCATCGGTTCGACCCTGACTGAAAACCTGGCTTTAGCGACCTTACCGATATCGATGACGGTTGTTACGGTTGCCGCCATCACAGTGCCCGCGACAATGCTAATGCGACGAATAGGGCGCAGCCGCGGATTCGCCATCGCATCACTGTCGGCAGCCGTAGCGCTCGGAGTGGCAATCGTCGCATTGACCTACAGCAGTTTTTCTCTGTACGTCGTGGCATCCATGTTGTTCGGAATCAACATGGCATTTACACAGCAATATCGATATGCCGCTGCTGAAAGTGTGCCGTCACATTACATACCGAGGGCCGTTTCATTCGTACTGCTCGGGTCGATTGGCGGCGCATTTGTCGGTCCCGAACTCGTGAAGCATGCTTCGGGTTTGATCGGCGGGGTGCCCTACGCGGGCACGATGATTGCCGTCGCGGGTTTGTATGTGTTGCAATCCTTGTTGTTCCTGCGACTAAGCGGCATGAAGGCGTCGGGTGAGGAATCGACCCTCGACGCCAGGCGCGAATTGAAGCAAATCGTATTTCAGCCCGTCTTTGTCGTCGCAGTACTCGGCGGCACGGTCGGCTATGGACTAATGACCCTGGTGATGACTGCGACGCCGTTGAGTATGCACGTTACGGGTCCTTTTTCGCTCGAACAGACTGCGGAGGTCATTCGGGCACATGTGCTCGCGATGTATGTGCCGTCGCTCATTTCCGGGTTTCTGATTGAGCGTTTCGGCGTCACGCGGCTGATGTTCGTTGGCGCTATGGTCTTGCTTTTCACCTCGATAGTCGGACTGCAGGGGCAATCACTGATGCATTACTGGTGGGCGCTGATTTGTTTAGGCGTGGGGTGGAATTTCCTATACGTTGGTGGCACGACGATGCTGACGTACACGTATTCCATCGAGGAGCGCTTCCGTGCTCAGGCTGTAAACGAATTTATGGTTTTCGGAATGTCGGCTACCGCATCGTTGCTGGCAGGAACGGTGATGTATTTCTTCGGCTGGTTCCGGCTAATGCTGATTCCGATCCCGATATTGATAATGATCTGCATCGCGTTGCTGATCGTACGACGCGACCCACTATTCGCTCGCGACCTGCGGCCAGAAAAGGCGCAGGGCTGACGCATGCAGAGTAAGAGACTCTACGACGATAATCTGTATCGTTTCGACACACCTCAGGCCAGCTATTGGGAGGCAAGCGGTGGCGCCGAATTTACAGCTGCTCCGCAACTGACAACAGGTGAGTCTTGTGACGTCGCGATTATCGGTGGCGGATATACAGGACTGTCTGCGGCGCTACACCTCGCGCGCGATTACGATGTTGATGTGCGCCTGCTTGAAGCCGGGCATATCGGTTGGGGCGCTTCAGGTCGAAACGGCGGTTTCTGCTGCGTTGGCGGGACCGGCGTACAAGGCGAAAACCTGATTAAGCGTGTCGGTCTCGACGGGGCACGTGAGTACTATCGGTCACAAGTGGAGGCGGTCGAACTCGTGCGTTCGCTGGCGACCGACGAAGCCATCGAATACCAGGCGTTCGGCGCCGCCGAAATTGAGGTTGCCCATAGCGAACGCGCCGGCCTCGGTCTCGCGAAAGATCAGGAAGTCCTGACCAGGGCACTCGGCATGGACACCGAGTTCGTAACTGCCGGCGCAGTTCGGGAACGTTATTTTGATTCGACCGAGCAATTTGGCGCGCTCGTTCACCGGCCCGCATTTGGCTTGCACCCGCTTCGATATTGTCGTGGCCTGGCCGCGGCTGCAGTCCGCCGGGGTGCGATATTGCACTCGCACTCGCAGGTAAGGCACTGGCGAAAAGGCGAGGATGGATTGCATCGTCTCTCAACCGACGGTGGGTCGCTGCGAGCTCGCCGCGTAATCTTCGCGAGCAATGGTTTTATCCAGGAAGATCTGGATCCGCGGTTTTACGCGCGAACATTGCCGGTGATCAGCGCGATTGTTGTGACGCGTCCCTTGTCGCGCGAGGAACTGGCGGCGCAAGACTGGCGTACGGAACATCCAAGCGCCAGTGCTCGGCAGGTACTCAATTATTATCGTCTTTTGCCAGACAATCGTTTCCTGTTCGGCGGCCGGGGACACACAACGGGCCACGTCGAAGGAGAGGCTGCAACGTACGAGCAAATCGTCGCAAAACTGCGCTACGTCTGGCCGGCGTGGAAAGACGTCGAGATCGACTACCGATGGCACGGCCTGATATGCATGACGCGGTCGCTATGCCCGAACGTCGGTCAAACGCAGGATGATGATTCCGTGTTTTTCGGCTTCGGTTATCACGGCAACGGCGTGAACACTGCATCGTGGACAGGAAAGCAGATTGCGGACTGGATCGGACTTGGACAGGAACCGAAGAGCTTGCCTGCCATCATCAGGGGACTATCCGGAAAATTCCCGTTGCCTAAATTTCGAACCGAAATTCTACGCATCGTAATTTCGATTGCGCGGTGGCTTGACGATCGCTAGAAGCTAAAAACGATGCCGAGTGATATCACGGGCCATGCTTTGAAGTTACTGATGTCATCCTGCAATTGCAGGCGTTCAGTCTCCACAAAGGCGAGAAACGTCGGGTCGTTCGCCAGCAGCCCGGTGGTATTCATCGTGACCTCGGGTTCACCTTGCCACAGGACGCCGAAGTCCATGTTTAAACCGACTCTTCCGGGAAGCGCGAAATCGAATCCGAACCCGAGATAGGGTGCAGTACCCGAGAACGACGCGTTGCTCGAGAGCGCGCCAATTTCGGCGGACGTGAATGTCGTTCCACCGATGTCGTAACTACCGGTTTCTGCGCTGTTCAGATTGACTTCATTGCCATTTGAGTAAGCGCCAAGCGTAATACGCATTGGACTCACAGGAAATTTGAAGTTCAGAGTTGCGTAGACGGTTTCGAGATTTATTGTTGAGTCGTAGTTAATGCCCGCCCGCACGCCGTCGTAGCCGTAGTCATAGGAATTGGCACCAAGTCGAATATCGAACAAGGGCAGCGGCCGCCAGGTGCCCTCGATACCGAGCCCTAAAGTGCCGGCCTTTACACCAATGCCAAAATTGTCGCCGGCAAGGGCGTTGCCCGATGCAGCCAATACCAGCGTCAATACGCCAGCCTTCACCAGAATGGATTTCATGTTCCTGCCCCGTTTGCGCGGGCAAATGCCGCAAACAAAAGCCTAAACGGAAGCTTCGTCCCGTACTGTGCTGCATTTCACAGTCGACACTTACAGGGTTTTCAGGTCGCGAATGGTCGGTTCGATCATCTTGTCGCGCCCGTATCGCAGGAACATGGCACCACGCGCTTGCGGACAAATATTGATTTTGTCGAGATCGCCCTGGATATGCGGCAATGCGAGCAATCGTTTGTCCATCACTTTGAACCAGAGCCACGGCAGGTAAGCGAGCAGGTACACACCGAAATAACCGTTCGGCAATTGCGGCAGGTTTTCGAAGTGTCGCAGGGACTGGTAGCGCCTTAGCGGATGCGTGTGATGGTCTGAATGGCGTTCGAGATGAAACAAAACAAGATTTGAGAACACGTGATTGCTGTTCCACGAATGGTGTGGTTCGCAGCGTTCGTATCGACCGCCGTCGTTTTTCTGCCGCAGCAATCCATAGTGTTCGATGTAATTCGCACTCGTCAATTGCCAATAGGCGAGCAGATGATGCACGGCAAGGAAGACGAGCATGCTCCAACCGAACATGACGATGAGTGATACCGCGATGGCAAGTGATAAAACATGCGACTGCAGCATCTGGTTGTCAGGATGCAGCGCCGGCTTGCCGCGATTTCTCAGGCGTTCTTTTTCAATACTCCACGCTCGAATGAAGGCGCCAGGAATATCGCGCAAGGCAAATTGATAGATGCTCTCGCCCATGCGTGCGCTGGAACAATCCTCGGGCGTTGAGACAGCGCTGTGGTGACCGCGATTGTGGTCGATACTGAAATGCCCGTACGCGGGCACGGCGAGCACGATTTTCGACAGTGTTTTCTCGAGTTTCGAATTTTTATGGCCAAGTTCGTGGCCCGTGTTAATGGCCAGTCCGGCAGTCAGTCCGGCGATCATGGCCAACCCCAGGAATCCGATGGTGCTGATATCCTGTGTGCCTGCATACCATGCGGACGCAAAAAAACTGATGAAGTGGAGCGGCACGACCGCGTAGGTGAGGCGTCGGTAATATACGTCCTGATCCAGTTGCATCGCGAGTTCTTCAGGCGGGTTGTTGCGGTCCTCGCCGATGACCATGTCGAGCGCCGGCGCAACGATATAGGACGTCAGCAAGCCGAAAAACAGCCAGGCTTCATTGCCAGTGCGCGCATGCATCCAAATGCTGAAAATAGGCTGTAGCGGGAACAGCACCGACAGCACCCAAAACCAACGTTTGCGGTCGACGTATTGGATTTCCTCACCGCTCGCCATTGTCGTGGTAAATGTCTTCATCCCGACCGGATTATCCTCCGTCGGTCGCCGCACTCCAAGCCGTGCGGGCAGATTATTGTCGGTTTGTTATACAAAACGGCACGCAGCAGGTGTCGGGCGCGATAGAAAACCGGTATAAATCAGAACGATGGCACGCTGGTACGTAATTTGCTCTGTATTCTGGTGAGTGCGCCGGTATCGGACAGGGAAAGCGACTGATGAAACGCCACTGTACTGTGCTGGTTGCCGTTGCGCTCGTTGTGACGGCTGCTTGTGGGCGTGATACAGGGAATTCCACGGAGACTGCAAAAGAGACGATTTTGACGGCCGAGACCTTAGGGGAGCAAACCGTACTTTCGGCCAGCGAATATCTTGCCACGGCTGAATTTGCCAATGCGAATGTCGAGAAAGGTGCGAGACAGGCGTTGCTATGCAAGGCCTGTCATAGTCTGGAGAAAGGGAGAGTCAATATGATTGGCCCGAATCTGTTCGGTTTTTTCGGCAATCGGATTGGAACCGTCGAAGGCTTCGATTACTCTAAAGCAGTCATGGAGGCAGAATTTGTCTGGACGCCTCGTGCGCTTGACGCCTGGCTGGTTCAGCCAGGCCGGTTTCTGCCTGGCAATCGTATGACGTTTGCTGGTGTGGGTAATGCAGACAACCGGCTGGATTTAATCGCCTACCTGCTGACGGTAACGGATGACGGACAACAAAGGGACGAGTGACACGGTGGATGTGAGCGAAACAGCGACTGAGACCTTGAATGCCGAGAGAGCCAGGTCGGATCGTCGGGAGTTTGGCTGGCGCACGGTTTTGTTCGGTTTTTTGCGATCACGACGACGGGTTCTAAGGCGCGGTGACGACGCCGACATCGTTTTCATGGACTGGCACCACCCGTGGCTGTTTTTCCTGGCCGTCGGCACCATGTTGCTCTCCTGCACCGACGCCTTTCTTACCTTGCTGCTGCTCGATCGTGGCATGATCGAAGCTAACCCCTTGATGGCATCCTTACTGGGTCAAGGCACCGCAATGTTCGCCGCGACGAAAATGCTAATGACGGGATTCGGCATACTGACCCTCGTGTTTATGGCCAAATGCCGATTTCTGGACCGCTTTCGCACGGGTCTGTTCCTGACCACGTTCTTCGCCGGCTACGCCTGTCTCGTTTGCTACGAGATTGTCAGTTTCCTGCGCTTGTCCTAGCCCTGATGTGGTTCCCCACGGGGTTGGCTTAAGCTAAACTAGCGCCCCTTTTTTACGCCCGTCCTTCATCAATAACCCGAGGGCCACCGAGGCTCCGCATGTCCTGTTGTCATGAGCAATTCACTTAAGGAACAGTACGCCCAGTCACCGCTTTCCGGCGCGAACGCAAACGCCATCGAGGCGATGTATGACGTCTACCGAGAGCGGCCGGATTCGGTATCTGCCGAATGGCAGGCCTATTTCCGGGACCTGGGAGAGGCACGGGATGAGGTATCACACGCTGCGGTACAGGCGGAGTTGCTGCAAGCGGCAAAAAGCGGCGCACGTAACAAGACAATTCAACGAAGCGCGGGCGGCGACGCCGTGTCGTCGGGTGAGAAGCAGGCTGCGGTCTCCCGTCTGATCCAGGTCTACAGCCTCCGCGGTCACCAGATCGCCGACATTGATCCGCTCGGCCTGATGCACCGGCCGACGCCGGGCGTGCTCAAATTCGATTACCTCGGCCTTTCCGAGGCTGACATGGACCTCGAGTTCTATACCGGTGGATTGGCGGGCACGGGAAACCGCCGCATGAGCTTGCGCGACATTCTCGCGCTGTTGCAGCAAATTTACTGCGGCAAGATCGGCGCCGAGTTTGCGCACATGTCGCGAGCGCGCGAGCGCCTGTGGTTGCGCAAGCGATTCGAGCAGGGCATGGCAGGCGACACGCTGAGCGATGAGGATCGCCTCCTGATTCTCGAGCAGCTAACGAGCGCCGAGGGTATTGAGCGCTATCTGCACACGCGCTACGTCGGACAGAAACGATTCTCGCTGGAAGGAGGAGAGAGCCTTATTCCGATGATCGACGACCTGATTCAGGAGGGCGGCAAGTCCGGTATACGGGAAATAGTCATCGGCATGGCACATCGGGGACGCATCAACGTTCTCGTCAATATTCTCGGCAAATCCCCTGAGGAACTGTTCGAGGAATTCGAAGGCAACTATGACCTGGACGAGCTCAAGGGCTCAGGCGACGTCAAGTACCACAAGGGCTTCTCGGCCGACATGAAAACGCCGGGCGGCAATGTGCATATTGCGCTCGCGTTTAACCCGTCGCACCTCGAAATCGTCAACCCGGTGGTCGAAGGGTCGGTGCGGGCACGTCAGCAGCGTCGCGGCGACAACGAGCGCCAGGAAGTGTTGCCGGTACTGGTTCATGGCGATGCCGCGTTCTCGGGCCAGGGTGTCGTTACCGAGACGTTCCAGATGTCGCAGACAAACGGTTTTCGTACCGGCGGCACGGTACACATCGTCATCAACAATCAGATTGGGTTTACGACGAGCCGGCCGACGGACGCGCGTTCAACGGATTATTGCAGTGATGTCGCGAAAATGATCGAGGCGCCAATATTCCATGTGAACAGCGATGACCCCGAAGCGGTTATATTCGTTACGCGTCTCGCGCTGGGTTACCGACAGAAGTTTAGAAAAGATGTTGTGATTGATCTGGTTTGTTACCGGCGCCACGGTCACAACGAGGCGGATGAGCCATCGGCGACACAGCCGATTATGTACAACTCCATTAAGGCCCATCGCACGACGCGCGAGATTTATGCCGAAAAATTGATCGCTCGTCATGTCATCGAGGCAGCTGGAGTCACAAGCCTGCAGGACCAGTACCGCGATCGCCTTGATCGCGGCGAACCCGTGCCGAAATCCTCGCTCGGCATGATCGGCGATGCGTTCACGGTCGACTGGTCGCCGTATATCGATGTCACCTGGGATCAGGAAGTGGATACGACCATCAGTCCTGCGACCGTGAGCAGACTTGGCAATGCGATAACAACGTTTCCGCAGGACATGCGTCTGCACGGCCGCGTCCAGCGCATCATGGACGAACGAGTGCGAATGACGCAAGGCGATGTCGACATGGATTGGGGTTTCGCAGAGACCATGGCCTATGCGGCCGTAATCGATGGTGGTTTCGAGTGCCGCCTCGTCGGCCAGGACAGCGGTCGCGGAACATTCTTCCATCGTCACGCGGTCTTGCACAATCAGATCAACAATGTCGAACACACCCCCCTCAGGCATTTGACGGAGAAGCCGAATGCGTTTCGCGTCATCGATTCCCTGTTGTCCGAAGAGGCCGTACTTGGATTCGAATACGGCTATGCATCGACTGAACCCAATACACTGGTCATCTGGGAAGGGCAGTTTGGAGACTTCGTCAATGGGGCTCAGGTGGTGATCGACCAGTTCATTAGTTCGGGTGAGGCAAAGTGGTCGCGCTTGTGTGGCCTCACAATGCTCCTGCCGCACGGATACGAAGGGCAGGGGCCGGAACATTCGTCGGCACGGCTCGAACGCTTTTTGCAAATGTGTGCAGAACACAACATGCAGGTGTGTGTACCATCGACGCCCGCGCAGATGTTCCACATGATGTGTCGCCAGATGAAGCGGCCGTACCGCAAACCGCTGATCGTAATGACGCCGAAGAGTCTGCTGCGACACAAGATGGCGGTTTCGCCAATTACCGAGCTTTCGACCGGCTCATTCGAACTACTCATCCCCGAGACGGGAAAAATTGATGCGAATAAAACCCGTCGCGTCGTCTTTTGCAGTGGCAAGGTTTACTACGATCTGCTGGAAGCGCGCGAGGTTCAGGGCATTGACGATGTCGCGATCATTCGAATTGAACAACTCTATCCTTTCCCGATTTCGGAGTACGCGGCATTGCTCGCGAAGTATGATCAGGCGGACGATATCGTCTGGTGCCAGGAAGAGCCACAAAATCAGGGTGCCTGGTATCAGGTCCGGCATCGACTACAGGAACCGCTTAAAGAGCAACAACAACTTTATTACGCGGGCCGCGCGGGAGCTGCGGCCCCGGCGTCCGGCGTATTCAAGGTTCACCTGCAACAGCAACAGGCGTTGGTTGAGGCCGCGCTCGGAATCGACGTTAAAGCGAGCAAGTCGGCAAAGCCACGGAAGACTAAACGGAAGACCAAATGAGTATTGAGATCAAGGTACCGCAATTACCCGAGTCAGTCGCTGATGCGACGCTGGTCGCGTGGCACAAGAAAGCCGGTGATTCAGTATCGCGCGATGAAAATCTCGTCGACCTTGAGACTGACAAGGTTGTTCTTGAGGTTCCGGCGCCGGTGTCGGGCAAAATGGTGGAAATCAAGATCGATGAGGGCACGACAGTGGTCGCGGGCGAATTGCTGGCCATTCTTGAGGCGGGTGACGCGGTCGCCGCCGATACGCCGGCGCCGACTGCCGCCGCTGAGCCCGTGCAGATTGAAGCCGAGGATACGCAGACCGCGTCGAGTTCGGCCAAGACGAGCCCCGCCGTAAGACGCTTGCTTGAGGAACACGATCTCGACGCGACGATGGTCATGGGCAGCGGCAAGGGCGGTCGAATTACGAAAGCCGATGTCATGTCATTTCTCAAATCAGACGACAGCAGCAACCTTCCGCCGGGTGACCCGGAGCCGGCGGTTGCCGGAGAAGCTGTGGTTGTTGCGCTGGAGCGAAGCGAGCAGCGCGTAGCGATGACACGGCTGCGAGCCCGTATCGCCGAACGGCTGCTTGAGGCGCAACACACGGCAGCCATGTTGACCACGTTCAACGAGGTTGATCTGACCGAAGTAATGGCGTTGCGCAAGCGTTACAAAGAATCCTTCGAAAAAGAGCATGGCGTGCGACTGGGGTTCATGTCGTTCTTTGCCAAAGCCACGGTGGAAGCGCTCAAGCGGTTTCCGGTCGTCAACGCATCGGTCGAAGGTACCGATGTTATCTATCACAACTATTTTGACATCGGCATCGCCGTTTCAACCGAACGAGGGCTGATGGTTCCCGTGCTTCGTGACGTCGACCAAATGAGCTTCGCTGAATTCGAGCGAAATCTTGGCGAGATCGCGAAGAAGGCGCAGGATGGCAAAATCGGTCTGGAAGAACTGACGGGTGGCACATTCTCGATCACCAATGGCGGAGTTTTTGGTTCGATGATGTCGACGCCGATCCTGAATCAGCCGCAAAGCGCCATTCTCGGTATGCACTCGATTCAGCAGAGACCCATGGTTGTCGACGGCGAAATTGTCGCGCGACCAATGATGTACCTCGCGCTGACCTACGATCACCGCATCGTAGACGGCAAGGACTCAGTGAAATTTTTGGTAACCATTAAAGAGCAGCTCGAGGATCCGAGCCGCTTGTTGCTGCAGATATAGGACAAAACAAACGATGAGCAAGAGCTACGACGTCGTCGTAATTGGCGCCGGCCCAGCCGGTTATGTCGCGGCTATTCGCGCTGCACAGCACGGCCTCAAGGTCGCATGCATTGATGAATGGAAAAACAAGGATGGCAAGAACGCGTTTGGCGGAACCTGTTTGAACGCTGGCTGTATTCCATCGAAGGCCATGCTCGAGTCATCCGAACTCTTTCACCGCGCCCAGCACGAATTCAAAAAGCACGGCATTATCACTGGAACGGTTGAACTCGACATTGCTGCGATGCAAAAACGCCGCGCCGGCATAGTACGCCAGTTGACCAATGGTATCGCTGGCCTGTTCAAAGCGAACAAGGTTGATGGACTGGTCGGCCACGGCAAACTGCTGGCTGGCAAAAAAGTTGAGTTCATACCGGTTGACGGAAAAGCAGAAATCATCGATGCGGCGAATGTCATTATCGCGACGGGTTCCGAACCGATTGAGTTGCCGTTCGCGAAGTTCGATGACGAAAATATCGTCGATTCATGGGGAGCGCTGGAATTTGAATCGGTCCCCGAACGACTGGGCGTCATTGGCGCCGGGGTCGTCGGGCTCGAACTGGGCAGCGTTTGGGCGCGGCTCGGTTCGAAAGTAACTGTCATCGAAGCCATGCATGACTTCCTGTTTATGGCGGACCGCGATGTTGCTGCGACCGTAGCCAAGGAATTCAAAAAACAGGGTCTGGACATCAAACTCGGCGCGAAGCTAACGGGAGCCAAGCCGGGCAAGATCGGCGTCGCCGTTGAGTTTGAAGACGCAGGCGCAGCAGCGACCGTCGAGGTCGACAAGTTGGTTGTCGCGGTTGGTCGTCATCCGTTTACGACAGGCCTTCTCGCAGATGACTCCGGCATTCAACTCGACAAACGCGGTTTCATTGAAGTCGATGACGAGTGCCGCACTCGTGTGAAAGGTGTTTATGCCGTGGGTGATTGCGTTCGCGGTCCAATGCTCGCGCATAAAGGATCGGAAGAGGGCGTCATGGCCGCCGATCTGATCGCGGGCGAAACGGCGGAGGTCAATTACAACGTCATACCATCCGTCATCTATACCGCGCCGGAAATCGCCTGGGTCGGCAAGACCGAGCAGGAGGTCAAGGAAAGCGGGCGCGCGTACAAGACCGGTTCATTCCCGTTTGCGGCGAGCGGTCGCGCCAAGGCAATGGAACAGACCAGCGGCATGGTCAAGATCATCTCGGCTCAGGATGACGATGAGATTCTCGGCATCCACATCGTCGGCCCGATGGCCGGTGAGCTGATTTCAGAAGCCGTACTCGCAATGGAGTTCTCGGCCAGCACCGAGGACATCCAACGGACGATCCATGCTCACCCGAGTCTGGCCGAAGCGGTACACGAAGCGTCGCTGGCCGTAGACAACAAAGCGCTCAATTATCCGAACAAGTAGCCGCCCACTTCGGGGTACTTGCTTGTTCGCTGCTCGCTTCGCTCCCTTTATGCTTCACAAGCAAGCACACCCAAATCGGGCGGCTTTCCGCACGAATTGACGCGGTCGCTGGATGTCCAGTGGCTGTTAGGGTGGGTAGATGTCCGACCGAAGTACACCGAGGCCGGCGAAGCCGGCCGACAGGCGCCGAAGGCGAGGTGCCGCAGGCACCGTCCAACCGCAGCGCAGCGAGCCATGAGGGAGGGCGCTACCGACCCTCAGCCACGAAACACGCTGCGATCAGTTACTTTTTCCAGAAGTCGGCGTTCTTGATTCCCAGAGCTTCCGGGTCGAATGTGTAGTCGGTCACGCCGGCTTTGCGTTGCGCTTCATAGTCTTTCAGGGCCTTTATTGCCGGCCGGGCCATGAAAAACAGAATTAGTATGCCAATGATGTTGAGCCAGGCCATCAATCCGACGCCGATATCTCCGAGACCCCAAGCCAGGCTCGCCGCACGTATGGTCCCGTAGAACACGGAGACCATCAGAGCGACTTTCAATATAGTCATTGCCCCGGGAATACGAATTGTGCGTTTCAGATAGGCAACATTCGTTTCAGCGATGTAGTAATAGGCCAGCAAAGTCGTAAAGGCAAAGAAAAACAACGCTACGGCAACAAAAACCTTGCCGAATGTACCAAAGACACTTTCAAGTCCGAGTTGGGTGAATGCCGGACTGTCGATGATCGTATCCAACGGCAAGTTTTGCACAAGCATCGGCATGCCATCCGGATGAATGTTGTACGCTCCCGTGATCAGGATCATGAATGCGGTGGCTGAACAAACAAACAAGGTATCTACATAGACCGAGAATGACTGCACCAGACCCTGTTGTGCGGGATGTTGTACCTCCGCCGCTGCTGCGGCATGTGGCCCGGTTCCCTGACCAGCCTCGTTGGAATAAACGCCTCGCTTTACGCCCCAAAATACAGCTCCGCCGAAGAGCGCCATTGGGGAGAAGATGTCCTTCATGATCAGCTTCAATACGGCCGGTAGTTCCGTTATATTGATCGCGATAACAAGCAACGCCATACCGATATACGCCAACGCCATAAACGGTACAACAATTTGCGTGAAGTGAGCGATTCGTTTGACGCCGCCGAAGATAATGAAGCCAAGCACAGATACGATGCCGGTTGCGGTCACCAGTTTCGTCATACTGATCGTACCGAGAAACGTGACAACATCCGCGCCGCTGCCAAAAGCTACTTCCGCGGCGTTGCCAATACTGTTCGATTGCACGCCTGGCAATAATAGGCCAGTAGCGACAATGGTTGAAATTGCGAATACCCAGGCGTACCACTTCTGTCCGAGAGCTTTCTCGAAGTAATACGCGGGTCCGCCGCGATACTGGCCATCGTCTACTTCTTTGTAAATCTGTCCAAGCGTCGATTCAACATAGGCCGTTGACGCACCCAGGAAGGCGACCACCCACATCCAGAAGATGGCGCTTGGGCCGCCAAATCCGATCGCGGCCGCGACGCCTGCAATATTTCCCGTACCGACGCGACCAGATAGTGATACCGCGAGGGCCTGGAACGACGATATGCCCTGGTCGGATTCCTTGCTCGAGAACAGCAGACGAATCATTTCCTTGAATAGTCGAGCCTGCACGAATCGAGTAATGACCGAGAAAAACAAACCGGTGCCGAGGCAGAGATAAATAAGCCCCTTGCTCCAAATCAGTCCGTTAATCGTCGAAACGATTTCTTCCATGGCGATTCCTCGTCTTAATTCTTATTTGCGGTCAGCATAGTAACCGAAAAACGGACGATCATGCCGCGCTGAAAAGCTATAAGCCGTTTATGTCTTGCGTTTCACGGACACGACGTTGGGTAATTGCTCCAATCGCGTAATGGCGGTACTGAGCGTGGGCAAATCCGGAATTTCCACGCTGAGATGCAACACTGACTCCAATGAGTCCGCGTCGGCGTGCGTTTTTATATCCATTATGTTGGCGTTTTCATCGGCCAGCACCATCGTTATGTCACGCAATAATCCGGTTCGATCGAATGCGCGCAACGTCAGGTCGACCGGATAAGTCGCAGATTCGGAGTTGCCCCAGTCGACTTCGATCGTGCGTTCGGGGTAGCGCTGAAAAAGGCCAAGAACGTTGCCGCAGTCCTGGCGGTGAATCGTGACACCTCGACCCTGGGTGATGTAGCCCGTGATGGCTTCCGGAGGCACAGGCCGGCAGCAACGAGCAAAATTACACATTAAGTCTCCGATGCCACTGATCGCAATACCGGCCGCTTTGTTTTGCGTGCGTTTTGGCGTGCGTTTTTGTCGTGTTGGCCGCGGTATTTCGGTGCCGCGCATTTTTTGCAGCGCCGTTGGAATTGATGCAGCGGTCATGTCGCCCGCACCGAGTGCGACGAGCAAAGTATCGGCATCCTTTTGTTTGAGGCGTTTCGCAATCTCGTCGGTCGTTACATCCCGTACGCCGAGTCTCGCTAACTCACGCTCAAGGATTTCCCGGCCGTGGCGAAGATTCTGATCACGGTCCTGGCCACGAAACCAGTTACGAACCTTTGCCCGACTTCTTGAGCCCGCGAGATAGCCGAGCTTCGGGCTGAGCCAGTCGCGGCTGGGCTGTGGCTGGCTGCCCGTGATGATCTCGATCTGATCACCGTTCTCAACCTTGTGCGTCAACGGCACGATGCGACCGTTGATCTTTGCGCCACGGCAGCGATGCCCGACCTGCGTGTGAACGTGGTAGGCGAAGTCCAGCGGCGTTGCGTTGGCCGGCAGTTCGACAACGTCGCCTTTCGGACTGATGGCATAGACGCGATCTTCGAATACGTCGTCGCGAATCTGGTCGAGTAAGTCACTACCGTCACCGGCTGGCTCAAGCAATTGCCGCAGGAACTGAATTTTCTGGTCAAAGGCCGCGGGCGTACCGCCGCCTTCTTTGTACCGCCAGTGCGCAGCAACGCCAAGCTCGGCCTGGCGATGCATGTCGCGCGTTCGTATTTGTATCTCCAGAGTTTTGCCGTCGGGTCCGATCACGGCCGTGTGCAGCGACTGGTAGTCGTTGTCTTTCGGATTGGCGATGTAGTCGTCAAACTCGCCTGGCAGGTATGACCAGAGATTGTGAACCACGCCAAGCGCCGCATAACAGTTTGCAACGTCGTCTACGAGGATTCTTACGGCACGAATATCGTAAAGACTTTCCAGTCCACGATCCTTGCGCTGCATTTTTCGCCAGATGCTATAGATGTGTTTGGGACGGCCACTAATCTCGCCTTCGATGCTTTCCTTGCCCAACTCCTGCTGCAGTTGCGCGGTGACGTTCTCAATGAAGTCTTCTCGCTCACCGCGCTTTTCATTCAGCGCCCTTGCGATCGACAGGTAGGTATCGGGGTCGAGGTAGCGAAACGCCAAATCCTCGAGTTCCCATTTGAGTTGCCAGACACCCAGGCGGCTGGCGAGGGCGGCATAGATCTCGCGTGTCTCCATCGCGAGCGATTGCTGAACATTTCTGGAGGCTGTTTTGGCCTGTCGCAAGCGGTACAGCTGCTCGGCGATTCGGGCCAGGACGAGTCGAATGTCCGAGACGACGGCAAGCAGCATTTTGCGCAGGGCCTCCGACTGACGCTCGGCAAGCGCCTGACCCGGCACCCATTCTTGCGGCAGTTCGAATCCAGCGAGCTGCACTAGTTCTTGAATCAGTCGAGATAGTTTGCTTAAATCGTTGTTTTCTAATGTTTTATAATCAAGATACTCTTCACGCACGAGCGGGCACAGGCGTACCGCCGCTCGCACGTCGTCCGGCAAGCCGAGCGATTCGACAATCGTATCGATGTCCCGGCCTTCCCGGGCAGCCGCGGTGCAGCCGGCCGAATCCGGCAAGGCCGCGATCAGACTGTCAACGGCCTCGAGGATATTGGCCTGTTCGCCGCTCGTCATACCTGTTTCGGGTTTGGAAGCCGACATTTAGCGTCACTTCTATACTGTGCCTGCACTTGCAATAACCGTTATCATACGCCGAGTATTCGGCCCTGTGGCCCGGCCGGATTCGCGGCTTGGGCTAAGCATTCGAATCATATACTTCGTTATCGGTTCATTCGTTTCCGGCAGGAGATCATGGCAGGACATAGTAAATGGGCGAATATCCAGCATCGCAAGGGCGCCCAGGATAAAAAGCGCGGCAAACTCTTTACCAAGCTGATTCGGGAAATCACCGTTGCAGCCAAAATGGGCGGCGGCGATGTCGACTCGAATCCACGCTTGCGCATGGCCATCGACAAGGCCAAGGGGCAGAGCATGCCCAAGGACAATATTGAACGTGCCGTAAAGCGCGGTGCGGGCGATTTGGACGGCGCGGATTACCTCGAGTTGCGTTACGAGGGTTATGGACCCGGAGGTACGGCCGTCATGGTGGATTGTCTGACAGACAACAAGAATCGCACTGTGGCGGAAATTCGACACGCTTTCACAAAGTACGGTGGCAACCTCGGCGCAGACGGTTCAGTTAATTACCTGTTCAACAATGTTGGCCAGCTGGTATTTGCACCGGGTAGCGACGAGGACGCGATCATGGAAGCGGCCATCGACGCGGGTGCCGAAGATGTGGTTGTTGAGGATGACGGGTCAATCGACGTTCTCACTGAGCCAGACGCGTACGAGTCTGTAAGGGACGCGATGATTGCAGCCGGACACGAACCGCAAAATACGCAGTTGACCATGCGCGCATCAAGCAGTGCGACGCTGGGCGTCAAGGAAGCGACGTCGATGGTCAAGATGCTCGAACTGCTCGAGGATCTTGACGATGTGCAGGAGGTTTACAGCAACGCCGACATTTCGGAAGAAGTGCTCGAGCAAATTTGAGACATAGCTTGACGGAAACACGACGCATACTTGGCATCGACCCCGGCTCCCGGTATACGGGCTTCGGCATTGTCGACCTGGTCGGAGACCAGGCCAGCTATGTGGCGAGCGGCACAGTAAAGAGCCTTGATGGTGATTTTCCTGACCGTCTTAAACAGATTTTCATGTCAATGACCGACATCGTTCGTGAGTATCGCCCGGACGTCGTTGCAATCGAAAGCGTTTTTATGCACAAGAATGCCGGTAGCGCTCTGAAGCTGGGTCAGGCACGCTCGGCCGCATTGTGCGCGACCTTTGAATTCTCGATTGAGGTTTTCGAATACGCGCCGAGAGAGATCAAGCAGGCCGTGGTGGGTACCGGCTCGGCAAGCAAGGATCAGGTGCAGCACATGGTCGTGTCACTACTTTCGCTGCAAGGCACTCCGGCGAGTGATGCGGCAGACGCACTGGCGGCGGCGTTATGCCACGGGCACCAGCGTCGAATTCGCAGCCAGCTTGGCGAACATGCTGCCATCGCGAGTCTGAAATGATCGGCTCGCTGCGCGGCAATCTGACCTTCAAGAAGGCGCCCGCCATCATCATCGAATGCAACGGTGTCGGCTATGACGTCGAGACGCCGATGTCGACATTTTTTGAACTACCGGCGGTCGGCGAGGAATTGTTTTTGTTTACGCATTTGCTGGTACGCGAAGACGCTCAGATTCTGTATGGCTTTGCGACCGACGACGAGCGTTCATTGTTTCGGACCGTTCTAAAGGTGCGTGGTATTGGCGCGAAGATCGGGCTGGCCGTCTTGTCGGCGATGAGTGTTGCGGGATTTAATCGTTGCATCGAATATGAGGACACGACGGCATTGTCAAAGATTCCGGGCATTGGCAAGAAAACCGCCGAACGCCTGATCATTGAGATGCGAGATCGAATCGACAAAAGCGTCGCAAGCGACACGGCGGCCATTACCGTTGAGCAGGGCGCCAAATCCGAGGCCGTCGATGCGCTGGTTGCACTCGGCTATAAGCCTGCGGAAGTCAATAAGCTCATCGGCAAGCTGGATGTCGACGGACAATCGGCCGAAGGCATCATCAGGCTCGCACTGCGACAGGCGGCGCAATAATCATGGCCAGTATCGAACACGATCGACTAGCAAGCGCCGGGCCCAGGTCCGACGACAAGGCCTTCGACCGGGCGATTCGTCCGAAGACACTGGCCGAGTACCGAGGCCAGCCCGGCGTGACGCAACAGATGCGTATATTCATCGAAGCGGCGCGTAAAAGGGAAGAAGCACTCGACCATGTTCTGATTTTCGGCCCGCCCGGACTCGGCAAAACCACGCTGGCACACATCGTTGCCAATGAGATGGGTGTCAATCTCAGGCAAACCTCCGGGCCGGTGCTGGAACGACCCGGTGACCTCGCGGCGATTTTGACCAATCTTGAGCCAAACGATGTCTTGTTTGTCGACGAGATCCACCGCTTGAGCGCGGTTGTTGAGGAAGTCTTGTATCCGGCACTCGAAGATTTTCAACTCGACATCATGATTGGCGAAGGTCCTGCTGCGCGATCAATCAAGCTCGATCTGCCACCCTTCACGCTGGTTGGCGCCACAACGCGTGCCGGTTTGCTGACGTCGCCATTACGAGATCGTTTTGGAATCGTACAGCGACTCGAGTTTTACTCGACGCCGGACCTTGAACACATAACGAATCGGTCGGCGGGCATATTGAACCTGCCAATCCAGGACCAGGGCGCCAATGAGATCGCAAAACGCGCGCGTGGTACGCCACGTATTGCCAATCGCTTGCTGCGACGGGTACGCGATTATGCCGAAGTCGAGGCCGATGGCGTCGTAAGCGGCGAGGTCGCCGTGAGCGCTATGGACATGTTGCAGGTCGATCCGCACGGCTTCGATTCGATGGATCGGCGACTTCTGAAGACCATTATTGAGAAATTCGACGGCGGTCCCGTCGGCATTGAGAGCCTCGCGGCGGCGGTCGGCGAAGAGCGCGGCACGATCGAAGACGTGCTCGAACCCTACCTGATCCAACAGGGCTTCATGATGCGGACGGCTCGCGGACGCGTGGCCACGAAAAACGCGTATCTGCATTTCGGTCTCAAGGCGCCGGTCGGTGGTCCCGCACAGGAACTGCCACTGTTTGATGAGGACTAAGTCAACGCATGAGCAGTGACGAATCAAATGAGTTTTTCGAATGGCCGGTGCGTGTTTATTACGAGGACACGGACGCGCAGGGCGTCGTGTATTACGCGAATTACTTTCGATTTATGGAAAGGGCACGAACTGAATGGCTGCGGGCACTTGGCGTGGATCAGGAAAAAATGCTCAATGTGGACCGCAATATGTTCGTCGTTGTGAGTACGCGGGCAGAATTTGTCGTGCCTGCGGCATTCAATGATGAGCTGATCGTGACCGCGAGCCTCGGCGAGATGACGCGAGCCACATTTGATATCGAACAAAATATTTACAAAGACAACCCGGAGCGAACATTGTTGCTGCGCGGAGGCGTCAAAGCCGCCTTACTCGATGCAGACACGATGAAACCGCAACGCGTTCCGGCGTCATTTTTCGAAGGAAACTAAGTTATGGCAGGAGATGTATCGGTCATCGGATTACTGATTAACGCCAGTATCCCCGTACAGATCGTGATGCTAATACTGGTGATCGCCTCACTCATGTCGTGGAGCATCATTTTTACCAAGCGTCGCCTGATTCGAAAGACCAAAGCCGCTTCCGATGAATTCGAAGCCAGTTTCTGGTCCGGCGGCGACCTCAACACGCTGTATCAAAGCGCGTCTCGGCAAAAGGGCGGCTCCTTTGGCATGGGCGGCATCTTTGAGGCCGGCTTTCGGGAGTTCAATCGCGCGATCCAGCAGGGCGATGTCGGTCCTGACAAGTTAATCGAGGAATGCCGTCGCGCGATGCGAGTAGCGCAAATGCGCGAGGTGGATCGCCTCGAACAGAGCCTCGCAACCCTGGCCACGATTGGTTCGACGAGTCCTTACGTCGGCCTGTTCGGCACCGTGTGGGGAATCATGGGCGCGTTTATGGGGCTGGCCAACGTGCAGTCCGCAACGCTCGCGGTCGTCGCACCACCGATCGCCGAGGCGCTGATCGCGACTGCCATGGGCCTGTTTGCGGCGATTCCGGCCGTGATCGCCTATAACCGCTATGCCGACAAGGTCGTGCGACTCGAATATCGCTTTGACGGCTTCACCGAGGAATTCACCAGCATCCTGCAACGCCACGCACGGAACCGGAAGGGAGGCTGACATGGCCACGCCGCTGCAAAAGCGAAAACTGATGAGTGAGATCAATGTCGTGCCGTATATCGATGTCATGCTCGTGTTACTGGTGATTTTCATGGTCACGGCGCCATTGCTCACCCAGGGCATCAAAGTTGAACTGCCGAAGGCCGGAGCAGAGCCAATTGAGGACGTGCCCGATCACCGACCGGTCATTCTGAGCGTGGATTCGGCTGGAAATCTTTACCTGGACATCGGTGATGATGAGGAAACGCCGATAGCCGGTGCCGAAGTTGTAAAGCGTGTCGCCATAGTGATGCGCAACAAACCGGACACGCCGATTCTCGTGAAAGCGGATCGTGCGGTGCCCTACGGCAATGTGGTTGGCGCCATGGTCCTGCTGCAGCGGGGCGGTGCTGAGAGCATTGGCTTCGTCACAGATCCCCTGGATAGCTACCCGATACCCGAGTAAGCGTGGTTCAGGATTCCTACAACATTATCCCGGTAACGCTCGCAGTGATGCTGCACGCGATCGTATTCGGTTCGCTGTTCGTCGCGTTCGACCTGTCGCGCGATACAGCACCGCCAATGCCGCTATTGATCACGGCAACGCTCGTTTCCGAGGACGCTATCGCGCCGCCGCCCGAGCGGCAGCCCGAGCCCGAACCCGAGCCCGAAGTTCAGCAACCTGACCCGGAAGAACTCGCCCGCGAACGAGCCGAGGAACAGAAGCGCCGCGATGACGCACTCAATGAGCAACAGCGCCTCGAAGACATCAAGCGCAAGGAAGCGGAACGGAAGGCCGCAGAAGACAAGGCTCGCCGTGAGCGCGAGGCCGAGGAGCACCGCAAGGAATTGGAAGCACGACGACTGGCCGACATAGAGCAGCAACGTCAGGACAACCGTCTGGAGGAGGAGCGGCTATTGCGGGAATCGCAGGCAGAGATTATCGCGGCCGATGCGGCCCAGCTTGAGGCACAGAACTCCAGCGAGGCACAGGTGTATCAGGCACAGATAATTCAGAAGGTACGCCGAAACTGGGCACGGCCTGGTACGGCTCGTGATGATCTCAAGTGCGTCGTTGCTGTCGAGCAATTTCCGGGCGGCGCGGTGGTGAGTGCACGA
>Ga0255056_10000016_pt1 | contig 38780 bp, 29 predicted proteins | sample Cases_109_1_MG_FD_183639 | JGI IMG/M metagenome (GOLD analysis project Ga0255056, IMG submission 183639) | Seawater microbial communities from Amundsen Gulf, Northwest Territories, Canada - Cases_109_1 | ecosystem: Environmental > Aquatic > Marine > Gulf | place: Canada: Northwest Territories... | reverse complement strand
GGTGCTTCACCGAGGTGATAACGAACGTCGGGCGTGAAGCTCTCGGGGCCACAAAAGAATTTTTGTATGCCTGCGTTCTGCAAAGCAGGTATGCGTTGCAGCGCATCTTGTAATATGGGTTCAAAGTGATCGAAGTCGCCGGCGATCTCGTCAAAGCAAAAATCCTCGGCAATGCCGTCCATACCCCAGGGCATTGCCGAAGGCTCAAATGCGCCGACCAGCAACTTGCCTGCATCGTATTTGTAATACGTGCACGCATCGTAGTCACGCAACACCGGCAGATTCGGATCCAGGCCCTCTACCGACTCGAACAGCGCGTAGTAGTGCTCGCAGGCGTGCAAAGGGACATTCACTCCGACGCTGGCGGCGAGTTCGCGAGACCACATGCCGCCGCAAATCACGACGTAGTCGGCTTCGATGTCGCCAGTAAGCGTTGCGACGCCTGTGACTTTGCTACCGTCATTTTTGATCGTCGTGACGTTGGTGTTCTGGAAAATTCGTGCGCCGTTATTGCGGACACCTTTGGCAAGTGCCTGAGTTATGTCGACGGCGTTGGCATAACCGTCCGACGGAATATGAATTCCGCCGAGAATGTCGCTGCTGTGGACCAGCGGATAACGTTCGACAATTTCATCGACATCAATCACGTTGACTTCGAGATCGAAAACCTTCGCCATCGACGCACTGCGCTTGAGTTCTTCAAAGCGCTCGTTATTGGTCGCTAGCGAGATCGAGCCGCATTGCCGGTAACCTGTTGCCTGACCCGTTTCTGCCTCAAGGCCTCGATACAGCTCGCTCGTGTATTTCGCGAGCTTCGTCATATTAATAGAATTGCGCAGTTGCCCAACCAATCCCGCAGCGTGCCATGTTGTGCCGCTGGTTAGCTGTTGTCTTTCGAGCAACACCACATCGCTCCAGCCCATTTTCGCCAGGTGGTAGGCGATCGAACAACCAATTACGCCGCCACCGATGACGACGACGTTGGCTCTTTTGGGTAGTTCGCTCATTAATCAGGCTCGCAGTCGTTCATTGGCCGCATCATGGACCGGATTCTTAAGTATCCTTGCCTTGCACCGCTCGCCAAGCAAGCCAACCTGTAACTGGGTACCGGGCACCGACATGGCAGGCGGTACATAGCCGAAGCCAAGGCTTTTCTTTGTAAAGTGACCGTAAGCACCTGAGGTCGTCAGGCCGACAACCGCATCGCCGGAAAAAATCGGTTCGTTACCGCGTACGTCGGAATCGTCAGTCTCAACTTCGAAATACACCAACTGCAGCGTGCGGTCGTCGTCGTTCTGTGCGAGTGTCGCGGCCTTGCCCGTGAAGTCGTCCTTATCGAGTTTGAGAAAACGCCCCATATCAGCATCGGTCATCGTGACTTCGTTGGTAAGTTCGGCACCCCACCCGCGATAGCCTTTTTCGATGCGTAAGCTATTGACCGCGTACAAGCCGAAGTCTGCGATTCCTTGCGGTTGGCCGGCTTGCCAAATCGCGTCGTACAGTGCGGGCAGATCTTCCATTGCCGGGTGTAATTCCCAACCGAGTTCGCCCACATAGTTAACGCGTAGTGCACGTAAGGCAACTCCGGCAACGTCTATTTTCTGGCCCGTCAGCCAACGAAATGATTCGTTGCTCAAATCGGCATCGGTCAGCGAAGCCAGAACGTCCCGAGATTTCGGCCCAGCAAGAACCAGCACGCCGCGATCATCTGTCACGTTGCTGATAGAGACGTCTTCGCTTTCCTGGCAGCCCTGCATCAGATGATCGAGGTCACGAAGCTCCGCGCCAGCCGCTGATAACAGATAGTAATGATCGTCTGCGAAGCGGGTGATGGTAACTTCGCCAAGAATGCGGCCGTTGACGGACAGTATGTGCGCGAGCACGATGCCACCGATTTTCGTTGGCATGCGATTGGCGCATAGCCGATTTAGAAATACTTCAGCGTCCGGACCGGATATGTTGTACTTGGCGAATCCGCTCAGGTCGAGAACACCGACACGCTCGCGCACAGCCATGCACTCGTCTCGAACAATTTCAAATACGTTACTGCGATGAAACGAATAGTCTTCTTCGCGGCCGTCGAGCGAATACCACTTGGGCCGCTCCCAGCCGAAAGTCTCCGTGAAAACGCCGCCCTTACCCTTAAGTGTTTCGTACAACGGGCTAAAACGTTGCGGTCGCCCGGCCGGCAGCTCCTCGCCGGGCATCGGCGTGGCGTAGGTCATGCGGTAATCCTGAAAACCCTTCGCGCGAGCGTAATCGGCGTCGGCGTAAACGCCCAGTCGGCGCGGATCAAAACCCGTCATGTTGATTTCGGAGTCACCGTGCAACATCCATTGCGCGAGGTATTTGCCGCACCCCGCACCCTGGGCAATGCCGAACGACGAGCCGCAACACAGCCAGAAATTTTTTACGCCGGCAACGGGGCCGAGATACGGTGGTCCGTCAGGCGGATGCGGGATAGCGCCGTTAACAGTTTGTTTAATACCTGCTTCCTGAAGAATGGGCAGACGTTCCATCGCGTGCCCAAGCCACGGCATTAGTCGTTCGATATCGTCAGGAAAGAGCTCGCTGTCCGATGTCCACTCCGGATAGCCCCGTGGTGTCCAGGCTTCGGTCAATTGCCTGCTTTCGTAAATGCCGACCAGACCCGACTTTTGCTCCTGTCTGATATACGAGGACGCGTAGGGATCGCGAATAACCGGGATTTCTTCATCGCGCTCGACAAATTCAGGCACATTGCCGGTAATGATGTAGTGGTGCTCCATGTTAACCAGCGGCATGTCGCTGCCGATCATTTGCGACACCTGGCGTGCAAAACAGCCGCCAGCATTAACGACGATCTCCGCGGTAACGGTCCCTTTTTCGGTGATCACTTCCCATTCGCCGGACGGCAACAGATTGATATCAATGACCCGATTGTGGCGTTCGATATTTGCGCCCATATTGCTTGCGCCACGCGCCATCGCATTCGTAAGGCCGGATGGATCTGCATGGCCGTCACCGGTTGTGTAGGCACCCGCGATGACGTCGTCAACTTCGAGCCATGGCACGATCTTCTTGATTTCGCTGGGCCCAATGATTTCCATCTCGAAGCCGACGCTCTGTGAGATGCCAAACAGGTACTTAAACCAGTCCAGGTCTTTTTGCTCACGCGCGAGGCGGATACCACCAGATGGATGCCAGCTTACATACTGGCCGGTTAAAGCCTCAAGGCGTGGATACAGGTCATTACTGTAAGCGTGGATTTTGGCGAGGTTGTAATTACCCACGAGACTGGGACACTGCCCTGCGGCATGCCAGGTGGAGCCGGATGTCAGCTCCCCTTTTTCGATTAGCAGAACATCGGCACAACCCTCTTCTGCCAGGTGGTAAAGCAAGCCAACGCCCATGATGCCGCCGCCAACGATTACAATTCGAGCATGTGATTGAATGGGCTTTTCCCCCCGTCAGACCGCACATCCTGCTTCAAAGTCCCGCCCGAATACAACCTCGGCAATGAATCTTTTTGCACACATCTTGTTGGCCGTTGAGGTATGGACTAAGCTCGACCGCGCCGTAAAGATCTGCTTGCCCGTCTCCCGCGTCGTGGAGGAACGACCATGCCATTGGCAATGAATAGCGAAGTATTCATCACCTGTCCTGTAACTGGATCCGGTGGAACTCAAGAACGATCGCCTCACGTACCACGTAGCCCGAAAGAAATCGCGGCCAGCGCAATTGAAGCGGCGAAAGCCGGCGCCGCAATTGTGCATTGTCATGTACGCGATCCCGAGACCGGCAAACACTCACGTCGCGTCGACCTCTATCGTGAGGTCACCGAACGCATTCGCGAATCGGACACCGATGTCGTAATCAATTTAACGGCCGGCATGGGTGGCGACCTGATTCTGGGGCCTGCCGACGCGCCATTGCCACTGAATGAAGCCGGGACGGATATGGGGTCAGCCGCCGATCGTGTTGAGCATGTCGCCGAATGCTTGCCTGAAATCTGCACGCTGGACTGCGGCACAATGAACTTCGCCGAAGCCGATTACGTCATGACCAACACGCCCGGCATGCTGCGCGCGATGGGAAAAATGATGACTGATCTTGGCGTGTGCGTGGAGATCGAAGCTTTCGATACGGGACACTTGTGGTTTGCAAAGCAGCTTGCCGAGGAGGGCGTGATTAAGTCGCCGGCACTTGTACAACTTTGTATGGGCATTCCGTGGGGCGCGCCGGATGATTTGCATACGTTTATGGCTATGGTCGCGAACGTGCCGAATGACTGGCACTTCTCTGCGTTTTCTCTGGGCCGAAATGAAATGCCCTATGTTGCCGCAGCAGTGCTCGCTGGCGGCAATGTACGCGTCGGGCTCGAGGATAATCTTTATCTCGAAAAAGGGGTTTTAGCGACAAATGCGGACCTCGTCGAGCGTGCGGTGACGATTATCGAGGCAATGGGTGCGAGAGTAATGACACCCGCGGCAGTTCGCGAAAAACTGCAGCTCACAAAACGCGCACCACGATGAAAGCGGCAATTGTCGGTGGCGGAGTCATCGGCGGCGGTTGGGCTGCACGGTTCCTGCTGCATGGCTGGGACGTAGTTGTCTCGGATCCCAACCCGCGAGTCGAAACACAAGTTGCCGAAATCCTTCTGAACGCTGAAAAATGCTTACCGGCACTAGCCGATGTGCCAATGCCGGCACGAGGTACGCTGAGCTTTGAGCCGTCCTTGGCCGTCGCGGTTGCTGACGTTGACTGGATTCAGGAAAGCGTTCCGGAAGATCTCTCGATCAAGCACAGTGTCATTGCCGAGATACAGGCGAATGCTCCAGCGCAGGCAATCCTCGGGTCGTCTACGTCGGGATTTAAGCCAAGCCAGTTGCAGGACGGCGCACCTCGGCCCGGACAAATTTTGGTCGCGCACCCGTTCAATCCGGTTTACCTGCTGCCGCTGGCTGAAGTGGTCGCCGGACCGGATTGCATTGACGAGGTCAGAGACAGGGCCTGTGACTCGCTTCGCTCGATCGGCATGGAGCCGCTGATTGTGCGGCACGAAATTGATGCCCATATCGCGGACCGGTTTCTCGAGGCCGTTTGGCGTGAAGCGCTATGGCTTATTAAGGATGACATTGCGACAACCGAAGAGATCGACAACGCGATTCGCTATGGCTTTGGTCTTCGCTGGGGGCAGATGGGACTGTTTGAAACGTATCGATTGGCCGGCGGTGAAGAAGGCATGGCGCATTTCATTCGCCAGTTCGGACCCTGTCTGGCATGGCCGTGGACGAAGTTGATGGATGTGCCGGAGTTGGACGAAGAACTGGTGCAGAAAATCGCCAGCCAGTCCGAAGCGCAATCCGGTGCTTACAGCATCCGAGAGCTCGAGGCGATACGCGACCGCAACCTCGTCGGCATACTGCGCTCGCTCAAAGAACGAGACTGGGGCGCCGGTCGCGTTTTGAATCAAAACGACAAGCGACTCGCCGAGCGTGTCAGCGTCGCCGCACAAGACGATGGCGCTGCGGTACCAATCCGTTTGCTCGAGTCGACGGTCCTCCCGGCCTGGATCGACTACAACGGACACATGACAGAATTTCGGTATGCACAGGTGTTTAGCGACAGTTGTGAAGCGCTACTGAGACGGGTGGGACTGCACGACGACTACGTGGCGGCGGGCCACAGTTACTATACCGCTGAAACCCACAACCAATTCTATGATGAGGTTGCCGCGAACAAGCCTTACTACACGTCGGTACAGATATTGCTGGCGGATGCGAAAAGGTTGCACGTCTTCTACCGCATGCACGCCGCAGATGATGATCGGCTGCTGGCGACACTCGAGGCGATGTATCTGCACGTAAGTATTCAGTCGGGCAAAGTTGTTGCTGCTGAGGCTGCTGCGACTACCAGGTTAATGGCATTGGCCGACGAACATGTCGCCTTAGCAAAACCAGAGACTGCGGGTCGATTCGTCGGCCAGCGATAACAAGGTAAAGCATTATGAATTTCGCGCTGAGCGACGAACAACAAATGATTGTGGATACGGTCCGGTCGTTTGTCGAAAATGAACTGTATCCACACGAAGAAGAAGTCGAGCGCACCGGTGTCGTGCCGCCCGAGCTGGGTCGGGAGATCGCAGACAAGTGTAAGGACATCGGTTTTTTTGCGCCCAACATCTCGACCGAGTTTGGCGGCGGCGGTTTGACCCAGCTTGAGTTCAGCTTGCTCGAAAGAGAGCTCGGCCGGGCGTCAATGGCGCTAACCGTGTATTTCGGCAGGCCGTCCGGAATCCTGGAAGCTTGCACCGGCGAACAGCGCGAACGCTACCTGTTACCCGTTGTTAGTGGTGAAAAATTCGATGCTTTGGCTATGACCGAACCCGATGCGGGCTCTGACGTACGCGGTATGACATGTTCGGCCGTGCGAGAAGGCAGCGACTGGATCATCAACGGTAGCAAGCACTTCATTAGCCACGCTGATATTGCCGACTTCGTCATCGTGTTCGTCGCGACCGGCGAAGAAGAAACAGCTCGCGGTCCGAAAAAGAAAATCAGTTGTTTTCTTGTGGACCGCGGCACACCGGGATTCGACATTCGCGCCGGCTACAACTCGGTATCGCATCGTGGTTATCACAACTGTACTCTGAACTTCGACAACTGCCGCGTTCCGAAAGAGCAAATATTAGGAGAGCCACACCGTGGCTTTCAGGTCGCAAATGACTGGTTGTACACGACGCGATTGACGGTAGCTGCTATGGCGGTTGGCCGCGCTCGACGCGCGCTCGATCTCGCTGTTCCCTTTTGTGTCGAACGTAAACAGTTTGGCCAGTCGATTGGAAAGTTTCAGGGCGTTTCGTTCAAGCTGGCCGACATGATCACAGAGATTGATGCCGCTGACTGGTTGACGCTGGCGGCCGCATGGCGTGTTGATAACAAGCTGCCGTGCAACCGAGAAATCGCAAGCGCCAAGTTATACGCGACCGAAATGTTGGCCCGCGTTACAGATGAGGCGTTACAAATTTTTGGTGGCATGGGTTTGATGAGCGACTTGCCGCTTGAGCGTTTTTGGCGCGACGCACGCGTCGAAAGAATTTGGGACGGCACCTCTGAAATCCAACGGCACATTATCAGTCGCGAATTATTGCGACCCCTGGAATCCTGAGCAGGTAAATCACAATGGCAGCGACAGACGTAAAGATCCGAAAAGATGGCGGCATTCTCGAAGTCATAATTGACCGACCCAAAGCTAACGCGATCGATCGCGCGACCAGTATCTTATTGGGCGAAATGTTTGCTGACTTCAGAGACAACCCGGAGCTTCGCGTGGCGATTATTTCGGGCGGCGGCGACAAATTCTTTTCTGCCGGATGGGACCTCAAGGCAGCTGCGGGTGGCGAAGAAGTTGATGGGGACTACGGCATTGGTGGCTTCGGTGGCATCCAGGAGCTCGATAATTTCAACAAGCCAGTGATCTGTGCAGTGAACGGTATTTGCTGTGGTGGCGGGCTGGAAATCGCGCTCTCAGCCGACATCATTGTCGCGGCTGATCACGCAACGTTTGCCCTGCCGGAAATTCGATCCGGAACGGTTGCCGATGCCGCATCCATCAAGTTGCCAAAACGAATTCCCTATCACATCGCGATGGAGATGTTGTTCACCGGGCGATGGTTGGACGCAGAAGAGGGCAACCGCTGGGGATTCGTCAATGAAGTTGTGCCTGCAGGGCAGCTAATGGAGCGCGTCTGGGAAATTGCACGCCTGATCGAGTCAGGACCGCCACTCGTCTACGCCGCTATCAAGGAAGTCGTCCGCGAGGCTGAGGACCAGCAATTCCTTCCTGCGCTGAAGAAAATTACGGGCCGCGAATTTTCCACCGTCGACACGCTTTATTCGAGTGAAGATCAGCTGGAGGGCGCGCGCGCTTTCGCAGAGAAGCGCGATCCAGTCTGGAAAGGCAGGTAACGGTAACGACGCGATGTCCCGGGCGCACGCACTTCTGCAGTTGTTAAGGCCGAAGTCGATTGCAGTGATCGGCGGCGACAGCGCGGCAGAAGTGATTCGCCGCTGCAGGGCCATCGGCTTCAAAGGGGAGCTTTGGGCAGTCAACCATCGTCGGCAGGAGTTGGCGGGTGTCCCATGCGTTGCGAGCATAGGCGACTTGCCGTCGGTTCCGGATGCGAGTTTCGTCGCGGTGCCGCCGGAGGCGTCACTTGAAGTAATTCGGGAATTATCGATGCGTGGCGCCCCGGGCGCAGTCTGTTTTGCCGCCGGATTCGCAGAAATTGGCGGCGATGGTGCCGGACTGCAGCAGCGCTTGCGCGACGCCGCCGGGGACATGGCCGTGATCGGCCCAAACTGCCACGGCTTTCTGAATTATCTGGACGGCATCGTGCTTTGGCCCGACGAACACGGTGGCAAACGCGTCGACAGCGGCGTCGGGCTGATTTCGCAAAGCGGTAACATCGCGATCAACCTGACGATGCAGCAACGTGGCCTCGACTACAGCTACGTCATTTCGGTCGGCAACAACAGCACGCTGGGAATCCACGACTACGTTGATGCACTGCTTCTCGACTCACGAGTCACCGCGATCGGTTTGCACATCGAGGGCATCAACGACGTAGCAGCATTTTCCGCTGCAGCCATTCGGGCGCTGAGACAAGGCGTGCCGATAGTGGCACTCAAGACGGGGCGCTCATCGCGCGGTGCGGAGATTACGCTGAGCCATACCGGCTCGCTATCAGGCTCCGACCAACTGTTCGACGCGTTGTTCAAGCGGGTTGGAATCGCGCGATGCAATACCGTCTCGCAGTTTGTCGAAACCATGAAATTCCTGTCACTTGTCGGGACACTGCCGGATGACACGATCGCGTCGATGAGCTGTTCCGGTGGCGATGCGTCGATAGTGGCAGATTGCGTTGACGTGTTGCAGTTGAAGACGCCGCAATTTGGCGAACAATCTGCGGCGACGTTGCAGCAACTGCTCGGACCCAACGTGCATGTTTCCAACCCCCTCGATTACCACCTCTACATTTGGGGCAACTACGACAAACTCCGCGACAGTTTTTCGGAGGTTCTGAAAAATCAATTTGGCTGCACCTTACTCATTCTTGACTATCCGCCGGGCGACGACGCCGACACCCAAAGCTGGGAAATCGCCGAGCGGGCATTGCAGAGCGCGGTTTCCGCATGCGGCCAGAGCGCCGTCATCGTATCGTCGCTTCCGGAAACCCTGCCGGCGCGTGTGCGAGACCGCCTGAAGAATGTTGGCATTGCACCGATGCAGGGAATTGAAGATTGCCTGTTTGCCATTCGCGCCGCCGCATTCATTGGTCAGACGCAGCGTAACGTTGATGACGTGTTGCCAGTGATGGCGGCGGTCAATTCAGGCGGATCAACGACAACGCTTGATGAGTGGGACAGCAAGACGGAGTTGGCCTCCTTTGGGCTGAATGTGCCGGAGGGCAGGGTCTGCAAGGCCGCGGACGTTCCGGATGCCGCTGATGTTTTAGGATATCCACTGGTTCTGAAGGCCGTTTCCAGCGACGTGGCGCACAAGAGCGAGGCTGGTGCTGTCACGATCAATCTCGGTAGCCGTGACGCCGTGATTGACGCATTGCAGACAATGACTGATCGACACGATCAATTTCTCGTGGAGAAAATGGTCGGCCCCAGCGTCGTTGAGATGATCGTCGGTGTCAGCCGAGATAAGTCATTTGGATTGACACTGCTCGTGGGCGGCGGAGGTACACTCGTCGAGTTGTTGGATGACGCCGTAGCTATACTGTTACCGGCCCAGCGGCACGAGATCGACACTGCGATTGCCTCGCTCAAAGCCAATCATTTGATTGAAGGTTTTCGCGGGCAAACCGCTGGTGACAGGCAGGCACTTCTGGATGCGGTGGTGGCGATAGCCCGTTATGCTGTTGAGCATAAAAACACGTTACTCGAGCTCGATGTGAATCCACTACTCGTATTGCCAAACGGCGTTATTGCAGTCGACGCATTTATTCGCAATCAAGAAAAATAAAGGCAGACATTCGATGACGACACGCGCTTTCCCCAATCGCTACCGTGCAGAGACATCGCTGCCGATACAGCAAAGCTATGTTGGCGGAGCCTATTTGCCAAGCACCAGTGGCGAAACCTTCGAGACGCGGCATCCTGGCAACGATCGAGTCATTTGTGAAGTTGAAGTTGCCGCAGCCCGGGAGGTCGACCTCGCAGTCACGGCTGCCAAAGACGCGTTCGACTCCTGGGCAGGTACGCCGGCTTCCGCCCGTGGCAATATTTTGCGGCGCGCCGCCAGCCTGTTGCGCGAGCGTAACGCTGAGCTCGCGGAACTCGAGACCTTGGATACTGGCAAGCCGATAGCCGAAACGTCCACGGTCGACATCATTACGGGCGCAGACGTAATCGAGTATTTTGCCGGCGTGGTGCAAGCCTTACACGGGCAGCATATAGACTTGCCTCCGGACGCATTTGCGATGGTTCGACGTGAACCTCTCGGCGTTTGCGCCGGCATTGGCGCGTGGAACTATCCAATCCAGATTGCGATGTGGAAATCCGGGCCCGCTTTAGCCTGCGGCAACACGATGGTTTTCAAGCCGGCCGAGCAAACGCCGCTGACTGCGTTGCGACTTGCGGAGATTTACAGCGAAGCCGGATTACCACCCGGCGTTTTCAATGTCGTCCAGGGCGCGGCAGCCACTGGCTCGGCACTGGTCAATCACGCCGACGTCGCCAAAGTGACACTGACCGGTTCGGTTGAAACGGGAAAAATTGTCATGCAGCAGGCCGCGAACGACCTGAAGCAAGTCACACTCGAACTCGGCGGCAAATCACCCATCATCATCTTTGATGATGCAGACCTGGAAAGCGCGATCAATGCGGCGCTGGTCGCTAACTTTTACTCATCGGGCCAGGTTTGCTCAAACGGCACGCGTGTATTTATCCAATCCTCAATACATGATGAGTTCGTCGATCGGCTCGCTGAACGCACTCGCGCTATACGCATCGGCGATCCGTTCGACCCCGAAACCCAGCTAGGTCCACTCGTGTCGCGAGAACACTATGAAAAGGTACTCCGATACATGAGCGCCGCGAAACAGAGCGGCGCGCGGCATGTTTGCGGTGGCGACGCGTTGCTTGATGGCGACCGCGCGCACGGACTTTATGTTACGCCGGCCATATTCGCCGGTTGTCGCGACGATATGGATTTTGTGCGCGAAGAGGTATTTGGCCCACTGATGTCAGTTTTGTCGTTCGAAACAGAAAGCGAGGCCATTGGTCGGGCGAATGAAACACCGTTTGGACTGTCGGGTGCCGTATTCACCAAAGACTTCAGTCGTGCGCACCGAGTCGCAAACCGGCTCCAGGCAGGTTCGATCTGGATCAATGATTACAACGTTACGCCGCCCGAGGTGCCTTTCGGTGGTTATAAGCAGTCCGGCCTGGGTCGGGAAAACGGGCTTCAGGCGATTCAGCACTACACCCAGGTTAAGACGGTATACGCGAATCTGGGGAAAGTACCCAGAACCTATTGACCGGCGCGCCCTGTGGCCCTTCGTAGCGCTTGTCGTTTTCAGCCCGAATGATGTCGTATTTGGCGATGCAGCCGACGTTTAACTGGAACACAATTCCTTCACGAAAACGATATTCGATGCGAACCTTAGCGTCACCTCGAGCTGCGAACCGAGTGCAATCATGAGTAGCGTACCGCCACGAAGGCGTAGTGCTGGTCGCGAGGCCAGACGCGCCGCCCGCCAACAGCGACCGACCTCGACTGCGACCCATATCGATCGCAAGATTCCCTATGTCGAGATCCTCTCCGAGGAGGCACTTGAGCTGATCGAGAACAACGCGGACACCGTACTCGAAGAAATCGGTATCGAGTTCAGGGATTTCCCGCGGGCACTAAAACTCTTCAAAGAAGCGGGTGCCGACGTCATTGGTGAACGTGTGCGATTTCCGCGCGGACTGTGCCGAGCCATTGTGCAGGCCTCGGCACCAACCGAATACACGCAGCACGCGCGTAATTCCGACCGCAATGTAATTATCGGTGGCGACCGGACGGTGCTCGTACCGGCCTACGGATCGCCTTTCGTTCGTGACCTCGACAAGGGTCGACGTTACGCGACGCTCGAGGACTTCCAAAATTTTGTCAAATTGACTTATATGAGCCCGGGCTTGCACCACTCGGGCGGCACTATTTGTGAGCCCGTTGATGTCCCTGTGAACAAGCGTCATTTCGACATGGTGTATAGCCATCTCAAGTACAGCGACAAACCTTTCATGGGTTCGGTCACAGCCCCTGAGCGGGCCCAGGATACAGTCGACATGGCCAAGATCGTCTTTGGTGATGAGTTTGTCGAACAGAACACAGTGATCACGAGTTTGATCAATGCGAACTCGCCGATGACATTCGATTCGACCATGCTGGGCGCAGCTACGGTCTACGCCGAGCACAATCAGGCAACGATGATCTCGCCCTTTCTGATCGCCGGTGCGATGTCGCCCGTGACGGTTGCCGGGACGGTGACGCAAATTCTTGCCGAGGCGCTGGCAGGCATGGCCTATGTGCAGCTTGTTAAACCCGGTGCTCCGGTTATTTTTGGAACGTTCGCAGCGGCAGTATCGATGCAAACAGGCGCACCCACTTTTGGCACGCCGGAACCGAGCCTGATCGTTCTGGCAGCCGCTGCGCTGGCGCGTCGAGTCGGCGTCCCGTTTCGTAGCGGCGGTGCTTTATGCGGCTCCAAGATTCCAGATGCCCAGGCGGCGTACGAGTCGAGCAACACCTTGTATGCATCGGCGCTGGCTGGCGTCAATTTCATGTTGCACACAGCCGGTTGGCTCGAAGGCGGACTTGCGATGGGCTACGAAAAATTCATCATGGATGCAGACCAGGCGAACATGGTGGCGATACTGCTAGGCGGTGTGGATCTTTCGGAAAATGGTCAGGCGATGGATGCATTGCGGGAAGTAGGACCTGGCTCGCATTTTCTGGGTTCGACTCATACGCAGGCAAATTTCGAAACAGCGTTCTACCGTTCACCGGTTGCCGACAACAACAGCTTTGAGCAATGGGAATTGGAAGGCTCCCAGGACATGACCGTCCGTGCGAACCGCATCTGGAAATCGATGTTGAACGACTATGAAGCACCGCCAATGGATCCAGCAATTGATGAGGCATTGCTGGACTTTATGTCTCGCCGCAAGGCGGAATTTCCAGATCAGAACTACTAGAGGAATAGGCTCGTGCCTGACAAAGTTTTGGTCATAGCGTGCGGCGCGTTGGTCCGTGAAATTACGGAGCTGAAGCGCAGCAACGGTTGGGACCATCTACATCTGAAATGCCTGGATGCGAAACTGCATAATCGCCCGGCATTGATTCCCGATCGATTGCGGAAGAAAATTCGCCGATATAAAAGCGACTATGACCAAATTTTCGTCGCCTACGCAGACTGCGGAACCGGGGGTGAAATAGATCGAGTACTTGCCGAAGAAGGTATCGAAAGGTTGCCGGGAGCGCATTGTTATCAGTTCTATGCGGGCGCAGAGCGATTTGCAGCCCTGTCAGAAGCCGAGCCTGGCACCTTCTACCTCACCGATTTTTTGGCACAGCACTTCGACCAGTTTGTGACCAAGCCACTCAAGTTCGAAGAGCACCCTGAGTTACGCGACGTTTACTTCGGCAATTACCGGAAACTCGTTTATCTTTCGCAAAAGAGTGATATCGGGCTGGTCGCTGCCGCAAAGCGCGCCGCGAGGAAACTCGAACTCGAGTTCGAACACATACAGGTCGGTTACGGTGAGCTCGAAACTGGCCTTAGAAACGTGGCCGGGAGATAAAACTTTGGTTAAGAAAACACTCATCTTTTGGCGTGATATTCCGTCGCAAGTCATCGTGCAGCGCGGACGTATTCGTGAAAAGGCGATGCTCAGTCAACGCTTCCAGGAAGCGATCGATCGGGCCGCAATGCGTGCCGGGAAGGGCAGCAGTGATGCGTATCTGTCCGAGTGGGTCCGAAAAGCATCGACCGTAGACACCGATGCTGATCTCGGTGCATTAGTGGCCGAAGAAGCCGGCCGACTTGAAGCCGGAATTTCGGACGAATTACTGCTGCAACTGATTCGCAATAAAGGATTCGCGAACGGTTCGGCGGGCGAGACCTAAGCATGTATCGAATGCGGTCCTGGTCGGTGCGCAACGCGCGCTGGCTCAAAGCGCTATACAACGGCATAGAGTCGCTGCTGATTTTTGCGGCGCCTCTCTTGCGTCGTATTGGCTACCGGCGCCTGGATAAACCGTTTCTGGTGTTGGAAAAAGCGACTAAGGGATTCTTGCTCGATTCGCAAAGCTGCGGCCAGTGCATCGTCGGCTTCACCGGATTGTCATGCCCGATGAATTGCCCGAAGACGATGCGCAACGGTCCCTGTGGTGGTGTTCGGGCGGATGGCAAGTGCGAAGTCAAACCAGAAATGGATTGCGTCTGGGTCCTGGCCTGGGAAGGTAACAAGCGACTCCGCGAAGACGAATACCCGATTCAGTTCGTACAGCCGGCAATCGACAATCGCAAGGTCGGCACATCGGCATGGTTGCGAGAGGTGCGCAGGCGTGAAGTTTGACGACGAACCATTAATCCCGGGAGAGAATCTGCCGATTCGGCCCGGCCACGATTCGCCCGGCAGGCTGGAGCGCGTACTGCGCGCCGGAGCCTTCGCCGTTACAGCAGAAATCGCGCCACCAGACTCGGCTGATCCGGACGAGGTCTACGAGCGGGCCGCTTTGTTCGATGGCGTCGTTGATGCGATCAATGCGACAGACGGGTCGGGCGCGCATTGTCACATGTCGAGCGTGGGTATGTGCTCTCTGCTGACTCGACGCGGTTATGCGATGGTCATGCAAGTATCAGCGCGAGACCGAAATCGAATCGCCATCCAGGGTGATGTGCTCGGCGCGTCGGCGATGGGCGTGTCAAACATTCTATGCCTGACGGGTGACAGTGTCGGCGTTGGCGACCACCCTGGAGCCAAACCCGTGTTTGACCTTGATAGTCTATCGATGCTCAATATGCTGGGCGTTATGCGCGACAAAGGTAAGTTCCTCAGCGGGCGCAAATTGACCAGCCCACCGCGCGTTTTCCTCGGCGCCGCAGCGAACCCCTTCGGCCCGCCGCTCGACTATCGACCACTGCGTCTGGCCAAGAAGGTGGCCGCGGGTGCCCAGTTCGTGCAAACGCAATTTTGTTTTGATATTGAGCTCTTTAAGAGCTATATGCGCAAAGTTTGTGACATGGGCTTGCACGAGAAGGCGTTCATATTAGCGGGTGTTGGCCCGCTAGCCTCTGCCAAATCGGCGGAATGGATTCGCACTAACGTGCCGGGCGTGCACATACCGGATGACATCATTCGCCGGCTAAGCGGCGCTGAAAACCAAAAAGACGAAGGCGTTAACATTTGCGTCGACATAGTTCGCGAGCTGAAAGAAATTGAAGGTGTTAGCGGCGTACACATCATGGCGTACAAGCAGGAAAACCGCGTCGCGGATATTGTTGAACGGTCCGACGCATTATCCGGCAGAGAACTTTGGCATCCGGGCATCGCCCGTGATGCAGATCCGGCTACCCGTTAGCCACTTAAGGAGAGCAAGGCAATGACAGATACCCTGGTGAGTTCAGCCAGCAAGGAAGTGCACATCGGCTTTGATCGGCCGTTTGTGATTATTGGCGAACGCATTAATCCGACCGGACGCAAAATTCTCGCTGAAGAAATGAAGAACGGCGACTACAGTCGTGTCGTCTCCGATGCCCTGGCACAGGTTGAGGCGGGCGCGCACATGCTTGACGTGAACGCCGGCATCCCGCTGGCCGACGAGCCTGCGATACTCGCCGAGGCGATCAGACGTGTGCAGGCAGTCACCGACGTCCCGTTGTCGATAGATTCATCCATCGTCGCGGCGCTTGAGTCCGGCTTGTCCGTGTATCAGGGAAAGGCGCTCGTTAATTCCGTAACCGGCGAAGAAGAAAGACTCGAAGTGGTGCTACCACTGATCGCCAAGTACGGCGCGGCCGTTGTCGCGATCTCCAATGATGAGACGGGTATTTCGGAAGATCCGGATGTGCGCTTTGAAGTCGCGAAGAAAATTGTCGAGCGTGCGGCCGATTTCGGTATTCACGCTTCGGACGTCATCGTCGATCCACTCGTCATGCCGATCGGCGCAATTAACTCAGCCGGTAAACAGGTAATGCATATCGTGCGCAGACTGCGCAACGAATTAAAAGTGAACACGACGTGTGGCGCGTCCAATGTCAGTTTCGGTTTGCCGAATCGTAATGGCATTAACAGTGCGTTCCTGACCATGGCGATCGGCGCCGGCATGACCTCCGCGATTACAAGTCCTCTGCACCCGGAGGTCATGCAGGCCGTGCTGGGTGCGGATGTCATGATGGGCAACGACCCTGATTGCCGTGCATGGATAAGGAAATATCGCGAGCCCACCGCTGATGGTGAAGGGCGCGGCGGTCGTATACGGCGGCGGCGCTCTGCCTGATGAGCGAAAAGCAGGCGAAAATCGTCTTCACACCGTCGGGAAAACGAGGCACGTTTGTGCACGGTACGTCTGTGCTCGACGCCGCGCGCAGCCTCGGTGTGGATGTCGATTCTGTTTGTGGCGGCCGCGCAATGTGTGGCCGCTGCCAGGTCGTCTGTGCTGAGGGAGAGTTTGCCAAGCACGCGATAAGCTCGAAAGCCGAGCACTTATCACCCGTTGGAGAGGTCGAAACTCGATTTGCAGAGCGTCGACGCAACTTCAAAGCCGGTCGTCGCCTCAGTTGCCAGACGAAGATCCTGGGTGATGTTGTCATTGATGTACCGGCCGAGAGCCAGATGCACCGGCAAGTCGTGCGTAAGAGCGCCGAGCATCGTGATATTACGCTCGACACCGGCGTCCATTTATTTTACGTCGAAGTTGCCGAAGCAGACATGTATGAGCCCAGTGGTGACGTGCAACGATTGCTGCGTGCGCTGGAATCAGAGTGGGGTCTTACGAATCTTAGATGCGACTGGCCGGTTCTACGGGACCTGCAAGTCGCACTGCGCAAAGGTAAGTGGAAGGTAACGATTGCTGTGTACAAGGAAGAATGGGTGATCGCTGTCTGGCCTGGTTTCAAACGCGATGCGTTCGGATTAGCCATCGATATCGGCTCGACAACAATTGCGGCTAACCTGATCAACTTAACCAACGGCGAAGTCATCGCTACTGACGGCATCATGAACCCGCAGATTCGCTTCGGCGAGGATTTGATGAGTCGCGTCTCCTACGTGATGATGAATCCGGATGGCGCGGTCGAACTGACGGACGCCGTGCGCGAGGGCATCAATCAACTAATCGCAGCACTGGCGCTCGCCGCCGGCATTGAAGGCGACGAAATTGTCGAATTGACGATCGCGGGTAATCCGATCATGCACCATCTGTTCCTCGGCATTAGTCCGGTGGAACTTGGCACGGCACCGTTTGCACTGGTCACGGATGCTGCGCTGGACTTGCGCGCTATTGACGTCGGACTGCAGGTGAACAGCGGCGCAACCGTTTACGTACTGCCGTGTATCGCGGGCCATGTTGGTGCAGATGCTGCCGCAATGATCCTGTCCGAAGAGCCACATTTACTCGAAGAAGTGTCTCTCGTCATCGACGTCGGCACCAACGCCGAAATTGTATTGGGCAACCGCGATCGTCTGCTCGCCTGTTCAAGCCCCACCGGGCCGGCGTTCGAGGGCGCGCAAATCAGCTGCGGACAGCGTGCCGCGCCAGGAGCGATTGAACGTGTGCGCATAGATTCCGAAACCCTTGTCGCGCGCTTCAGTGTAATCGGTTCGGATGTCTGGTCGGACGAGCCTGGCTTCGAAGACGCGGTTCAAAAATTCGGGGTAACCGGCATTTGCGGGTCTGGCATCATCGAGGCGATCGCCGAAATGTACCTCACTGGAATTGTCTCGGAAGATGGCGTAGTCGATGGATCGCTTGCAGCGAATAGCGATCGCCTGATACCCAATGACCGTACCTGGTCTTACCTGTTGTACGACGGAGCACAGAAAATAGTCGTGACGCAAACCGATGTGCGGCAAATTCAGCTCGCCAAAGCAGCGCTGTACGCAGGCGTCAAATTACTTCTGGATCATGCGGGCCTTGCTTCGGTCGACCGCATTCGACTGGCGGGTGCTTTTGGTAGTCACATCGATACCAAGTACGCGATGGTTCTCGGGCTGATTCCGGATTGCGATCTTGATCGAGTCGAATCGGCTGGCAACGCTGCGGGGACAGGCGCGAGGATCGCCTTACTCAATGTTGCGGCGCGAGGCGATATCGAGGCAGTCGTGCGCAATGTTGAAAAAATCGAGACTGCTGTAGAGCCGAAATTTCAGGAGTACTTTGTGGATGCCATGGCGTTTCCGAATAAGACAGATCAGTTTCCGAAACTGTTTTCCGTTATCTCGCGTCCAGCTGCAAAGACGACCGAGGACAACTCGGATCGACCGCGACGTCGTCGCAAGCGAGTCTAAGCCGTGTCGGACAAAGTATCTTACACAGCGATGGTGCACGGCACGCAGGTAGACTGCGACATTGTTAATGCACACTTCGACGCACACATTGCAAACTTCGCGGAGCAGGTTCTTGCATGGCTCCGCACGTTGGACGGAGATTCACCTTATCGGGTAAGCCGCTTGGAGCATTGCCTGCAAACCGCGACGCGCGCCGAAAATGACGGTGCCGATGATGAAACTGTCGTCTGTGCCTTGTTGCACGACATCGGCGATATTCTGGCACCTGCTAATCACTCAGAAGTTGCAGCCGCAATGCTCGCGCCGTACGTCAGTGAAAAAAACCACTGGATAGTTAAGCATCATGGCCTGTTTCAAGGTTATTACCATTTTCATTTTATGGGTCAGGATCGTGACGCGCGCGATGTGTATCGCGATCATCCCTACTTTCAGGATTGCGTCGATTTCTGTGCGAATTGGGATCAGCCATCCTTTGACCCGAATTTTTCGTCACAATCGCTTGAACATTTCGAACCGAGCGTTCGGGCGTTGTTCGACAAACCACGGCGCGCCTTTTTTTGACCGGCCCAACGTATTTCGGATAGAACTTATATTGTGAAAACACAAGCAAAAGTGGTCGTAATTGGCGGCGGCGTCGTTGGCGTTAGCGCGTTATATCATCTGGCGAAAAAGGGTTGGGGTGATGAGGTCGTGCTGCTTGAGAAAGCGGAGCTAACGTCGGGATCCACCTGGCACGCAGCGGGCCTGTTGCCGCTCTTCAATATGAGTTACAGCGTAGGCCAGGTTCACAAGTATTCGGTCAATCTCTACAAGAGTCTTGAAGCCGAAACCGGGCAGCCCGTTGGACTCTCCGAGGTCGGGAACCTGCGCCTCGCGATGAATAGCGATCGCATGGATGAGTATTACCAATATGCGGCGACGGCAAAGACCATCGGTATCAATGTGCAGTTCCTGAATCCAGCCGAAATCTTGAAGCTATGGCCAATGTGCAATATCGATGGCCTCGTAGGCGGGATCTACCATCCTGAGGATGGCTACATCCAACCGGCCGACCTGACCCAGGCACTCGCCAAGGGTGCGCGGGCACGTGGCGCGACGATTTACCGTAAGACAATGGTTTTGAATATTGAACAGACATCGGCCGGTGGCTGGCTGGTACAAACGGACAAGGGTGATATCACCTGTGACCACGCCATCTCCGCGACCGGCAACTACGCACGCAAAACTGGCGCGATGGTGGGCCTGGATGTTCCGGTCATACCGGTGGAGCACCAGTACATCGTCACCGAACCGCATCCGGAACTGCAGCGACGCCGTGCGGCTGGAGAGCCGGAGATGGCCGTGCTGCGTGAATCAGATGGCTCGTGGTATTTACGGGAAGAAAACGGTGGATTTATTCTTGGGCCTTACGAACACGGTGCGCCATGCTGTTATGTTGATGGTCCGGATCCGCGCGCCGAGTATGAATTATTTCAAGAGGACATCGATAGACTTGCGCCGCACATCGAAGCCGCAATGAGCCGCGTGCCTGCGTTCGCAGAAGTTGGCATCAAGCAGGTTTATAACGGCGCAATCGCCTATACGCCCGATGGCAATCCGATCATCGGTCCGGCATGGGATATCGAAAATTTCTGGCTCAGCGAAGGCCATAGTTTCGGCATAACCGCCGCAGGCGGTGCGGGTTGGCAGCTAGCGGAGTGGATCATTGAGGGTGAGCCGACCATCGACATGCTCGGCGTCGAGCCACGCCGCTTCGGCGACTACGCGACCAAGGACTACCTGATCGCCAAGAACGAGGAAACCTATGCCAACGTATTCGTTATTCACTACCCGGATGAAGAACGACCGGCCGGGCGGCCTCTTCGACTTGCACCCTGCTACGACCGAATGAAAGAAAAAGGCGCTGTGTTCGGACAACGTTTCGGTTGGGAACGACCCAACTGGTTTGCGACTGACGGTATGGAACAGGTCGATGACTGGTCGTTCAGACGCTCGAAGTGGTTCGAAGCGATTCGTAAAGAAGTTGCAAACACGACGACTAATGTTGGACTGCTCGACATGACCGCGTTCGCGAAATGTCGCATCTCGGGACCGGGAGCTGAGGCGTTTCTTGATTACATGGTGGCCAATACCCTGCCAAGCAGGGTTGGTGGCATTGCACTTTGTCACTCTCTGAACTCCCGCGGCGGCGTGCACTCGGAATTTACGATACGACGCGATGCAGATGACTCCTTCTATCTGGTATCAGCCGGTGCTCTACAGCGGCTCGATCACGACTACCTGAAAAAACACATGCCGCAAGATGGCAGCGTGCAGTTCGAACAATTGACGGACGCAGTAGGCGTGCTGGTACTGGCCGGGCCGAAGTCGCGGCAATTGCTGGCACGTGTCACCGACGCCGACTTGTCGAACGATGCGTTTCGCTGGCTGACGGCGCAGGAAATTACGGTCGCGGGCGCGCCCTGCAACGCGATGCGCGTCAACTACGTCGGCGAACTCGGTTGGGAATTGCACCACGCGATGGAGCATCAAAACCAGATATTCGACGCGCTATTCGAGGCCGACGGAGACCTCGGACTAAAGCCCTTTGGCATCCGCGCCATGGATTCGATGCGTCTCGAAAAATCGTATCGCATGGTCGGCACCGAGTTGTCGATCGAATACACGGCGTACGAGTCCAACATGGATCGATTCATCAAGGCCGAGAAGGGAGATTTTCTCGGACGCGACGCCATGCTCGCCAGGCAATCCGCGGGCAGCGACAACTCGCTGGTGACGCTCATTGTGTCGGGCGTCACCGATGCAGATGCGCTAGGGAACAATGCGTTGCTGAAAGATGGCGAGCTTATCGGCCGTGCGACCGGCGGCGGATTCGGCTTCCGACTGAACGAATCGCTGGCGCTGGGTATGGTTCGACCAAATCTCGCAACGCCTGGCACAGAACTTGAAATCGAGATTCTGGGCAAAAATTATGCGGCAACTGTCGTTGCCGAGAGCCCATTTGACCCGCAACAAGAAAGGCTTAGAGATGTCAACGGGGCCAATGAATAGCGGCCATTGCCTGTGCGGTGCCGTTAGCTACACGATTAGCGGTGACTTGCGTCCGATTATGTACTGCCATTGCGAGCAGTGCCGTCGGACCAGCGGTCACTTTATAGCGGCAACTGCCTGCAAGCCATCGCAAATCAGCTTTAATGCAGATGCTGGATTGGCGTGGTATCGCTCATCACCAACGGCAAAGCGCGGGTTTTGCAAGTCATGCGGGTCAAATCTTTTTTGGGTACCTGAGCATCATCGCCACTGGAGTGTTTTCGCCGGCGCACTGGATCGACCAACGGGCCTCAACGCGACACGCCACATATTTGTACACATGGCCTCGGACTACTACGAATTCAACGACGAATTGCCGACCTACGAAAACGAGTTTCCACCTTACTTTCCTGATGAGCAAGAATGAAGAAATACTCTGCATTCAATCTGTTGAAAAACGCCCTTAGCCATAATAAGAACTGGCAAACAGCGTGGCGTAAGCCGGAACCGAAGCGGGAATACGATGTGATCATCGTTGGTGGTGGCGGACATGGCCTGGCCACGGCTTACTACCTGGTTAAGGAGCATGGCATTCGAAACGTCGCTGTATTGGAAAAGGGCTGGATCGGTGGCGGCAACACCGGCCGCAACACGACGATCGTGCGATCGAATTACCTCTGGACTGAAGCTTCACTTCTTTACGAGAAGTCGCTCAAGCTTTGGGAAAACCTGAGCCAGGACCTGAATTACAACGTCATGTTCTCACAGCGTGGCGCGTACAACCTGGGTCATACCCAGCAGGATATGCGCGACATTGTGCGCCGTGTAGGCGCAAACCGGCTCAACGGGATAGATGCCGAAGTTGTCAACGCCGAGCAGATCAAGAAGGCGGTTCCTCTTCTGGATACTTCCCCGGGCGCTCGTTACCCGATTCTCGGTGCGTCACTGCAGCGGCGGGCCGGTGTTGCGCGGCATGATGCCATTGCGTGGGGCTTTGCCAGAGCGGCGGATGCGCTCGGCGTCGACATCATCGAACAATGCGAGGTCACGGGTGTGAACCGCGATGGCGGCCAGGTGACCGGTGTCGAAACCACGCGCGGAAAGATCGCATCAAACAAGATCGGAGTTGTGGTCGCAGGCAATGCGAGTGTGCTTGCCGATATGGCAGGTCTACGATTGCCAATTCAGAGTCGTCCGTTGCAGGCATTTGTTTCGGAGCCAATAAAGCCTGTTCTCGATACGGTCATCATGTCCGGAGCTGTGCATGGGTACATCAGTCAATCGGACAAAGGTGAGCTGGTGATCGGAGGCGGAAGTGATGCCTATATTGGCTACGGTCAGCGCGGAAGTTTTCCAACTATCGAGCACACGATGGAGGCGATTGTCACCCTCTTTCCGACGTTCAGTCGCGTGCGCATGCTGCGGCAGTGGGGCGGCAATGTTGACGTTTGTCCGGACGCCTGCCCGGTCATCAGCAGGACAGCCATTGATGGTTTGTACTTCAACTGCGGATGGGGCACAGGCGGGTTCAAGGCGACGCCAGGCTCCGGCTGGGTATTTGCACACACAATCGCACAAGACCGACCGCATGAACTAAACGTCCCCTTCGAATTGAATCGATTTACAACAGGCGCGCTGATTGACGAGCATGGCGCAGCCGGCGTCGCGCACTAAGCGGAGATCTCTGATGTTTCTCATTCAATGTCCCTGGTGCGGTGATAGAGCCGAAACAGAATTTCGGTATGGCGGCGAAGCAGGCATCGTCCGCCCGCTTGATCCCGATGCATTAAGCGACGCAGAGTGGTCCGATTATCTGTTCTTTCGAAGCAATCGACGCGGCGCGTTTAAGGAACTATGGAATCACGCTCAAGGGTGCAGGCGATGGTTTGAGGTTGAACGCGACACGGTTAGTTACAAGATCGCGCGCAGTTATAAGTTGGCAGATGGCAAATCGGAAGCAGGGTCGTGACGCACCGTGCAGCGTAATCGCCTCCAAACAGTCGGCCGAACCGATCGAGCGCGGCCGCTCGAATTTCGTTTCAATGGCAAGACCTACCAGGGTTTCGTTGGGGATACCCTGGCGTCTGCGTTGCTTGCCAATGACGTATTGTTGATCAGTCGCAGCTTCAAGCTGCATCGGCCACGCGGTATCGTCGGCGCCGGTGCGGAGGAACCGAATGCGATAGTACAAGTGGGTCGGGGCGAATCGACGCTACCCAACTTGCGGGCTACCCAGGTTGAGCTGTACGACGGGCTGGACGCCAGGTCGACAAAGGGTTGGCCGAGCGTGCGATTCGATATCGCAGCACTCAATGATCGTTTCAGTAAATTGCTCGGCGCGGGATTTTACTACAAGACCTTCATGCGCCCGAAAGCGCTCTGGAAATATTACGAACAATTTATCCGGGCATCGGCCGGTTTCGGTAATGCGCCAACAACATCGGATCCCGATACCTACGAACATCGCAACGCGCACTGCGACGTATTGGTTGCCGGTGGCGGGCCGACTGGACTTATCGCAGCACTCGTCGCTGCGCGATCCGGCGCTCGCGTCATCGTCGCCGACGAACAAAATGAATTTGGCGGTAGCCTGCTGTCGGGAACAGACTCGATCGACGGAAAACCGGCGCTCGAGTGGGTGAGCGCGATCGTTGCTGAGCTCAACAACTGCGACAACGTCACACTGCTCACGCGTGGCACTGTATTCGGTTATTACGACCACAATTTTTTGGGCATTGCAGAACGCTGCACTGATCACATTGGATGCAACGCTCAACAAGGTGTACGTGAAAGGATGTGGCGGGTGCGGGCAAAACAGGTTGTTCTTGCGCAGGGCGCCTTCGAACGACCTCTCGTATTTTGCAACAACGATAGACCCGGAGTGATGACGGCATCTGCGGTGTCGGCTTACATCAATCGTTATGGTGTATGTCCTGGTAAGCGCGCTGTCGTTTTTGCCAACAACGATTCGGCGTATCGAACAGCTCTTGACTTGTTCAATGCAGGTGCCTCGGTTGTCGTCGTGGACAGTCGCGATGGCGGCGCCGGCGCGTTAGGCGCCGAGGCCGAGTCCGCTGGCATCATTATCCTGCGGGGGCATATTGTGTCGGATGTCATCGGGCGCCATCGCATTGCCGGCGTTCGCGTCGCACACTGGCAGGGAGATCTGCAAGCGACGGTTGAAGACACCATCAAAATCGACTGCGATTTGCTGGCGATGTCCGGTGGCTGGAGTCCCGCTGTACACTTGCACTCGCAATCCGGTGGCAGAAACGCCTGGGACTCTTCAGAACATTGCTTCGTTCCCGCCGAGGCCGTGCAGGCCAACGTGTCGGCTGGCGCGGGTAACGGTGTGTGGGCGCTTGGCGCGTGCCTCGAGGACGGGCTAAAAGCGGGAATAGAGGTCGTTACGCGGTGCGGCCTGTCGGTCGCTGATGTCCAGATGCCCAAGGTCAATGATGCCAACGACAATCCGATAGAGCCGCTGTGGCGTGTGCCTGCGAGCAAAGATCCTGATCGTTGCCCCAAGCAGTTCATCGATTTTCAAAACGACACGAGCGTTGCAGATGTTCGCCTGGCGGTGCGCGAGGGCTATCGCAATGTGGAACATGTAAAGCGCTACACGGCGCTGGGTTTTGGTACGGATCAGGGCAAGCTTGGCAATATCAATGGCATGGCGATCCTGGCCGAGTGCCTCGGTGAATCGATCCCGAAGGTAGGCACAACAACGTTCCGGCCCGTGTATACGCCAGTGACATTTGGTCTTGGTGCCGGCGAGCACGTCGGCGATTTTTCCGATCCGATTCGCAAAACCGCCATCCATGAACTCCACGAGGCGGCCGGGGCGCCGTTCGAAGTTGTCGGCCAGTGGCATCGTCCCTGGTATTTTCCAGAGGGCAACGAAGACTTGCACGCCGCGGTTGCACGCGAGTGCCGCGCCACGCGTGACTCGGTTGGCATGATGGACGCATCGACACTCGGCAAAATCGATGCGCGAGGCCCAGACGTCGTTGAGTTCCTTGAGCGAATCTATACGCACAATGTTGGCAAGATGAAAGTTGGGCGCTGTGCCTACGGCATCATGTTGGGCGAGGACGGCATGCTCATGGACGACGGTGTCATGGCGCGGCTCGGTGAGCAGCGGTTTTACCTGACAACGACAACCGGCGGTGCCGCCAATGTCCTGAACTGGCTGGAGACCTGGCTGCAAACGGAATGGCCTGAACTCCGGGTGTACCTGACGTCATTGACGGATCACTATTCAACGATTGCTGTCGCCGGTCCAAAGAGTCGAGAAGTGTTGATAAACGCCGGCTGCAATATCGATCTCGGAAAGAAGAGCCTCCCATTCATGAGTGTGCAGGATGCCGAGATTGTCGGGCTGCCAGTGCAGCTCTTTCGCGTTAGTTTCAGCGGCGAACTGGCGTTCGAGATCAATATCGACAGTGCTTACGCAGCCCAAATGTGGGAAGTATTGACGAGGGCCGGTAAAGAATTCGATATCACGCCCTATGGCACTGAGGCGATGCACGTACTTCGCGCCGAAAAAGGCTTCGTAATTGTCGGCCAGGATAGCGATACGTCTGTAACACCGGTCGACCTCGGCATGAATTGGTTGCTTTCAAAAGACAAGGATTTTCTCGGCAAACGTTCGTTGTCACGCGAGGATTGCCAGCGCGATGATCGCAAGCAACTGGTCGGATTATTGTCAGAAGACGGGCTCACAACACTGCCGGAAGGCACGCAGCTGGTCGATGATCCGGATGCTCCGCAACCTGTGCCAATGTGCGGTCATGTGACCTCAAGTTATTTGAGTGCGCACCTCGGTCACCCTATCGCAATGGCACTCGTCAGCGCAGGCCGGGCTCGAAAGGACGAAACGGTCTACGCGTGTGTGTGTGACGGTATTACAGTGCCCGTCAGGATTGTTTCACCGGTGTTCTACGACGTAAAAGGAGAACGGCAAAATGTCTGATTCTCTTCGCCGACGACACGGGCTCGAATTCTTTCTACGTTCGCTAGATCAAACTGACACCGACCGGGTCGGCGTTCATGCGCATATTCTCGACGGCGTCGCGCATATTAATCTGCGCGGACATGGAGAGGATGTCGAATTCCTGAACGGTGTCGAAAAAACCTTGGGCCAGCCGCTTCCATTAGCGCCCAACACGGTGTCGAACGGTGAGCATCACGTTTACTGGTTGGGTCCGGACGAATGGCTGATTGTCAGCACCGCGAACGATGCATCCGTTATTATGGCCAGCCTGCAGGATGCTCTGATCAAACAGCACGTGTCCATCAATGATATCAGCGGCGGTCAGGTGACTCTTCGACTGCAGGGAACCGACGTCCGTGAGACGCTCAGCAAGGGCTGCACGATCGACCTTCATGTCGATGCGTTCAGGCCTGGCGAATGCGCGCAAAGCGGCCTGGCAAAGGCCGGCGCACTCATTGGCTGTTTTGATGGCCCGAATACACTCGAGCTAATCGTCCGCAGAAGCTTCGCAGATTATCTGGCTCGGTGGCTGCAACACGCGGCGCGTGACTCGGGGATTGAGTTCCGCCAGATCTGAATTCATACTGCCTCGAGATCAGAGGTTACGCCACCACATGAACAACATCGGTGCCACCAGACCATTGCCAACCCGGTTCGGTTTCCTGCTTATCAATGACTTCACATTGATTTCTATGTCGTCAGCGATTGAACCGTTGCGCATGGCAAATCGCATCTGCGATGAAGAGATTTACGTGTGGCGGACCATGTCCGAGTCGGGTAATCCCGTCACGGCCAGCGACGGACTGTCGATCAATGTTGATACCGGCATCGACGACGAAAACGCGCTAAGCGGTTTGGACGCGATCTTCGTCTGTAGTGGCGTACACGTTGATCAAAACATCAATCCAGAGGTAGTCCGATGGCTCAGGTCTTCGGCAAATACCGGCATCGCATTCGGTTCGACCTGCACGGGCAGCCACATACTCGCACATTCGGGATTGCTGGACGGGTATCGATGCAGCGTGCATTGGGAAAACATAAGCACGGTAACTGACCTGTTCTCGAACACGCATGTCAATCGACAGCTCTATACGATTGACCGGGATCGCTACACCTGCTCAGGCGGTACCGCGCCTGTCGACATGATGTTGCATTTCATTCAGGAGCAATGCGGCGCGGAGGTCAGTGCCGGCGTCGCCGAACAATTCATTTATGACCGCATCCGACAAGCCAGCGACCGGCAACGCATTCCGCTGAGGCACGTGGTCGGCAATCAATCTGAGAAACTGATTATCGCGGTTGAGCTCATGGAGGCGAATATTCGGGAAACGATCAGCCAAGCCGAAATTGCCAAATACACTGACCTTTCAAGGCGGCAGCTGCAACGGATTTTTCAGCGATTCCTGATGTGCACGCCATCACAATACTATTTGAAGATTCGCCTGGACAAGGCGAAAGAACTGCTGCAGCAAACGAACACTCGACTAGATGATATCGCCAATCTTACCGGCTTCGTTTCCAACTCTCATTTCAGCAAACGCTTCAAAGAGCAATTCGGTCACGCGCCGAGCGCTGAGCGCAAGAAGTAGTCAGTCCTGATTGTCTGGGTTCCGGTGAGACTGAACCTCCTCCTCGCATACGTGTGACGCTGTGTGAGCTGTAGCCAATGCATCACTAAACAAAATATGCTGCTCGACAGGCGCACTGGTGCGGCGAAATATCCTTTGGAGAACATAAATCGCGACCACAGTATGAGCAACGCCTGTCATCAGGAAAAGCCCCGACAGATTGCTTAGCGTCATGAGTGCTGACGCCATGAATGGCCCCGCCGTGGCACCAAGACCATACATCAGCAGCAAGCCGCTCGACACCATGACGTAGTCTTTCGGGTCTGCGTGGTCATTGGAATGCGCGACTGAAATCGAATACAACGGGAACGAAAAAAAGCCCCAGGCTGCACCAAGAAGAACCATGCCTGTAAAGTCCAGGTCACCAAACGTCGATACGATGATGGCCGCGACCAGCGCAGCTGTTCCTGCAGAAATAGCCAGCGTCTTACGCCGTCCTAAACTGTCCGAGAGAAATCCGAGCGGCCACTGTCCCATCGCGCCGCCCGCTACGGCCGCGGTCATGAACCAGGCTACGAGCGAAATGTCGTTGGTGCTTCCGGCGGCAAATACAGGGGCAAAGGACCAGAAAGCCCCACTGGTCAGGCCGGATGCAAGGCAACCGAAGAAGCCCGAAGGCGATATTTTGAGGAGTCGACGCAGATTTACGTCAGTCTCCTGCGGCAGCTCAGGTGTCTGAGATTTTGACAGTGCGACAGGCACGGCGGCCACTGACACCAGCACGGACGCGATCACAAACAACTCCAGGCCGACGGGGTCATACATCAGCGTTATCATCTGGCCGGCTGCCGTCATGGTCAGCGTAATCATGACGTAGGTAGAAAATACAACACCGCGGTTTTCATTGCTCGATCGCTCATTAAGCCAGCTTTCAATTACGACATACAAAATGGCGAAACAAAACCCGGTCAAAAATCGCAACAAACTCCACGTGATCGGATCAAGCACGAGGCCGTGAATTAGTGGCGCCGCCGAAGCAAGTGCCGTCATCGCCAGAAAAACGCGTACATGACCCACGTTCTTCACGAGTTCGCCCCCTTTCAGGCAACCGACCGTGAAGCCGAGGAAGTAGGATGCGCCAACAACCGCGATCGCAAACGTCGAAAAATTCTCGATCGATGCACGAACAGGCATCAGCGTGCCCTGCAATCCTGAACCGGTTAGCAGTATTGCCACGCCGATCAGGAGTGTCGCAACAGGCCCTAGCGCGTTCTTCACGGTTGGCCGTCCGCATTTAAACGCGCGCACATGTCGATCAGTGGAATGTCTTGATGCATTGTTTGAGCATTCATGAAAAGGCCGTCGATAACTAAGTTTCATTTCGACCGGCACCCGGTCCGATCAGTGCCCTTATGTCATAGCTTGGTCGTCGGTGTCCATCTATTTCGAGACAGAAAATGGGCCGTCACTATAGTAGTATTTCACGCGGTGGCAGGGCGCTTTGCCACGCCTTGAGCGGCATTGAAAATGAAGACCGAACCGTTAACATCATCCATCGGCGCCGAGATCACCGGCGTCGACCTGTCTCGTAAAATTGATCCTGCTATCCATGAGAAAATTTACGAAGCTGTTATCAAGCACCTCGTAATATTCTTCCGCGACCAGGAGCTGACGCCTCAGGCCCAGTGGGATTTGGCGACTAACTTTGGTGCGCCGGCAAAACCCCATCCCGTCTACCCGCATGTGCCCGGCTTCGATCGTGTAGTACTTCTGGAAAATGACGGCGATAGGCCACCAGATACCGATGACTGGCATACTGACCTGACGTTCCAGCCGGCTCCGCCGTTCCTGTCGGTGCTGTATGCGAAACAGGTACCTGAAACTGGCGGCGATACGCTATGGGCCAACATGTACGATGCTTATGACTCCCTGCCGGCGGAAATGCAGGCGCTGGTTTCGCGATTGTCTGCCGTGCATGATATGGGCGCGTTTCGCGACAGCTATTTAGGTGAGAACAACGATGTTGAGGCGCTTAACAAGGCAATGGCCAGCGTCGGCTCGGCTGTGCACCCGATTGCACCGAAACATCCGGTTACCGGGCGGCGGCTCTTGTTCGTCAATCGCTCATTCACGCAGCACATTATTGGCATGCTTAAAACCGAGAGCGACCGGCTGTTGCAGTACCTGTTTAGTCGCATAGAAAGTCCGACCCTCCAGGTTCGGTTTCGCTGGAGAAACGGCTCCGTGGCGATGTGGGACAACAGAAGCACGCAACATTTTGCCGTGGCCGATTACCTGCCTGCCTACAGGTGCATGCACCGCGTCATTATTGATACGGATCGTCGAGCGGCTACTTGAAAATAAGCGATGCGAAAACGTATCCGGTCAAGAGCCGGACGCCCGGACGAGGCGGCCCGGGATTCTTGTTCGTGAAGCTGACGACCGACAGTGGCATTGAGGGCATAGGCGAAATATTCTGCACATCGTTCAGTCCCTGCATCGCGGCAGTAATGACCGAAGATGTTTGCGAGCGTCTTGTTATCGGTTCTGACCCGTTCAAAATTGAACGTCTTTGGCGAATAATCTATTCGTCGGGGTATACCCAGCATCCCGGCCTGGAACTGATGGCGATACTGAGCGGAGTGGAGATGGCCTGCTGGGATATCGTTGGCAAGGAGCTCGGACAGCCGGTTTACGAGCTGCTTGGCGGGCGGGTTCACGAACGGCTGCGCTCTTATACTTATATATACTCGGAGGAGGGCGACGCAACCGACGTGTATACGGACCCGGATCTCGCTGCCGAGCGTGCTGCGAGTTACGCCAAGCGCGGCTTCACGGCGCTGAAATTCGATCCGGTTGGACCATACTCTGCCTTCGACCCACGACAACTATCGCTTGAGAGTCTCGACCGAACTGAGCGCTACGTGCGGCAGCTACGGGAAGCCGTTGGTGGTCAAGTGGATTTGCTCGTCGGTACGCACGGGCAGATGACGCCGGCAAGCGCTATTCGACTCGCCAGGAGGCTCGAAAAATATGACCCGCTTTGGCTCGAGGAACCGACCCCGCCGGAAAACGCCAAAGCGATGGCCCAGGTAGCGAGGGCAACGAGTATTCCGGTTGCGACGGGTGAACGCTTGAGTACCAAGTACGACTTCGCGCGCGTGCTCGAGGAACAGGCCGCATCGATACTGCAGATGAATCTGGGGCGGTGTGGCGGCATTCTGGAGGCGAAGAAGATTGCCGGTATGGCAGAAACGTACTTCGCGCAAATCGCGCCGCATCTCTATTGTGGCCCCGTCGTCGGTGCCGCGAATATTCAAATCAGCACCTGCAGTCCGAACTTCCTGATTCTCGAAGGCATTTTGGAGTGGGGCGAATTTCACGCCGAGATCCTCGTCAATCCTATAGAGTGGCAGGACGGCTACGTGATCCCGCCAACGGCGCCCGGCCTTGGCGTTGAATTGAATTTCGCACTCGCCGAACAGTGTCGTTATGACGAGCGTGTATTGCACCAAAACCCCGCAGAGGAGCCGCAGGACCAGTGAGCGCGATAAATATTCTAGCCGCCGTATGTTACGAACGCGGCGAACCATTGGTTGTCGAGAATCTGAACCTCGAAGACCCCCAGGAAGAGGAGGTCCGCGTCCGGCTCAAAGCTGCTGCTATATGCCACAGTGATATCGCGAATTTACGCGGTCACTGGGCTGGAGGTGTTACACCAACCGTGGCCGGCCATGAGGCAGCGGGCATCGTTGACTCGGTAGGGCAGTCGGTTGATTCGATAGCGGTCGGCGATCATGTGGTCGTTACACTGGTTCGGTCCTGTGGACAGTGCAAGGCCTGCACGGCAGGCCACACCGTATGTTGCACAGGGACGATGGCGCTCGACAGCGAATCCCGGCTGACGAACGAAGCTGGCCAATCCGTTGAACAGGGTCTTGGCACGGCAGCCTTTGCCCAGGCCTGTGTTGTTCATCAAAGCCAGGTCGTCCGTATTGCAAACGACGTGCCGTTTACGAGCGCCGCGCTACTGGGTTGCGGTGTCCTCACAGGGTTCTGCTCTGTTACGAATATTGCGAAGATCGAGGCAGGTTCGACAGCCGTAGTCATCGGCACCGGTGGTCTCGGGCTCAATGCCATTCAAGGCGCCGCGCTGTCCGGCGCCTCAACAGTTATTGCTGTCGACGTAGTTGATAGCAAACTTGCAGTAGCAAAAGAACTCGGCGCGACCCACGTGATCAATGCACGTAACGATGATCCCGTCGGCAAGGTCAGAGAAATATGCGGCGATGGCGCAGACTACGTTTTCGTAACTGCAGCAAGATCGGAATCATTCACACAGTCGATCGACATGCTCACGAAATTCGGTAGCACCGTCATACTCGGCATGCCACCCGACGAGGACAAGAATTTCATGGTCGATTCACATGCATTAACAACCGGGCGAAAGATCCTGGGAAGCAAGCTCGGCGACACCTGCATCAAAGTTGACATTCCGCGTTTCGTCGAGCTGTATCAAGAGGGCAAGCTCAAACTGGACGAAATCATTAGTAGCACCTACTCCCTCAATGACATCAACGAGGCAATTGCAGCGTCGGAGAGTGGCGAAGCATTGCGAAACGTCATCGTGTTCGACTGATATGTTCGCGCGATTCGACAAACAGCGGATTTCCAACTACCTGCAAGTGACCATGCTCGCGTTGGCAGCCTCGACAATTTACAGCGCGCCGTACTTGAGGCAGTTGTTCAAAACATCGTTGCTCGACGCTTTTAACATCACCGAAATGCAACTCGGCAATCTCAGCTCAACCTACGCTATCGCCTGCATAATCTGCTACCTGCCGGGCGGCTGGCTTGCTGATCGGGTTGCCCCGCGCATTCTGGTCATCATCGCACTGTTTTCGAGTGCGGCGACCTTCGCATGGTACGCGACGATTCCTGGTTACACCGAATTGCTGATTATTTACGCCCTCTGGGGTGTCATCGGCGTCGGTATTTTGTGGGCGGCAATGTTCAAACACATACGACTTCTTGCCGGAGGAGAGGAACAAGGGCGCTTGTTCGGAACGCTTGAAGGAGCCAGGGGATTGTTTGAGGCGATCCTGCTGACCGTCGCGACATTCGTGTTCGGGCTCTTTGCCACGCGCAAACTCGGCATGATCAATGTCATCCTAATTTACACCGTTTTTTCGACGGGACTGGGCATCCTGATGTTGTTCATGAAAGGCGCGACCGATCGTGAGGACAACACAACAAAAGAACGGATACGCATGGCCGACCTCATGATAATCATCAAACAACCCACGGTGTGGTTGCTGTGCATCATCCTCAGTGCCGTCTATCATCTCTTTTGGGCCACTGTCGAATTCCCGAGTTTCGCGGAAACCGGCGGCTTCGCAATGCCGCTCGCGGCGGCAACCGCTCTCGGCGCAGCGAAACTGTGGATGCGGCCATTTGGCGGCGTACTCGGTGGCATGCTCGGCGATAAAATCACCAATGTGCGCTTGATGATGTGGCTGTTCGTCATCGGTATTCTGTGTACTTTGTACCTCGCAATGATGAGGACAACGCCGGATATGGCATGGACACTCTGGTTATTCATATTCCCGTTCGGCCTGACGGCTTATGCGGCTCGCGGTATATTTTGGGCACTATTGTATGACTGCCCGATTCCGACCCGAGTGCTGGGCACCGCGATCGGTTTCATTTCAATTATCGGCTACAGCCCGGATGCGTATGTTCCACAGGTAAGCGGTCACCTGCACAGCAACTATCCAACCTCGACGGCCTACCAGCTATTTTTTGGCTACGTGGCCTGCGCGTTAATGATCGGCCTCGTGGCGGCCTGGCTTTTGAGCAGGATGGCGTCGAAAAGGCGCGACGCTTAGTGGCTCGATGAACACTTTCGATTACGTGATCGTCGGCGCGGGATCAGCGGGTTGCGTCCTCGCCAATCGCTTGAGCGAAGAGTCGAACAAGACGATCTTGTTGCTCGAAGCCGGTGGCTCGAACAAAAGTATATTTATCCGCATGCCGACCGCGCTCTCCATTCCGATGCGTATGAAGAAGTACAACTGGGGTTATGAGACTTGTCCGGAACCCTTCCTCGACGGCAGGCGACTCGATGTTCCGCGTGGTCGGGGCCTTGGTGGTTCATCGTCGATTAACGGCATGGTCTATGTTCGCGGCCACCCGTGTGACTTCGAACAATGGCAGGAGCAGGGCGCGGTGGGCTGGGGTTTCGAAAACTGCCTGCCGTATTTTCGAAAATCGGAAGCCTGGATGAACGGGGCGGACCCGTATCGTGGCGGTGACGGACCTTTAGCGACCTGCGACGGCAACGGTATGCGTAATCCTTTGTACCGGGCATTTATCGACGCAGGTCGACAAGCCGGCTATCCGTTGACCGAAGATTACAACGGTCATCAGCAGGAAGGATTCGGCGCAATGCACATGACGGTAAAAGACGGCGAGCGTTGTTCGGCGGCGCTTGCGTATCTTCAGCCGGCCCTTACTCGCAAAAATCTGCAACTGATAAAACATGCGTCGGCCGACGAGATCGTATTCGCCGGCAAGACAGCAACTGGCATCAAATACACCGTCGGCGGCGAGGCGCACGATGCGAGAGCGCGATGCGAAGTCATTCTTTGCGCAGGGTCAATCGGCTCGCCGTCACTGTTGCAACGATCCGGAGTTGGACCGACCGACGTCCTGCGACAAGCCGGCGTAAAGGTAGTCCACGAACTGCCCGGCGTTGGGCAGAATTTGCAGGATCACATCGAGGTTTATTTCCAGTATCGCTGCAAACAAGCAATCACCTTGAACGGCAAGCTGGATTGGTTCAGCAAGTTCCTGATCGGTAGTCGCTGGCTAATCAACCGAACAGGTCTGGGCGGCACGAACCACTTCGAGTCATGCGCTTTCATTCGCTCTAAAGCTGGCGTTCGCTGGCCGGACATTCAGTATCACTTTTTGCCCGCGGCGATGCGATACGACGGACGCGCTGCATTCGACGGCCATGGTTTCCAGGCACACGTCGGACCAAACAAACCGACAAGTCGTGGCACAGTCAAAATCATGAGCTGCGATAGTGATGCAGCGCCGGACATCTGCTTCAACTACCTGTCTACCGAGCAGGATCGCAGCGACTGGCGTCTCTGCCTTAAGTTTACGCGTGAGATCCTGGGCCAGGCGGCAATGGACCCTTATCGCGGCGATGAAATTCAGCCGGCACTGGACCTTGACGACGATGCCGCCGTCGATGCGTGGCTTCGGAAGAACGTCGAGAGCGCATACCATCCTTCCTGCACCTGTAAGATCGGTTCCGACGATGATCGGATGGCGGTATTGAATCCCGATTGTCAGGTGCGCGGTATTGAAAATCTGCGGGTCGTTGATGCATCAATTTTCCCGACCATTACGAACGGCAACATAAACGCCCCGACGATCATGGTGGCTGAAAAAGCAGCGGACATTATTCGCGGTCGCCCGTCGTTGCGCGACTCAGTGGAATACTGGATCGACGAACAATGGCAGCACCGACAACGCGTGACAGCACCTGCACGCGCCGCTACTGATGGCCAGAGTTGAAGTCAGACACTCAGGCCCGGTTATTCGAATCTGAAATCAAAAGTCAGTAGGTGCTCCGCCTTGTTCCTTGCGTAGCGCGACAAATGCTTCTAGCTCTTCGCGAATCGCGTCATCCATCGGCGGCGCCTCAAATTCGTTTAGAATCTGCTTCCATATTTTATTGGCGCGCTCAGGCGTTTGAATGCTACCTCGCTCCTCCCACGCCTCGAAGTTGTTCAGATCGCTCAGGAATGGCGCATAGAAAGCCGTTTCGTAACGTTCCAAAGTATGACTTCCGCTAAAAAAATTCCCGTTGGGACCGACGTCGCGTATCGCGTCAAAAGCGAGATCCCCGGTGCTCGCGGACAGTGGCTCAAGATAGTGAATGATCTGCTGCACGGTTTCGCAGTCCATGATGAATTTCTCGTAGCTGGCACACAATCCACCTTCCAGCCAGCCGGCCGCGTGATAAACGACGTTAACGCCGGCAGATACGCAGGCCCAAAGGGAGAAAGCGCTTTCCCACGCAGACTGAGAGTCCGGGCAGTTGGCAGCGCAAGCATTCGATGCTCGCAATGGCAAATTATAAAAACGCGCCATCTGGCCGGAAATTTGCGTCGCGCGAATATACTCCGGAGTGCCAAACGCCGGAGCACCGCTGCTCATATCCACATTGCTTGTAAACGAGCCGTAAACGACGGGTGTTCCTGGATTGATTGTCTCCAGTAGCGCAATCGTCGCCAGCGCTTCGGCCGTTTGCTGCATGACGGCGCCGACGATCGTAATCGGTGCCATTGCGCCGGCGAGCGTAAACGGAGTGACGATGACGGGTTGACCTCGACGCGCCATTCGCATCGCGCCGTCCAGCATATTGAAGTCAACCTTCAAGGGTGATGAGGAATTGATGTTGGTGAACATGCGGGGACTGGCGTCGAAGTCGTCGTGCGTCAGGCCGCCGGCAATCCGCACCATTTCCATGACGTCTTCTACACGCTCCCTGCCCAGGCTGTAAGCGTGAACGACCTTGTCGGTCAAGGTTAGCGCGTCATACAAGCAATCGAGATGACGAATCGACGCATGAATATCGACCGGCTCAACCGGATACCCGACCATCATATGCATGCAGTTAAAATGTTGAGTCAGTTTGATCAGGTCCTGATAACTCTCTCGATTTCCAACGCGTCGACCGCGATCCAGGTCCGAGCAATTCGGCGGGCTACCGACATTGCCAAACAGCATGCAATTTCCGCCAACCTGAATTTTTCGCGCAGGGTTTCGCGGCGTGATGTCGAACTGCGATGGAGCTTTCTTGATCTGCTCCATGACAAAGTCACGACCCATTCGGACGTTATCGGAGTCCGGGCTGACGATGCACCCTGCATTGCCAAGGATTTGCTTCGCTTCTTCGCTTAGAAATTCGATGCCGATTTCTTCGAGAACACGCATCGCCCCATCGTGAACGGCCTGTACAGCTTCCTCGTCGAGAGGCTCTGTTGGGACATCGGGGTTCTGCGGCAAACTCCACGGCAACTGTTTTACAGTCGTCGCAAATCGGCGCGTATTTCCGGATCGCCCGCCGTGCCGCCGACCGGTTTTGCGTCGGCCCCCACCTGACGTCTCAATTTTTTCTTCGGTCGTCAAGATTCATGCGCCCATGTGGTGGAATCGGAGCCAACAATAGCAAAATTAGGGCAGCCGTTTCCAAGCCTGGTCGGATTGCTGCTTGAAATCGTAGGGGCTTGGGTCCATCGAGAGATGGAGTTTTTTGCCAGTGTAGGGCGAGTGGGCTTTTACCACATCCATATTCAGTTCGACTCCCAAACCAGGCTTGCCCGATGGAATGATGTAACCGTCCCGCCACTCAATCTTCTCTCGCAAAATTTCTGCGTGAAAACCGCCCCAGGTCATTATACTTTCCTGAATCAGAAAATTCGGCGTAGCAGTTGCAAGTTGTATGCTCGCTGCCGCGCCGACAGGACCGTTATACAGATGCGGTGCAATCTGTGCGTAGAAGGCCTCAGCCATGCCCGCGATTTTTTTCGCTTCAAGAATGCCGCCAACGCGGCCGACATTCATCTGCAAAATGGAGGCTGCGCCCCGCTTAAGCAGTTCGAAGAATTCGTACTTGGTGGTCAGTCGTTCTCCCGCCGCGATCGGAATGCTGGTTCTCGCAGCCACCCGCGCCATCGCTTCGGCCTGGCCCGGAGGTACCGGTTCTTCGAACCACAGCGGGTCGTATGGCTCCAGGCGTCTAGCCAGGCGGATCGCCGCCGCTGGTGTCATTTGGCCATGGGTACCGAACAGCAAGTCACAGTTGTTACCGACGGCCTCGCGAATACGACGGCAGAAGGTGGCCGATTTATCCATGGCTTCAAGGGATAGCTGGTGGCCGGAGTACGCGCTGTACGGTCCGGCTGGGTCAAACTTTAATGCCGTAAAGCCCTGTTCCATGTTCTTGACGGCACACTCGACGGCCAGTTCAATGCTGTCGTAGTCGTAGTCGCCGGCACTATTTTTCGGGTATAAGTAAGTATACGAACGGAGCTTGTCGTGTACCTTTCCACCGATCAATTCGTAAACCGGTTTGCCCGCAGCTTTACCAATAATATCCCAGCAGCCCATTTCCAGCCCGCTGACGACGCCCATCATCGTGAGATCGGGTCGCTGGGTGAAGCCGCTTGAATAGGCTTGCCTAAAAAACCGTTCAACGTGATGCGGATCCTCACCCTTGAGATAACGTTCGAAAACGTCTTCTATGGCCGACACCACAACGCTCGGATGAAAAGTGGCGGCGTAAACCTCGCCAACGCCTTCAATTCCGCAGTCCGTCTTCAGGCAGACGAATATCCAGTACATGCCGCCGACATGGGGTGGCGGCACCGCGACGACATGAGATTCACAGGATACGATTTTCATGTAGTTATTCCGTAATGCTTATCCAGATCTGGTTGCCGCAAGCATGCCTGCCATTTGCCTCAATTACGACCAGGCGGTGCCAGGTATCCGCCAGCAGACTTGGGGCAAGGGCGGGCATTGGGAGTCCCCTACATTTCAGGAAATCGCAGT
>Ga0255056_10000010_pt1 | contig 42535 bp, 34 predicted proteins | sample Cases_109_1_MG_FD_183639 | JGI IMG/M metagenome (GOLD analysis project Ga0255056, IMG submission 183639) | Seawater microbial communities from Amundsen Gulf, Northwest Territories, Canada - Cases_109_1 | ecosystem: Environmental > Aquatic > Marine > Gulf | place: Canada: Northwest Territories... | reverse complement strand
CTCCCCCTGAGGGGGAGGCAAAGAAGTCGCCTCGCTGGCGCTCGGCACCTCCCCCTGAGGGGGAGGCAAAGAAGTCGCTTCGCTCTGCTCGGCGCCTCCGCCTGAGGGGGAGCCAAAGGTGCTCAATACTGGCGGGGGAACACGACGCCGTCCATGAGTTTGCGGGCGGTGCGAACGATGCCGGATCGTCCAATGCCATGTCCCGAGCCGCCATCTCCCGAGCCCCCTTCGGACAGGTTGATGACCGCTTCGAAGGTGCCGGACGGATGCTCCAGGGTCACGACGTCGGAGCCGGCATCGCGCTCGGTCACCTTCCACGCTGGTGACCCTTCGAGCAGCGCCGCCGTTGCCACCGAAACCGCCCCGAGCACGCCGATTGCCTGATGGCAACGGTGGGGGATGAACGTCCGGGTGCTCAGGTCTCCGCCTGCTCTCGGTGGGGCAACCATCGTCAGCTTGGGAACCGTGGTCTCGCTCACGTCGCCGAGGTTCATCATCGGCCCCGCCTTCAGGCGAATCTCTTCGAGCAGATTGAGGAGCTCCCCATTATTTTCGAGCTCCTCACACGACTCGTAGCCGGTGATCCCGACGTCGGCGGCCCGCATCACCACGACCGGCATCCCGTTGTCGATCAAGGTCACCGGAACCTCCGCAACCGTGTCGACGACATTGCCGGTGGGGAGCAGATCGCCGCAGAACCCCCCGGCGATGTCCTCGAAGTCAAGCGTGATCGGCGCCGCGGTACCGGGTACCCCGGCGATGGCAGTGTCACCGGCGTAGACGGGCTGCCCATCGCTCATCGTGAACGTGGCCTCGGCGTGCCCGTCGGAGTTGAGCATGTGAATCCGCACCGTGGCCGTGTTGCCGATTCCTTCGACCAAACCTCGTTCAACGGCAAACGGCCCAATGCCGGCGAGCAAGTTGCCGCAGTTCTGGCGGTCGGTGACGAGGGCTCGGTCGACTCCAATTTGCAAGAAGAGATAGTCCACGTCGGCAGCACCGTGGTCGCAGAGAGAAACGATCGCTGCCTTTGAGGTGAGGGGATGTGCACCGCCCATGCCGTCGATCTGGCGCGGGTCCGGGGTACCCATAACCCGCATGAGGAAGTCGTCGCGTTCGGTTTCATCGGCCGGGATCTCGGACGCCAGAAAGTAGAGCCCCTTCGAGGAACCTCCGCGCATCACCATGGCCCGAACACGGTCATCGCTCATCGGGCCATTGTCGCAGAGCCGTTCCCGATACAGTGGCCGCGACGAAGGAGGAAAGCATGGCGTCATGGGCAGAGGCACCGATCGTCGTACCGCTGGACGGCCGCGAGGGGAGCGTCCGTGCGGTGCCGGTGGCGGGCCGGATCGCACGCCGGCTTGGCAACGAGATCCGCGTCGTCAGCGTCGTTGCCAACCTCGCGGACCGCGAGTCCAGGACCAAGTGGCTCGTCGACGTCGCATCCGAGCATCTCGGCGACGACGAATTCACCACGGCGGTGGCCGTTGCCACCAATCCTTCGACCGAGATTGCCGACCTCGCCGGGCCGGGCGACCTGGTGTGTATGGCCACCGCGGGTTCGGTGCGCTTCCACAGCGGGCACTGGGGATCGGTCGCCGAGGAGGTAGCCAGCGCCCTGCGTCGGCCCATGCTGATGGTCGGGCCCAAGGTCGACCGGGACCCGGGCCAGCCCACACAGCGGGTTATTGCGCCGATGGACGGATCCCACCACGCCGAAGCCGCTGCGGTTCCGGCGGCCGAACTGGCGGCTGTGCTCGAGGTCCCGCTGTGGCTGGTCGAGGTGGTGTCCCCTGGTGCTCAGGCCGCCGAGGCCGCACACCATTCCGGTGTCGTTGCCGGCCTGGAGGAGCGGTATGTGGCGGAGCTCCAGCATCGACTCGCCATCGTTGCCGACATCGAGATGCATCACACCGTCATCCAGTCGGAGAACCCACACCGGGCCATCTCCGAATTCGTCGGAGACGACGGCACCGCCGTGATGAGTACGCACGGGCGGTCGGGTCTCACCAGGGTCTTTGCCGGCAGTGTCACCGCGGGGGTGGTCTCCCAATCCCGCCGTGCCGTGGTCGTGATCCGACCCGACAGCTAGGCGTTCAGCGAGACCAGCCGCCCGCCATCGACGGGAAGATTGACCCCGTTCACATAGGCGGCAGCTTCCGATGCGAGAAAGGCCACTACCGCGCCGATGTCCTCGGGCGTGCCGAGGCGCCCGGTGGGAATCGAGGCGACCTGGGCGACGGCCATCTCTTCGATGGTGGTCCCGGCGAGCTCGGCGCGCCGCTCATTGGACGAGCGGAGACGGTCGGTATCGATGTACCCGGGGAGGACGTTGTTGACGGTGATGCCATAGCCACCCAACTCGGCCGCCAGGGTGCGAGCCCAGTTCGCCACCGCAGCTCGGATCGTGTTGGACACGCCCAGACCGCGGATCGGGGTCACCACCGAAGTCGAAATGATGTTGATGATGCGCCCGTACCCCATTTCGATCATGCCAGGCTGCACCGCCTGAACCAGCGCCTGGTTGGTGAGGATGTGCTGCTCGAAGGCGGCAGCGAGCGCCTCGGGAGCGGCCTCCTGGAGCGGGCCGGCGCCCGGTCCGCCGGTGTTGTTGACCAGGATGGCGACCGGCCCATTGGCTGAAACGTCGTGGGCGGCGGCATCGCGAACGTCCTTCCAGCCGGCGAAGTCGACCGCGATGAAATCGTGCTCCTGATCCACTGGTCGAGGGAGCTCACCCGCGATCGCCTCAAGGGCTTCAGCGTTGCGTGACATGAGCGTCACCGCGGCCCCGTGACCTGCCAGGGCCACGGCGGATCCTTGCCCGATTCCTCGCGACCCGCCTCCTACCAAGGCGCGCCGTCCCTCCAGTGTCAAGGTCATAGCAACCTCCCTCCGTCAAGCCGGAATCGGACGCTAGCGTTGCTCTGCGTTGCAATCGAGGTGCGATCGATGGAGGGTGGCCCCCCGTATAGAGCCGATCATGTGGGCAGTTTCCTGCGACCGCCGCAGGTCCACCAGGCACGCCGTGCGCACGCCGAGGACCGCCTGTCGGCCGAGGGGCTGCGAGCGGTCGAGGACGAGGCGATTCGCGCCCTGGTGATCCGTGAGGAAGCGGTCGGGCTGCGCGGCATCACCGACGGCGAGTATCGGCGAACCTTCTTCCACACCGATTTTCTCGAGCAGTTGGAAGGCGTCACCGTCACCGAGGGCAAGTTTCTCGCCAGATTCAAAAAGGATGACGGAACCGAGGTGGGGTTCACGCCACCGACCATGCTGGTTACCTCCCCGATCCGCCACGCCACGTCGATCCAGGGAGAGGACTTTGATTTCCTGGCGTCGGTGGTCACCCGTACCCCGAAGGTGTCGATTCCTTCACCGTCGATGCTCCACTTTCGCGGCGGGCGGGAGGCGGTGAGCGAGGAGACCTACCCCGACCTCGATCGGTTCTTCGACGATCTGACCGCGGCATACCGTGCGGAGATCGCCGACCTTGCGGCCCGCGGCTGCACCTACCTGCAACTCGATGACACCAACCTGGCCTATCTGTGCGACCCGGTGATCCGGGAGCGGACCGCGGCGAGGGGCGACGACCCGGATGACCTCGTCCACCTCTATGCGAAGCTGGTCAACGAATCGATTCGAGATCGGCCGGAGGGTATGACCGCGTCGATTCATCTCTGCCGGGGGAACTACCGCAGTGCCTGGGTGTCACAAGGCGGCTATGAGCCGGTGGCGGAGATCCTGTTCAACGAGATGGCCGTCGACGCCTTCTTCCTCGAGTACGACGACGACCGCTCCGGTGATTTCGCCCCGCTCCGCCATGTGCCGGCGGACAAGGAGGTCATTCTTGGGCTGATGAGCTCGAAGAAGCCACAAGTCGACGACGCCGACGCTGTGGCGCAACGCCTCGAAGAGGCGTTCACCTATCTCGACCCGGCCCAGACCGGGCTCAGCCATCAATGTGGATTCGCTTCAACGGTCGACGGCAATGAGCTAACCGAGGACGACCAGTGGCGCAAGCTCGAACAGACCGTCGCCATCGCCGCCGACATCTGGTCGAATCACTAGCCCGGGCAACACCTTCGACCGAAACGACCGGTCAGCGGGAGGTCGACTCTCCATCGAGACTTGTGGACGCGTTCCATGCGGCGACGGCACCGGCGGCGCTCTCGGCGATCGAGCCCAGCTCGATCATCGGAGAATCTCCGGCCGGTTTCCCCTGCGCGAAGTCTTCCTCGATGCCATCGCGAAAGCTCACGAGCTGGCGCTGCGCCCTTATCTTTCCCGCCCAGATCAGCGATCGCCACAGTGCACGGCGCAAGCCGCTTCCGGACAGACGCCCTGCCGTCGTGGTGAGCTCAGTGCCGCCGCCGTCGATCGGCGCCAGCTGATAGTCGATCACCATGGTGCTCGAACCGCCGGGGAGGTCGAGCGCCTGCTCGACCACCATCCGGTCGAAAGGCTCCCATTCGAGCACCACCTGCGGGGAGACGCTGTCGCCGTGGAAGCACTGATACGTAGAGCCGGGCCCAATCCGACCCGCCTTGCGGTCAGTTATCTCCATACGGTCGGATCCAAGCAGCAGTTTGCGAAACATCGGATCGCTCAGGTAATCCCACACGACCTGGGGTGGAAGCACGCTCTCCACCTCGATCGTGCCGAGCACCTCGCCCGGATCGAACACGAAGCGATCGTGGGTTGCGCGTGCCTCGTACACGGGTTGCATGTCCGTGACCCACATCGAAGCCTCGCCGAGGTCTGGCACGGTCTCGATGTGGTGGACCATTGAGGCGCCCGGGTCCTCGAAGCCAAGGGCTTCTACCGCGGCGTCGGTGCACAGCAGGTAGGCGCGGATGCCGGTGTCTGCGGTCACTGAGTTTTTCAGCAGCCGGTGGATGAGATTGACGTCGGTACCGAGCAGCTCGTCGTGGTCGCCGATCTTCTGGAGCACGAACGAGCCGAAGTGAACGAAGAACTTGAGGTCGAGTGACGACACGTTGGCGCAGGCGTTGCACTCACAGCTGTTGTTCAGCACCATCAACTCGATGGCCTTGCGAAAATCGACGTAGGTGGTCTCGATGGTCTCCAAGAACGTCTGACCACTCACGAACCCGGCTTCAAAGCCATAGCTGATGACGGCGTCGCCCTCGAGGCGCGAGATGATCAGTGGGCTCCGGGTGTGCTCGATCAAGAGCTCGAGGAGATCGGTGAGGGTTCCCTGGGCGTGCTCGAGCTCAGAGTCGTTCAGGTACGCCGTGTACCCGGTGATGTCCGCGATGAGGATAAAGCCGCGCTGTTCCATCTCGTTGCGAGCCTATCGCGGCGCCGCACTCAGCGGTCTGAGGCGCTCAGGGCGCCGTCGAGATCTCGCCACAGATCCTCGGCATTTTCGATGCCGACGCTGAGGCGCAGCATCGATTCGGGCACGTGCTCCTGTCCGGGATTCGCCGCTCGTCGTTCCATCGTCGATTCGACGGCGCCGAGACTGGTGGCGTGGCGGATAAGCCTGATGTTCTGGCACACGAGATCGGCGGCAGCGGCCCCACCGGCGACGTCGAACGAGATGATGGTGCCGTAACCACCGAGTTGCGCTGCCGCGATTTCGTGGGTGGGATGACTCGGCAGACCTGGATAGCGAACGATGTCCACCGCACGGTGCTCCTCGAGTCGTCCGGCCAGGATCTCGGCCGTGGCCTGGGCCCGGGCGAGTCGAAGCGCCAGGGTGCGTGCCCCGCGCAACGCCAGGTACGCCTCCAACGTCCCCGGCGTCGCACCAGCCAGCATGCGCACGCTCCGCAGACGCCCGAGGAGCTCGTCGTCTCGCGTCGTGACCACCCCGGTGAGCAGGTCGGAGTGACCGCCGATGAACTTGGTCCCCGACTGCATCGACACGTCGGCTCCCAGCTCGAGCGGCTGCTGGTTCAATGGTGTGGCAAACGTGTTGTCCACGCCAAGGATGGAGCCCGGCTTGCGGGGAGCAGCACAGATCGCCGCGAGGTCCGCGACCGTGAGCATGGGGTTCGATGGAGATTCCAGCCAGATCAGGTCGGCGTGAGCCGCGGCATCGATCCAGGCCGCGGTGTCATCGACCTCCAGATGGGTCAGGTTCCAGAGGCCGCGCTCGGCGCCGTCGGCGGCAAGCCCGAGAACTCCCTGATAACAATCCCGTGGCAGCACCACATTGGCCCCCGCTTGAAGCTGGTGGAAGAGGGCTGCGACCGCTGCCATACCGGAGGAGAACGCCACGGATTTACCGCGCTCCAAACCGCCCACGAGCTCCTCGAGCGCCTCCCAGGTCGGCGATCCGTCGTCGCGCGCATATCCGCGGAGATGCCCGAGGAGAAAATTCGACGCCGGGACCATCGGCGTATTGAGCGGATCGCCGGGCTCGGACGGCCGCCCCGCGGCCACCAACCAGGTATCTGCGGTGAGGTGGTGTTCGTCAAGCTTCATGGGTTCCTCCCGTCGCGCCGACTCGTTCTTCAATCCTGCCCGGCATCCGACGCGCTGCGGATCGCCTCCAGAAAGGCATCGCCGAAGGTCTCCAGCTTCTTGGGGCCGACACCGCTGATTGACAGCAGCTCGGCTTCCGTTTTCGGCTGCGCCTCGGTCATTGCCAGCAGGGTGGCGTCACTGAACACCACATAGGCGGGGACGTTCCGCTCATCGGCCAGGCGCCGTCGCAACTGCTTCAACGCCTCGAAGAGCGGCGAGTCGCGCAACGCGTCGATCGCCGCAATGTCGGCCGGCCGTGTCGCTCGCGGTGTCTCCGTGATGCCCCCCAGGATGTCTGCTTCGAGGCAGATGTCACAGGACGTCCCGCATGGCGCCAGGCTTTCCCCAAACCAGCCCGCCACCGACTGATGGCGGCACGATCGCCGTTCTGCCCAGTCGTACATCGAGCGCACCTGGCGGCGATGCCACTCGGCGTGCTCGGAGGAATCGATCATCCGATCCAGGCTGATGACATCTGCCCACGAGTAGAAGAGGATGCAATCGCTGGGAAGGCCATCTCTTCCCGCCCTGCCGATCTCCTGGTAGTAGCCCTCGATGGACTTTGGCATGTCACGGTGGATGACGTACCGGACGTTGGACTTGTCGATTCCCATGCCGAACGCAACGGTGGCGCACACGACTTCGACGTCATCGCGGCTAAACGCGTCCTGCACGAGCGTGCGCTCTTCTGCTTCCATGCCGGCGTGGTAGGGGAGGGCTCGGATTCCGAGACTGGTGAGGTACTCGGCGGTCGACTCGGCCGACTTCCTCGACAGCGTATAGACGATGCCACTTTCGCCACGGCGAGCGAGACAGAGCTTGCCGATCGACTCCTTCACCCTGATACGGCGTCCGTCGTGCTCTCCTTTCTTGTACACGGAGATGTGCAGATTCGGTCGGAAGAACGAGCCGCGGAAGCGGACCGGCTCTGCGAGCCCGAGCTGGCTCTCGATATCCCTGGTGACCTCTGTGGTCGCGGTGGCGGTGAGGGCAAGCACGGGAACACCGAATCGCTCCTTGAGGCCGCGCAGGTTGCGGTAGGCGGGTCGAAAATCGTGGCCCCACTGGCTGATGCAGTGTGCCTCGTCGACGGCGACGAGCCGCAGGTCGATGCCGGCGAGGGCAGACCCCACCGAGGCTTCGATCCCTTCCGGGGCCGCATACACCAGCTCGTATTCGCCACGTCGCAGCAGTTCGACGCGATTTCGCCGCTCCTCGGGCTCCAAACTGGAGTTGAGGAAGGTTGCTCTTACCCCGATCTCGGTCAGCCCATCGACCTGATCCTTCATGAGGGCGATGAGCGGGGAAACGACGAGGGTCGTACCGCCGAGAACCCGGGCAACGAGCTGGTAGGCGAGCGACTTCCCGGCGCCGGTGGGCATGATCCCGATGCAGTCCCTGCCGGTGATGACGGCCTCGATGATGTCGCGCTGTCCCGGTCGGAACGACGAATATCCGAAGGTGTCGCTGAGTTCCCGATCGACCGAGGCCATGCGGGCGTCGGTGATCGTGGCGGCGAGCTCCTGGAGGGATGCGACGCTGACGGACGAGAAGGCTGCGGGATGGGTGTGCCACGCGTTCCGAAGCTCGGCGAGCAGATCGGCGCTCTGATCGATGTGGTCTGCTGCGATCAGTGATCGAATTTGGTCGATCTGCTCGGGTACCTCGGTGGCCCCCTGCTGTTCGGTCACGGCTGCGAAGGTAGTGCCGCGGGGAGGTCAATCACCCGGTGCGGGTCTGGCAACGGTGCTCGATCATCGAGCCGAGCGCCGATGACGCGGGTCGGATAGGCTTTCGCGGCGGGGGACGGAGTCGAGGAGCACGCGATGAAGGCTCAGGTTCGAGCGTACGAGCAGGCACCGGTCGAGGTCGCTGCGTCGGCGCTTCCCCCACCGGTAGTCACCTACATCGGACCGGGCAACGTATGGCGTCTCGAGGAGGCCTATTCGTACCAGGACGGCGACAACGTGATCACGGTCCCGGCCGGGTTCGAGTTCGACCTAGCCTCGATTCCCCGTGCGCTCTGGTGGCTGATCTCGCCATTCGAGCTCTCGATCGCGGCGCCGCTCCTCCACGACTTCCTGTACCAACACCAGGGCGATCCGCCCCCGGGATCGATCGTCCCGCCCCGGACCTACTCCCGGGCCGAAGCCGACGATCTCTTCCGCACGGTGATGGAGCAGGAGGGTGTGCCGTCCTGGCGCCGCAGCCTTGCCTACGCCGGGGTCCGTGCTTTCGGCTGGTTGGGTTGGAGGAAGGCCTAGTTCACGTTCGACGAATTCACCGACCGGCGGGTTGCTCGCTGCCCGCCACCGCCCGCGGGTCGCGCGGGCGCGGATGGTTGGTCTGAATCATGGTGATCCGTGCGGACGGCATGAGGTACGGTTGGGGGGTGCAGGACGTGCTCTCGCTGCCAGACGCCTACAACGCCGCCGTCGATTTCATCGACCACGCTCCGGCGCCCGACGACAAGACGGCGTTCATCGACCGGGCGGGCACGCACACCTACGGTGACCTGAAGCGCCGCGTCGACAGCGTGGGATCGGCGCTGCTCGGCATGGGGCTCGGGCGCGATGATCGGCTGGCGATGGCCATGCTCGACGCCTTCGACTTCCCCGGCGTGTTCTGGGGTGCCATCAAGGCGGGGATCGTTCCGATCTGCATGAACACCCTGCTCACCACCGAGAGCTACGACTACGTGCTCCGAGACTGCCGGGCGCGTGCGCTCGTCGTTTCCGAAGAGCTGCTCGAGCGGTTCGCGCCGATTCTTGATGACCTTCCCGACCTGGAGCACGTCATCGTCGCCGGCGCCGACGACGGACGGCACACCACCCTCGACGAGCTGCTCGCCACAACGTCCGGTGAGTTGGCCGCGGCCGACACCGCCGGGGACGACGTTGCCTTTTGGCTGTACTCCTCTGGCTCCACCGGCCTCCCCAAGGGTGTGCGGCATCGTCACGGATCGCCGGCACAAACCGCTCACACGTACGGTCGCACCGTCCTCGGGCTGGAGGAACACGACGTGGTCTACTCGGCGGCCAAGCTCTTCTTTGCCTACGGGCTCGGCAACGCCATGACGTTTCCACTTCGCGTCGGCGCCACCGCGGTCCTGCTCGACGGCCGCCCCACCCCAGATGCGGTCATGGAGATCATGGCGATTCATCAGCCGACTGCGTTCTTCGGAGTTCCCACGCTGTATGCAGCGTTGTTGGCGGACGAGGCAAACACGCCAGAGACCGGGAGTTCCCGGCTCCGCGTCTGTGTCTCTGCGGGGGAGGCGCTTTCCGAGGTGGTGGGCAATGCGTGGGAGGAGCGGTTCGGGGTCCCGATCCTCGACGGCATTGGCTCCACCGAGATGCTTCACATCTTCGTCTCCAACCGCCCCGGCGACATCCGCTACGGCTCGTCTGGTACTCCGGTGCCCGGCTACGAGGCGAGGATCGTGGACGAGTCGGGGGGTGAGGTCGCCGCCGGTGCGCTCGGCGAGCTGCTCATCAGTGGGCCCTCGACCGCAGCCGGCTACTGGAACCAGGATGAAAAGGACGCCGCGACTTTTGAAGGGCCGTGGACCCGCACAGGGGACAAGTACGTGCAGGATGCGAACGGCTATTACCACTACGGCGGTCGCAGCGACGACATGTTCAAGGTGGGCGGCAACTGGGTTTCCCCGTTCGAAGTCGAGTCGACCATCGCCGAGCACGAGGCGGTGCTGGAGGCGGCGGTGATCGGAAGCCCGGATGAGGCAGGAAACCTCAAGCCAAAGGCATACGTCATCCTCCTCCCAGGGGGGTCGGGTGACGACGGCCTCATGGCGGTCCTTCAGGAGTGGGTCAAGAGTCGGCTCGAGCCATGGAAGTACCCGCGCTCGATCGAGTTCGTCGACGAGTTCCCCAGAACAGCGACCGGGAAGATCCAGCGCTTCAAGCTCCGCGAGCTCGACCACACCTCGTGACTCCGGAGGCGATCGACTTTCGCACCCACCCGACTCGGTATCGGCACTGGCGGCTGACCATCGACGGGCCGGTGGCGCGTCTCGACCTCGACGTCGACGAGCAGGCGGGGCTCGGGGACTACGAGCTCAAGATGAACTCCTACGACCTTGGCGTGGACATCGAACTCAACGACGCCGTGCAACGGTTGCGTTTCGAGCATCCTGAGGTCGGTGCGGTGCTCATCGGCTCGCTGCATGACCGCGTTTTCTGCTCGGGAGCGAATATCACCATGCTCGCCGAATCGAGCCACGCACTCAAGGTCAATTTCTGCAAGTTCACCAACGAAACGCGCCTGGCGATGGAGGATGCAACGCGGAACTCGGGTCAGCGCTACCTCGCAGCAATCAATGGAACGGCTGCCGGCGGTGGCTACGAGCTCGCCCTGGCGTGCGACTCCATCATGCTGGTCGACGACGGCTCGGCATCGGTTGCGCTACCGGAACTGCCTTTGCTTGGCGTGCTGCCGGCAACCGGGGGCCTCACCAGACTGGTAGACAAACGACACGTACGCCGCGATCTCGCGGACGTGGTGGCCACCACGGAGGAGGGAGTCAAGGGGAAGCGCGCCCTGGACTGGGGCCTGGTCGATGAGCTGATTCCCGGATCGCGCTTTGCTGAGGAGACCGTACGTCGTGCCCGCGATGATGCCGCCGACAAACCGACCGTGCAGGGCATCGAGCTCCGAGATCTCCAGCGAACCATCGAGGGCGACGTCATCTCTTATCAATACCTACGGATCGAAATCGATCGCGAGGGACGGGCGGCGACCATACGGATCTTCGGCCCCTCCGAGCCTCCGCCGGCAGACCCAAAGGCGGCCACCGATCTCGGCGACGCCTTTTGGCCCCTTGCCGTGACCAGGGCTCTCGAAGATGCGTTGCTCCACCTTCGCGTCAACGAGTTCGAGATCGGAACGCTGCTCCTGGTGACCGAAGGTGTCCCGGACCTCGTACTCGCCCACGACGGCTTCCTCCGCGACCACGCCGAACACTGGCTGATCGCTGAGATCATCCTGTTTCTCACGCGGACACTGAAGCGGATCGACGTCACCTCTCGCTCGACCATCGCCCTCGTCGAGCCCGGCAGCTGCTTCGCGGGGCTGCTCACAGAGCTGGCGCTCGCCGCCGACCGAAGCTACATGTTTGACGGCATGCCAGACGATGCCGCGACACGTCCCGCCGAGTTGCAACTGACCGAGATGAACCTGGGTGCCCTCCCGATGGGGAACGGTCTGAGCAGGTTGGCGACCCGGTTCTGGGGCCGGCCCGATGCGCTCGCCGACGCCGAGAACGCCGCGGGTCGCCGGCTGTCGGCCGGGGATGCCGAAGCCCTCGGGCTCGTAACCTTCGCCCTCGACGCCATCGACTGGGAGGACGAGCTCCGGCTCGCCCTCGAGGAACGAGCCAGCTTCTCGCCGGACTCGCTCACCGCCATGGAGGCCAACCTGCGCTTCGTCGGCCCGGAGACCATGGAAACGAAGATTTTCGGACGGCTGAGCGCCTGGCAAAATTGGGTGTTCCAGCGGCCGAATGCCTCAGGCGAAGCGGGGGCGCTCCGCAGATACCGCACGGGGCGGCGCCCCGAGTTCGACAAGAAGCGGGCCTGAGGTGAGCGACACCGTCGACTACGACCAGCTCATCCCAAACAACGTCGGACTCGCCGACGACGCCAAGCTGCGCCGAGCGCTCGAGGCGTGGCATCCGGGGTACATCGACTGGTGGAAGACGATGGGGCCGGACGGCTTCCAGGACGCTTCGGTGTGGCTTCGCACCGCGGTCAGCGTGGAACGGGAAGGGTGGGCCAAGTTCGAGTATGTCCGCATGCCCGAGTACCGGTGGGGGATCCTGCTGGCACCCGCGGTCGAGGGCCGCACCATCCCCTTCGGGGAGCACCTCGGTGAACCGGTGTGGCACGAGGTTCCCGGCGAGTACCGTGCCCTACTGCGGCGGATCATCGTCGTACAGGGAGACACCGAACCTGCGTCCGTGGAGCAGCAGCGCTACCTGGGGATGACTGCTCCCTCCCTCTACGACCTTCGCAACCTGTTCCAGGTCAACGTCGAGGAGGGCCGTCATCTGTGGGCGATGGTGTACCTGCTCCAGAAGTACTTTGGCCGCGACGGACGCGAGGAGGCGGCCGAGCTGCTCGAGCGACGATCGGGCGATGCCGACAAGCCGCGCATCCTCGGCGCATTCAATGCGGAGACACCGGACTGGCTTTCCTTCTTTCTGTTCACATTCTTCACCGATCGCGACGGAAGGATGCAGCTCGAGGCGCTTGCCCAGTCCGGATTCGACCCGTTGTCGAGGACCTGCCGGTTCATGCTTGCCGAGGAGGCGCACCACATGTTCGTGGGTGTGACCGGGGTGAGCAGGATCGTCGAGGCAACGGCCGTAGCGATGGAGGCCGCGGGCATCGAGGACCCGCACGACACCGCGGCGATCCGCGCCCTCGGAGTCATCGACTTCCCAACGATCCAGCGGAAGATCAACCTCCACTGCTCGCTCACGTTGGATCTCTTCGGCTCCGAGCTGTCCACGAACTCCTCCACCTACTTCAACGCCGGGGTCAAAGGCCGGTTCCACGAGGATCGGCTCGAAGACGATCATCGGCTGCTCGACGCCACCTATCCCGTCCTCGAGTACCACCAGGGCAGCTTGCGCACCATCGAGGCTCAAGCGCTTCACGCGCTCAACGCCAGGCTCCGCGATGACTTCGTCGAGGACTGTGCCGGCGGTTTTCGCATGTGGAACCGGCAGATCGCCGAGCACGGTATCGACTACCAGCTCCGGATTCCCCACGTCGGGTTCAACCGGCAGGTCGGACACTTCCGTGACGTGGAGGTCTCTCCGGATGGGCCTCTGATCGATCCGGCCACCTTCGAGGCGAAGCGCGCCGACTGGCTCCCCACCGAAGACGACGCCGCGTTCATCGTGGAGCTCATGAGACCGGAGCAGACGCCTGGAGAGTTTGCGACGTGGATTGCGCAGCCGTCGCGGGGTGTCGACCAGAAGCCGCTCGATTTCGAATACGTCCGTCTTCCCTGACGATCGGGCCCGCAAAACGCGATCCCGCGTAGGGTTTGCGTCAAACCCTTTGGGGGGAGTTAGGAGTCCCGGCTATCGGGCGATCACGATCGCGGTCGGTTCGGCTGATCACCGCAGGCCTGGTGGCAACAGCGCTGGTGGTGGGGGCGCCGACGCTTGCCATTGCGAGCGACGGCTCTCTCGACGATACGTTCGACAGCGATGGAAGGGTCACGACCGACTTCGGCGGGTTCGACCGCGCCCAGGACGCGGTCCTCCAGCCGGATGGCAAAATCGTTGTGGTTGGTGCTGCCGGCTTCGACGGGTTCGGGCTTGCTCGTTACCAGCCCGACGGGTCGCTCGACGCCGGATTCGGCAGTGGCGGCCTCGTCAGGGGGCCGTTTGCCGATCCGGTCACCGGCATGACGGCGAACGGGGTTGCCTTGCAGGCCGACGGGAAGATCGTGGCGGCGGGCCGTTTCTTCGGTGACTTCGCACTCGCTCGTTACCACCCCGACGGTTCGATCGACCCGACGTTTGGTAGGGATGGCACGGTCGTCACCGACTTTGGAGATCCGTTTCTTTCCGACGAAGCCAACGCGGTCGCGGTGCAGACCGACGGGAAGATCATCGCGGCCGGGTCGGCGGCGGGCGGAATCGGGATAGCCCGCTACAACTCCGACGGCTCGTTGGACACATCGTTCGGGAGCAGCGGCATAGTCATGGTCGACCTGGGGATCGAAGTGCCGTTCGCTTCTGCGATTGTGATCCAGCCCGACGGCAAGATCGTGATCGCCGGCGGGAGCGACCCAGTGACGATCACCCGGTCCGACCTGCTTGTCATGCGTTTTCTCGAGGACGGGTCGCTCGACAAGGAATTCGGCATTGATGGAATTGTCCGCGGTGCCCCGGACGTGCGCGGGCGGTTCAACGATGTGGCGCTGCAGCCGGACGGGAGGATCGTTGCGGCCGGTGGGCGCACCGTTCCCCCCGATAGCGATGGCGTCGCCGTTGTGCGATACAACACGGACGGGTCGGTCGACACCACCTTCAGCAACGATGGCCTTGCCACGGGCCCGTTCGGGTCCGCCGCAACGCTCAATGCCGTCGCCATCCAGCCCTTTGTGGCCGGCTTCAAGATCGTCGTTGCTGGCAGGACGAACAGCTTCGGACTGGCTCGGTACGACGAGGACGGGTCGCTCGACACCACCTTCGGCACCGGCGGCTCAACGATCACCGACGGCACCTTCGAGACCGCCAATGCGGTGCTGGTGCAGGATGACGGTCAGATTGTCGTTGCCGGCAACGCGTCCGGCGACTTCGGCGTCGTCCGCTATAACACCGCAATCGTGACCGAGCCAACGGTCGGCCTCGTCGACCCGGCGCAGGGTCTCTGGCACCTGCCCACCGATGCCGCGAACGTCATCCCGTTCTACTACGGCAACCCGGGGGACATTCCGATGGCGGGGGACTGGGATTGCGACGGGATTTCCACGCCGGGTTTGTTCCGGCCCACGGACGGGTTCGTGTACCTGCGGAACAGCAACACCCAGGGGATCTCCGACCTGCGGTTCTTTGTCGGGAACCCTGCCGACGCTCCGCTCGCCGGTGACTTCGACGGGGACGGCTGTGACACGGTTTCCCTGTATCGACGGCAGACCCAGGAGTTCTTCATCTTCAACGAGCTCGGCGAGAACGGCGGGGGCCTCGGCGCCGCCGAATTCTCCTTCGAGTTCGGGAACCCGGGCGACCAGCCGGTGGTCGGCGATTGGGACGGCGACGACTCCGATGAGGTCGGCCTGCACCGGGAATCCTCCGGGCTCTTCTACTGGCGGAACACGCTCAATACCGGTGTCGCCGACGGCTCCATCATCTACGGGGACCCCGGCGACCGATTCGTCGCCTGGGACTGGGGGGTCGTCGATGGCGCCGACACACCGGGCGTGTTCCGTCCATCCGATCAAACCTTCTACTTTCGCCACACGCTCACGACCGGAGTCGCGGACTCGCAGTTCCGTTGGAACGGCGCCGAGGCCGACTGGCTGCCGGTAGCCGGCGACTTTGGACTCGACTGATCAGCATCGATGGGACCGTGGCTCGGCGGCGTGGACTCGATGCTCGCCGGGACAGCCGCATATAGTTGACACCGGCTATCCATATGAGGTCGTGTGCCGGCACCGGTCCAGCGAATCCGCGGCGAGGCTCTATCGGCTCGTCTACTCGGTGGCACGGGGGTCGCGGGTATCGCCTACTTGGTCGTGACGTTTGTCTTTCTCCACTTCGTTCAATGGAGACTTCACCCCGGCGAACACTTCATCAGCGAGTACGTCCACGGCCAATTCGGTTGGTTGGTGACTGTGGCCTTTTTCGTCGGCGGTATCGGCACCCTGGCGCTGGCGCTCGGGCTCCACCGATCTTTGGAGTCGGGAGAGCGGGTGGCAACGTCAATTGCGCTCATCACGAGTGCCGGTGTCAGCTTCATTGCCTTGGGCATCTTCAAGATCGACCCCCTGCTCGAAGATGGAACAACCGGCTACACCCCGACGGGGATCGCGCACCTGGTCGCGACACTTGTTCTCTTTGTCAGCTTGATTATCGGCGCCCTCACGCTGCGGAGCGTCTTCGCCGGCGATCCGAGGTGGCGGGGATTGGAACCTGCGGCGCTCCGGCTGACGTTGGCGATGTTGGTGGCACCCATCGTGATGTTCGCAGTTCCCCAGCAGGCGGTTGGCCTCGCCCAGCGAGCCTTGGTCGTCGTCCTATTGAGCTGGCTTGCCGTCATCGGCTGGTGGATGCGTCGACTCGATCCGGTTGCGCGCCCAGAGCGTGCGCCAAGCGTCTCGCATGCACCGGTGATGTCGACCTTCAACTATGGGTCGAGGGCCCTCCCGATTCTGAGTGAGGCTGGCGAGGAGCCCGGCGCGTTCGGTTCACGGTCTGGGGTCCGCGTCCGTCGGCGCGCCGCCAGGCGGCCCTGGCTGTCCATCGGCCAACAGTTGATCGAAGGCATACCGGCGCTCAAGATCACGCGACACTGACCAGGAGGATGCTGAACAATGACGGGTGCTACGGGCCGCCGCTCGCTCGCGTGTTGTGGTGACTCCGTTTCTCCCGGACGCGACGGCCCTCCGGAGGATTGCTCAGCACCCTCCCAGATCGCAACGGCTTTTTCGTGGCGCGGAAGAAAACCCGTGTTAGTCGGATGCTGAACAATGACGAGTGCCATGGGCCGCCGCTCGCTTGCGTGTTGTGGTGACGCGGATACTCCGGCCGCGACGGCCCTCCGGAGGATTGTTCAGCACCCTCCTAGTCGATTGTCTTGGCGGCGGCGGTGAGGTTGGTCAGCTTCGATTTCGCGGTTTCTAGATCCAACATCCCAAGGCCGCAATCGGGTGCTGCCACCAGGCGCTCGGGGTCGATGTGTGTCAGGGCTTCGCCGAGGCGCTGGCGGATCTCTTCAACCGGTTCGACGCGAGTCTTGGCGATGGCGAGCAGCCCGAGGATCACCGTGCTTCGCTCAAACAGTTCCAGCAGGCGAAGATCGACCGGGCGGTGGGCATCTTCTATCGAAATGGCGTCGACCGATGCCAGGTCGAGCGCCTCGGCGAGCTCGAAGTATGCGGCGGGATCGGCCTTGAAGACGTCCTCGGCCGGCTGATCGAGGTGGCGCGGGTAACCACAGCACAGGTGAACGATGCGTTGTACCTCCGCCGGCAGACCGGCGAAGCAGCGTTCGAGATCTTCGATCCCGAATGCCAGCGCCTCGTCGGTCTTGCGAGCGAATACCGGTTCGTCCACCTGGATGTAGCGGCAACCCGCCGCTGCAAGTGCCCGGATCTCAATGTTGAGGGCGTCGGCCAGGTCGCGGTTGAGACGCTGCGGGTCTCCGTAATGCCCGTCGGCGACGGTGTCGGCGATGGTCATCGGGCCCGGGACGGTGATCTTGATCGGTTGCGATGAGTACGACTGGGCGATCTGGTAATCGGAGGGAAGGAATCTCTCCTTGGGAAGGACCCGGTCGATGATCGTTGGCACCTCGCGTTCCCACGCCCCGGTTCGAATCTCGCGCAGCTCGAGGTGTTCGAAGTCGACGCCGCTGAGGTGTCGCAGGTGGTAGAAGATGTAGTGCTCTCTGCGCATCTCTCCGTCGGTGGGGACGTCCACGCCGGCGTCGATCTGCGCCGTAACCGCTTCCTGGGTGGCGAGCGCAAAGCGTGCCTCGAGGTCGCGGCTATCGAAGTGCAAAGCGTCGAAGCTTGGCGAATACGGCCGCTGGAACCAGTCACGAACGGGCACATAGTCCGGCTTGGGAAAGGAGCCGATGGTCGTGGTGAGAACCTTGGTCACGATCTCGGCGCACCGTAGCCAAGCCCCCCGGTGCCTGTTCGAGAATGGGCGCAATCGCTGCCGGTCACTCTGGTGAGTGTCGGATGGGTCGGGTCGCAAGATGCATCATGGGGCAACCTTACGATGCGAAATCGGCACACCAGACGTCCACCCGCTACATGTGGGAATGGGTGCCCCCGTCACATCCATTCGACTTGTGACCGGTAACTCGCGACTTGTTCCTTGTTCCCCCATACGGTGGGGGGCTGCCTGAGCAGCCCCCCAAACGACCCACTTGTCGTTTGAACCGCGGGCGCGTTGAGTGGCGGCGACGAATACGGCAACACGACCCACCCGATTGCAGAGGAAGGAGGTGCCGCATGAGTGCTATCGAGCGACTCGAACGGGCCAACCCCGTGCCGGATGAAGACAGGTTGCTGGCCGCTCCCGGCGCCATGGATGCCTTCGTTTCCTCCGTGAAGGAAAGGAGCGGGATCGTGAAAGAGACTCAGAGGAAGACTTCCGGGGTAGAGGATCGGCCACCGATTGAGGTGCCGACAGGATCTGGGCCAGGTGAGGCAGTCGCGGTTGAGGGGTCGAGAAGGCGTTATAGCCTGGTCGCGGCCGCCGCGGTGGTTGTGTTGGTGATCGGAGCCGCGGCAGCGATCTTGACCCTGAGCGGTGACGGCGGGAACGACGTCGTTGCCGCCTCACCTACGACGCCCGGCCCGATCACGTCCTTTGCGGACATCGCAGGGACTACCTACGAGCGCCAAGGCCCCGGTTCCCCGCGGTACATCCTCTTCTTTGAGGATGGAACCTTCCACGAGTCGTCGAACCGAGACTTGATCGTGGACCGGCCGTCGCACGTTTTTACGACCAGGTTTGAGGGGACGCAGGTCCTCATAACAGAAACCATCGCTCGCTGTCTCGACCAGGCTGGCACCTGGGAGATCCACCTACTGGAAAACGGCAACCTGCAGTTCGTGGCCATCGACGAGGACCCGTGCGTGGGGCGATCAAGCCTCCTGCAAAGCGGGTTTGCGCCCGTTCCGTAGGTCGGGATGGTGGTGCGTGTCCGGTTCCCCTGGAAGCCCTCGGCTGGGTGTTCTCCCACGGTCGCCGAGGAGCCGTACTTGGAGCCACACCCCGACGGGTGAATCGTGGTCGAGCGGATTGTTGTGTAGGCCGATCGCGACTTGCGACTCTCTTCAGCCTCGGCAGCAATCGAAAGCGCACCGAGGGACGTGCTCATCGGTTCACCGTGTCAGAACTGCAGTGGCGGAAGCCCCGGCGACCGCTCTGCAAGGTCGTCGAACCGCACCACCGCCCCGGTTTCCGGTGCGCTGAATGCACCGCGGATTGACACGTAGATGCGGTCTTCGGCGTCGATCAGCAGGGCCGTAGGGAAAGGCAATCGCTCGATCAACACTTGCCCGTCCTGCCATCCGGTGCCCGTCGGTGCGAACCGCAGGAGACGCCCCGTCTTGCCCCGGTACGGATGGTCGGTCTCGGTGCCGTCGATGAACTCGAGGATGTAAAGGCGACCCTCGGAGTCGAAGGCCATATCGATGGGCGTCGTCAGGCCGTCGATCGCCACATCGAAAGTGCCATCCGGGTGCAGCCGGAGGATTGCTCCATCTCCGGTGGCGTGTGGGAGTTGGCTGAACGAAGTCACGTATGGCGCCCCATCCGGTCCGCGGACAATGCCGGTCAACACTTCATGGCCCTCCACCTCGGAGAACACCTGGATCCCGCCGTCGAGACTCGCCGCCAGCACCTGTCCGGTGGCGCCGTCGGTCACCAGGAAGCGTCGCTGCTCCGGGTCGGGGATCATCGAGTAGGGATTGGAGAAGACCGTGGTTTCGTCGAAGAAATCTGGTTCCGCGGTCATCGCAAAAGCCAGGAAGTCGGCCACGACCTCGGGTGGATTCTCGGAGCCTGTGAGCCTCATGATCTTGCGGGCGAGGGTTCCCTCGCTCTCACCCGTCAGGAGGTAGAGGTCGCCGTCCATCTCCGCGAGGTCGGCTGGTCCCGTCGTGTTACCGGTGGCATTGTATTGCACATAAGGCAGACGGTCGATGATTCGCTCGCGGTGCCCCCCGGCGTCCAGGCAGGTGACCGAACCGGTCTCAGCCCGGTTGGCGGTAGGCCCATCTTGAACCTCTTGATCTTCCGCCAGCCGACCTGCCTCGGCGACGCACAGGGTGCCGTCGGCTTGGAGCCACAAGCCCCTCGGTTCGTTCAGGCCGTCGACGATCTCCTGGTGCCCCGGCTCACCCCCGGCGCATGCGGCCGCCACGAGCACGGTGACCAGGGCGAGAACCCGGCGCAGCCCGTTCTTCGCCGCGGATCGACCCAGGCGTGGCACCGTGCCGCGCCGCGCGCCTGGAAGTGTCGTCCAGGGACGCAACGAATCGGGCGACAGGAGGGTGCTGAACAATGACGCGTGCCATAGGCGGCCGCGTGCTTGAGGGTTGCGGCGACTCGGTTTCAACCGACCGCGTCGGCCCGCTGGAGGATTGCTCAGCACCCTCCTAGGAGCTCCCCTCGGTGTCGATCGTGTACGTGACGTTGCGACCATGCTCTCCGGAGCCGTGACCGTAAAGACCCCATTGCGGGAAATTGAAGTCGGAGGTGACCGAAGCCGGCAGGAGCAGCGTTGCTTCGAGAAATGCCTCGAGGTCGGGCACGCTGTAGATGTTGACTTCGTAACCCCAGCCCGCCAACTCATCGACCAACTCGCGTATCGGGTCACGATTCCAATTGATCGAGAATCGGCTGATGCCCCACGAGGTCAACAACTCCAGCGTCGCGTGCGCGTCTTTGGGAGCGGCGACGATCAAGGGAGACAGCCAGCCGATCGGGGCCTGGACGATGGCATCGGGATGCTCGGTCCGGATACGACGGAACCCCTCCTCGCCGGTGGTCTCGATATCTCCGTTGAACCAGAGCCGATCTTCGGTGAACTCGGTATCGGCGACGATCTCCAGCACGCGGTCAAGCACGTCGGGACCCCCCTTGAGGTCGAGTTTGATGCCCCGGTCCTGCTTGGCGACTGCGAGCACCATCTCGTCGAGCGTCAGCCATACTTCGTCGGGGAGGGGCGGCCGATCCTCAAAGGAATCGTGGCGGAGGATGAACTCGCCTGCGGAGTTCCGACGTACGTCGACTTCGGCCCAGAACACCTCGGAAGCGATGAACTGACGCAGATTCGCCCTGTCGTTGATCCCGTGCCACACCAGTTGCACTCGTGGCGGGAGCGCGCTCTCGCCCGGCACGAGGTCGGTGAGGCGATAGTCATTGCCGCCGGCCGTGCCGCTGGGTATTGAGCCACGCTGTGACTCGAAGATCGTGTTGGCGTGCAAAAGCAGCACCCCGGTCTCCTCGGCCACGGGTGCAAGCGCCTCGAGCACGTGTGGTTCGTTGTCGATGACGGCGAACACGTGATATCCCTCGGCGAGAAAATGTTGCAGCCCGGCGATCTTGCTTGTTTCGATCTCCTCGCCCCATTCACCGCGATTCATATGGAGGAGCTCGTCGGTGAAGTTCACTCCGTACGGATCACCAAGCTTGTTCAGGGATCGCAAGGTGACGTCTCTCAGCCGCTCCGGGCGTCCGGTGAGGAGGCTCACCGAGGTGTTTGGCTGAAGTTGGAACCATCGGATCATGGGGAAGACGCCGCGAAAGGGCCGGTGCGTGTTGAGGATCGTGTCTTCCTCCCAATAGTGGTCGAGGTACCAATCCACGACGGCGGAGCGCTCCGAAGCCGGCACCGCGACCCGCTCCAAAAGCTCTTCAACCTGATTCTCGTGCACGGTTACATCGGCGAGCCCGAGCCGCGTGAAGTATTCCGTTCCCCGGGCTTCGTCGTAGGACTGGAGCGCGGACAACACCGGATGCCGCATGTCGATGATGGTGCCGTCGATATCGGACACCAGCATGAGCTGCGCTCCAGGATATTCGGCGCGCATGCGGAGGTAGCAGTCGGCGAGCTCTTTCATCCAGTTCATCGGTCAGTCTCCTCGGTCCTGGCTGAGGACCGGCCTCCAACCACAGCAAGCATCCGTTCCGGCCGGTTAGTCATCACCGCAGTGACCCCCATGTCGATCAGTTCCGCGACGCGGTCCTCATCGTTGATGACCCAGGTCCACACACCCAACCCCACCCCCCGGCCACGGGCCACCAGGCCAGCGTCGACGAGGCTGTGCTCCGGATTGATACCGGCGGCTCCCAACTCCCCGGCGATATCGATACTGGCGTGGGCGAAGGCCGCGGCGCCGGCGGCAGTGGATCCTGGTGACAGGACATCCAGGTTGAGGAGTGTGGTGATCTCGTTCGTCGCCTCCGCCATGATGTCGAAGCACTCAGCCCGGCAGCCGCTGATCACCACCGCATCAGTCAGCCCCGCCTCGCGCACCACTGCGACACCCGGAGCCACTGCATCGGCGGTCTGGAAATCGAGATTCAACGGCACCCGCCCTCCGGCCAGGTCGATTACCTCTTCGAGCGAAGGGACCCGTTCGCCGGCGAACTCGGGTCCCCTCCAGACACCGGCGTCAAAACCTTGTATCTCATCCCAGGTGTGATCCGCCACCAGGCCCCTGCCCGTCGTCGTGTGTTCGAGCCGTGCTGAGTGTATGAGGACCGGCACGCGATCCTTCGTCAAACGGACGTCGACCTCGACCATGTCGACGCCGACATCGATCGCACTTTCGATGGCCGGCACGGTGTTCTCGGGCATCGGTGCGCTATCGCCGCGATGGGCAACCACCAGCGGCCACGGGGGTGGCTCGTAGGGCATCCGGGTTTATGGCAAGCGCCTCGGAGCTCTCAGGCCCAGAGCAGCGATTGCTCGGTTTCCGGATCGAAGAATTGGGTCCTGGCAGTGTTGAAGACCAGGGTGACGGTGTCCCCCATCCTGACTCCCTTGGTCTTGTCGACCAGCACGCGCATGTCGACACCGTTGATGCTCACCCCCACCAGGTCCTCCCGGCCTAGTGGCTCGACAACTTCGACTTGCCCCGCGACGGTGAGACCCTCCGCTGGGGGCGCCGCCTCGTCGACCACTTCCACGTCCTCGGGCCGCACCCCCATGATGACCTCGCCGTCGGCGGCTGCCGCCTTTTCTCCACGGTCAGGTGGGATGACGAGGTCGATCGCCTCGCTCTTGGCCCGAAAGTGACCGTTGTCGCGGGTGACATCGACGTCGAAGAAATTCATGGGCGGGTTGCCGACGAACTGGGCGACGAACAGCGTCTTGGGGCGGTCATAGAGCGCCTCGGGGACGTCGTATGCCTGGAGCACACCTTTCGACATCACCGCGATCCTGTCGGCCATCGTCATTGCCTCCACCTGGTCATGGGTCACGTAGATGGAGGTGATCCCCAGATCCTCCTGGAGTCGTTTGATCTCTCCCCGCATGGTCAGCCGGAGACGGGCATCGAGGTTCGAGAGCGGCTCGTCGAAGAGCAGGAGCTGCGGCTCTTTCACCAAGGCACGCCCAAGAGCCACGCGCTGTTGCTGCCCGCCCGACAGCTGGGCGATTTTCCGATCGAGCAGCTCGCCGATACCCATCATGTCGGCCACCGTCTGGACCCTTTGCGCTATCTCATCCTTATCCAGCTTCTGCAGTCTGAGCGGGTAGCTGATGTTGCCAAATACCGTCATGTGCGGGTAGAGGGCGTAGCTCTGGAACACCATGCCGATGCCACGATTTTTTGGGGCAACCTCGTTGACGACGTGGCCGTCGAAGGAGATGGTCCCCATGGTGGGCTTGTAGATTCCGGCCACCATGAGCAGCGTCGTCGTCTTCCCGCACCCGGATGGGCCGAGAAACGCCACCAGCTCACCGTCGGCGATGTCGAGCGTGATGCGGTCAGCGCCGATCACGTCATCCCAGCTCTTGGTCAGGTTGTCGAGTTCGACCCTCATGTCGGCGCCCCTTCGTAGTGAGACATCACGTGCCTTTCGAGCCGCCGGCGTAGATATTCAGCAGCAACTCCTGGGTGAAGATGAAGAAGATGATCAGCGGGATCATCTGAAACAACCCGACGGCCGCCACCAGGTTCCAATTCACCGGCGCCGTATCACTAATGAGCTGGTTGAGAAACACCGGCATGTTGGCGACCTTGGTGCCGATGGTGAAGGTGAAGGGCACGAGGTAGGCGTTCCACCCCACGATGAAGGTGAACAGGGAGAGCGCAGCGATGCCCGGACGCACTTGGGGAATCATGATCTGCCACCACACCCGAAACCGGGACGCCCCGTCGATCAGCGCCGCCCGTTCCATGTCCCAGGAGATATTGTCGAAGAAGCCCTTCATCAGCCAGATACCCAGCGGGAGCTCGAGAGCGACCATCACCAGCGCCACTCCACCCACCGTGTTGAAGCCGATGAAGCCTCCGATGATCGGGATATCTCCCAGGAAGCGGAGCACGAAGAAGATGGCGATGAGCAGCATCTCGGCCTTGAAGGCATGCAACACGAGGGTTCCGGTGAGGAAGGTCTTGCGACCGGCGAATTTCATGCGCGACAACGCGTAACCACCGGCCGTCGAGGCGATCCCGACACCGATCACCATGAACACCGCAATGAGCAGTGAGTTCACCATGGCGTTCCAGATGGCGCTTTCCAGGACAAAATCCCAGTTGGCCAGTGTGAAACCGCCGACTCCCCCTTCGGCGTTGCGGGGCAGGAGACCCTGGGTGCGGAACGAGATCGTGGCGATGATCAACCAGGCGTAGCCGACGAGAATGGGAATGATCGACAGGATGAGAAAGCCGTACGCAAAGTAGCGACCCGTTTTCCGTCGGCCCTTTGGGGGAGGGCTGGTGACGGGCCGTGGTGGTGCGGTCTCAACGGTGGTCATGGCTCACAGGTTCTCGATTCTTGGTTCGTCGACGAGCTCGTTGAACCTGAACAACTTCACATAGGCGAAGGCCAGCACCAACGCAATGGTCACGAGCACGATCGCCCACGTCGCGCCGTAACCCCATTGACTGTTCCCAAAGTACGTGGCGAAGGCGCGTTTGTATGACGTCAGCGCCCACACCTCGGTGGTGAACAGGCCGGGGCCGCCCTCGGTCAGCAGCAGGATGTACTCGAACGATGTGAGCAACGACAAGGTCTGATAGGTCGCGATGAAAAGCAGCGGCCACTTGATCATGGGGATCTTGATGTCGCGGATAATTCTCCACGTCCCGGCCCCGTCGACCTTGGCCGCCGTCAGGAGATCCTTCGGGATCGACTCCAGGGCCGAGGTGAAGATGATCATCCCGAAGGAGGCGCCGATGAACCCGTTGGTGAGGATTACAAACGCCCACGGACTTCCGCCAAAAATGAGGTTTCCCCCCGATGCCCCGAGAGCCTCGGGGACGATCTGGTTGTAGATGCCGAACGGGTCCGCTGCGCCGATGCGCTGCCACATCATGATGTACACCACCGACGGTGTCAGACGGGGGAGCAGCCACACCAGTCGGAAGAAGAACCCTGCGCGCCGCGGGATGCTGGTTGTCACCAGCGCCAGGACGAGGGCGAGACCGACGTTGAAGACGATCAGCGTCGTGATGACGTAGAAAACGGTGTTGCGCGCGATTTTGGGAAAAAACGGGTCGGTGAACAGCCGCTCATAGTTGGCGAGTCCGATGAAGTTCCAGCTCTGGCTGAAGTTGGCGCTGGACAGGTCGGTGAAGCTGAGGATGAGCAACAGGAGGCCGCCAGCAACGAAGAAGGTGAGCACCAGCGCCACCGCCGGCGCCATGAAGCCGTAAGCAGCCGCCGTGGAGCGAACCCGCCGGCCCAGCGGTCGGGTCTGCGGTCCCGGTGCGCCTACCGCGGCACTCGCCAGGGCGTCGGCTTCCTCCTCGATCTGTTTCGTCACCGGGACATCACCTTTCTCGGAGAGTGGTGAGCAATCCTCCAGCGGGCAGCTGCGGTCGGGAGAATCCAAGTCACCGGATTATCCGAGCAAGCGGCGGCAGGTAGCACTCGTCATTGTTCGCCACCGTCCTAGCCAGGGAGGAGTGGGGGAGGGACCAGCCCTCCCCCACTTCCCATTGTCGGTGGCGTTCGATCACCCTCCCTGGATGATCACGTTGTCGCCGAGCTCGTTCTGGAGCTGATCGACAACGACCGCGACTGCTTCAGCAGGCGTCAGGTCGCCGGACTCAACGGCCGAGAGACCGAGGAAGTACCCCTCGGACCAGGCGCTGAAGTGCGGGCTGTTCGGGAGGAAGGTGGTGTATTCGAGGATCGGAGCCACCGCACTCAGGAACACTGCACTCGTGTACGGCTCATAGCTTGCCTGGGATTCCAGGATCCCTAGGTGGCCACTTGCCACTGCATACTCGGTGTTCAGTTCCTTGGTCGTCGCCTTGGAAATGACCATGAGGGCCAGATCGGCATTCTCTGATTGCGAGCTCACCATGTAGATGAGTGGATGCGTCAAGCTGATCGGCACGTTGGTTCCCGCAGCAAGGGCCGGGATGGGACCGAAACCGGTGTTCTCAAAGAGATACTCTTCACCACCGAGATCGGCAATGTAGTTCTCGGCCCAGTCCGCCCATTGCCAGGAACCGCCGTACCAGAAGAGCACATCTCCTGAGGCAACACTGGTATTCCAGCTCGTCCAGTCACCGTCGAGACGGGTGCTCACCACGATGTCACGGTCCACAGCGTCGCCCACGAGCGCATAGACCTGCTCGGCAGCCGCGGTGTCATAGATCAATGCACCGCTGGGGTCCAACAGGTCGCCGCCCGCCGCGTAGTAGTAGTACACAAAGTCGGCGCCGTTCACGGGTCGATGCCACCAGCCGTTCCCCGGATCGACGACGCCGGCCGCCACGGCGGCCTCGGCAGTGTCGAACATGTCCTCCCAGGTGAATGCACCGCTGGCGAGGTCGGCCGGCAAGGCGTCGATCTCGGCCTGACTCCAGCCAAGTTCGGCAAGGAGGTCCTTGCGGTAGTACATCGGTCGTGCCTCGGCATCCTGGGGGACTCCGTAGCGGACACCGTCGAGCTCAGCAGACTCCCACAGTGAGGGGATCACGTCATCGAACTCCGGATAGTCACCAAGCAAGTCGGTCACATCGGTGATGATCCCGGACGAAGCCCAGGCGCCGATGTCCTCATGGCCGGACACGATGATGTCCGGCGCCTCGCCGGCTTGCGAGGCCAGCTCGAACTCGGTCTTGTAGTCGCCCCAGTCGGCATTGTCCTGGATGATCTTGACCTCGACGCGACGATCATCGCCGTCGGCCTCGAGCTGAGCGTTGGCGTCGACAACACCCTTCAACAGGTTGTTACAGCGCCCGTCCTCGGTAGGCGGGTTCGCCTTGCATCGGGCCACGATGGTGACGAGGCCGCTTTCATCCGCTGAATCGTCGCTGCTGGTGCATGCAGCAGCGACGAGTGCGAAGACCATCCCGATGAGGATCAGCGCCCGAAACCGCGTCGGTCTTTGTTTCATGTACAACTCCTTGTCAATTCCTCCCGGTGGAAACCGCGCAGGAAAGACAAAGTCGCACCGAAAACATGGAGCCTTCCATGGAGCCTTCCGCGCCCGATCTCCGTCACCGGTGACCCTAGAGTCTGGTGTGCAGATGTCGCAATCTCGCTAGGCGTTTCCGATGGCCCAAACCGACCCCCGCCCATTGCACCGGACAGCGGCAGTCGCGGCCGATGACTCCTCGGCGTCGGTGGAAACGGCGCCGGTTCCCGGTCCCAACTGGGAGCGCCACGATCGGACCCATCTGGAGGTCACGCTGCGATACCCGATCTCAGAGGACCGGACCTGGCAGGCGTATTACTTCCTCCCCGAGTCGTTCCGGCTCGATGCCACCACGTATGCGAAGCGAGAGCTGTTCGCCGACTTTCGGTCATACGTTCGCTTCACCATCCCCCGAATCGAGTTGGAGGGGGTGCCGGAGGAGGCGCGGAAGCTCGCCGGCCGCCTAACGACTGGGTCTCTCGACGAGGTGGAGCGAGAGCTCAAGCTCTTCGCCAGCCGAGTACGGCTCGCGATCACCGACGAGGCGCAGGCAATCATCGACGCCGCGACTCCCGAGGACGCAAAGCGCGTGTCGGCCGTCGTTGATGCTTTTGTGACCGCCGGCAGTGAGGCACTCGCGGCCATCCGGATTGTCCTGGAGCCTCTCGAGCGGGCCGATCCCGAAGTGGCGAAAACTGCAGCCTGGGTGGATGAGTACTTGTCGCGCATCCTGGAGACAGGGCTCATCGATCTGGCGAATGTGGTCGGAGCCGGCGACGGGCCCGAAGGCGTGTTGGGCGCGACCACCGCGGCGGCAGTCGATGAGGCTCGCTACCGGCAGTCACGAAGCGCCGGGCCGGTGAGCTCGGCGAGCGGTTCGATCCACGACCTCGAGCGGATCGAGCGTAGGCAACACTCACTGAAGCGTTTCACCTCCTCGGTGTTGTGGCTGGACGTCCAGGTCCGCGACGGGTACAGCGTGGCCCTACACATCTTCCGTGCCCTGGCTGCGGGGATCGCCATGGCTTTTGCGGTGGTTCTCGCCGTCCTCTTTGGCCAGCCGAACGCGCCGGGCCGTCTCGGCGTCTGGGTGGCGGTCGTGATCGTGGCCTACATGGGCAAGGACCGGCTGAAGGCCATCCTCCAATCCGTGTTCGACTCCCTCGTCGCCACCCATCTTCCCGACCGACGCTGGGCGGTGAACAGGCCCGGTAACTCCTCGGTGCTCGCGGACGTCGCCGAGCGGCTGGGTTTCGTCGATCGAGATACCGTCCCCGACGACGTCGATGCCATGCGCAAGGTCGCCTTCCGAGACCGCCTTCAGGAGCTGGTCGGACCGCAATCGATTTTGCGCCACACCAAGACCGTGCACGTGAGAGCCGACGCCATGGAAACCACCGCTTCGGAGTTCCCGTCCTTAACGGACGTCATGCGAGTCGACATATCTCGGTGGCTCGCCCACACCGATGATGCCAAGAGGACCGTGACCCTCGCCGATCCCGAAGCCGGAGCGTTGTTCGAGTCGAAGTTGCCGCGCGCCTACGACATCACCATGGTCTACCGACTCGCCGCTACCGACGCACAGGATGCGCCGTGGCAGGTGGCTCGCATCGTGGTGAGCCGCAACGGGATCCGGCGGGTTGCGATATTGAACGCCTAGCCGATGCCCCCTCTGCGGAGTCGCTGCCGCGACTCCGCGACTCCCCCGCTTACGCGGGGGAGACGAAGACCCCTACACGGACTCCAGCGAGGTGTTGATCTTCGCCTCCCCCGCAAGCGGCAGCGCCGCGGCGCTAGCGCGAGCAGGCGAAGCATGCGAGCGGAGGGGGTCCCGATATCGGCGAAGCCATTTGCAGGCTCCGGGCCCGAGCGGCCTGCGCCATGTTTGTTGGGCGGCTCGCCGGGGCTTGCCGCCTGACTGCGTGATCGCGACAGAGCTAGTCGAAAGCATTTCAGTCGGGCTCGCGACTCGCGACTCTTGTGTTGCTTGAGGCGGGGCCCGAGCGGCCCGCACGCAGTGGCAAGAGCCGGAAACGAAGGCGAAACACAGTCAGAACCCGGTGATGCGGATGACTTCGCCGACGATCAACGTCGGACCATCCGGGCCAGGGATCGGCCTGCCCGGTGTGCCCTGGCCCGTTGACACGTAGAGGGCCCCGTCATCGCCGAGCGTGATGTTGGTTGGAGCGTCCAAGCCCGCGGCGAGAATCCGAGGCGACCCACCGTCCGCCGGATACATGGTGACCTTGCCGCTGAATCTCCGGTAGCCGCCGTGGCGGGGAATGGCATCGGGGTCGTAGAGGTCGGCCGCGTTCTCAAAGAGCTCTGCGTGCTCCGCGGCCATCTCGACCACGAAGACGTTGCCGCGCTCGTCGATGGCGACGTCGACGGCGGTGGTGAGCCCGGCGACCTCATCGACGACGCGACCGGTGAGGGGATCAACGCGCACCACCTTTGCGTCGCCGGGGACAAACGGGATGAAACTGCCGTCGTCGGCCTGCGCCACACCCGAGAAGAGCGCCACCAGGACCTGGCCATTGCGCGGATCAACGGCAAGACCGGCGGGTACAGCCTGCTGCCCGCTGTCCAGGATGGAGAACGCCGCGATATCGCTCCGAGTCCCTTCCTCGAGCGACACCTCGATCAACTGGTTGAGGGTGCTCTCGGTTGCGAAGATGCTTCGCTGGTCCAAGGCGAGGCCGGTCCCGGTCATGTTGCTACGGGCAGAGAGATTGCGACCGATCGACCCTTCCGCGCTGATCTCCAACAGGGCGAACTCCTCGAAACCACCGTCGACCGAGAGAAACACCCTGGCATCACTATGGACGGTCACGTCGCTCGGGCCACTCACCTCGTCACGGCCCGTCGCATAGACGTTCATGGCGTTGTAACTGGCGAGATGCTCGAACCACGGCTCGACCTCGCCCGCATCCCTGAAGTCACCGTCGCCGTTGCGGTCAATGAACCTGGTGAGCCGGCCCGATCGCTGCCTGACGTCGGCGGGATCGTCGCCCGATCCGGCCTCGGCGACCCAGAGACCACCGTCTGCGTCGAGGGCCACGCCACGCGGATTCCGCAAGCCCGACAGGATCACTTCGATCGCCACGGTGCTCGGCGGGTCCGGCGGTCGTGATGTCGTGCAGGCAGCCAATGCCGCACAACAGACGAAGAGGGCGACGGTGGCGGCAACCGGGCCTGCCATCGCCCGGCCACCCGCCGAGCGGGTCGATCGATCGCCGTCCTCGATGAGGACACCTCTTTTCCTACTCTGGTCGGCGAGCCTGCACCACCACCGTCCTGGCGGCCTTGTCGTGCAGCCCACGACGGCGGCTGTCGAACAGCAGCCAACCGTAGATGACCGCAGCCGCAACGCTTATACCGGGGAGAAACACGAATACTCCTGGCACCACCCAACGCAACACGGACGAGCCGAGACCGGGGATCTGGCCGGTTCGCTCCATCTCCACTCTGATGCCGATCAGCATCTTGCCGGGCGTTTGGCCGCGGGACGCCGTGAACCCGACGTAATACACTGCCGCGACGAGTCCCTGAATGATCAGCACAGAGGCGGGGAGGCGCAAACCATCGCCTTCGCCGAGATCGATTCCGAGTACCGATACCAGGATGAGGGTGATCAGAACCAGGATCGTCCAATCGATCACGAACCCGACCAGGCGCCGCCAGGGCTCGGCGATCTCGTCATCGACGATCGGGCTTTCCCATTCCGGTTCGGGCATGTCACTTTCCCCCATCAGAAGGGGATAGACGACGGTAACGGCCCACCACCCGCGGCCAGGCGTTATGCAGTGTGGTTGCCGGTCATCGGAAGACGCGGATCCATCGGAAGTTTCTCGAGGGCGTCGCGGACCCAGGCGTGTCTTGGATCGTCGCGGAATCGCCATGCCCGTTCGGGAGAAGGGCCCGCCATCACGTTGAGATAGTACATGTCGTGCCCCGGAGCGGCCGCAGCCGGACCATGAAAGCCGCGGGGGACCAGGTACACATCGCCGTCGCGCACCTTCAGGGTGTCGTCGATCTCGCCGTCGGTGGTGTAACAACTGAAGAACCCGAAACCGCCATCACCGTCGATGCGAAAATAATAGATCTCGGCGAGTTCGATCTCTTCCTCAGTGGTCTCGTCGTGTTTGTGCGGTGGATACGACGACCAGTTCCCTTCCGGTGTCAGCACTTCCACGGCGATGAGTTTGTCGGCGTCTGCGGCATCGGCGCTGAGAAAGTTGTTGATCTGGCGAGTCCCGGCACCCCCTCCCCTGACCTCGACATCGACGTCCTGTGCGGCGACTCGATACGGGTCGATACGCCGGGTCGCTTCGGCCGTGCACAACGCGACCTCGAGAGGATCCTGTGTGGTCATTCGAAGTTCGGCGTCGATCGGGACATAGGCGAAATCGGTAACCGCGCCGAAAACACCGGACCTACCCTCGAGGCGAAAGGAGTGGGACTCCACCTCGACCGTCACACCGCCGGAGAGCGGAAGGATCGCCATTTCGGTGGTCCCGGTGTTGAGCTCATGGGTCGTGTCGGCGGCCAGGTTCACCACGCGCAGGCCGGCGTATTCCCAGCCCGCCCGTGCCGCGGTGATGTCGACCGAGGTCGCTGCGGCGCCTCCGGATTCGGCTGGATAGAACCTCTTAGCCATCCGCAAGATGCTCCAGAAATGCGAAGCTCCGGGCGGCACTGACGATCGGGCCCTCACCGGATTCGGGCTCGGCGTGGAGCACCGTGTCTTGCTCGATGACATACCAACCCTCATATCCCTGGGCCTCGAGCACATCGATGAAACCCTCGATATCCACGCTGCCGTCGCCGAGCGGAAGGAACAGGCCGTCGATCACCGCCTGGCGAAAGGCCAGATCGCCTGAGCGAACCTGCAGCGCCAGACCCTCGTCGAGATCCTTGAGGTGGACGTGAACCACCCGATCGACGGCGGCCTTGGCGATGACGACGGGGTCGGCACCTGCAAGCGCCAGATGTCCGGTGTCGATGCAGAGGTCCACCCGGGATTGGGCGAGGACACGCTCGACGTGATCCTGGCTCACGACCGCCATGCCCCAGTGGGGGTGGAGCGCGGTGGCCAATTCCCGTGCGGAGCCGATCTCAACAACGAGATCGAGGTTGGTCAGGAACGTGTCCCATTCCGCCTCGCTCAGGTCGATCTGGACGTCGTACCCCGGGTGATGCGAGTCGGGCCCGAGCACCATGACCGGAGCACCGGTGCCGGCGAGGGTTGCAGCGGCCCGATCGACGTAGGCGAGGCTCTCGGCCACCGCGTCGGCTCGATAGAGCACCGCCGGGACAAAACCACCGACAAGAGCGAGGCCGAATCTCGCGAGTAGCGCCCGCAACGCTTCTGCATCTTGAGGGAAGTATCCATCGGGGCCAAGCTCGGTGGCAGACAGGCCAACCTGTTGCATCTCGGCGAGGATACGTTCTCGGTCCATCAGGTGACCCCAGCCGGGAGATCCATCGACCCCCCAGGTGATCGGTGCGCCGGCAATACGGGCGAGGAACGTCATGCGACCTCCTGCAGGGTCACGATTCGCCCCTCCTGAGCAGAGACGGTGCAGGCCTCGGCGATCTCCAGGGCAGCTCGTGCGTCCTCGACCGTGCACTCGTTCGGCCCACCGTTGGTGACCATGGCGAGGAACGCATCCATCTCACGTGCGTAGGTCTGGCCGAAGCGCGGTATCCACTCGGTATGGGGATCCTCGGGTTGGGGCGCCCCCGCCTCGACCGATCGCAATGGGGTACGCAGGTCGAGACCGACGGCGATCGAGTCCTTCGTGCCGAAGACCTCCATGCGCACGTCGTATCCAACGGGGTCCTGGCGCGAACCGCAGAGCACCGCCAGGGTGCCGTCGTCGAGCCAGAGGGTCGCGGCGGTCTGGGCGTAGTCGTCGAGTTCGGCGAACCAATCGAATGCCTTGGTGGCGCCTGCAGCGTGGACCCGCACGACCTCGCGATCGGTGACAAAGCGCAGAATGTCGAAGTCGTGGATCAATTGATCCCGGAACTCGCCACCCGAACGTGCGATGTACTCCTCGCTGGGCAGCTCGTAATCATGGTGCTGTCCGACAACGAGCGTGACGGTTCCGAGATCACCGTTCGCGACCAGATCACGCGCCCGGCGGTAACCGGGATCGAACCGGCGATTGAACCCAATTTGCACCGGAACATCGCCTCCCGCTACAGCGGCCACCGCCCGGTCGGCACCGGCGAGATTCGTCGCAAGCGGCTTCTCACACAGCGCGGGCACCCGGTGGTGAACGGCGAGGTCGATCAGTTCCGGGTGCGTGTCGGCGGGTGTGGCGATGACGACGGCATCGACCGACCCCAGGAGCTCGGATTGGTCCTGGACGATGACGGCTCCGCAGCTCGCCGCGACCCGTTCCGATTGAGCGAGTATTGCATCGGTCACGATGATCGCGGACACGGCAGGGTTACGACTGAGGTTGTCGCCGTGAATCTCGCCGATCCGCCCGGCGCCGATGATGCCCACCTTCACTCGCGCCCTCCTTTGCACTGATCGGCCCGGAGCACATGGAACGTTCCAATGACCAAAGGTATGCTCGGCGCCAAGTCGATGTCAACATTCGCGCCCACAAAGCAGAGCCCTTCTGCAATCGGTGCCCGACGCAAAGGGAGCACGACGATGGAGACGATTCGACTCACCACTGCGCAGGCGATGGTGCGCTGGCTGGCGGCACAACGCACCGAGATCGACGGTGTAGAGGTTCCGCTCTTCCCCGGCGTGTTTGCGATCTTCGGCCACGGCAACGTGGTGTCGCTGGCCGAGGCACTGGCCGGGGCCCAGGAGGAGTTGCCCACCTGGCGAGGGCACAACGAACAATCCATGGCGCTGGCTGCGGTGGCGTTCGCCAAGGCGAAGCGCCGACGCCAGATCATGATTGCCACCTCGTCGGTGGGCCCCGGGTCGACCAACATGGTGACCGCTGCCGCGGTCGCGCATGCCAACCGGCTGCCGCTGCTGCTGATCGGTGGCGATACATTCCAGCATCGCATCGTCGATCCCGTTCTGCAGCAGGTTGAGCATTTCGACCAGCCCTCGACGACGGTGAGCGATGCGTTCCGGGCGGTCACCCGTTTCTGGGACCGTATCACCCGCCCGGAGCAGATCATCCAGACGCTGCCGCAGGCGCTGGCCATCATGCTCGATCCGGCCGAGTGCGGTCCGGCATACATCGGGCTGCCGCAGGACATCGCCGCCGAGGCGTTCGAGTTCCCCGCCCGGTTCTTCGACGAGACGCTGCACTACATCCGGCGGCCCGGTCCGGATCCCCGCGATATCAGTGCAGCCGCGGCAGTGCTCGCCGCCGCGGACAAGCCGCTGCTCATCGCCGGGGGAGGTATCCACTACTCAGACGCGGTGGATGAGCTCACGGCCTTTGCTGTCGCGCGGGGGATCCCAGTGGTTGAGACGGTGGCGGGCAAGTCCAGCTTGGTCTATGACCATCCGAACTTCGCCGGTCCCATCGGGGTCACCGGAAGCACGTCGGCCAACGCGCTCGCTGCCGATGCCGACGTGGTCATCGCAGTGGGAACTCGCCTCCAGGACTTCACCACCGGATCGTGGTCGGTCTTCAAGAACCCACAACTGCAACTCGTGTCGATCAACGTTGGACGGTTTGATGCCACCAAGCACCATTCGATATCGGTTGTGGGCGACGCCCGAGTATCGCTCGAGGCGCTGAACGAGGCCCTCGGCGACTATCGCGCACCGGCGGAATGGCTGGAGCGCGCCGACGACGAGAGGCGCCGGTGGTACGACTACCTCGACGGCTATATCGCGCTCGACTTCGACCTGCCCACGTATGCCCAGGTGATCCGGGCGGTCAACGACCTGGTCGACGACACCGACTATCAGGTGTCCGCTGCGGGAGGGCTCCCCGGCGAGCTCAACATGGGCTGGCAGACAAAATCGGTTGGCTCCTTCGACGTGGAATACGGCTACTCATGCATGGGCTATGAGATCGCGGGCGCCTGGGGAGCCAAGATGGCACTGCCCGATCGGGACGTCATATCGTGGGTCGGCGACGGCTCGTATCTCATGATGAACTCGGATATCTATTCGACCGTCGCCACCGGGCACAAGGTGATCTTCATCGTGTGTGACAACGGCGGATTTGCCGTCATCAACCGATTGCAAGTGGATACCGGCGGCGATGAGTTCAACAACCTGCTGGAACACACGCGAAGGGTCGACGACACCCGCGTCGATTTCGTCAAACATGCTGCATCGCTTGGGGCTATCGCCGAGAAGGTGACCGGCATCGAACAGCTTCGAGCAGCCTTCAGCCGGGCCAAGACTGCAGACCGGAGTTCCGTCATCGTGATCGACACCCATCCGTACCAGTGGACCGAAGGCGGCGCCTGGTGGGAGGTGGGCGTTCCCGAGGTGTCTGAGCGCGAGCAGGTTCTCGTGGCGCGCGCCGAGTGGGACGCCGAGCGCAAGCATCAACGGGTTGGGATCTGGGTTGACCATGAGCGGTAATCCGGCATTGATCCGATGGGAACGGGGATGGCCGATCGGATGAAGCACCCGACCATCCTCGATGTCGCCGATGAGGCCGGCGTTTCGAAATCACTGGTCTCTCTCGTCATGAGGGGTTCGGACCGGGTCAGTCCATCAAGCCGGGAGGCCGTGCTGGATGCAGCAAAAAGGCTCGGCTATCGCCCCAACGCGGCGGCCCGCACCATGGCGCGGCAACGCTCCTCCGTAATCGGCGTGCTGATTTCGAATCTCCGCAACCCGTTTTTTGCCGACGTGGTCGACGGCATCGACATGGCGATCACCCCTGCCGGGTATCGGGCGATTCTGACCACCGGCAACGCGGTGCCGGAGCGGGAATATCGTGCGATGGCAACGCTGCTCGAGATGCGGGTCGACGGTCTGATCCTGGTTTCGCCCGTCGTCCGCAATGAGCGTGCCATCGAGGCATCACAAACGGTGCCAACGGTCGTGGTTGGCAAGGCGACGAGGTCATCGACGCTCCACAGTGTCACCAACGACGACCGCCGTGGCGCCGAGATGGTCGTGGACCACCTCGTGGATCTCGGACACCGCCGCATCGCGCACATCGACGGGGGTTACGGCGCCGGTGCTCGGCCCCGTCGCACCGGCTATACCCGTGCAATGAGAGGGCACGGGATTGAGAGCGAGATCCGGTCGGTGCGGGGTGGCTTCACCGAGGAAGGCGGTGGCACCGGGATGCGGAGGCTTCTCGTCGAGGGAACCCGACCGACTGCCGTTTTCGTCGCCAACGACCTCGCGGCGATCGGCGCACTCGAGGTGGTGGACATCGCGGGATTGAAAGTCCCCGGCGACATCTCGGTGGTGGGCTACGACAACACCGCCCTCGCCGCCAGCAGCCGAATGGGTTTGACGACGATCGATCAGCCCCGACACGACATGGGTCGCATGGCCGCCGGGCTCATCCTGGAGAAGATCGGGCAGGGCCGCACCTCCACCCACCACGCGGTCCTGTCTCCCAAGCTGATCGCACGCGAGTCAACCGGTCCTCCGTCTCTTTGATGGCAGCCAGCTAGACAGCACTCTTGAAGAGGATCCACGGGTCTGTGGTCGGCAGCCTGGAACGTTCCAACCCATGTACTCTTGGCAACAGGACATCGCCATCGGGTCCTCTGTGACCGAGGTTGCTACGAGCCGGTGGCGGCAAGGAGCGAGCACCATGTTGGAGACCACCTACAAGAGCCCTTTGCACGAGACGGTCACCGCCTATGCGACGGATTTCTGGAACGACTCGTGCTCGGTCGAGGAGCTGGCGTACGCCATCGAACACGGTGCGGTCGGTGCTACCAGCAATCCAACGATCGTCGAGCAGGTCCTCCTTCAGGAGCGCAACCTGTGGGAGGACCGTATCCACGAGTTGATCGAAAAGAACCCATCGTGGTCCGACGAAGACGTCATGGCGAAGATATTCGAAGAGATCGCCGTCAAGGGCGCCGAGCTGCTTCTGCCCGTGTTCGAACGCGAGAACGGCATGAAGGGTCGGCTGTCGATCCAGACGAATCCTTCCTACTACCGCGATGTCGACAGGATGGTCGAACAGGCAGTCCGCTACGACCGGTTGGCACCCAATATGCAGGTGAAGTTGCCGGCGACGAGTCAAGGCATCGCTGCGATCGAGGAGGCAACCTTCCGCGGGGTGAACATCAACGCCACGGTCAGCTTCACCGTGCCCCAGGCCATCGCCGTCGGAGAGGCCGTCGACCGCGGCTTGCAGCGACGCGAGGCAGAGGGGCTGGCAACGGACGACATGACACCCGTCACCACCATCATGGTGGGCCGGACCGATGACTGGATCCAGGTTGTCACCAAGAGAGACGACATCATCGTGAGCCCGCAATACCTGCCGTGGGCGGGGGTTGCGGTGTTCAAGAAGGCGCTTCGGATCTACGAAGAGCGCGGTTTCCGCTCGCGCCTTCTTGCCGCGGCGTACCGGCACCATCTGCATTGGTCGGAATTCATCGGCGGCGATGTCATTCTCACGATTCCATCGAAGTGGCAGAAACTGTTCAACGGCTCGGCGGTGGAGGTCAAGGAGCGGATCGCCGATCCCGTCGCTCCGGAAATCATCGAGGAGCTGTACGAACGGGTGCCCGACTTCCGCAAGGCGTACGACGAAGACGGAATGACCATCGAGGAATTCGACAGTTACGGGGCCACGGTGAGGACATTGCGCGGCTTCGTTGCTTCGTACCACGGGTTGATCCGGGTCATCCGCGAAGACTTCATGCTCCCCGACCCTGATGTGAGGTAACCCACGCGGTCACCATCGGCTGATCAGCTTCGATTGGACCGCGGTTTGGCAGGGCGGACCGTGAGGTTCCTGCCACCAAGTGCCCACCCGTCCAGCTTCTGGATTGCGGCACGGGCCGCAGATGGTGGCATGTCGACAAACCCGAAGCCCTTTGAGCGACCGCTCTTCCGGTCTGAGATGATCGTCGTCTGGTGAACCTCGCCGTATCGTCCGAACAGGGCGGAGACATCGTCCTCGGTTACTCCCCAGGGCAGGTTTGCCACATAGATGCTCTCTCGGTTGCCCGAGCCATGAGTCCCACTGGTCGATTGTCCGGGACGCTGGTTGGCACGCGGGGTTGGTCTCGTAGTGGCGGCTTCTCTCGGAGAGCCTTTTGGCGAAGATTCGCCGATGCGGTGCCCACCATGATGCAGGGCATCGAGCTGTGGCTTCTCAAATGGTGCGCGCAGGTCGAGTTCACGCTGCATGCGGCGGACCGCTCTTTCCTGGTCACCCGTCACCAGACTGACCACCGTTCCGCTGGCTCCGGCCCTGGCGGTGCGACCCGATCGATGGAGGTAGTCCTTGTGGTCGCCCGCCGGGTCGAAGTGGATCACCGACTCAACCGAGTCGATGTGGATGCCCCTCGCCGCCACATCCGTGGCGATCAGCGCCTGGGCACGCCCGGACGAGAAGGCATGCAGGGCTCGCTTCCGCTGGTTCTGGGATCGCCCGCCGTGCATGGCGACCGCACCCACTCCCAGCTTGGAGAGCTGCTTGGTAAGCCGGTCGGCGCCGTGGCGGGTGCGGGTGAAGACGATTGAGCGACCGGAAGCGTTGACCAGATCCGCGGTGTGCTGGGGGCGGTCGTGGTGTTGCACCGACCAGAAGTGGTGGCGGGCATCGATGGTCTCTGCCTCGACGGTGCCCGCCTCATGCCGAATTGGCTGGTGCTGGTAGTCGCGGCTGAGGACCGCGATGTCTCCATCGAGGGTGGCGGAGAAGAGCAGTGTCTGGCGATGCCGGGAGGTGCGGTCGAGGATTCGACGCACCGCTGGGAGAAAGCCCATGTCGGCCATGCGGTCTGCCTCGTCGACGACGACGATGTCGACCTGACCGAGGTCAACCGACCTCTGGTCCATAAGGTCCTCGAGCCGACCAGGCGTCGCCACCAAGACGTCGACACCCCGGTTGAGCGAGTTCTTCTGGTGTCCATAGCCGACGCCGCCGTAGATGGCGAGGACGCGTCGGTCGACCGCCCGGGCCAGCGGAGCGAGGTCTTGCTTGATCTGCTCGGCAAGTTCCCGCGTCGGAGCGAGGATCAAGGCCCTCGGCCGGCGGCGTTCCGCGTCGTCGACCCTGGCGAGCAGCGGGAGGCCAAAGGCAAGGGTCTTGCCAGACCCAGTCGGCGCCTTTCCCGATACGTCTTTGCCGGCGAGGGCATCGGGGATGGTCGCTCCCTGGACGGGGAACGGATCGGTGATGCCGCGCTCGGTGAGGGCGCGTACGAGCGGTTTGGGCAGCCCGAGTTGGGCAAAGGTGGTCGTCATGATTTCTCCTGGTCCGCGCGGGACGATTCGTTGGATATGTGCCGATCTCGGGCTCGATCGCGTTGTGTGGCGGATCGAGTGTCGGCCGAAGAGGCGGTCCAACCGGGTGAGAAACTCTGCCGTGTCAACACCGGGGAAGCGACGATGCGCTGGCCTCCACCCGATGCGGCTCGGCAACTATACCGATGACTTGGGTGTAGTGAGGTTTCTTCCACCGATCCGGGAACGCTGAAGGCCGTGTCGTCGTTGCAGCTACCAGGCGGGAGCGGAGGATGTTGTGCGAAGAGCATGGTCGATGGCAATCGCGATCACACTCGTGGCTGCGGCGTGCGCCGGTGCGGACACCACGACCACCATCGGCGACGCGCCTGATCAGGGCACGACGAGCCCACCCGGCGCAACCACGACCACCAGTGCGGAGGCCGGCGGAGGCGAGGGCGAGGCGCTGACGGCCACCCCGGCCGGCGGTTGGTCCTCGACGTTCATCGGAACGGGCATCAAACCGGTGCTCGATCTCGACTCGTCAGGCTCTCCGGCAGTCGCCTATCTCGAGGAGCGGCTGAGCGAGGGCTTCGTCGCCTACGCGGCGGCGGCCGAGGGCTGGGCCGTCGATCTCTTCGTCGAAGGCTATTTCTACGGACCCATCGGCCTGGCCTTCGACGGCGAGGACCGCCCAAACATCGTCTGGCACGACCACCAGGCTGACCAGTTCGACCTGGAGCTCGGCGACCTCACCTACGCAGTCCGTGACGGCGGCGATTGGGCGATGATCACCGCAAGCCACGACGGGCACGACGGTTGGGACTCGACGATTGCCATCGGCTCGGACGGAGTCGTGAGGGCGGCGGGGATTGATCCGGCGCAGTTCGATCGCACCGACGGTGTCGAGTATTACGAGCTTCGCGACGGCAGTTTCGTGGTGGAGGCGATCGGTACCGGTCCGATCGTGTATGAGTTCAACGTTGGCCTGGCCATTGGCGCCGATGGCGTGCCGGTGGTCAGCTACTACGACCATCTCGACCAGAGCCTCCGTTTTGGTCGCCGCACGGAGGCCGGATGGGACCTGGTCACGATCGACGACACGCTCGACTCCGGCAAATACTCCGACGTCGCTCTCGACGACCAGGGTCGGGCCCACATCTCATACCTCATCCAGACCGGAGCGAACTCCGGCACCATCGGCTACGCCGTGGAGGACGGATCAGGCGGCTGGGTGCGCGAAGACGTCGGCGAGATCACCGACCTCGAGACCGGACACTTCGGTGCGAGGCGGGTCACCTCGATCGATCTGGTCGATGGGAGCCCGCACATTGCCTTCAGCGACAAGAGCGGCATCTGGGTGGCCTCCCGCACCGATGCCGGTTGGTCCGTCGACCAAGTACTGACAGCGGGCTCTTTGGTACTTGGCCAGTTGGTTTCGCTCGAAATCGACCAGGACGGGACGCACCACATCGCCTACTGGGAGCACACCGCCGACGACATGGGCCTGATCGGGTACCTCACCAACGGTTGACCCCTCAACTCTGTTGCTGAGCCCGCCGATGTTCTCCTTGGTGAATGCCTTGAACACAAGATTGACCTTCCTCATCGCCGCGATCGCCCTCCTTGCCGCAGCCTGCGGTGCGGCACCGCCGACGACCTCGACCGAAGCGGCCCAGCCGGCGAGCGCAGCCGACGAAGCGCCCGCTTCGACAACGACCACCACCGCAGATGCAGCGACGGCCACGACAACGACAACGACGGGGGCGACGACCACCTCCGAGGCTACGACCACCACGATGAGCCCCACGACCACCGCCGGCTCCTCAGAGTTCGCCCTGTTCCAGGAAGCCCTCGAGGCCAGCGCCGAGGTCACGTCGGGCCGCATGGAGGGCCTGATCGAGATCACGGGCCTCGACCCGGCGCAGGGTTTCAGCGAAATGTCGATCCCCTCCGGAGGAGCCTTCGACAACGCATCGGGCGACTTCTCCTTCTACATGGACATGAGCGGGCTGGCCGAGGCAGCCGGCGAAGAGCTGCCCCCCGAGCTCGCCGACCTCTTTGGGGAGATGGAGGTTCGACAGATCGGTGACCGGGCGTACATGAAGTTCGCCTTCTTCGGGATGCTGTTCGGTGCCGAGACCGAGTGGATCTCCATGCCGGCCGAGGATGGGAACACCGCGAGCAGCGGTTTCACGACCACATCTCCTTCCAACCCCTCCGAGATCCTGGGTTCGTTCGAAGGCGCGGGGGCCACCGTCGAGTTCATTGGACAAGAAACCGTCAATGGAGTCCAGGCAACGCATTACCGGGCCGTCTTTGACACTGAGGCCTTGCTCGCAACGGCGACGCCTGAGGAGCGGGCGCGACTCGAGGCGCAGGGCCCGTTGCCCGCAGAAGAATTGCCGATGGATGTCTGGATTTCCGACGACGGGTTCGTGGTCCGCTTCGTCATGGAGATCGACGGGAGCGGTATCGAGACGGCACCGGATGAGAGCTTCGAGCGGATGATCATGCGCTACGACCTGTTCGACCTCAACGGCGACGTCGCCATCGAGCCGCCGCCGGCTTCCGAGACCACCGACATCGAAGACCTCAACGGCGGCTTCGGCCTCTAGCCGCCGATCACCGCCGAGCGCAGCGAGGCGACTTCTTTGCCTCCCCCTTTAGGTGTTGGGTTGCGCGAGAGGAGCGAGCCGAATTCCTTGCCTCCCCATCAGGGGGAGGTGCCGAGCGCAGCGAGGCGGAGGGGGTCAAAGCGTTGTCGCGACCACGGTTTGACCCCCCTCCCCGCCTGGCGGCGGGACTCCCCCCTGAGGGGGGAGCAAAGAAAGGGCCTGCTTCGCCTCGGGTCGACCCCAGGCGAAGC